>Ga0194128_10002212_pt1 | contig 31884 bp, 27 predicted proteins | sample TA2KigCa65mmetaG_FD_148650 | JGI IMG/M metagenome (GOLD analysis project Ga0194128, IMG submission 148650) | Freshwater microbial communities from Lake Tanganyika, Tanzania - TA2015037 Kigoma Deep Cast 65m | ecosystem: Environmental > Aquatic > Freshwater > Lake | place: Tanzania: Lake...
ACGCGGCGCCGCTCGCGTCGCTCGCGGGCGCGCAGGCCGCCGCCGCGCAGGGCGCCGGCCCGTATCCCGACCCCGACTTCCGCCAGCTCGACTCGTGGATCGTGATCCATCAGGACAACACGGCGACCTACTACGTCGGCAAGACCGACCTGGGCCAGGGCACCGGCACGGCCTTCCGCCAGATCATGTCGGACGAGCTCGACATGGCATTCGAGCGGACGACCTGCATCATGGGGCACACCGACCTGACCGTCGATCAGGGCGGCTCCGGCGGCTCCGACGCCCTGCAGGTGGACGGCTGGCCGATGCGCCGCGTGGCCGCCGAGGCGCGGCGGGTGCTGCTCGAGATGGGATCGAAGCACTTCGGCGTCCCCGTCGATCAGCTCGCGGTGAGCGACGGCATCATCACCGTGAAGGCCGATCCGTCCAGGCGGATCACCTACGGCGAGCTGATTGGCGGCCGGCGCTTCAACGTCACGCTCACCGGCAAGGACATCAACGAGACCACCGGCATCGCCAAGATCAAGCCGGTGCAGGAGCTGAAGAACGTGGGCCTGTCGCCGGCGCGCGACGACGTGCCCGGCAAGGTCGACGGCACCGCGCGGTGGGCGATCGACGTGAAGCTCCCCGGCATGGTGCACGCGCGGAACGTCCGGCCGCCCACCGCCGGCGCGGCCGTCGTCAGCGTCGACGAATCCTCGGTCCGCGGCATGCCCGGGTTCGTCGCGGTCGTCCGCGAAGGGAACTACGTGGCCGTGGTGTGCGAGCGCGAGGAGCAGGCGATTGCGGCCGCGCGTCGGCTGAAGGTGAACTGGCAGAAGCCGGCGTCGGCGCCGTTCCCGTCGTCCGAGAATCTCTTCGCCTACATGCGCGGCGCGAAGCCGACGCGCACGCTCGACCCGCAGGTGCGCGGCGACATCGAGGCGGGGCTCTCGAGCGCGGCGGCGCGCATCGAGGCCGAGTACGAGGTGCCGTACCAGGGGCACGACACGATCGGCCCCGCGCACGCGACGGCGGATCCCTCGAACGGCCAGCTCACCATCTATTCGAACGACATGAAGTCGTACGGGCTGCGCAACGGCGTCGCGCGCTTCCTCGACATCCCGCGCGACCGCGTCCGCGTCGTCTGGCTGCAGGGGGCGCAGGCGTACGGGCGTCATTCGGCAGACGATGCCGGGTTCGAGGCGGCGTATCTGGCGCACAAGCTCCAGCGTCCCGTGCGGGTGCAGTGGATGCGCGACGAGGAGCATGCGTGGGACACCAAGGGGCCCGCGTACGTCGTGCGGATGCGCGGCGGGCTCGACGCGCAGGGGAGCCTCGTGGCGCTCGACTACGAGGCGCGCGCGGCCGACTACTGCCATCTGGGCTACAACGAGCACGACACGGTGCTCATCGCGCAGCTCACGGGCCGCCGGCGGCAGAAGGCCGCCGAGGGCGGCGCCGCGGCGCCGGCCGACATGTATGCCGTGCCCAACCGGCGCAACCTGATGCACGTCGTCTCGCTGCCGCTCGTGTGGGAGACGCCGCTGCGCACGGGCAACCTGCGCGACCCGAACGGGCCGCAGGTGACGTTTGCGGCCGAGTCGTTCATCGACGAGCTGGCGGCGGCGGCCAAGGCCGATCCCGTGGAGTTCCGGCTGCGGCTGCTCCAGGGCGACGCGCGCGACGACGGCGGGTTCCGCCGGGCGCGGTCGATTGCGTGCGTGAAGGCGGCGGCCGAGGTGTTCGGCTGGCGGCCGCGACCCTCACCCGGACCGCGCGGCACCGGCGACGTCCTCACCGGCCGCGGGTTCGCCTACGCATATCGCAACCAGACCGTCGTGGCGCAGGCGGTGGAGGTCGAGCTGAACCGCCGGACGGGGCGCGTGTGGGTGAAGCGGATCGCCTGCGCGCACGACTGCGGGCTCGTGGTGAACCCGCGAACGCTGCGCATCACGGTGGAGAACGCGATGCTCCACACGCTGAGCCGCGCGCTCCACGAGGAGGTGACGTTCGACACCGAAAAGGTGACGAGCGTCGACTGGAACTCGCTGCCGACGCTGCGGCACACGGACACGCCCGAGCGGATCGACGTCGCGATCGTCAACGGCGACCCGAACCCGGACCGCCCGGATCTGCCGCACTACGGCGCGGGCGAGGCGGCGTGCAAGCCGCTCATCGCGGCGATCGCCAACGCGATCTACGATGCGACCGGCGTGCGCCTCCGGCGCGTACCCTTCCGGCCGCAGCGGGTGGCGGCGGCGCTCAAGGCGATGCGCGCCTGACCAGCATGCATGCGGGGCGAGCCGTCCAGGCTCGCCCCGCGTACGTGGCGTCCGGCGTCAGCCGGACCGTGTGCCTCCCGCTGCAGCCCGACCGAGCGCCGCGGACCGACCGCGGGCTATAGTAGCCACCAGCATGACAACCACTATTGCGGCGGGCGTGCTCCTCGAGCACACCGTCTGGGGTCGCGGCAAGGCGCTCGAGGTGCAACCGCCGTACGTCACCGTTCACTTCCCTCGCCTCCAGGGGACCGAGCAGGGGCCCGTCCGCAAGCTGCAGCTGACGGCGCCGCAGCTCTCGCTCTCGCCGGTGCAGTCCGATCCGGCCTTCGACGACATCTCGCTGCCGTCGAAGACGCGCAAGGCCGTGCGGCGGCCGAAGCAGCCGCCCAAGCCCGTGGTGGCCGTTCATACGCTCGAGCAGACGATTGCCTGGTTCGAAAACGCGTTTCCCGGCCGGTTCGCGGACGAACGGCTGCTGCGCGACGAGGTCACGCCGAAGCGGCTGGCGCACGACCTGTTCATGGCCAGGTTCGGCGAGGGGCGCGGCGCGCGGCTCCTCGAGGCCGGAAGCCACGATGTCGTCGCCGACGGGCTCAGGGATCTGTTCAAAGCCACGAGCATTCCCTCGCGGTTCGAGGTCAAGGCGGCGACCGAGGGGTTGAACGACGGGGCGGCCGCGGCGCAGGTGCTGGAGGCGCTGCTTCCGTTTCTCGGCGCGCCCGGTGCCGCGTCGTTCGACGCCCTGGTCAAGGCCGTCGGCGCGCTGCCGGCGCCGGCGGGCGGCTCGCGCGTGCTGACGTGGCCGAACGTGACGATGCTGCCGTTTCTGGCCGACCCCGCGCGGTTCATGGTGCTCAAGCCGGACATCTCGAAGCTGGCGGCCGCGCGGCTCGGCATCGACATGATGTATGCGTATCCGCCGCAGTGGCCGACCTACGAGGCGCTGCTGGCCGTGAGCGCGGCGCTGCTGGCGCGGCTCGCGCCGCTCGGCGCCGTGGACTACATCGACGTGCAGTCGTTCATGGCCGTGACCAAGGGGCTCGATTAGGCCTCGCCCGTGGCGTCCGGCTTCAGCCGGACCCGTGGCGTCCGACGTCAGCCAGACAGGGCACCGGCCGCACTGAAAACCTCACTCGACCCGCAGCCGGCCCTCGAGCCCGAGCTCCTGAAGCGCCGCCGCCAGTTCGCGGCGCAGCGCGGCCGCCTGCGCCGAATCGAGCGACACACTCGCATCGAGCGTCAGCGACAGCACACCGGCTGCCTTCAGCTTCGACAGCACCTTCGTGCCGATCCGGTTCCACGATTCGAAGGGCACCTCTCCGACGACGCGCAGCGTCACCGGCCCGATGGCGATGGGCGGAGGCACCGGCAGCGCTGGCGGCGCTTCGGAAATGCCGGGTGCAACGGGAGGCATGAGAGCCTCGGATCCAGGTGTCGCCACGCCGATGCCCGACGCTGCAGGAACGGTCCTCAGCGCCCTGGCCTTGGATTCCGTCAGCAGGTACACGTCGGCATCGATGCTCACTTCGTCGGCCGCGACCTCTTCCTCGAACCAGACGTGCTGGTACGAGCCGCCTGGACCGGCACCGGACGCGAGGCCGAAGTCGCCCCGCCGGACGAACTCAGGAATCTTGGCGTTCAAGCAGGCGTCGACGTCGAGCAGACGCTCCATGGCGCCACTCAGGAACGCCTGCCGCAGGCTCTTGAGCGGCCAGGCCCCCGATTCCTTGAACGCGTCGGGCCAGCGCCGATCGAGATATCCGGCTCCCGGAGATTCGTTGAGGAGTGCGTTGGACCGCAGCGCCGTCACGATTCGGCCGGTCAGCGAGTCGTTGGCGCTGGCATGGCCGGCTCCAAGATCGATCACGGCTACACCCTCGGGCTGGGAGCGGTCGGCGAGGATGACGAAACGATAGGAGGCCCACACCGGTCGCGGAGGTGATCGCGGACCGTGGCGTCGCTCCCCGCGTCGCGGGCAATGACCTCGGGCGGGCGCTGCGCCCGGCGCTCGAAGCACCAGTCCGCGTAGGCTCTTGCCACCGCCTTGCGCGCGGCCTCCTTGCCGAGGCTCTCGAAGAGCCGGCGGCGTGATCTTGTCCTGCCACTGCTGGTCGAACGGCGTCATCTCCACCTGGCTGCGCGGCAGGCTGATGACGGCGGCGCGCCCCTTCTGGCCGATGAAGCCGCGCATCACGTTGTGGATGAACGCATGCATCGGCTCCGCGAGATGCTTGTGACGCGTCAGCGAGTTGAGCACCTCGTCGAAGAGCAGCAGCACCGGCCCGCCAGCCAGGTCGATCACGCGGTTGAGCGCATCGGTGCCCGGAGGAGCGGTTCTGGCGTCGGGTCCGAGTGCCTCGACCCCGGCGTCGCCCGCGATCTGCCTCGCCAGGTCGATCCACGGCGTCTCTCGTCCGGGCTGCGGGTCCCAGGCGTTGCCGACGAAGACGCCGACCTGTGCCTTTGGCGCCTGGTCCAGCCCGGCGTCCTTCAGCACCTCCCCCACACCCTGATAGGCGGAGGCGCCGCTGCCCGCGCGCGCCAGGTGGTAGAGCGCGGTGAGCGTGTGCGTCTTGCCGCCGCCGAACTGTGTGATGAGCGTCAGGACCGGAGGGGCGTTCTCGGTGCGGCCGGCGAGCCGGCGCAGCACGCGTCCGCAGTGATCCACGAGGGCGCGCGTGAAGCACGTACGCGCGAAGAACTGAAGGGGATCCTGATAGTCCGCCGGCGCGCGGCTCGCGACCACCTGCTCGAGCGCGATGGCGAACTCGTCCGGGTTGAAGGAACGCCCTCGCGGACCTCAGGGCGCGGCAGCGCGACCTTGTACCACGGTTCGAGCGGCATGGGTGTGCGCGAGAGCCCTACCTCGGGGCGGCGGTGCCGGGTTCCACCGTCTCGAAATGGACCTTGTTCGCCTCGGTCACGCGCCGCGAGGCATCGAGAATCTCGAGCGACACCAGGTCTCCATGGTCGTCATAGTCGAGGATGACGCCCGGCTTGTCCTCGTCGCTCTCCGCCACTCGCGCGCCTTCCTTCAGCACGACGCTCAGCGTGTCGGTGCGCCGGTCGTAGGAGACCCTCATGGCTCTTCCCTCCAGTACTTGGCCATTCTACTGGTTCGGTACGCCGTCACCACTTCGGGGGGCGTTCGATCGACGTCGACAATCACACGGACCAGATACGTCCGCGCGGGCTCGCCCGCCCGCACACGCGAGTGCAGCACGTCGCGGCCGGGCCGAAGCGACCAGCGCTGCTCAGGCGCCTCGAGTATCTGCCGTACCAGCGCCTCGTCCAATCCCCGGCGGTCCATCTCGAACTTCGCGTGCGCGGTGATGATCCAGCGGTCCACCGGGGCCGCGGTCATCGTGGAACCGCCAGCAGCATCGCGTCGAGCAGACGCTTCTCTTCGCTCTCCTTCGGGTAGAGGGCCGAGAGCGCGTTGGCGAGGCGCAGGAACTCTGGCCCCCGCTCCTGCTCGGCGTTCAGGAACGTGCGAGCGCGGTGGCGCGGCCGGCTCGCTGGAGCAGCATCGCCGCGTGCACGCGGTCGAGGGTCGTCGCGGCCTGCCGGGCGTCGAGGTCGGCATCCTCGATGCGCGGCCGGCGTCTTACCGTCCGAGCGCGACCCGGTAAGCGCCGGGCGACGTCGTAGACGAGGCTCAGCCCCTTCCGCTTGGACCGGGACGCGGCCTCCTCCTCATCATCTTCCTCGTCATCGTCCTCGCCCGGGGCGTCATTGATTGACAGATCGCCGTTTCATGGCCGTCGATTGGAGCGTCCAGAGGAAGAGGGCCGTCAGCCGGGCGTCCTCCTCGAGCGCCCCGGCGGCAGCCTCGTCCGGCCGCATCTGCCCCGTGCCGAGCACCTGGTTGAGCGCGGCGCGGCCGACCATCTCCCAGACGTAGGCCAGGAAAGCTGCCTGTCGCATTCGAAATTGGAACGGCCTCGGCGAAATCCCATGTGATGGGTAGCGCCTGCCGTGCGAAGACGTGCTCAACCTTCTCCTGGTCGGCCTGGGCTCGCCACGTCGCCAGTGAGGCGTTGCGGTCGACGATGCCGTCCAGCGCGATCGCCAGCGGAGCACTGACCGCATCATCTGCCCGGGTGCGGATCGAGCACGCTCATCTGCGCCGCGCGCGTGGCCTGCCGCCGCACGTAGGCGGTGACCGCCCGATACAGCTCGTACTCCTCGCCGTCGATGGCGAAGTCCGCGGTGTGAGGAATCCGCTTCGTGAAGATCTTCCGCGCGGCCCAGGTGCCGTCCTCCTGGCGCTCCGGAAAGTAGTGCATCGCCTCCTTGGTGCGCCGGAGATAGAAGGGGGCCCGGCGGTTCTCCATCGCCTTGTTGATGGACGACACGTCGGCAAAGGCATCCTCGTCGAGGAGCTGCAGGAAGCGGCTGAAGTTCACGGGATCGCCGCGGTGAGGAGTTGCGGTCAGGAGCAGCAGGTGGTCGGAGCTGTCGCGCAGCAGCTCGCCCAGGCGGTAACGCTCCGTCTTGGTGTCGGAGCCCGCCGACATCCGGTGGGCCTCGTCGACGATGACGAGATCGGTCCACGCCGGCTGATACTGAATCCGCCGCCCACGTTTCGACGACGATGTCTCCAGATTGAAGGTCAGCCTGGCATCTTCGATCCCCGCCGAACGCTGGCTGGGGAAGTGACGCTGCACGGCGTATGCGGCCACCCAACCACCTCTGTTCAGAATGCGACGCGATCGTCGGAGTATTTGGTGATTGAGGTCGGTGAGGCCGCCGGTGCCGAGCTCGGCAAGGCGCCGCCGGACGTCGCGCGCGACGCCGTTCGGAATGGTCACCGCGACTTCGGCGCCGTCCGTGCGGATCGACAGTGTCAGGTGCGGGTAGCTCGTGAACGATCCATGCCGTGGCCGGTGCTCGAGGGACAGGAAGTCCCATACGGATGTCCCTCCCGTGCCGGTGATCGCACTCCGACCGGGCGCGGCTGGATCCAAACCGAGCCTTTGCAGCCTCCGGTCCTTGCGGAGCTCCCCCATTGCGAGCTTGAGGAGCCGCTTGGCCTCGCCGTACGTGTACGGGTTGTCCTCCGAGAACTGAAACCCATCGAACATCGTCAGCGTCCCTTCAGTCCGGTATTCCTCGCGCGCCAACCTTACTTCGGCGGCCCGAAGGTATGCCCGTAGCCGTTCCCGCCATCCCCGCGCGCGGCTTCTGGCGCCGATTCGTTCGTACAGGCCCGACCACGTCCGCGCCACAGCGCTTCGCACCGACACATCCGATTCGCAGTGGAGAGCGTCTTGGACGTAGTCGAGGGCATGAACCTCGGTGCATTCTAGCCAGAGGTCGTACGACTCGACGACTCACGCAGCCGCCGCAGCGAAGATCGATCGTATGACCACTCTTGTCCGTCCCCCGCGGCATGCTCCCGCGCAGTCGACGCGAGAGGTGACGCATGAAGCGGGCGATTCTGGCCACGGCCATCGTGGGCCTCGGGCTGCAGTGGAACGGGGCGGCGCGGCAAGACCCGGTCGCTGATCAGGCGGCGGCGCTGCGAATCAGCGCGTCGGGCGATGCGGCCATCCGCCAGTGGGATGCGCTCGTCGACCAGTGGCAGGGGGCCGGCGAGCTCCGCCGAATGCGGGTGACGACCGACACGCTCCTTCCCGACCGCACCCACGAGCGGCTGCAGCAGTACCACGACGGCGTTCCGGTGTTCGGCGGCGCGGTGACCCGCCAGCTCCGGGGACCGGTCACGATGTCGATCTTCGGCACGGTCTACACCGGCATCTCGCTCGAGACGACGCCCCGCCTTTCCCCCGACGAGGCACGCGACGTCGTCGAGCGGCTCGCCGGCGCGGATGCCTCGGTCGACGGACTGCCGCAGCTCATCGTCCTTCCGGGCGGCGGCAGCGGCTATACCCTCTGCTACCGCGCCACGGTGGTCCGCGTAGACGACGAGCTGGTGTACGTGATCGACGCGAACACCGGCGACCAGGTGTTCCGGTACAGCAACCTGAAGCGGCAGGCGTCCGTCGGCCGCGGGACCGGCGTGCTCGGCGACACGAAGAAGATCTCGGCGACGCAAACGGCCGGCGCCTTCTTCGCCGACGACCGGCTGCGTCCGCCGGCCATCCTCACCTACGACATGCGCGGCGACCCGGTCCGCACGGTCGACTACCTCATGGGTCGGCGGTCGCTCTCCGCCGCCGACATCGCGGTCGATACGGATAATGACTGGACCGACGGCGCCGCGGTGGACGCCCACGTCTACGCGGGGTGGGTCTACGACTACTACTTCAAGCGCTTCGGCCGCAGCGGCCTCGACGACCGCAACCTGCCGATCGTCAGCCTCGTGCACCCGGTGCGGCGCGAGGCGTTCGCCATCCTCGGGCGCGATTACCGGCTGTTCTTCGCCAATGCGTTCTGGTCGTCGGCGAGGCGCGCCATGGTGTACGGCGTCGGCCTGCCGCGCGGAACGGCGAGGCAGGATGTCAACTTCGTGTCGGGCGCGCTCGACATCGTCGCCCACGAGCTGACGCATGGCGTCACCGACTTCACGTCGGACCTCGTGTACCTCAATGAGTCCGGAGCGCTGAACGAGGCGTTCTCCGACATCCTTGGCACCGGGACCGAGTTCTTCTATCACCCTCCCGGTTCAGGATTCCTTCGCGCCGACTACCTCATTGGCGAGGACGTGGTGACACCGGGCGGTGTCCGGTCGATGCAGTTTCCAGCGGATTACCGGCAGCCGGATCACGTACGTCTGCGCTGCTGCGTGGGCGACTGGGACAACGACGGCGGCGGCGTCCACATCAACTCCGGCATCCCGAATCACGCCTTCTATCTCTCCATCGAAGGCGGCCGTAACCGTACCTCCGGGCTGACGGTCGACGGCGTGGGCTCGGCCAACCGCGAGCAGATCGAGCGGGTCTTCTACCGCGCGTTCGTCTTCATGCTGGCGCCGCTCTCGAACTTCCTGTCCGCGCGTGCCGCCACGATCCGGTCGGCGCGCGACCTCTACGGGGCGGGCAGCCGCGTGGAGCGCGCCGTCACCCAGGCCTGGGACGCCGTCGGCGTCGCCCCGCGCCGGACGGTCGAGGTGAACTTCTGGCCCAATCCCGTCAGTCCCACGCCGGGGTGCCGGCCGGCGTGCTGGGATTTCGTGACGTCGGTCCTGACGCCGTCGATCGCGTACACGGTCGGCTCCTTCGACGTGCTCTTCTACGACGCCTCGGGCCGGCTCACGGGCATCCAGCGGGGATCCGCCGGCGATTTCGTCCGCCTGTTCAACCGGTGCGGGCCGGCGGCCACGCGCGTGCCGCCCGACAACGAAGCCTGCTCGTTCGCGCGCGCGGCGCTCGGCGGCCGGTCCGCCGGCGCCATCGGCTTCGTGTTCCGCGGCACGCTCGCCGACGGCACGCGCCTCGACGTCGCAAGCGATCGACTCGCGCTGCGCGGCACCGCGAGCCTCGACGAGACGCACGAGCGGGATGCGATGCGCTTCGCCCCGCCGCTTCTTACGAGCGTCCGCTGACCGCGGATCAGGAGGCTGCCATGTCGCGCACCTGCCCCGTCGCGATCGCGCTCACGATGCTCATCGCCTGCGCCGTGCACGCCCAGGCACCCGAAGCCCCAGAAGGGCCCGAGGCACCTCCGGCACCTCACACGCCCGAGGCGTCGCCGACGCGCCGTGGCCCCTCAGGCGTCAGCCCACTCCGCGGCTACGTCTCAATGAACGGCGCGTATCAGCTCGCCTCGGGCGACTTCGCCAGCGGCGCGTCCACCCGCGTGCACGCTGAGGAGGGCCGGTTCGACACCACCTATGCCCTGCCGCGCGGGCCGGCGTTCGACGTGGCGGGTGGAGCCGTCCTGTGGGGACGGCTCGCCATCGGCGCCGGCCTCAGCCGCTTCTCGGTGGCAACGCCCGGCGCGCTGACCGCGCGGGTGCCGCATCCGTTCTTCTTCAACCGCCACCGGACGATCGGCGGAGAGGTCGCCGGCCTCACGCGCACGGAGCAGGCCGTCCACGTGCAGGTCCGCGGCCTCTTCCCCGCGGGCGAGCGCCTGCTGGTGATGGTGTTCGGCGGGCCGTCGTTCTTCCAGGTGACGCAGGGGCTCGTCGCCGATTACAGCTACACGGACGGCTACCCGTACGACGAAGCGTCGTTCCGGTCGGCCATAACGGGCAGCGCGAGCGTCTCGAAGACGGGGGTGAACCTGGGCGCCGACGTGGCGTTCTTCTTCACGCGGCAGCTCGGCGCCGGAGGCATGATCCGATACGCGGGCGCTACCGTATCGCTGCCGGCTGTCGGCGGCGCAACCGAGGTGCACGCGGGCGGCGCGAACATCGGAGGCGGGCTGCGGCTCCGCTTCTGAGGGCGCTGCTCGCCGTCGCCGTTGCCGCCGGGGTGGGGTGCGGCGCGCCGACGGCTCCAACCAACCCCGGCGCGCCAACAGATCTCGTCACGCGCGTGATCGACGGCGATACGCTGGTGACGCAGCAGCTGGGCACCGTGCGGCTCATCGGCGTTGACACGCCCGAGACGGTCCACCCGCGGTGCCCACCGCAGTTCTTCGGGCGCGAGGCGGCGGCCTTCACACGAGGCCTCGCGCTCGGCAGGCGCGCCCGGCTGGACTTCGACGGTCCGCGGCGCGACCGGTACGGCCGCACGCTCGCCTACGTGCACCTGGACGATGGCGGGTTTCTGAACGCCGAGATCATCCGGCGGGGCTACGGCTATGTTTATACGCGGTTCCCGTTCCGCTACCTGGAGGAGTTCCGGGCCCTCGAGCGGCGCGCGCGCGAAGCCGGGCTCGGGCTCTGGGCCACCGATCAAGGATCGACGAGGCAGCCATGCGCAGGAACAGTGAGCTGATTCGACAGTGGACGCTGCTGCAGCGGCTGGCGGCGCGCCGGCGCAACACGGTGCCGGCGCTCGCCGCCGACCTGGGCGTGTCGACGCGCACCATCCGGCGGGATCTCGTGGCGCTGCAGGCCGCGGGCTTTCCCATCTACGACGACACGACAGACGGCGAGAAGTCGTGGCGGCTCGACGCACGGAAGCTGATCGACGCGCTCGCGCGCCACGCGCTCACCGTGCCGGAGCTGTGCGCCCTCTACTCGAGCCGCGCGCTCTTCAAGGCGGCGGCCGACTCGCACTTCTTCGCCAACCTCCAGACGGCGCTCGACAAGTTCGAGGCGGCGCTGCCGACCGGCATGAGGCGCTTCCTCGATCGCCTGCCGCTCACCGTTGCCGCAAAGGCGCCGCACGGGAAGACGCCTGGCAGCGACCGGCGCGATCTGACGACGAGGCTGTTCGAAGCAGCGCTCGGGCAGCAGGCGATTTCGATGCGGTACTACTCGCAGGAGAGCCGGCGTGAGAAGGAGTACGTCGTCCATCCCTACCGGCTCGTCTACGCCCAGAGCGCGCTCTACCTCCAGGCCTATGTGCCCGCATATGCGGAACTGCGCACGTTCCTCGTCGACCGCATCAGGCGGCTCACGGTCCAGCACCGGACGTTCGAGCGTGTGGCCGAGCTGTCGTCCGACCCCTTCGGCAAGTCGATGGGGGTGTACAGCGGGCCCACGACGAAGGTGCAGCTGCTCTTCCATCCGCGCATCGCGCCCATCATCGCGGAGCGGACGTGGCACGGCTCGCAGCAGCTCCGGCAGCGGTCAGACGGCTCGCTCGCCATGACGCTGCAGGTCTCGGACGACTACGCGCTCCGACAGTGGATTCTCGGCTTCGGACGGTTCGTGCGCGTACTCGCGCCGGCGACCCTCACCGAATGGGTGCTCGAAGAGCTGGACGAGGCGCACAGCCAGTACGGGTCAGGAGAGTTCGCCTCGGTCGTGGACGAGGACGTCCAGCCGGCGCTGCCGTTCGTCTTCAGCCGGATGACCGGGCCACGGGGCACGCCGGAAATCGGACCCTAAGAGGCCGCCCGCGACCGGCGCGACAGGTGCTCGAGCATCCGCCGCCGGTGCGCGAGCTGGCGGTCGCTGAGCGGGCGCGCGGGGCCGCCGTCGTACCCGCAAAACGGCGAGGCTGGCGGGGCCAGCTCCGCCGGCGGACGCGCTCCGGCCTTCGTAACCTCGCTCCGGTAGCGTTCAAGACAGACGATCGTGCCGCGCATCGCCGCCTCCTGGAGGCGACGATACCGGGCAGGCGTGACAGCGCAGGTCCTACGCCGAGGTTTCGCTGGTCCGGCTAAAGCCGGACGCCACGTACTAAGGACCAGAGACCAGAGACTAGAGACCAGCGACCAGAGACGAGAGACCAGCGACTAGAGACCAGCGACCAGAGACCAGAGACGAGAGACCAGAGACCAGAGACGAGAGACCAGAGACCAGAGGCGAGAGACGAGGCCTACTGACTCCCCCGGCCCCCGCGCCCGGCGCCAAACGCCGGATACGTTCTCGGGTTGATGACGTGGCGATCGAGGAAGAAGTCGTTCAGCCGCGCCACCGACTCGGCGAACTCGGGAATCCCCATGAACTCGTGCGGCACACCGGCAAACGCGTGCAGCTCCGAGGGAATGTTCGCCGCGCGCAGCAGCGCCAGGAACGCCTCGCTGCTCTCGGGCCGGACGGTGACGTCGGCGAGCCCGTGGTAGAGCACGGTCGGCGGGAACCCCTTGATGTGCGTGCCGGGCTCGGCATAGGTCCACGCCTCCTCGCTCGCCCCGGGCGGCATCGGAAACGCCTTGCGGAACCCGTCCCACGCCGGACCGGTCACGGCGTAGTACGCCAGGCACGCGGCCACCTGCGTGCCGGCGCCGGCATGGCCGCCGGTCCCCTCGAACTGCGGGATGTTCTGCGTGCCGGCCGCGAAAAGCGCGAGATGCCCGCCCGCCGAATAGCCGGCCACCGCAATGCGCGCGGGATCGATCCCGAGCGTCGCGGCGTTGGCACGCGTCCACCGGATCGCGGTCTTGACGTCCTCGATCTGCGCGGGCCACCGCGCCACGCCCGACAGCCGGTACTGCGCCGCGATGTTCACGTAGCCGAGCGCCGACTGCGCCTGGAGCCGCGCCGCCAGGTTGTTCTTGTTGCCGCCGGCAAAGCCGCCGCCGTGAAAGTGCAGGACGGCCATGCGCCTGGCCGGCGCGCCGGCGTGGGGCTTGTAGAGGTCGAGGTGGAGGTCGACGTCGCCTCCCTTGCCGAAGACGACGTCGCGCTCGACGTTGGCGGCGTCGCGCGCGGGATTGGGGGGCGGCGCCTGCCCCTGGTTCTGTGCCGCGAGCGACGCGACGTCGCCGAGAGCGACGCCCGCGCCGAGCGTCCCGAGAAAACCGCGCCGGGTCCACGTGGTGGTCACATGCGTCTCCTGAGTCACTCTGTCCGGCTGGAGCCGGAAGCGGTCCACCAGAAACAGAAAGGGCGCTCACACGGGGTGCCTCTGCGCACCCCTGAGCGAGCGCCCTCGTATCGATTGTCTACCGCACGCTGGCGGTCTGCGGCGCCGCCGGCGGAGGCGGAATCGACGCCAGATACGCCACGATGTCGCGCAGCTCGTCGTTCGTCAGGTCCTGGACGACCGGCATCATGATCGACGCATACGTCCCGCTGCGCCGCCCGGTCTTGAAGTCGTAGAGCTGGCGCATCATGTAGCTCGGCGAGCGGCTGCCGATCGCGGGGAAGTCGCCGAGCCCCTGCATGTCGGCGCCGTGGCACGTGGCGCACGCCGTGGTCTTGCGCACGGGCTTGCCGCCCACCATCACCTCGCCCGTGTCCACGAGCCGCTTGCCGCGCGCGACGCTCCCCACCGGCACGTAGGCAATCCAGCCGGAGCGCGGGTTGCGCACGCCATTGGCCTGGAACGCGTCCACCGGCGTCTCGACGATCCGCCCGGCCAGCTTCTCCGTGGGCTCCTTGCCGTGCGTGATGTACATGTTGCCTTCTTCGAGGTGCATCTCGGGGATCATCTCCGCCTCGACCACCTTGATCCACGGCGTCCACCGGATCGCGGCGAAGTACTCCGCTGCCTGCCGCATCTCCTCTTCCGTCATCGCCCGCGCCAGAATCCCCATCGTCGGCGTGTTGGGCTTGCGCGGATCGGAGCTGATGCGCCGGCCGTTGGCGAAGTCGCGGAGCTGCTGGATGAAGTACTCGACCGGCTGCCCCGACACGGGCGCGTTCTCGGGACGGCCCTTGCCGTTCGGCAGATGGCAGGACCCGCAGCCGCGCGCCACCTCGCCCATGCTCGCCGGGCCGTTCTTGATGATCGGCGTCATCGCGGGATGGTCCTGGGGGAACCAGTCGATCACGTTGTGGCCGTCGCGGACGTCCACCAGCGAATACTTCGCACTGCTCCCCTCGACGGTCCGAGGCATGGTCTGCTCGTTCACGTCTTCGTTGGGGCGCAGATTCCGCGTCGGCGGCGCCTGCGGCGCGGCCTTGTCGCCGGGCTGCGGCTGCGTGCTCCGCGCCCACGCCCACAGGGGCAGGGGCTCGACCTGGGCCCGAATGGACACCGCGGCAAACAGGACGGCGAGGAGACACACAGCGATGCGCTTCATAGAACCTCCGGTCCGGCTGAGGCCGGACGCCACGTACGATCTGTCGGGACTCTACACCTCGCCTGCCGGATTTGGCAAGAACAGGCTGTCGCCTCTGCGGGGGATTCCGTGTTCAAATGCCGGTGGCAGGCGCACACGCGTCTCCGTATCGTAGGCCCATGAGCACGCAGCCAGCCCTCTTCACTCCGACGCTGCCCCCTCGCCCCGAGATGGAGCGCGCGTTCCTCGAGAGCGACGCGAGCTACGACGGGATCTTCTTCACGGGCGTCCGCACGACCGGCATCTTCTGCCGGCCGTCGTGCCGCGCCCGGAAGCCGCGGCCGGAGAACGTCGAGTTCTTCCCCACCGTGCGCGACGCCCTCTTCGCCGGCTACCGCCCGTGCCGCCGCTGCAGCCCGGCCACGCCGCCGGGCACGGCGCCCGACTGGGTGAAGACGCTCCTCGACGCGGTCGAGGCCGACCCGACGCGGCGCCTCCATGACGAGGACGTGCGGGCGCTCGGCGTCGACCCGGCCCGCGCGCGCCGCTACTTCCTCGAGCACTACGGGATGACGTTCCACGCCTACTGCCGGGGGACGCGGCTGTCGGGCGCGCTGCGCCAGCTCCGCTCGGGCGAGTCGCTCGACGAGGTGGCGCTCGGCACCGGCTGGGAGTCGCACAGCGGGTTCCGCGAGGCGTTCGCGCGCACGTTCGGCACGGCCCCCGGCGCGGCACGGAACATCCCCGACGCCGCCGTCGTGATGACGACGATCGACACGCCGCTCGGACCGATGGTGGCGGGGGCCACCGATGCGGGGCTGTGCCTCCTCGAGTTCACCGACCGGCGGATGCTCGAAGCGCAGATGCGCCGGCTGCAGTCGCTGCTCAAGCAGCCGCTCGTGCCGGGCGACCATCCGCACCTCGCCCGGACCCGCGAGGAGCTCGCCCGCTACTTCGACCGCACGCTGACGACGTTCGGCGTGCCGCTCGTCTTCCGCGGCACGCCGTTCGAGGAGCGGGTGTGGCGGGAGCTGTGCCGCATCCCGTACGGCGAGACGTTGTCGTACGCCGGACTCGCCGAGCGCGTGGGATCGCCTGGAGCGCAGCGCGCCGTCGGGCGCGCGAACGGGATGAACCGCATCGCGATCGTCATCCCCTGCCACCGCGTGGTGAACAGCGACGGCCAGCTCGGCGGCTACGGCGGCGGGCTGTGGCGGAAGCACTGGCTGCTGGGGCTGGAGAAGTCCGGCTGAAGCCGGACGCCACGTATTTCCTACTTTCCTGAACGGCCTGCCCCGAAGATCTTCTTCAGCTCATAGGGTGTGACGACCTCGAGCTGATCGTACGTGCAGTCCTCGGGCGGCTTGTCGGGACGCCAGCGCAGGAAGATCGCCGCGTGGCGGAAGCGATCGCCCTGCATGTGGTCGTACTTCACCTCGCAGACGCGCTCGGCGCGGAGCGGCTCCCACGAGAGATCCTTGCCCGCGCTCCAGCGGCTCTGCCCGCCCGGCATCCGCGTCATCTCGCCGCTCGCCTGCGCCCACTCGCGCCACGGGTGATCCGCCATCGCGTCTGTCCGGAGCGGCGCCAGCGCCTTCACGAGCGCCGCCCGCTGCGCCATCGAGAACGCCGAGGTCACGCCGACGTGCTGCAGCCGGCCCTTCGTGTCGTAGAGGCCGAGCAGGAGCGACCCCACGCGCTGATCCCGGCCGTCCTTGTGCCACCGGAAGCCCGCCACGACGCAGTCGGCCGTGCGCGCGTGCTTCACCTTGATCATGGCGCGCCGGCCCGGCTGATAGACGCCGTCTTCCGGCTTGGCCATCACGCCGTCGAGGCCGGCGCCCTCGAACCGCGTCAGCCAGTCCCTCGCCGCCGTCAGGTCGCGCGTCATCGGCGTCACGTGCACCGGCGGCTTCACCCCTGTCATCAACGCCTCGAGTCGCTCCCGCCGCACGCGCTGCGGCTGCCCGCGGATGTCCGTGCCGTCGCCCGCCAGCAGATCGAACGCCACGAACGACGAGGGCGTCTCGGCCGCGAGCTTCGCCACGCGCGAGGCGGCGGGATGGAGGCGCAGCTGCAGCGCGTCGAAGTCGAGTCCCGCGTCGGACACGATGACGATCTCGCCGTCCACGACGCAGCGGTCGGGGAGCGCGGCCAGCAGGGCATCGCGGAGCTCGGGAAAGTAGCGGTCGAGCGGACGGAGGTCGCGGCTCTGGATAAAGACGTCCTGGTCACCGCGATAGACGATCGCGCGGAAGCCGTCCCACTTGGGCTCGTAGAGAAACGCGCCGGCGGGCAGCGCTTCGGCGAGCGTGGCGAGCATGGGCTCGATGGGCGGTGCGATGGGGAAGGTCACTCTGGTCTCTGGTCTCTGGTCTCTGGTCTCTCGTCTCTCGTCTCTCGTCTTTCAGCCTGTCCGCCGTGCTTCGATGTTTGTTCGTCCTGTTGATCCGGGACGCTCGACCCCCTAGGCTATGCGCACCGACAACGCAGGAGGGTTCATGCATCCGAGTCTTCGCCGGGTCGCGGCTGCCCTCGTGTTCGTGCTCATGGCCGCCCTCTCGCCGGCCGTCGCCCAAAGCCTCAACGCTACCCTGGCCGGGGTCGTCCGCGACAGTTCCGGCGGCGTCCTCCCCGGCGTCAGCGTCACGGCCCGCCACACGGGCACCAACCAGACGCGCGACACGGTGACCGACGCGGAGGGGCGGTATGCCTTCCCCGACCTGGCGATCGGCACGCAGGAGATCACGGCCGAGCTGTCGGGCTTCCAGACCGCCCGCCGCAGCATCACGCTCTCGGTGGGCCAGAACGCCGGCGCCGACATCACGCTGGCGCTCGGCAGTGTGAGCGAAACGATCGAGGTGAGCGCGAGCGCGGTGACCGTCGACACGCGCAGCTCGGTCATGGGCACGCTCGTCACCCGCGACCAGATCGAGAACCAGCCGCTCAACGGCCGCGACTTCTCGCAGCTCATCCTCCTGCAGCCGGGCACCGTGCAGGCGCGCAGCGACAACGGCGACATCCTCACGGGCAAGGGCTCGAAGATCTCGGTGCACGGCGCGCGGACGACGCAGAACTCGTATCTGCTGGACGGCACGGACATCCTCGACGCGCTGGGCCGCAGCTCGGGGAGCGCCCAGGGCATCGTGAGCGGCATCGAGTCGGTGCAGGAGTTCACCGTGCTCACCAACACGTTCAGCGCCGAGCACGGCCGCGCCTCGGGCGGCGTCTTCAACATCGCGACGCGGTCGGGGACGAACCAGTTCCGCGGGTCGCTCTTCGAGTACCACCGCAACCAGGCGCTCGACACGCGCAACTACTTCGACGCCGAGAAGCCCCCGTTCGAGCGCAACCAGTTCGGCGGGTCGCTCGGCGGGCCGATCGTCGGCGACCGGGTGTTCTTCTTCGGCGCCTACGAGGGGCTGCGCGAGGAGCTGGGCCAGACGATCGTGGAGCCGGTGCCCAGCCTGGCCGCGCGGCGCGGCGCGTTCCTGCCGGCGGGCCAGCGGGTCAACCCGGCGGTCCTGCCGTACCTCGCGCTCATTCCGGAGCCGACCGTCGACAACCCGACGGGCGAGCGCGCGACCTACCAGGGCCTGTTCACGCAGCCGTCGAACCTCGACACCTACAACGTCCGCGTCGACTACCTGCTGTCGCAGAACGACACGCTGTTCGCGCGCTACACGCAGAACGACTCCGATCTGCTGTACCTGACATCCGACCTCTTCCCCGACTTCCCGAACGAGTCGCGGAACAACCAGAAGTTCCTGACCCTCAGCCACAGCCGCGTCTTCTCGGCCAACGTGGTCAACAGCGTCCGCTTCGCGTTCAACCAGACGAGCCCGCGCGAGGGCCCGGCGCCGCGCACGCCGTTCTCGGACATCGCGTTCATCCCGGGGCAGGCGATCGGCAACGTCTGGATCACCGGCTACCGGCGGTTCGGCACCGACCGCAGCCAGCCGCGCGAGTTCTACCAGGACCTCACGCAGGTGGCCAACGATCTGTCGATCATCCGCGGCGCGCATGCCTTCAAGACGGGCGTGAACCTGCAGCGGTTCGACATCCGGAGCGAGAACTCGTCGCGCGCGCGCGGCGAGTTCACGATCAACACGTTCAACGACTTCCTGCTCGGGCGCTCGCGCGACTTCGTCGGCCTCGCGCCCGGGTCGGGCGACACGGCCCGGCACCACGTCCAGTATCTCCTCGGGACGTACTTTCAGGACGACTGGAAGGTGCGGTCGAACCTGACGCTGAACCTCGGCGTCCGCTACGAGTTCGCCACGACGCCCGACGAGGTGGACGGCAAGATCGTCAACCTGCGCGACGTCCTCGATCCGGCGCCGACCGTCGGCGCCCCGCTCTTCAAGAACCCGACGCTCGGCAACGTCTCGCCGCGCTTCGGCTTCGTCTACGTGCCGTCGGAGGGGACCGTCCTGGGCCGGATGCTCGGCACGGGCGGGCAGAGCTCGATCCGCGGCGGCGTGGGCCTCTACTACGACGCGCCGCTCTTCTCCACCTACGGGAACAACGTCGCGCGGCAGGAACCCTACTTCAAGCAGATCCGCGTGCTCAACGCGCCGTTCCCGGACGTCTTCCCGCTCCTGGCGGGCGGGCAGGGGTTCGTCGATACCACCGTGATGGAGTTCGACCCGGACGCCACGAAGGTGCTGCACTACAACATCAACGTGCAGCGCGAGCTGTGGCGGAACGTCGTGGTGACGGCGGGCTACGTCGGGTCGCGCGGCTACAACCTCTGGCGGGAGTCCGACTTCAACATCGCCTACCCGCTCGAGCCCGACGGATCGACGTTCGCGACCACGGGCACGCCGCGGCGGCGCAACCCGAACTTCTCGAACATCCGCCGCAAGGTGGCCGACGCGCACTCGTTCTACGACTCCATGCAGCTGTCGCTCATCGCACGGCCGTCGGCGGGCGCAATGGCGCAGGTGTCCTACACGCTCGCCACGTCGACCGACGAGGGGTCGGCCGCGCTCGGACGGCTGGAGTTCTCGAACGGCCAGGCGCGCAGCCCCGATCCGTACAACGTGCGCACCAACCGCGGGCCGTCGGACTTCGACGTCCGCCACGCGCTCTCGGTCAACTTCTCGTGGATGCTGCCGTTCGCCGGGCGCGGCGGCCTGCACGGCGCGCTCGTCGAGGGCTGGCAGCTGAGCGGCATCTTCACGGCGCTCTCCGGGATCCCGATGACGCCGTTCTTCACCTTCGACCACGACCGCGACGGGACGACCGACAACGAGCAGCGGCCGAACCTCGCCCCGGGCGTGACCCAGCCGCGCAAGGTCAGCCGCACGCAGTACTTCAGCGCGGACGACTTCGTGCTGCCGGCGATCGGCACGCGCGGGACGTTCGGGCGGAACCGGATCTACGGGCCGGGGCTCGTGACGTTCGACCCGGCGGTCGCCAAGGAGTTCTATCTCGGCGCGGATCGGAGCCGGTCGCTGCAGCTCCGTATCGAGGCGTTCAACGTGTTCAACCGGACGAACTTCGCGCTGCCGTCGGTCGGCAACCTCACCGTCTTCACCACGCCGACCGAGCGGAACCCCGACGCGGGCAGGATCACGCGGACGCAGACGCCGGGCCGGCAGCTGCAGGTGGCGGCGATTCTGTCGTTCTGACAATCAGTCTCTCGTCTCTCGGCTCTCGTCTCTGGTCTCTCGTCTCTGGTCTCTAGTCCGGGCGAACCCGAGACAAGAGGCTAGAGACCAACGACTAGAGACGAAAGACGAGAGACCAGAGACAAGAGACGAGAGACTATCGCCCGCTCAGCGTCTTATACGCGTTCGCGATATTGATGTCGTTGTCCTCGTCGTACTCGATCCAGTCCTTGTACTCGCCCATGATCTGCGCCTTCTGGAGGTCCGCGAGCGACCGGCCCGCCTTGATCCCCGCGGCGACGCGCTCGGCCAGCCGCTCGAAGTACTGCCGGTGATCGGCGAGGTCGCTCTTCTTCCCGTTCGGGCCGTGGCCGGTCACGGCGACATCGAAGTCGAGCGCCTCGACGGCCTTGATGGCGTTGACATACTCGGCAATCGGCGCGCCGTTCTGGAGCGTGTTCGACCCGGGCACCGTCCGCACGGCGACGTAGTCGACGACGAACACGGCGCGCTCGGCCGGAAAGAGGAGGACCGTGAAGTCGGACGCGTGGCCCATCCGCCCCGGATGCACCAGATCGACGCGCCGTCCGCCCAGCGTGATCGTCCGCCGATCCCGATACGCCGACTCGGGCAGCATCACCGCCTCGTAGCGCTTGTCTTTCGGCGCGGCGCCCTTCACGGCCGCCGCGAAGTTCTCGTGGGCGACCACTTCCGCGGTGTCGTTGAAGACGGCGGCGCCCGACGCGTGGTCCTGGTGGTGGTGGCTGTGGATCACGTAGCGGACGGGCGCGTTCGGGAAGCGCCTGGCCAGCTCGCCCTTGAGCCACTCGCCGAACGCCGCGTTGATCGGGTCGGCCAGGATGATGCCGGCCGGCGTCACGTAGAAGACCGTGTAGTGGTTGTTGTTGCGGGCGCGATAGAGATCGCCGGTCACGGCCGCGATCTCCCGGACGGGCGGCTTCTGCCCCTGCTGGGCGAGGACGGCGGCGGGCGGCAGCGCGAGCAGGGCGATCGACGCGATCACGAGCGAACGAGCCATCGAGGCATCCTCCAGCGCGCGATCATACCCTTGATCTTGGCGGCCCCCGCCTCTACTCTAATTGGCTGGAGAGGACAGCATCCATGACCACGGCAGTGCAGGACACGAAGAAGACGTTCAAGGTCGCCGTCATGAACGCGGTGCACGACCTGCCGGTGCTGGTCGCCCGCGACGAGGGCTTCTTCAGGGACGAGGGGCTCGACATCGAGTGGGTCACGACGCCCGGCATGGCCCAGGTCACCACCTCGCACACGGTCAAGTTCGAGTCGATCTTCGACCGGCCGCTCGACTCCGTTTACAACGAGGGCGGGATCGATCAGTACCGCATGTGCGAGTGGGGGATCATGAAGCGGGCCGTCGAGGCCGACGCGCAGGGCCTCCGCCACCGCAAGATCGTCGCCCTCGGCGCCTCCATGTCGAAGTTCGCCATCGTCGTGCGCAAGGACTCGAAGATCTACGAGCCCGAGATGCTCAAGGACAAGCCGGTCTCCGTCACCCCCAACAACGGGTCGCACTTCACGATGCTGAAGATGCTCGAAGGATTCCTCGAGCAGGAGCACGTGAAGACGGTGCACCTCGGCTCGATGCCCAAGCGGATCGAGGCGCTCAAGCGCGGCGAGTGCGCGGGCGTCGTCCTGATGGAGCCGTGGATCAGCGTGGCGCAGAAGGAGGGGCTCCGGATCCTGATCGAGTCGCACTCGACGCGCGCCGAGGCGGCCTCGGACGAGGTGGACGGCAAGACGCTGGCCGCGATGTTCCGGGCCCAGGCGCGAGCGGTCGAGGTCATCGAGCGCGACCCGACGCCGTTCGTCCACTACTTCATCGCGGAGACGGGTGGGCGGCTCGACCCGAAGGACTTTCAGACGTGGCGCCTGCTGCACGGGCCGCCGACGCCGTACACGCGCGAGCGGTGGGACGACACCTACCGGTGGACGGTCAAATGGAACATGACCGTGCCCGGCGCGACCTTCGAGAACACGGTCGATAACCGGGCGTGGGAGTAGTACAGTCGGAGACATGACCGTCTCCAGTGCGCTCCGGACCCTCGGCGCCGACGAGGTCGTTACCGAGCTGCGCGCGCTGCGGGCGCGGCAGCCGGTGAGCTACCGCGCCTTCTACTCCAGCCAGCTCGGCGGGGTCGTGACCGATCCGGCGCTCATGGTGCTGCCGTTCGACGACCACATGGTGCACCGCGGCCACGGCATCTTCGACACCGCGGCGCTCGTCGAGGGGAAGCTCTACGACCTCGAGGCGCACCTGGACCGCTTTCTCCTGTCGGCGGAGCGGTCGAAGCTGCGGCTCCCGGCCGCGCGCGGCGAGATGCGCGACATCATCCTCAAGACGACCGCGGCGAGCGGCCGGCGCGAGGGATCGATCCGCTACTGGCTGTCGTCGGGCCCGGGCAGCCTCGACCTGACGCCGGCCAAGGGCGCCGAGCCGGGGTTCTTCGTGATGGTGTTCGACGGCCTGTCGTACCCGGACCGCTGGTACACCGAGGGCCTCGCGGTCATGACGACGACCTACCCGATCAAGGCGCCGCTCTACGCGATCACGAAGGCGACCAACTACCTGCCGAACGTGCTGATGCAGATGGAGGCGAAGGAGGCGGGGTTCGACAACGGCGTGTTCATCGACGCCGACGGCAACGTCGGCGAGAGCTCGAACATGAACGTCGCGTTCGTCACGGGCGACCAGGTGCTCGTCCACCCGCAGTTCGACAACATCCTCGCGGGTTGCACCTCGCTCCGGCTGCTGGAGCTGGCGCGCACGCTGGTCGATCGGGGCGTGCTGCGGGGCATCGAGGTGCGCGACATCCCGGCCGCCGAGGCGCGCACGTCGCGCGAGATGCTGCTCCTCGGCAGCTCGATCAAGGTGGCGCCGATCGTGCGGTGGGATGCGGCACCGATCGGCGACGGCCGGCCCGGCCCCGTCTCGCAGGCGCTGCTGCAGCTGCTCGAGGACGACATGCGCGGCAGCGACCGCCTGATCCCGGTCCCGTACTGATCCAGGTCGGGCTCGAGCCGGACGCTACGCACTCCTGGTCCCTCAGCGTCCCGCCCGCTTCAGCAGCGTCTCGTTGAAGAGGCCCGTCCACTTCTCGATCTCGTCGAGCGCGCGGACGGGATCGGTCTGGAGGATCTCGATGCCTTCGAGCGGCGAGGCGACCTTCGTGTTGCTCGGCACGTAGTCCATGCTCACGAAGGACTGCTGCGCCTCCTCGCCCAGCAGGTACTCGTAGAAGAGGCGCGCCGCGTTCGGGTGCGGCGCCCGCGCCGCCACGCCGACGGCGTTCGAGCGCGCGATCGCCGGCTCGATGGCGAACCAGTCGATCGGCGCCCCCCTCTTCTTGGCCTGCTCCGGCATGTAGTTGTAGACGGTGAGGGCGAGCGGCACCTCGCCCGAGATCACCAGGTTGTTGAGCAGCGTATGCCCCAGCCGCACGGAGACGCCGTTGCCCGCGGCGAGCCGGCGGAAGAAGTCGAGGCCCTCGTCGCCGCCGCCCATCACGTCGACGACGGAGGCGAACCAGTCCTGGTCCTTGGCTTCGATACCGAGCTTCCCCTTCCACGTCGGGTCGAGGAGATCGGCGTAGGTCGTCGGCAGTTCCTCGCGCCGCACGAGCGTGGTGTTGTACGCCTGCACCCACACGGAAAGGAGCGTCGCCGCCCACCGCTTGTGGCCGGGAACGGACCCCGGCTGCAGATCCGCGTGGACCGGCGACTCGACCGGCGCGAGCACCTGCTCGCGGGCGAGCGCCTCCATCTCGGGCGACCCGAAGTGGACGACGTCGACGTCGTGCCGGCCGGCGGCCGCCTCCGCGAGCGTCCGCTGCAGCACCCTGTCGGTGCCCGCGCGCCAGACGTTCACCTTCACGCCGTAGGCGGCCTCGAAGGGGCCGACGAGCGTCGGCATGTCCTTCTCGGCAATCGTCGTGTAGATGGTGAGCGAGCCTTCCTGGCGGGCGGCGGCGGCGATCTGCGCGAGACGATCCGGTCCCCGATACGCGGCTGGGGCAACCGGCTCCGATCCCCCGCCACGGCAAGCAACTGTCGCGAGCACGAAGACGACGAGCCACGAACGCGTCAAGGCACTCGAAGAGTCTCGAGCGGCGCGGGATGGGATGTGCGAAGCAAAACCGTAGTCGTCGCGAAGCTGGAACAGCTCGGACCGTCGACGGCGGAGGCTGAGCATGCCGCAATCAAGCCGGGTTTGCGGAGCACATGCCATCCCGCACCGCGATTATCTGCCCGCGCCGAACAGGTCGTAGTACAGGTTCTTCCACTTGTCGTACTCGTCGATCGACACGCGCGCGTCCACGAACGTCATCCGCATCTTGTTGAGCGGCGTGTCGATCTTCCGGCTCGTCGGCACGAACTCGCGCTGCGCGATGATCGCCTGCCCCTCGGGGCTCAGCTCGAAGTCGTAGAAGAGCACCGCCGCGTGCGGGTGCGGGGCGCGGCGCGCCACGCCGACGCCGTTCGGCCGCGCGATGGCGTCGCCGATCGTGAACCAGTCGATCGGCGCCCCCTCGCGCCGGAACTGCTCCGCCTTGTAGTTGTAGACGGTCAGCGCGAGCGGCACTTCCCCCGAGACGACGAGCTGCGTGAGCAGCGTGTGGCCCTTGCGCACGGACATGCCGTTGGTGGCGACGATCCGCCGGAACACCCGCCGGCCGCGCTCCTCGCCGAGCGTCCCGAAGATGCCGGCGAGCCAGTCGGAGTCTTCGGCCTCGATGCCGAGCTTCCCCTGCCAGCGCGGATCCGCGAGGTCCTCCCACGTCTGCGGCAGCTCTTCTTGTTTCACGAGCTTCGTGTTGTACGCCTGCACGAAGACGTTGAGGCGGGTGCCGACCCACTCGCCGTGCGGCCGGATGGCCGGCTCGATGAGGTCCGCGTGGTGCGGGCTGCTGACGGCCTGCAGGATCTGCTCGCGGCTGAGCGACTCCATCTCGGGCCCGTTGGTCTCGACCACGTCCACCGTGTGCCGGCCGGCCCGCGCCTCCTGGACGGCGCGGTTCAGCACGGCCTCGGAGCCGGCGCGCCAGATCGTGGCGCGGATCCCGTACTTCTGCTCGTAGGCCTCCACGACCGGGCCGAGATCGCTCGTCTGGGCGGAGGTATAGAGCGTCAGTTCGCCCTCGCGCTGCGCGCCCGCAATCAGCCGCTCCAGCCGGTCTGGGCCGTCGTAGGCCGCCAGCTCGGCGACCGTGACGCCGCCGGGGTTCGCCGGACCCGACGCGCCGCACGCGGCGGCGAGAAGGGCGATCGCGACAACCACACATCTCATGGCGTGCCTCTGGTCCGGCTGACGCCGGACGCTACGTTCTCTGCTGCAGCTCGGCCTGCTCGGTCTCGTAGGCCTTGTCCATCCGCGGCTCCAGCCCCCGCCGGGCGAGCGCCTCTCGAAACCACTCTCGGATCGAGGGCGACTCGTCCACATAGTCGATCTGGTCGCCCCCGAGCCGCTTCGAGATCCACGCCTTCGGCACCCCCTGGGCGTTCCGGATCGAGACCCCCTCGGCCTTGAAGGCCAGGTAGCGCGCCGGCGCGGTGCCGGTATTGAAGTGCTGGTGATACCACATGTTCGGCGGCACGATCATCGACCCTTCGCGCCACTCGTACGTCCGCGGCTCGCCCCCCTCGGGCCACATGAGCGTGTACCCCTCGCCGCTCATGATGATGACGTGCGCGCCGGCCCCGTGCGCGTGCGCCTTCTTGTAGGTGCCCACCGGGAACTGCGAGATGTGGCTGTTCATGTGGCCGCGCGCCATGCTGAAGCGGGTGTGCCCGCCGCCGGCGCCGCGCTCCCCGGCGGCCATGAGCGGGAGGTTCACGGCGTCGGCGACGAAGTTCGTGTCGAGGAGCAGCCCCCGCTGCTCGCCCTGGCCCGTGAAGTAGTCGGGCTCGCCGTCGAAGCGATCCGTGAAGTCGTGCCGGGTGCTGAAGACGAAGTCGAGGTCGCCGAACGCGTTGATGATCACGGGCGCGTTGGTGACCGCCACGTACCGCGCCGGCTCGCCGCCGGAGCCGTTGAAGTGCTGGTGCCACGCGTTGAGCGGGATCGCGAACATGGCGCCCACCTTCCACTCGAACGCGATCCGCTTGCCGGCGTCGTTCCAGACGACGGTCGATCCGCGGCCGTCGAGGACGTAGATCATCTCCTCGAAGAGCTGGCGCTGCGGGCGCAGCTCGCCGCCCGGCGGGATCTCGCAGACGTAGCAGTCGTTCGTGCTGCGGGAGGCGTCGTGGTTGAGAAAGACGCCGCGCCCGCCGCGGCGCGCCCACGGCCGGAGCTCCACCGTGTGGAGGTTCGGCACGTAGAAGGAGCTGAGGATGTCGAGCCCCTCCCCGCGCACCCAGCGGGTGTAGGCGGTCTCCTTCTCGGCGGCGAACTTCTGGGCGAATGCGTCGGAAACGAGGGTCTCTGTCGCCATGTTCCTCTGGTCCGGCCGAAGCCGGACGCCACGTCCCTACTCGTCGTGGTTGAAATTCACTTCGTCGTCCCGCGCCCGGAAGCCTTCCTGCCCCGGCACGGGCGTGGTCGGCCGCGGCTCCACGGTCTTCTGGAACAGCATGTTCATGAACAGGAACATCGGCTTCGTCTTGAGCACCAGCGCGCGCGCCGGCTTGGTGGCGCTCGCGTTGAAGTGCTGGTGCACGCAGTTGTTGTGCACGACGACCACGTCGCCCGCCGTCCAGTCGTAGCGGATGCCGTCGTGGACCTCGTAGCCGTTGCCGTCGAGGATGTAGAAGGCCGCCTCGTTCACGTGGCCGTGCTTCTGGTTGTGCCCGCCCGGGGCGTACTCCTCGAGGTGGATGTGCAGCGTCTGCGTGACGCCGTCAATCGGCTCCACGTAGTGGCGGCTGAACGTCTGCGGGCCGTCGTTGAACGTCAGCTCGCGCCCGCGAATCACGCGCGGCTGCGAGCGGAGGCGCGCCAGCTCCTGCTTCAGCCCGTAGTCCCCTTCGATGCCCCGGACGAACATCCGCGGCTTCTTGCTCGTGAAATGCGATTCCTTACCCATCGCGCTCCCGTGGCACGGCCTGGCCGCGCAGGAACAGATCCGACCAGAGCTTCGACCATTTCTCGTCCTCGTCGAGAACGATCGTCGGATCGATCAGCTCGAACGGAAAGTCGTTCAGGTGCGAGTCGACCGCGCGGCTGGCCGGCACCCGGTTCCGCTGCTTCAGGGTCTCCTGCCCCTCGCGCGACAGCAGGAAGTCGGCGAAGAGCACGGCGGCATGGGGGTGGCGCGCCTGCGCCGCCAGGCCGACGGCGTTCGGCTGCGCGAAGGTGGGCGCGAGCGCCTTCCAGCGGACCGGGGCGCCCTGCACCACGACGCGCTCGACGTTGTGATTGTAGAGGTTGGCGACGAGCGGCAGCTCGCCCGACGCGAGCAGCTGCCCGAGCAGCGTGTGGCCGCTCCGCACCTGCGGGCGCGCCTGCGCCAGCCGGCGGAAGTAGGCGAGCCCCTCCTCCTCGCCCATGTGGCGCACCATGGCGCCGAACCACCCCCAGTCGGACGCCTCGAGCCCGATGCGGCCGGCAAACCGCGGATGGAGGAGGTCCGCGTAGGAGCGGGGCACCTCGTCGGGCGGGACCAGATCCGTGTTGTAGCCGATGGTGAAGAAGTTGAACCGGTCGGCCACCCAGTGCCGGTGCGGGGGGAACGCCGCCTCCGGCAGGTCGGCGAAGTGCGGGCTCCGGAACTCGTGGAGCAGCCCTTCACGGTAGAGCGCTTCCATCTCCGGACCGTTGGTCTCGAACACGTCGGCGGCATACCGCCGCGCCCGCGCCTCCGAGACCGCCCGCTGAATGACCCGCTCGCTGGCGGAGCGCCACAGCTCGGTGCGGATGCCGTACTTCTGCTCGAACGCGGCGGTGAGGGGGCCCGAATCCTGCGTGTTGAGCGACGTGTAGATCGTCACCGCGCCTTCCTGCCTGGCGCCGGCGAGCACCCGCTCGGTCCGGTCCGCGCTCTCCAGCAGATAGAGCTCGGCGTGGGGGGCAGACGAGGGCGCCTCCGACCGCGCGCACGAGGCCGCCGGCGCCGAGAGCAGCGCCAGCAGGGCCCGGCTGAACGTGCGGCGGTCGGTCTCCATCTCCGCGTGCGCGGCGCCCGGCCGCCTACACCTTGGCGGGGATGCGCCCCCGCAGATAGTCCTCCACGATCGCCGCGCTCAGCTCCACGCCCGGGTCGTACTCGGGCGCCGCCTCGAGCTGCTCGAGGTCGTTCAGCCCGCACGCCTTGAAGATGCGGTTGATCACGGAGATGAGGCGCACCGGCCGGTCGGGGCTCGCGTTGACGTGCTGGTGGATCGTGTTCGGCGGCACGTAGATCACGTCGCCCGCCTCCCACTCGAAGCGCTGCACCTCGTCCTGCGGCTTCCAGTGGTAGGTGTCGGTGATCTCCACGTCGCAGTCCTGGTGCAGGTCGTAGCCGCGCCCCTCGAGCACGTAGAGGCACTCCTCGGCCAGGTGGCGATGCTTCCCGGACCGGCTGCCGGGCGGAATGATCTGCATGTAGGCGTCGACCGTCTCCATCCGCGTGTTCATCGCCTCGTTGACGAGGTGCTTGAGGATGCCCTGCGGCGACATCTCCCACGGCATGTCCTCGGGATGGATCACCTTCTTCCGCTTGGCGTTCCGCGCCGGCGCCTCGGCGGCATCGTCGAGGAGCGCCTGGTAGAACTTCCGGTTGGTGCTCCCCTTCCGCCACGCGTTCGATTCGCTCCAGGCCATCTCACTCCTCGTGGTTGAAGTTCGCTTCGTCTTCCCGCACCCTGAAGCCGTCGGCGCCGGGCGCCGGCTCGGTGGGCCGCGGCTCCACGGTCTTCTGGAAGAGCATGTTCATGAACATGAACATCGGCTTCGTCTTGAGCACCAGCGCGCGCGCCGGCTTGGTCGCGCTCGCGTTGAAGTGCTGGTGCACGCAGTTGTTGTGGACGACCGCGATGTCGCCGGCCGTCCAGTCGTAGCGCACCCCGTCGTGGATCTCGTACCCGTCGCCGTCGAGGATGTAGAAGGCGGCCTCGTTGACGTGGCCGTGCTTCTGCGACTTCGCCCCCGGCCCCCACTCCTCGATGTGCAGGTGGAAGAGCTGCGTGATCCCGTCCTTCGGCTCCACGTAGTGGCGGCTGAAGGTCTGCGGGCCGTCGACGAACCGGATGAGCCGCCCCTTTCGCACGCGCGGCTGCGCGCGCAACCGGGCCAGCTCCTGCTTCAGGTTGTACTCGCCCTCGATCGCGCGGACGAACACGCGGTTCTTCTTGCTGTGATAGTGCGACTCGGTGGCAACCGGCTCGGTCAGCGTCGCGCCTTTTGTCTCGTTCGCCATAGGCTTTCTCTGGTCCGGCTCCAGCCGGACGCTACGTACGTGGCGTCCGCCTTCAGGCGGACCCACGTTCACACACCGTACTCGTCCAGCTTGAAGCGCTTCGGCTTCAGCGTGCGGCACAGCTCGCGGTTGAGGCCCGCCTGCGGCAGGCCGATGCCCGCCTCGTGCGCCATCTGCTGGACGATCTCCATGTCGTCTTCGGCCCACGCCATCGTGTTCTCGCCCCAGTGGTGCAGCACGTAGTTGTCGGCGCTGCTCATCTGGAGCGCCTGCCGCAGCCGCTCGACGTCGACGCCGAACCGCTTCGAGAGCGCCAGCGCCTCGTGGTTGGCGATGAGGCACGCCCACATCACGAGGTTGTTGGCCGCCTTGGCGACCTGCGCCGCGCCCACCCCGCCCACATGGACGATGTCGGCCGAGAAGCAGGCGAGCACGGGCGTCAGCCGCTCCACGACCGCCTCGTCGCCGCCGATGAACGCCAGCAGCGTGCCCGCGTCGGCCGCGCGGCCGCCGCGCGCGACCGTCGTGTCGACCAGATCCACGCCAAACGGCCGCGCCGCCGCGGCCAGCTCCCGCACCGTGCGCGGATGCACGGTCGAGAGAACGGCGACGATTGTGCCTCGCGGCAGCAGCCCAAGCAAGACGCCCACCAGCTCGCGCAGCTCCCGGTCGTAGCCGACGCAGACCAGAATCGCCTCGCAGCGCCCGGCCAGGGCCGCGGGGGTCGCCGCCCAGCCGGCGCCCAGCTTTTCTACGGCGCCGCGCTTCCCCTCGTCGACGTCGTAGGCGACGACCTGGAGGCCCTTGCGCGCGATGTGGCCGATGATGGGCTGCCCCATCCGGCCGGCGCCGATCACGCCCACGGTCTTGACCGCGCTCGCTACATTCATGTCTCGCCTGGGGGGACTGGGGAGCGGCGGCTGGCGGTCGGACAACCCGCCTCGTCCCGATCCCCGATCCCGTACTTACTTATCTCTTCTGCGTGACCGTGTCGAGCAGGGCGGGGTGACCCGCCTTCACCTGCGCAATTGCCCGCTGCAGCGCGGGGGCCAGCCCCTCCGGCGACTCGAACGGCCCCTCGGCGTACCACCCCATCGACCGGGCCATCGCCGCGAAGTCGGGCGCCGGGCCGTCGAGATCCATGCCGATGTGCGCGCGCTCGAGCGGCGTGCCGCGCAGCCGCGCCATCCGGATCTGGTGCTCCCAGTCGTTGTAGTACGCGCGGTTGTTGTACATGACGACCAGCATCGGGATGCGGTGCTTGGCGACCGTCCAGAGCGCGCCCGCGTCGAACATCAGGTCGCCGTCGGGCTGCAGGTCGACCACGAGGCGGCCGTGCGGCCGATGGGCGAGCGCGACGCCGATCGAGATGCCGAACTGCGTGGCCGTGCCGAGCGAGCGGCCGGGATGGCGGTAGGGCCGGTCGAAGTCCCACAGCTTGCGCGTCCACTGCTCGAGCGTGCCCGCGGTGAGCACCCAGTCTTCGTTCTTGATCGCCTCCCACACCTCCGAGGCGAGCCGCGGCAGCGTGATCGGACTGGCGTCCCAGTCCTCCTTCGCCGCGCGGGCCCACTGCTCGCGGCGCGTCCGGCTCGTCTCGGCCGTGGCCGCGGCGCGCGCCCGCACGCGGTTCCGGAGCGCAGGGTCGCCCGCCACGCGCGCCTCGAGGAGCCGGGTCAGGGCGGGGATCGCGAGCGTCGTGTCGGCCAGGATCCGCAGGTGCGCGTGCTGCAGCCGCTGGTAGTCGAGCGCCCAGCTCGACAGCTCGAGGTCGGCGAAGCCGACGTCGATCCACGTCGCGCTGGCCGGCACGATCGACGTCACCTCCCGCGTCGCGCTCGCCAGCTCCGACGTCGGCCGCTCCCAGTCGCGCGCGTCGAGGCAGACGACGAGGTCCGCGTTGCGGAAGACGTCCTTCGTGTAGCTCATGTTGAGCGGGTGCCGCGACGGGAAGTTGAGCCGGCTGTCGACGTCGTAGACGGGAATGCCCCCGGCCTCGGCGAGCGCCACGAGCGCGTGGAAGCCGTCGGGCTCGCGGCCGACGTACTCGGCGATGATGACCGGCCGCTCGGCGGCGGCGATCCGCGCGGCGGCCTCGTCGAGCGCCGCCGGGTCGCCCGCGATGCGCGTGGGGACCGGGGCCGCGCCCGC
>Ga0194128_10002221_pt1 | contig 31816 bp, 28 predicted proteins | sample TA2KigCa65mmetaG_FD_148650 | JGI IMG/M metagenome (GOLD analysis project Ga0194128, IMG submission 148650) | Freshwater microbial communities from Lake Tanganyika, Tanzania - TA2015037 Kigoma Deep Cast 65m | ecosystem: Environmental > Aquatic > Freshwater > Lake | place: Tanzania: Lake...
TGAACATGCTGGAGAATCCACTCACGGGTGACCCTCCTGTCGGTGGATGGTGTCGAAGCTTGGCGGCCTCGACCTCACCCTACCCCAGGGGGCTCACCCGCTCGCACCGCTAATTTGGACGAGAGTGAGCCCAAGTACATACGTGCTCACGCCGGGGCTATGTCAGGAGTCCTGAATTTGGACAAGAGTGACATGGATCCACGATCAACGAGGATTTGTCTCGAAAGGAGATAGTCGCGCCTCCGAATCCTCCTTCTTATCTCGGCGGAACCACGTCAGGATCTTGCGAACCGCAAGTAGTCCGCTCTCCCGATCAACCGCTTCGGCCAGCGTCGCGTCGACGTTGTAGTGAATCCACGGATGTGTCTCGCAGCCAGGCCACGACACGCCGAATGTTCCTCCGCCTTTGACGTCCGAGCGAAGGACGGGGCTGACCTGAACGAACCTTTCCGCGACTACGATCGTGGCGGTCGCCTCCGGACAGCGGACCGCCAAGGCGTTGGCGCGAAGCTCCAGGCGACGACAGCCAATCTCAACATCGTGTAGCTCAAACTCGTTGCCTTCATATCCGAGAACCAACGGGCCCGCGACCTCGAGATGGGCGCTCCGCAGAAAGCGTGAGAACACTACTGGTTCGTTCTCCGCTACTGTAAGCGGAATGGAAACATGTCTAGGCGTATCTCCGTTACTTCCTCCGAAGGTCTCTGAGATTTCAAGAAGATGTTCTTGGGTGGTACCGTCGGGCCGCTGGTTCGGGGCCAGGATGACCATATGCGACATGCTGTCCAATCCGTGGGCTGAAGACGCAGCTTCGTACAAGTAGCCGGCGTGGTGCCCACGGGCAGGTTCTGTACTGGCCGCGACATAGAACTGCACGAACAATGGTGTCGGGGCGTAGTTCGCGTCGTGTAGTTCCGGCTCGATGAACGCCTCGAGCGCCGGCCTTCTCAAGAGCGTAGCCAATTAATTAGCTTCTCGCGGGCCGCCGGGAACGTCGTATGCGCCTGGCCCGCGAGATGTCGTCCGCGCTGTTGCTGCTCGGCATGGCGCCGAGCGCGCTCTCGCCCGCCGCGCCGCTTCCCTCCGTCGAGCGCCACGGTCTGCTCGTCACCGTCGGCGAGGTCGGTTCCGACCGCGCCGCGCTCTGGGTCCGCGGTGACGGCACGACGCCGGTCCGGCTGCGCTACGGTTCCGCCGACGATTCGACCGCGGTGAACGAGACGACGGTCGCGCTCGCGGCCGCGCGCGATCACACGGGACGCACGGTGCTCGCGCCGCTCGCGCCCGGCACGCGCTACCGATACGAGGTCAGCCACGACGGCGTGGAGGCGCGCGGCACGTTCGCCACGGCGCCCGCGCGTGATGCCGACGTGCCGGTCCGGCTGCTCTGGAGCGGCGACCGCGGCGCCAACAACTACTGCCGCGACGGCGAGGACGGCTACGCGATCTTCCGCGCGATGGCGCGTCACCAGCCCGACTTCGTCCTCTTCGTGGGCGATACGATCTATGCCGATCAGCCGTGCGGCACGCGGCCGCACCTGCCGGGCGCCGACTACGTGGCCAGGTCACTCGCGGAGTTTCACGGCAAGCATCGTTACAACCGCGCCGATCCCGCGCTCCAGGCGTTCTTCCGGACGACGGGCGTCTTCGTGATCTGGGACGACCACGAGGTGCGCAACAACTTCTCCGGCCCGACCGACCCGCTCATGCCGACGGGACTTCGCGCCATGCTCGACTACTGGCCCGTGGAGGGACCGACCGACGAGCCGCGGCGTCTCTACCGCAGCGTGCGCTGGGGCCGTCACGTGGAAGCGTTCATCCTCGACACACGGCAGTACCGCAGCGACAACACCGCGCCCGATGGCCCGCTGAAGACGATGCTCGGCGCCGCGCAGCGTGAGTGGCTGCTCGACGGGCTCGCCGCCTCCGACGCGACGTGGAAGCTCGTGGTGACCAGCGTCCCGCTCGGCATCTTCACCGGCGGCCGCCATTCGGACTCGTGGTCCAGCGCGAACCTCTTCGGCTTCGCGCGCACGTCTCCGAGCGGCTACGTGCACGAGCGCGACGCGATCCTCCGGTTCGTGCGCGGGCAGGGCCTCCGTAACGTGGTGGTCGTCTCCGGCGACGTCCATCACGCCGAGATGATCCGGCATGAGCCAGCGCCGGGGTTCTTCGTGCACGAGCTCATCGCGGGCCCGCTCGCCGCGCGCCGGGGCTATCCGCGCTTCCTCGACCGGTCGCTGAACTCGCGCTCGCTGGCTTCGCTCGGCTTCACGCCGAACTTCGGCGAGCTCGTGGTCGACGGCTCAGCGCTGCGCGTGGGGGTTTTCGACGCGTCAGATACGCTCCGCGCCTCCCTGCGCCTGCGCGCCCGCGACGCGACGGCGCGACGCTGACCATCCGAGGGCGCCGACGCCCGCGGCCGTGATCAGCAGCGCCACGAGTTCGATTCCGCCCGCACCGTAGACGAGGCGCACGCGGGCCGGTCCCGGCCCGGGCTGGATTTCGAGGTCGCCGAGCTCACCCCGTCGCGCCGGCACGGCACGGCCGTCGCGCTCCGCCCGCCAGAGGGGGTAGTACGCGATTCCCGTCGTGATCCACGCATATCCGGCGTCATCTGCCGCCAGCTCGCGGGAGCCGTCGTCGAGCCGTCGCGCCATGCGCCGCCGGTCGGCGGAGACGAAGAGGAGGAATGGCGGCACCGGCACGCGGACATAGCGCGGGTGATCGCTCAGGAATCGAACGTGCGGCAGGTCGTCCTCCAGCACGACCACGGCCGAGACGTGCAGCCGCTGGGCATGAGTGTCGAACGTGGCGCGGTCCAGCCGGTCGAGCGGGCGCCCGAACAGCGACTCGCCGTCGAGCTGCTCGGCCAGGCGCGTGATCGGCGCGCGGCCGATGTCGCCGCGATAGACGAGCGCGGCGATCGGCGAGCCGTGCGTGAACGTGCCTCCGATGATGTCGCGGCCGGTGACGACCGGCGTGAGGGCCGTGATGTGCGTGTGCGGGCGATACCAGGCGGTGCCGTAGACGAGCGGCACGCCCGAGCGGACGAACAGCACGCGCCCCGGCGGCGCCGCGCGCACGAGACGCCAGAGATCCTCCATGCGCAACCCGCGGACCACGCTCGCGTGGCTCGGCCATTCGGCCGCTCGCGGCCAGAGCGTGAGCGTCTCGCCAGGCAGCGAGAACGCGATCAGCGCGGCGACGACGCCGAGTGACGCCACCGTCGCGGGAACGCGGGGCCCGAGGGCCGCGATCATCACGCCCGCGCCGACGCCGGCGGCGAGGAGCAGCGTCATCCACGCGCCGTCGGCGACACGGTCCGAGGGCAGGAAGCGCAGGCCGAGCGGCTCCGCAACGAGCGCGTCGACGAGCACGGCAAGCACGGAGAGGCCGAGGGCGTGAAGGATGAGGCGAGACCACGGGTGCCGCCGCGCGACGAGCGCGAGCGCGATCAGCACCGCGGCGAGCGGCGTCGCGAGCGTCGCGAGCGAGAGGCGCCCCCAGGCGAGCGCGCGCGTCTCCCCGAGATGCCAGATCAGCGGCAGCAGCCAGAAGGCGACGAGTGCGAGCGCGATCACCACGCCGAGCGCCGCCGACCCGAGCGCGCGGCGTGGGGCGGGCGCGATCGTGACGGCGGCCGCGACGATCGCCAGCGCCGCCGGCGTGTGCGTCGGATGCGTCAGCATCGTCGCGGCGAGCAGCACGACGGCTGCGTGCGGGAAGCGCCCGCCACGTTCCAGCCATCCCATCATCGTCAGCGCGAGCAACGGCAGCAGCGCCCACGCGAGGCGGGCGCCGACCATGCCGATCCGCACGCCGCCCTCGACGCCGCTGGCGGTACCGCCCGCCGGATCGCCGGCGAAGGCGAGCACGACGACGGCGCCCGGCAGCGCGAGCCATTGAGCGTCGGCGCGATCGCGGAAGACTCGCCGCAAGAGCAGGAACGCGGTGACGCCCGGGGCCAGGTACGTGAGCCAGAGCAGCGTCTGGTAGCTGGCCGGCGCGCTCAGCGCGCCGAAGGTGAGCCGCGACAGCGCGGCGGCGACGTAGAACCAGCCGGGCGGATAGAACTGCAGCTCGGGATAGCCGGCCCACCAGCCGTCGTTCCACGCCCACGGCGCCGGGCCTTCACCGAGCACGTGCCAGAGCCGGGCGAGCTGGCCGGGATGATCGTCGAATGCGGGCGGCCCGACGCCCAGCACGCGCGCGGCGAACGTCACGCCGTAGACGAGCAAGAGAAAGACCGGCAGGCGCGCCACGGTGGTAGAGTAGGCGAACTTCGACGAAATCTTTCACGGAGGACGTGCACATGGCCGTGGTCGTTCGCATTCCCACGCCCCTCCGCAGCCTGACCAAGGGCAGCGCGGAAGTCCAGGCGACCGGTCACACGGTGATCGACGTGATCGGGGACCTCGAGCGCCAGTTTCCCGGCATGCGCGATCGTCTCGTGGACGACGGCGGCGAGATCCGGAAGTTCGTGAACGTCTACGTCAACCAGGAAGACGTCCGCTTCCTCGAGGGCGACAAGACCGCGCTGAAGGACGGCGACGAGGTCGCGATCGTGCCCGCCATGGCCGGGGGTGCCTGACCTGACCCGCCTCTCCAAGCGCGTTCAGGGCTTCACCGAGTCGGTCATCCGCGAGATGACCCGCGTGGTGGCGCAGCACGGCGGCGTCAACCTCGCGCAGGGGATGCCGAACTTCCCGCCGCCGCAGGCCCTCGTCGAGGCCGCGCACCGCGCCCTCGACGGCGACTTCCACCAGTACGCCATCACCTGGGGCGCGCCGAACCTCCGCGCCGCCATCGCCGAGAAGTACCGCCGCTTCTACGGGATGGACGTGGATCCCGAGCGCAACGTCACCGTGTGCTGCGGCTCGACGGAGACGATGCTGTCGACGCTGCTCGCGGTGCTCAACCCGGGCGACGAGGTCATCATCTTCGAGCCGTTCTACGAGAACTACGGGCCGGGCTGCATCATTTCCGGCGCCGAGCCGGTGTGGATTCCGCTCGAGGGACGGGACTTCACGTTCGACCCCGATCGCCTCCGCGGCGCCGTGTCGCCGCGGACGCGCGCGATCGTCTTCAACAGCCCGAACAATCCGAGCGGCAAGGTCTTCTCGCGCGCCGAACTGGAGGTCATCGCGGACGTCTGCCGGCGTCACGACCTGCTCGCGATCACCGACGAGATCTACGAGCACATCGTCTACGACGGCGAGGTCCACGTGCCGATCGCGACGCTGCCGGACATGGCCGAGCGCACGATCACGATCTCCGGGATCTCGAAGTCGTACTCGGTGACCGGCTGGCGCGTGGGCTACGCGGTCGCCCCGTCCGAGATCAGCGACGGCATCCGCCGCGCGCACGACTTCGTCACCGTCGGCGCGCCGGCGCCGCTGCAGGAAGCCGCGGTCACCGCGCTCCGATTTCCGGACAGCTATTACGTCACCCTCCGCACGGCGTATCAGGCCCGGCGCGATCTGCTGCTCGGGTACCTCGAGCGCGCGGGGTTCGTCTGCAACCGGCCGCGCGGCGCGTACTACATCCTCACCGACGTCGCGCACTTCATGGACCGCTACGGCATCCAGGACGACACGGCGTTCGCGATGTGGCTCATCAGGGAATGCGGCGTCGCGACCGTGCCGGGCTCGTCCTTCTACGCGCACGGGGATCTCGGGCGCGCGAAGATCCGGTTCTGCTTCCCGAAGACCGACGACATGCTTCGGGACGCCGGGGAGCGGCTGCAGAAGCTGTCGTGAGCTTTTGAACATGGGGCCCCGAGAGGGAGGACCCCAAACCCCACGCGAAGCGGCGCGCGCCATCTGGCAGGCGGCGCTCGCCGCGGCCGACGTTCGTCCTCTCGTCCATCGCGTCGCTTCCGCGTTGCCATCCTCCGGATCGATCGTCGTCGTCGGCTGCGGAAAGGCGAGCGGGGCGATGGCGGCGGCGCTCGAGGACGTCGCCGGTGAGCGGATCGTCGACGGCCTCGTGGTCGTGAAGGACGGCTACACGGTGCCGACGCGACGCGTGCGAATCGTCGAGGCCGGCCACCCGGTGCCCGATGCGCGCGGCGAGGCCGCCGGGCGCGCGCTCCTCGAGCGGCTCCACGGCACGCGCGAGAGCGACGTGGTCGTCGTGCTCATCTCCGGCGGAGGCTCCGCGCTGATGCCGGCACCGGCGCCGCCCGTGACGCTCGAAGAGAAGCGCACGGTCACGCGCCTGCTCCTCGCCGCCGGCGCCACGATCAACGAGCTGAACGCCGTGCGCAAGCATCTGTCCCTCGTGAAAGGCGGGCAGCTCGCGCGCGCCGCCGCGCCGGCGCGAGTCGTCACGCTGGCGCTGTCGGACGTGATCGGTGATCCGCTGGACGTCATCGCCTCGGGGCCGACGGCGCCGGACTCCTCGACGTTCGCCCAGGCGGTCGACGTGCTGCGGCGCCGCCGGGTGTGGGACGAGGCGCCGGCGCCGGTTCGCGCGCGCCTCGAGACGGGCGCGCGCGGGGAGATCGAGGAGACGCCGAAGCCGGGCGACCCGATCTTCGCGCGCGTCGATCACCACGTGATCGGCAACAACGCGCTCGTCACCGACGCCGCCGTCGCCCGGGCCGAGTCGCTGGGCTACCGCACCAGGCTGCTCACGCGCTCGCTGCAGGGCGAAGCGCGTGAGGTCGTGCATGACCTCGTCGCGCAGGCCCGCGCGCTGCCGCCGCCCGCGTGCGTGATCGCGGCCGGCGAGACCACCGTGACCGTGCGCGGATCAGGCCGCGGCGGGCGTTGCCAGGAGCTCGCGCTCGCGGCCGCGCTCGCGCTCGACGGCGTGAAGGACGTCGTCGTGCTCGCGGGTGGCACCGACGGCACCGACGGTCCCACCGATGCGGCCGGGGGATTCGCGGACGGCGAGACGGTCGCACGGCTGAGAACCGCGGGCGTCGATCCGCGCGCGGCGCTCGACGCGAACGACGCGCATGCCGCGCTCGGCGCCAGTGGCGATCTGCTCGTCTCGGGGCCGACCAACACGAACCTGCTCGACCTCTATCTCGTCGTGCATGGTGACTGCCCCGCCGGTGGGCGAGCCGGTCCAAATAGCTGAAAATTTTCGCGGGCGGTCCGGCAATCCACAGGGTTGTCCACGAGTCGATCACAGCGTCGGTGGAAAACTGGGCGCGCGAACCCGCGTGTTATTCTTCCCATCGATGTCTGGTATCAATCTCATTGGTCTCCTCCCGTCCGAGATGGAAGACCTTGCCGTCGACGTCGGCGCTTCACGCTATCGGGGACGCCAGCTCGCCACCTGGATCTATCGCAAGGGCGTCCTCGATCTCGACGCGATGTCCGACTTGCCGAAAGACTTCCGCGCCCGGCTCGCCGAGCGTGCCGAGATCGGGCTGCCCGAGGTCGAGCGCGTCACGCCGTCGCTCGACGGCAGCCGCAAGCTCGTCTTCCGCCTCCACGACGGCGGCCGGATCAGCGCGGTGCTCATGCCGGACGACGATCGGCTCACGCTCTGCCTGTCGACGCAGGTCGGTTGCGGCTTCGAGTGCGCGTTCTGCCTGACGGGGACGATGGGGCTCGATCGCAACCTCGACGCGGCGGAGATCGTCGCCCAGCTCCTGATCGCCAACAGCCTCAGCCCCGAGCAGCGCGTGACGCACATGGTGTTCATGGGGATGGGGGAGCCGCTCGCGAACTACGCGAACCTCGTGAAGGCGATTCGCATCTTCACCGATGCCCGCCTCGGCCTGGGATATTCGCCACGGAGGATCACCGTGTCGACGGTCGGCCTCGTGCCGGCGATGGACCGGCTCGGCCGCGAGGATCTGAAGGTCAACCTGGCGATCTCGCTGCACGGCGCCACCGACGAGGTGCGCGGGCGGCTGATGCCGATCAACCGGTCGTTCGATCTGGCCGCGCTGATGGGAGCCGTGAAGCGTTACCCGCTGGCCCCGCGCCAGCGCGTGTTCTTCGAGTACGTGCTGCTCGAAGGCGTGAACGACTCGGAGGAGGACGCGCGCCGGCTCGTGAAGCTCCTGCGTGGCGTGCGCGCGAAGGTGAACCTCATCCCGTTCAACGACTGGCAGTCGTCCACGTTCCGGCGTCCGCCGCTGCCGCGCATCCTCGCCTTCCAGAAGGTCGTCATGATCGGGGGCCTCACCACCACCGTGCGGTGGAGCAAGGGCGAGGACATCGGCGCGGCGTGCGGGCAGCTCCGCGAGCCCATCCCGGCGTGAGCGGGGCTCGGACGCCGCGGCGCCCGACGGTCGCGTTCGCGACGCTCGGCTGCCGCCTCAACCAGGTCGACTCCCAGTCGCTCGCGGCGCGGCTCGAAGAGCGCGGCTATCGTACCGTCGCCTTCGAGACGCCGGCCGACACGGTCGGCGCCGGAGCCGACGTCGTCGTCGTCAACACGTGCACCGTCACCGCGCGCGCGGAGGTGTCCGACCGCCAGATGATCCGTCGCGCGGTGCGCACGCATCCGCGCGCACGCGTCGTCGTGACCGGGTGCTGGGCGCAGACCGATCCGCGCGGTGTCGCCGCCGTGCGCGGCGTGGACGCGGTCGTCGGCAACGCGGACAAGGAGGGCCTGCCGGCTCTGATCGAAGGGCTCCTCATCGCGAAGCCCCGTGAGCCGCGCATCCTCGTCGGTGACATCGCGACGGCGCCGCTCGCGCCGCCACCGGCCCCGCGGGCGGCGCTGCGGTCGCGCGCGTTCGTGAAGGTGCAGGAGGGCTGCCAGCACCGCTGCGCGTTCTGCATCGTGCCGCTGGCGCGCGGGACCAGCCGCAGCCTGCCGCCCGCGGCCGTGCTCGAGCAGGCGCACCGCCTGGTCGAGCTCCGGCATCGCGAGATCGTCCTGACGGGCGTGGACCTCGGGCACTACGGCGCGGACCTGCAGCCGCAGACGACGCTCGCGGTGTTGCTGCGGGCGCTCGCCGGCGTCCGCGGCCTCAGGTGGGTGCGGCTCTCGTCCGTGCTGCCCGCGTACGTCACGGGCGAGCTCCTGGACGTCGTCATCGGCGAGCCGGTGATCGCGCCGCACTTCCACATCCCGCTCCAGAGCGGGAGCGACCGCGTCCTGCGGCACATGCGCCGGCCGTACAACGTGGCCATGTACCGGCGTCTCGTCGAGCGGCTCGCGGCGGCGATTCCGCGTGTCGGGCTCGGCGCGGACGTCATCGTCGGCTTCCCGGGTGAGAGCGACGAGGACTTCGCGCGGACGCGCGATCTCGTCGACGCGCTGCCGTTCTCGTACCTGCACGTGTTCGGCTACTCCGATCGCGCCGGCACGGAAGCCGCCGCGCTCCCCGGCCACGTCGACGCGCGCACGATCTCGCGCCGCAGCGCCGCGTTGCGGGCGCTGGCCGACACGAAGGGCGCCGCGTTCCGCCGCGCGATGGTCGGGACGACCCAGGACGCGCTGGTGCTGGAGACGCGCGACCGCGCGACGGGCGCGCTCGTCGGCTTGACGGGGAACTACGTCGAAGTCCTGCTTGACGGACCGGATGCACTCATGCGAACGGTGACGACCGTGACGATCACTGATGCGGATGGATTGACGACGCGTGCCGAGATCGCCGACGCTCGAGCGCGGGCTGTGCCCGCGCAATCTGCTGCTGGGGAGCGTCGGAAGGGGGGCGAAGCCCCCCTCCGAGTATGACCGCGATCGGCGTGATCGGCGGGAGCGGGCTCTACGAGCTGCCCGGCATGACCGACGTGCGGTGGCGCCGCGTGCGCACCCCCTTCGGCGACCCGTCGGACGAATACTGCGTCGGCCGGTTCGGCGGCCGGCCCGTCGTCTTCCTGCCCCGGCATGGCCGCGGCCATCGGCTCACGCCGACCGAGCTCAACTTCCGCGCGAACATCTGGGGCCTCAAGTCGCTCGGCGTCGAGTGGGTCGTGTCGGTGTCCGCGGTCGGCAGCATGAAAGAGGAGATCCGGCCGCTCGACCTCGTGGTGCCGGACCAGTTCTTCGACTTCACCAGGCGCCGGGTGTCGTCGTTCTTCGGCGACGGCATCGTCGCGCACGTCGGCATGGCCGATCCGGTGTGCCCGCACCTCGCGCGCGCCGTCGAGAAGGCCGCGCGCGAGAGCGGCGCCACCGTGCACTTCGGCGGGACGTACGTGTGCATCGAGGGCCCGCAGTTCTCGACGAAGGCGGAGTCCCGCATCTTCCGGAGCTGGGGCGCCGACGTGATCGGCATGACGAACATGCCCGAGGCGAAGCTCGCGCGGGAGGCGGAGCTCTGCTACGCGACCCTGGCGCTCGCCACGGATTACGACGTCTGGCACGAGTCTCACGACGCCGTCACCGTCGAGGCCGTCATCCAGCATCTCCTGCGCAACGTGGAGACCGCCAAGGAGGTGCTCAGCCGTCTCATCCCCGCGGTGAACGGGCCGCGCACGTGCCCGTGCCCGTCGCTGCTGGAGAAGGCCGTCATCACGAATCCGGCGGCGTTTCCGCTCGCGACGCGGCGGCGCCTCGACCTGCTGCTCGCGAAGTACTTCCCGGTGGATCTGAAGAGGAAGCGGCGTGGCTGACGGCGAGATCGACGTCGTCGGCATCGGCAACGCGCTCGTCGACGTGCTGGCCCAGGCGACCGACGAGTTCCTGCGCGCGCAGAGGCTGACCAAGGGCGCCATGCACCTCATCGACGAGGCGCGCGCGCGCCAGCTCTACGACGCGATGCCGCCCGCCATCGAAGTGTCGGGTGGCTCCGCGGCGAACACGATCGTGGGCGTGGCGTCGTTCGGTGGACGCGCGCAATACATCGGCAAGATCCGGAACGACCAGCTGGGCGAGGTCTTTCGCCACGACCTGCGCGCGACCGGCGTGCGGTTCGACGTGCCGGCGGCGACGAGCGGACCAGCGACCGGCCGCTGCCTCATCCTCGTGACGCCGGACGCCCAGCGGACGTTGAACACGTTCCTCGGCGTCTCCGCCGAGCTGGGCCCGGAAGACGTCGATGCCGGCGTCCTCGCGCGCGGCCGCATCCTCTATCTCGAGGGGTACCTCTTCGATCCGCCGCGCGCGCAGGCCGCGTTCCGCACCGCGGCGGAGCACGCGCACGCCGCCGGCCGGTACGTCGCGCTGACGCTCTCCGATCCGTTCTGCGTGGATCGCCACCGCGCGGCGTTCCTCGACCTCGTCGAGCACCACGTCGACATCCTGCTGGCGAACGAGGCGGAGATCTGCTCGCTCTACCAGGTGAGGGACTTCGACGCGGCGCTGCGCGCGGTACGCGGCCACTGCGCCATCGCCGCGCTGACGCGCAGCGAGAAGGGCTCGGTGATCGCGGCGGGCAACGAGGTCCACGTCATCGAAGCGCATCGCGTGAGCGAAGTCGTCGACACCACGGGCGCCGGCGATCTCTACGCGGCGGGGGTCCTCCTGGGATTGAGCCGCGGGCTGCCGCTGCCTGTCTGCGGGCGGCTCGGCTCGATCGCGGCGGCCGAGGTGATCTCGCACGTCGGCGCGCGCCCGCGGACGTCCCTCGCCAAGCTCGCCACGGGGATCCTCTGATGACGGTCGAGCCGGCGGTGGAGGCGAAGTACGCGCGGCTCGTGGGGGTGCTCCGCCGGATGGAGCGCGTGGTGGTCGCGTTCTCGGGTGGCGTGGACTCGACGTTCCTCGCGCGCGCGGCGCGCGAGGCCGTGGGCGAGGGCGCGCTGCTCGTCACCGCCGACTCGGAGACGTATCCGGCGCGCGAGCTCGAGGAGGCGAAGGGCCTCGCGGCGTTGCTCGGCATGCGCCACGTGATCGTCGAGACCCGCGAGCTCGACAACCCCGACTACGCGCGCAATCCCGCCGACCGCTGCTTCTTCTGCAAGGACGAGCTGTTCACGCGGCTGGCGCCGATTGCCGCGCACGAGCGCGTGGGCGTCATGGTCTACGGTGCGGTGATGGACGACCTCGGCGACCACCGGCCCGGCATGCGCGCGGCCGCCGAGCGCGGCGTGCGCGCGCCGCTGATCGAGGCCGAGCTGTGGAAAGCGGAGATCCGCGCGCTCTCGCGGAGCCTCGCGCTGCCGACGTGGGACAAGCCGTCGTTCGCGTGCCTCTCGTCGCGCTTCCAGTACGGCGACCGGATCACCGCCGCCAAGCTCCGCCAGGTCGACGCGGCGGAGGAGATCGTCCGCGCGCTGGGCTTTCGGCAGTTCCGCGTGCGGCATCACGACCGTCTCGCGCGGCTCGAGCTGGCGGCCGACGAGATGCCGCGGCTCTGGGAGCACGGCCGCCACGCGACGATCGTCGAGAAGCTGCGCGCGCTCGGCTACGTCTACGTCACCGTGGACCTCGCGGGCTTCCAGTCCGGCAGTGCGAACCTGCTCCTCGGGCTCGGGCGGAAGAAGCGTGAATAAGGAAGCGGTTCGGCAGCTGCTGGAGGCGGTGAGCGACGGCCGCGTCGGCGTCGAGGAAGCCGTCGAGCGGCTGCGCGCGCTGCCCTACGAAAACCTCGGCTTCGCGCGCGTCGATCACCATCGCGCGCTGCGCGGCGGCGCGCCCGAGGCGATCTTCTGCCCGGGCAAGACGCCGGCGCAGGTTGTCGCCATCGCGCAGCGGCTGGCGGAGCATCATCCCAACGTCCTCGCGACGCGCGCGAGCGACGAGGTCGTCGCGGCGGTCGCGGCCTCCGGGCTTCCGCATCACCACCACCCGGACGCGCGGCTGATCGTCGTCCGGCCCGAGCCGATCGACGCCGTGGGCTCGATCGTCGTCGCGGCGGCGGGGACCGCCGATCTTCCCGTCGCGGAGGAGGCGGCGCTCGTGGCCGAGGCGCTCGGCAATCGGGTCGAGCGCGTCTACGATTGCGGCGTCGCCGGCCTGCATCGGCTCCTCGATCATCTGCCGCTGCTCGCGGAAGCGAGCGTGATCGTGGCGGTGGCGGGGATGGAAGGCGCCTTGCCCAGCGTCGTCGCCGGGCTCGTGGACCGTCCCGTCATCGCGGTACCGACGAGCGTCGGGTACGGCACCTCGCTGAACGGCCTCGCCGCGCTGCTCGCGATGCTGAACTCGTGCGCGGCGGGCGTGTCCGTCGTCAACATCGACAACGGCTTCGGCGCCGCGCACCAGGCGTCGCAGATCAACCGGCTCGTCGCGAAGATCCGGTGAGCGGCGTCGTCTACTTCGACTGCCCGAGCGGCGCCTCGGGCGACATGATCCTCGGCGCGCTGGTCGACGCGGGCGTGCCGCTCGACGCCATCCGCGAGCAGCTCACGACGCTGCCGCTGCACGGGTGGACGATCGCCGCGCGCGAAGTGAAGCGCGGCCCCTTTCGCGCGACCAAGGTCGACGTCCACGTCGACCACGCGCATCACCACCACCATGCGCATCGCACGCTCGGAGAGGTGCTGGCCATCCTCCGCGCGGGCGCGCTCGATCCCGCGGCGCGCGCCGCCGCGGAGCGCGTGTTCACGCGCCTCGCCGACGCCGAGGCGCGCGCGCACGGCGAGAGCCGCGAGTCCGTCCACTTTCACGACGTCGGCGCCGTCGACGCGATCGTGGACGTCGCCGGGGCCGCGGTCGGATTGCGGCTGCTCGGCGCGGGGTCGGTGGGCGCGTCGCCCCTTCCGGTCGGCGGTGGCTTCGTGGACGGCCCGCACGGCCGGATTCCGGTGCCGGCCCCGGGGACCGCGGAGCTCTTGCGCGGGTGGCCGGTCGTCGACACCGGCGTGCGCAGCGAGCTCGTGACGCCGACCGGCGCGGCGATCCTGACGACGCTTGCCACCTCCGGCCCGATGCCGGCGATGACCGTCACGGCGATCGGCTACGGGGCAGGGACCCGCGATCCGGCCGACCGGGCGAACATCCTCCGCTGCTTCGTCGGCGAGGAGCCGGATGAGCACTCGCGGAGGGCGCGGATTCACTCCGCGCCCGAAGCGCAGGGGGGCTTGGTGGGTGCGCCTCGCACCCCCCACGACGACGAGGTCGAGGTGATCGTGCAGGCCGAGACCACGATCGACGACATGTCGCCGCAGCTCTACGAGCCGTTGATGGAGCGGCTGCTCGCCGCGGGCGCGCTCGACGTGTTCCTGACCCCGGTCATCATGAAGCGGAGCCGGCCGGGCGTGGTCGTCACCGTGCTGTGCCCTCCGTCCCGGGTGGACGATCTCGCGTCGGCGCTGTTCCAGGAGACGAGCACCATCGGGGTGCGGTGGTCGACGCGCCAGCGCCGCCGCCTCGCACGCGAGATCGTGACGCTCGCGACGGCCTACGGGCCGATTCCGTTCAAGGTGTCCCGGCTGGACGGCCGCGTGGTGACGGTGACTCCCGAGTTCGCCGACGTCGTGCGAGTGGCCCGCGAAAAGGGCCTCCCGGTGAAGGACGTCCTCGAGCGGGTCCGCGCCGACGGACGGTCAATTTTCTAACCGGTCAGCGTCAGCGTTTGTCCACAGAGCGGACGCCGTTGTCCTCTCACGGACGCAAAACCCGCGGTTTCCGCGGCCTTCGTGGCGCCGGACGATTGGAACGACAGTTGTCTTCCATCAAGCCACCATGGCGGAGCCCAAGGCCTCCCAGAGCGGTCTCGCGTCGGCGCTCCCGGCCCACCGGGAAACGAGCATCGCCGCCCTTGCCGCTCTGACCGCGCTCGCGTCCTTCGCCCTCGCCGCGTAGTCGGGTTCAAGTCGCGCGGCCCGGAGGAGGCCGGGCTCCACGCCTGGGCGGGCCTGCCCCTGCTCGCGCGGCCGCAGCTTCGGCATCGTCGCCTTCCTCTTCAAGGAGGCGCGCGAGTTCACCGCCGAGGAGAAGGAGCTCATGCTCCTGCTCAGCGACAGCGTCGCGATCGCGATCGAGCGCTCGACCGCTGAGCTCGCGGGCTCCCAGGCCGTCATCTGACCTCGCGGGCTCCCCGGCGCTAGACCGTCTTTGGAACTCGCGGGCGCCCGGCGCCTCTGGCAGCCGCCCGCTCGGTTGCCTCGCTCCGCTCGACCTCGCACGACCGGTCGCTCGACGGTCGGTTGACACCCGGAGGGTGGGCGCTTACCCTCGGGTCCGCTGAACAACCGGCCGGACGTCAACGCCCGCTGCCATTCGGAGGACGCCCCGTGAAACTGCCAGTCAAGATGACCATCAATGGCCAGAGCGTCAGCCACGAGGTCGAGCCCCGCTTCCTGCTCGTCCACTACATCAGAGAGACCGTCGGGCTCACGGGCACGCACGTCGGCTGCGACACGAGCCAGTGCGGCGCCTGCACGATCACCCTGAACGGCCAGGCCGTGAAGTCCTGCACGCTGTTCACGGTGCAGGCGGACGGCGCGAACATCATGACCATCGAGGGCCTGGCCAAGGACGGCGAGCTCCACCCGATCCAGCAGGGCTTCTGGGAGAAGCACGGGCTGCAGTGCGGCTTCTGCACGCCGGGCATGATCATGCTGGCCGTCCAGATGCTCGAGCGCTATCCGAAGCCGTCCGAGGAGGTCATCCGCCACCAGCTCGAGGGCAACCTCTGCCGGTGCACGGGCTATCACAACATCGTCAAGGCGATCGAGTGGGCCGCGGACAAGATGGCCGCGGCGAAGTAGGAGAGTGAGCCATGGCCGTCACTGAGGACCGCCTCTTCGGCAAATCGATCAAGCGCCGCGAAGATCCCCGCTTCATCACGGGGCAGGGCCGCTATGTCGACGATCTGAAACTTCCCGGGATGACCTACGCGGCGTTCGTGCGGAGCCCGCACGCGCACGCGCGCATCAAGGGTATCGACACCACCGCGGCGAAGGCGCACCCGGGTGTGGTCGCGGTGTTCACCGGCAAGGACATGACCGGCGTGAACTCGCTGCCGTGCGGCTGGGACCTTCGCAAGGAGAAGGGCATTCCCGGCGTCGTGCAGGACCTGGCGATGGTGCCGCACATGCCGCTGACGTCGGACGTCGCGCGGCACGTGGGCGATCCCGTCGCGGTCGTGATCGCGGACAGCCAGTCCGCCGCGACCGATGCCGCGGAGAAGGTGAACGTGACGTGGGAGCCGCTGCCCGCCGTCACCGCGACCGACAAGGCCGAGAAGGGGCCGAAGATCCACGACGTGCCGACGGGCAACGTCGCGTTCAAGTGGGCGCTCGGCGATGCCGCCGCCACCGACGCGGCGTTCAAGACCGGGGGCGCGGTCACGGTCAAGAAGCGCATCGTCAACCAGCGCCTCGTCGCCAACGCCATGGAGCCGCGCGCGTGCGTCGCGCGCTACGAGGACGCGACCGGCGAGCTGACGCTGTGGGTGACGTCGCAGAACCCGCACGTGCACCGGCTCCTGATGTGCGCGTTCGTGCTCGGCATCCCGGAGCACAAGGTGCGCGTGATCGCGCCGGACGTCGGCGGCGGCTTCGGCTCGAAGATCTTCCTCTACAACGAAGAGGTCGTGTGCTCGTGGGCGTCGCGCAAGATCAAGCGGCCGATCCGGTGGACGGCCAGTCGCCGGGAAGCCTATATGACCGACGCGCACGGCCGCGACCACGTCACGGACGCCGAGATCGCGCTCTCGAAGGAGGGCAAGATCCTCGGGCTGCGCGTGAAGACCACGGCGAACCTCGGCGCGTATCTCTCGACGTTCGCGCCGGCGGTGCCGACCTTCCTCTACGGCACGCTGCTCAACGGCGTGTATGCGATCGGCGCCATCCACGTGGACGTCACGGGCGTCTTCACCAACACGACCGCGGTCGACGCGTATCGCGGCGCGGGACGTCCGGAAGCGTGCTACGTGCTCGAGCGCATGGTGGACGCGGGCGCGGCCGCGCTGAAGATGGATCCCGCGGAGCTCCGCCGCAAGAACTTCATCCCGAAGTTCTCGGGCGCGTTCAACACGCTGGTCGCGGTCACCTACGACAGCGGTGACTACGCGGGCGCGCTCGACAAGCTGATGCAGGTGTTCGACTACAAGAAGTTCCGCGCCGAGCAGGCCGAGGCGCGCACGCAGGGCCGGCTCCTCGGCGTCGGGTTCTCGACCTACATCGAAGCGTGCTCGATCGCGCCGTCGAAGGTCGTGGGCGCGCTCGGCGCGGGCGCGGGCCTCTACGAATCGGGCACGGTGCGCGTGCATCCGACCGGCATGGTCACGGTCTATACCGGCTCGCACTCCCACGGCCAGGGGCACGAGACGACGTTCGCGCAGCTCGTCGCCGACGACCTCGGCATTCCGATGGAGCAGGTCGAGGTCATCCACGGCGACACCGGCCAGATCGCGTTCGGGATGGGCACCTACGGCAGCCGCTCGGCGTCGGTCGGCGGCACCGCGATCAAGATGTCGCTGAACAAGATCAAGGAGAAGGGCAAGCTGATCGCGGCGCACCTGCTCGAGGCCTCGCCGAAGGACATCGAGTACGTGAAGGGCCAGTTCCAGGTGAAGGGCGTCCCGGCGAAGGCCGTGCCGTTCGGCGCGGTCTCGCTCACCGCGTACGTGCCGCACAACTATCCCGAGGGCCTCGAGCCCGGGCTCGACGAGACGAGCTTCTACGATCCCTCGAACTTCTGCTTCCCGTTCGGCGCGCACGCGTGCGTCGTCGAGGTGGAGCCGGAGACGGGGAAGGTCAACGTGGTCAAGTACGTCGCGGTGGACGACGTCGGCAATGTCATCAACCCGATGATCGTCGACGGCATGGTCCACGGCGGGATCGCCCAGGGCGTCGGTCAGGCGCTGTGGGAAGGGGCGGTCTACGACAACGATTCCGGCCAGCTGATGACGGGCAGCATGATGGACTACGCGATGCCGAAGGCGGACATGCTGCCGGCGTACGTGACCGACCGCACCGTGACGCCGACGCCCGTCAACCCGCTCGGGGTCAAGGGCGCGGGGGAAACGGGGACGATCGCGTCGACGCCGGCCGTCGTCAACGCCGTCGTCGACGCGCTGGCGGGCCTCGGCGTCGATCACATCGACGCGATGCCGCTGACCGCCGAGCGCGTGTGGAAGACCATTCAGGCCGCCAAGGCCGGGAAATAGGAGCGACCATGTATCCAGCCTCCTTCGAGTACCACAGCCCCACGACGGTGAAGGACGCGCTCGGCCTGATGGGCAAGCTCGGCGACGACGCCAAGCTGCTGGCGGGCGGCCACAGCCTGATCCCGATGATGAAGCTCAGGCTCGCGCAGCCGAAGCACCTGATCGACCTCCGCAACGTCCCCGGGCTCAAGGGCGTGAAGGAGGACGGCGGGACGATCGTCATCGGCGCGATGACGACGTGGTACGAGCTCGAGACGAACGCGATCGTGAAGGCGAAGTGCCCGATCGTCAGCGAGACCGCGTCGATCGTCGGCGATCCCGCCGTCCGCAACCTCGGAACGATCGGTGGCGGCCTCGCGCACGCGGACCCGGCCGCCGACATGCCGGCCACCGCGATCGCGTGCAACTTCGAGATGGTCTGCGAGGGCCCGAAGGGCCGGCGCACGGTGAAGGTCGACGAGTGGTTCCAGGGCCTCATGTCCACGGCGCTGAAGGAGGACGAGATCCTCGTCGAGGTCCGCGTGCCCGCGCTGGCGAAGGGCACGGGCGCCGCCTACCTGAAGTTCCCGCATCCGGCGTCGCGCTTCGCGATCGTCGGCGTGGCCGCGGTGATCAGCACGGACGGCAAGGGCACCTGCAGCAAGGCGAGCATCGGCGTGACCGGCGCGGGCACGAAGGCCGTCCGCGCGAAGGGGGTCGAGGCCGGGCTCTCGGGCAAGAACCTCGCGGGCGCCGGCGCGATCGAGGCCGCCGCGCAGAAGGGCGCGGAAGGCGTCGACGTGCAGGCCGACCTGCAGGGCTCCGTCGAGTACAAGGCGCACCTCTGCCGCGTGTTCGCGAAGCGCGCGGTCGAAGCGGCGGCGAAGCGCGCCGGATAACGCGCGTCACGGACGAGAACGGCGGGCGCGGTCCGCGAGGGCCGCGCCCGTTGTTCTGTGGTCCGCGGTAGTCTCTCGGCGTGATCGCCGGGCTCGTGCTCGCCGCCGGCCTCTCGCGCCGGATGGGGACGTCGAAGCTGGTGCTGCCGCTCGACGGCAAGCCGCTCGTCAGGTGGAGCGTCGAGCGATTGCTCCCGCACGTGGACGCGTTGATCGTCGTGACGCCGCCCGACGACGCGGCGTTACGCGCCGCGCTCGACGGCTTGCCGGTGCGGTTCGCGGTGAATCCCCATCCGGACGCGGGGCAGGGCGCGTCCATCGCCGCGGGCGCGACCGCGCTGCCCGCGGATGCCGAGGCCGTCATCGTGGCGCTTGGCGATCAACCGCGCGTGCCCGAGGGCGTGCTGGCCACACTGCTCGACGTCTTCAGGCGCGAGCGAAAGCCGATCGCGGCGCCGGTGTATCAGGGAACGCAAGGGACGCCGGTGATCTTCGCGGCCAGCGTCTTCGATGAGCTCCGCGCCGTCACCGGCGATGCCGGCGCGCGCGCGGTCGTGCGCAGGGATCCCGGCCGTGTGGCCACGGTGCGTGTGGATGCGCCCATGCCGCCGGACGTCGACACGCCGGAGGACTACGCCCGACTGTCCGGGTCGTAGCGTAGAATCGGGCGATATGCGCGAAGAGATCCGGAAGATCCAGGAGCTGATGGAGTCCGCGCAGTACATCACCGACGCGCCGGTCGCGACATCGGTGCACCTCGCGATGACCTTGAAGAAACCGCTACTCGTCGAGGGGCATGCCGGCGTCGGAAAGACCGAGATCGCCAAGGTCATGTCGCAGGTTCTGAAGACCGACCTGATCCGGCTCCAGTGCTACGAGGGACTCGACGCTGCCGCCGCGTTGTACGAGTGGAACTACCAGAAGCAGCTTCTGCACATCAAGCTGGCAGAAGGCGCGCATCGCGGCGTGAACGAGCAGGAGCACGAGATCTTTTCGGAGCCCTTCCTGCTCCGTCGGCCCTTGCTCAAGGCGATTTCCCATCCGGCGCACTCGCCGGTCCTCCTGGTGGACGAGATCGATCGCTGCGTGACCGGCGACACGCTGATCGAGACGACCTCGGGCGTGCGTCGCGCTTCCGAGATTCGGCGGGGCGACCTCCTGGTGAGCTTCGATCCGGGCCGATATGCGCTGACGCGCTCGACGGTCAAGAAGGTCGTTCCGCATCAGGCCGCGTCGATCGTCCGGATCATGCTCGGAGGGCGTCTCGTCGACGTCACCCCGGAGCATCGTTTCGTCCGCTACAGCGACCTGGGCTGCGAAATCGTCGAAGCGAAGGATCTTCGTGTCGGCGATCGTGTGCCGCTTCACAAGTCTCCGACCGCCACGCCGGCGACGGAGCCGGAGGTCGAATTCTCGGACAGCATCATCAAGCTCACCGAACGAGGGCGGCGCCTGCTGTACGCCGCCTACCGTCGGTCAGGCCTCACGTACGAGCAGCTCGGCGCAACCAGCGGCGTCTCGAGGAATCATCTCAGTAACGTGCTACGGCCCCGTCCGTGGCGGCGTTCCCTGCGTGAGGGCATCCTGCGCCGCCTTGCGACGGCGCTGGGCGTCTCCGCCGAAGAGCTCGCATCGGCGGGTGCGACCCGAGGCCTCCGTCCACGGTCGAACGTGGCGTTCTACGAGCTGCTCGGCTACATGGTGGCCGACGGCTGCTTTACGAGCGACCGGTTGTGCATCTCCGACAGGGACCGGCGGAACCTCGAGATCTATGCCGCGAAATTCGCGGAAGCCTTCGGCGTCCGGCCACGGATCGTCCGGGGGCCGCACAAGAACTACGAGCTGACATATCACTCGCTTCCCCTCGGCCGCTTCCTGCAGCGGACGCTCGGGCGCGGTTTCGTGCGGAGCCGCAATCGCCTGGTTCCGGATTTCGTCTTCTCGGCGCCGGAAGACAAGCGGGCGGCGTTCATCCGGGGCTATTTCGACGGCGAAGGCTGGGTCGGTGATCATCAGATCAGCGCAGCGTCCGCGTCGCCGTACCTCCTCGTCGGCATTCAGCGCCTGCTGTCCTCGCTTGGGGTCGATAGTCACGTCTCGCGCGTCAAGGCGCATCCCGGGAGTTTCGGGCGGGGTCCCTCCTTCGCACTCGTCATCGGGGACCTCACGGCGTTCGCGACTCGCGTCGGGTTCTGTTCCGACGCGAAGGCCCGTCTGCTCGATGAGAGATCGCAGAGCGCGCGCCGCTTCACCCGCACCGAGACGTTGCCGCCTGATTACATCGATCCCATCCTGAAGCGAATCACGATCGAGCACGTGCTCGGTGCGCGCCCCGCGCATCAGACGATCTGGGACATCCTGTCGGGGCGGGTGCGACCCAATCTCAGCTCGCTGCGGAAGATCGCCGCGGAATTCCCGTCACCGGAGCTGGACGAGCTCCTCGGATCCGGAATCGTTCTCGGTGAAGTGCGGTCGATCGATCGCGTCGAGGGTGAGCAGACCGTCTACGACTTCGTGATGGCCGACGATCCCTATTTCGTCGCCAACGAGGTGATCACGCACAATTGCGACGAAGAGTTCGAGGCCTTCATGCTCGAAATCTTCGCCGAGTGGCAAGTGACGATTCCCGAGATCGGCACCGTGAAGGCGCAGCATCCGCCGCACGTGATCCTGACCTCGAACCGGACGCGCGAGCTCTCCGACGCGCTCCGGCGCCGCTGCCTCTACATCTGGATCGATTACCCGTCGTACGAGAAGGAAGTGCGGATCATCGAGCGCAAGGTGCCGGGGGTCGACGCGCGGCTCGCGCGCGAGGTGGCGCGCTTCATGGAGTCGCTCAGGCGCGTGCGGCTCGCCAAGGTGCCCGGTGTCGCCGAGACGCTCGACTGGGCGCAGGCGCTCGCCGCCCTGCACGCCGACCATCTCGACGAGACCGTCGTCACCGAGACGCTCGGCTGCATCCTCAAGGACGCGGACGACATCAAGAAGTTCCGTGCCGAGGCCGCCAAGTCCGGCCTCGCGCCGTTCATCGCCGCCGCCGAGCGCTAGTGGCGGAGCGCGCGCTCGGCGCCGCCGTCGCCCGCTTCGCGGCGCTGCTGCGCGCGAACGCGGTGCCCGCGACGCTCATCCAGGTGCTCGACGCCGTCCGCGCGCTCGACCATCTGGACATCGGTGACCGGAGCGAGCTCTATCTCGGGCTGCGCACGGTCTTCGTCTCGCGCCCGGAGGAGCAGCCCGCCTTCGACCGGTGCTTCGACACGTTCTGGCGCGTCGGCGGACAGCCGGAGCCGGAGATTCCGGGCCTCGCGGTGCCGAGCGCTTCGGCGGAGCCCGAAGCCGACGCGCCCGCGGGCGCCGGTCAGAAGCGCGAGACGCTCGCGCTCGACACGTGGGGAGACGAGGACGAAGGCGACGGCGACGGCGAGCCGCTCGGCGTGCCGGCGGTCTCCGATCGCGAGAGTCTCGTCGGCCAGGACTTCGCCACGTTCGCGCCGGATCAGCTCGACGAAGTGTTGCGGCTGACGGTGCTGATCGCGCGGCGGCTCGCGCGCCGGATCAGTCGCCGCCGCCGGCCCGTGCGGCGGCGCGGCCGCGTCGACCTTCGCCGCACGCTGCGGGCGAACCTCACGCGCGCCGACCTGATCGAGCTGCGTTTCCGCGCCCGGAAGCCGAAGAAGACCAAGCTCGTGCTGCTGTGCGACGTCTCCGGCTCCATGGATCTCTACAGCCGCTTCCTGCTGCAGTTCCTGTTCGCGGTGCAGAGCGTGTTCCGGCGCGTCGAGACCTTCACGTTCTCCACGCGGCTGACGCGGATCACCGAGCACCTGCGCTCGCGCTCGTACCGTCAGGTGCTGCGCCGGCTCGGCGAGGTGAGCGACTGGTCGGGCGGCACGCGCATCGGCGAGTCGCTCGCCGAGTTCAATCGCGAGTACGGACGCATCGTCGACCGCCGCACGATCGTGATCGTCCTCTCGGACGGCTGGGACACCGGCGACCCGGACGTGCTGGCGACCGAGATGCTGCGGATCAAGCGCCGGGCCGCCCGGGTGATCTGGCTGAACCCGCTGCTCGGCAACCCGTCCTACGAGCCGCTGACGCGCGGGATGGCGGCGGCGCTGCCGCTCGTGGACCACTTCGCGCCGGCCCACAATCTCGCGTCGCTCCGCGTCCTCGCGCAGCGCCTGACCCTCTAAAGAGAGGCAGGGGGTAGAATCGACACGTGGCTGAGCTCTTCGATCACCTCGACCATCTGAAGCAGTCGCCGGGCAAGGTCGCCGTCGCCACGCTCGTCAACACCCGGGGGACCACGCCGCGCAAGGAAGGCGCGAAGATGGTCGTCGGCGAGCACGGCGACATCCTCGGGTCGGTCACCATCGGCGGCTGCGTCGACGCGCAGGTGCTCGAGGAGTCCGCCGCCGTGCTCGCGACCATGCGCCCGCGGCTGCTCGAGCTGAACCTCGGCGACGAAGAGGCGTGGGAGATCGGTCTCACGTGCGGCGGCACGATCGAGGTCTTCGTCGAGCCGCTCGCCGTCGGCACCGCCGACGCGGGCGGCGCGGACGCCGCCGGGAACACCACGCTCTACGAGCGGGTCCGCGCGCACGCCGCGCGCGGCGGCCGGGGCGCCGTCGTGACGCGGCTCGAGGGGGCTCCGGCCAAGCTCGTCGTCCTCGACGACGGCGAGACCGTCGGCACCTTCGGCGACCGCTTCCTCGACGACCGCTTCGTCGCGGAAGCGCGGACCGCGCTGGCCGACGGAGTGTCGAAGACGTTGTTCCTCGAGAACGTGCGCGCGTTCGTCGAGATCTTTGCGCCGCCCGCGCTGCTGCTGGTCGTCGGCGGCAGCCACGTGGCGATGCCGCTCACCGCGCTCGCGAAGGTCCTCGGCTACCGCAGCGTGGTGCTCGACGGACGCCCGCGCTTCGCGACGCCCGAGCGCTTCCCCGACGCGGACGACGTGCGAGTCGGGATCCCGTCGGAGATGGTGCGCGAGTATCCGCTGATCCCGTCCGCCGCCCTGGTCCTCGTCGCGCACGACTACAAGTACGACCTGCCGGTGCTGCGGCACGCGCTGGCCACCGACGTCGGCTACATCGGGATGCTCGGCTCGCGGCGGCGCGGGGAGGCGATCCTCAAGCTCCTGAGCGAGGACGGCGTCGACGACACGGCCCTCAAGCGTGTGCGCGTCCCGATCGGCCTCGACCTCGGCGCGAAGAGCGCCCCGGAGATCGCGCTCGCGGTGCTCGCGGAGATCCAGGCGGTGCGAGGCGGTGGCACCGGCGTCCCGATGAGCGCGAAAGGCCGCGCATGAAAGCGGTGGCGGTCCGCCGACAGGGCGCGACGGCTGATGCGCTCGTCGGCCGCGTGCTCTGCTACGACGTGCGCGACGCCAGCGGCAAGACCGTCGGCGACAAGGGGGCCGTCCTGGATCGCGCGAAGGCAGACGCGCTCCTGGCCGCGCCGTGGGACGAGGTGCACGTCATCGAGGTCGAGCCCGGCGATCTCCATGAAGAGGAAGCGGGGAGCCGGCTGGCCGCGGCCGTGGTCGGCGACGGGGTCGAGGTACGCGGGTACACCGGGGGGCAGTGGACGCTGGCGGCCTCGCGACGCGGGCTGCTGCGCGTGCGCGACGAGGCGCTCGCGCGCGTCAACGTTCAGGAGGGCATCGCGGTCTTCACGCTCTTCGACCGGCAGCCGGTCAATGCGGGCGAGACCGTCGCGAAGGCGAAGGTCACGCCGCTCGTGATCGCGGGCGAGACGCTCGTCGCGGTCGAGGCGATCGCACGCGCCGCGCGCGGCGTGGTGACGGTCGACGTGTTCCGCCCGACGGTCGTCGGCGCCGTGGCGCCGGAGCGGCTCGAGGCGAAGCAGCGCGACCGGTTCGAGGCCGCGCTACGGCAGAAGATGGAGTGGTTCGGCGGCCGCCTGCTGCCGCTACGCTTCGGCGGCGACAAGGCGCGCACGGTGGCCGATCAGCTCGCGGCACTGCGCAGCGAAGGCGCCGAGCTCCTGATCGTGGCCGGCGCGAGCGCGCTCGATCCGCTCGATCCGGTGTTCGGGGGGCTGACGCTCCTCGGCGCGCGCATGGAGCGGCACGGCGCGCCGGCGCATCCCGGGAGCCTGCTGTGGCTCGCACGGTGGGAAGGCCGCGCGATCCTCGGGATGCCGACGTGCGGCATGTTCTCGCAGGCGACGACGTTCGACCTCGTGCTGCCGCGGCTCCTCGCCGGCGAAGCGGTCGGCAACCGCGAGCTCGCGGAGCTCGGCCACGGCGGCCTGCTCTCGCGCGAGATGGCGTACCGCTTCCCGCCGTATCGCGCCGGTGTGCAGCGCGGAGAGCTGGAATGACGGCCGTCCTGTACAGCGACGCCATCCGCGAGCGCTGGCGGCGCCCGCGCCACCGCGGCGATCTACCCGGCGCGACCGGTACCGCCGAGGACGTCAACCCGCTATGCGGCGACCGCGTGCGCTTCGCGGTGCAGGTGAACGACGGGACGGTGGCCGCGGCGCGCTTCACCGGCGATTCGTGCGCGATCTGCACCGCGTCCGCCGACGTGACCGCGGAGCTCGCGACCGGCCGCCCGGCGGCCGAGGCGGCGAAGCTCGGCACCGAGGACGTCCTCGAGGTCCTGCGCGCCGACGTGCGGCCGACGCGGATGCGCTGCGTGACGCTGCCGCTCAGCGTGCTCGGGATGGCGCTCGCCCGATGAGACTCGACGAGACGACGCGCGGCGACTTCCCGATCCTCGAGCGCGTGGTCAACGGGCGCCGGCTCGTCTACCTCGACTCCGCGGCGTCGAGCCAGCGGCCGCGCACGGTGATCGAGGCGATGACGCGCTACTACGAGCGCAGCCACGCCAACGTGCACCGGTCGATCCACACGCTGGGCGAAGAGGCGACCGAGCTCTACGAGCTGGCGCGCGACCGGGTGCAGCGGTTCATCGGCGCCGCCGCGCGCGAGGAAGTCGTGTTCACGCGCGGCACGACCGACGGCCTCGGGCTCGTCGCGGAGACGATCGGGCGCACGCTCCGCGCGGGCGACGAGATCATCGTCACCGAGGTCGAGCACCACTCGAACCTGATTCCGTGGCAGCTCGTCGCGCGCGACCGCGGCGCGCAGCTCAAGGCCGTTCCCGTTCTCGCCGACGGCAGCCTCGATCTCCAGGCGCTCGACCGGCTTCTCTCCCCGCGCACGCGCGTGGTCGCCTTCGCGCACGTTTCCAACGTGCTCGGGACGATCATTCCCGTCGCCGAGATCGTGCGCCGGGCACGGACCGCCGGCGCGCTGACCGTCGTCGACGGCGCTCAGGCCGCGCCTCACCTCAGGCTCGATATGTCCGCGCTTGGATGCGACTTTTACGTTTTCTCCTCGCACAAGATGCTCGGGCCGACGGGCATCGGCGTCCTGTACGGTCGGCGTGCGGTGCTCGACAGCCTCGAGCCGGGGCGCGGCGGCAGCGAGATGATCAAGGAAGTGTGGATCGACCACGCACAGTGGAACGATCTGCCGTGGCGGTTCGAGCCGGGCACGCCGCCGATCGCCGAAGCTGTCGGGCTGACGGCGGCGATCGAGTACCTCGAGAAGCTCGGCATGGACCGCGTGGCGGAGCACGAAGGCGCGCTCGCCGCGCGCGCGGTGAAGGGCCTGGGAGCCTTGCCGGGCGTGCGCGTGTTCGGGCCTCCGGTCGGCGTGCCGCGCGGGGCGGTCGTGGCCTTCGCCATCGAAGGGCTGCACCCGCACGACGTCGCGGCGCTCCTCGATGCCGAGGGCATCGCGGTCCGGGCCGGCCACCACTGCGCGATGCCGCTCATGCGCTGCCTCGGCGTCGTCGGCACGAGCCGTGCGAGCTTTTCGGTCTACAGCGGACCCGACGAGGTCGACGTCCTCGTCGACGCCGTCGCGGGGCTTCGCAGCAAGCTGTAGAGCGCGCCATGCAGCCGCGCAACCCGTTCGTGTCTCCGCGGTTCGGCCAGGTCGCCACGTTCATGCTGCTGCCCTGGGCGGAATCGCCGGCGGGCCTCGACGTGGCGCTGCTCGGGATCCCGTACGACGGGGGCACCTCGTACCGCACCGGCGCGCGGTTCGGTCCGCGGGCCGTGCGCGAGCAGTCGTCGATCATCCGCGCGTGGCATCCGGTGCTGAAGGTGCATCCGTTCGAGGTGCTGCGCGTGGCCGACTGCGGCGACGTGGACGTCGTGCCGATCTCCATCGAGCGGACGTTCGACGCGGTCGAGCTGCGGCTGAGCGCGGTGTTCGAGGCGGGGGCCACGCCGATCTGCGTGGGCGGCGACCATTCGATCTCGCTCCCGCTGCTCCGCGCGGCCGCGCGCAAGCACGGCCCCGTCGGCGTGATCCACTTCGACGCGCATCCCGACACCTGGGACGAATACTTCGGCTCGAAGTTCTTCCACGGCACGCCGTTTCGCCGCGCGGTCGAGGAAGGCGTGATCGATCCGCGGCGCATGATCCAGGTCGGCATCCGCGGCCCGCTCTACGGCCCCGAGGACTTCGCGTTCCAGGACCGGCACGGGATGGAAGTGATCCGCATCGAGACCGTGAAGGAGCAGGGCGTGCGGTGGGTGGTCGAGCGTCTCGCGCGGCTGCGCGGCGGCCCGGTGTATCTCTCCTTCGACATCGATGCGTTCGATCCGGCGTACGCGCCGGCGACCGGCACGCCGGAGGTCGGCGGGCTCTCGTCGTACGAGGGTCTCGCGCTGCTCCGCGGCCTCGCCGGGTTCGACCTCGTGGGCGCCGACATCGTCGAGGTGTGCCCGCCGTACGACGGGCCCGGGCAGGTGACGTCGCTGCTCGCCGCGAACGTCATGTTCGAGATCGTCTCCCTGCTCGCCCTCCGCACGTTGGGCGGCCGCGGACGCTCGGGGCCTCCGGTCGTCAAATGACGGCCGGCCGGCTCGCGGCGGTCGTCACGCTCGTCCTCGTGCTCGCCGCCGCGCCCAGCCGCGCCGCGGAAGTCGCGACCATCACGCTCGACGGGGTGATCAGCCCGGTCACGGTGCGGCTCGTCGAGACCGCCATCGAGCGCGCCCAGTCGTCGCGGGCCAGCGCGCTCGTCATCCAGCTCGACACGCCGGGCGGGCTCGAGCGCTCGATGCGGGTGATCTGCCAGCGGCTCTTGAACGCGCCGCTGCCGGTCATCGTCTACGTCGGGCCGACGGGCGCGCGCGCCGCCTCGGCCGGCGTGTTCATCACCATGGCCGCGCACGTCGCGGCGATGGCGCCGGCCACGAACATCGGGGCCGCGCACCCGGTGGCGGTCGGCGGGGGGGGCGCGGGGGCGGACAAGGAGAGCATGAAGAAAATCGCGAACGACGCGGCGGCCTTCGCGCGCTCGATCGCGGTCGAGCGCGGGCGCAACGCCGAGTGGGCCGAGAAGGCGGTGCGCGAGTCGGTCTCGATCACCGAGCGCGACGCGGTCCGGCTGAAGGTCGTCGACCTCGTGGCGGACTCGCTGACCGATCTGCTCGCGAAGGTCGACGGGCGGACCGTCAAGACGACGAAGGGCACGGTGACGCTCGCCACGAAGGATGCGCGGGTCAGCGAGATCGAGATCGGCTTCCGCGACCGCTTCCTCAACGTCATCACCGACCCGAACGTCGCGTACGTCCTGATGATGCTCGGCATGCTCGGGCTCTTCTTCGAGCTCTCGAACCCCGGGGTGATCCTCCCGGGCGTCGTCGGCGGGATCTCGCTGATCCTGGCGTTCTTCGCGTTCCAGAGCCTGCCGATCAACTACGCGGGGCTGCTCCTGATCCTCTTCGGCATCGTCCTGCTGATCGCGGAGATCAACGTCATCAGCCACGGCATCCTGGCGATCGGCGGCATCATCTCGATGGCGCTCGGATCGCTGATGCTGTTCGACGCTGCCGAGATCGGCTTCCGGATCTCGTGGTCGGTGATCCTGCCGACGGTCGGCCTCACCGCGGCGCTGTTCCTCTTCGTCCTCGGGGCGGGGATCCGCGCGCTCGCGCGGCGGCCGATGCTCGGCGCGCCCGGCCTGATCGGTGAGACGGGGGTCGCGCGCGAACCGCTCGCGCCGGAGGGGCAGGTCGCGATCCATGGCGAGATCTGGCGCGCGGTCGTCGAGGGCGAGGCGGTCGACGCGGGCGCGCGGGTGCGCGTGATCGCCGTCGACGGGCTCACGCTGAAGGTCGTCAAGAACGGTGACGCGGGAGGCGCGGGATGATCGGCATCGAATCGCTGCTCGGTGTGGTGGTGCTGTTCGCCCTCATCTTCTTCATCGGCTCGTTCGTCCGCGTGCTCCGCGAGTACGAGCGCGGCGTGATCTTCCGGTTCGGGCGCACGGCCCGCGCGCTCGTCAATCCCGGCGGCGGGGGCAACGGCCCCGGCCTCGTGCTCCTGGCGCCCTTCATCGACAAGATGGTGAAGGTGAGCCTGCAGACGGTCGCGCTCGACGTGCCGCCGCAGGACGTGATCACGCGCGACAACGTCTCGATCAAGGTCAGTGCGGTGATCTACTTCCGCGTCGTCGACCCCGAGCCCGCGGTGATCGCGGTGCAGGATTACCTCTACGCGACCTCCCAGATCGCACAAACCACGCTGCGGAGCGTGCTCGGCCAGGTGGAGCTCGACGATCTGCTCTCGGCGCGCGACAAGATCAACCAGCAGCTCCAGCGGATCATCGACGAGCACACGGAGCCGTGGGGCATCAAGGTCGGCACCGTGGAGGTCAAGCAGATCGACCTCCCTCAAGATATGCAGCGCGCGATGGCGAAGCAGGCAGAGGCCGAGCGCGAGCGCCGCGCGAAGGTCATCAACGCGGACGGCGAGTTCCAGGCGGCCGCGAAGCTCGCGGAAGCGGCCGATCTTCTCGCGCGCTCGCCGATCTCGGTCCAGCTCCGCTTCCTGCAGACCATGCGCGAGATCGCCTCGGAGCGGAACACGACCACGTTCTTCCCGCTGCCGATCGATCTCATCGGGCCGATGCTTGGCCGGGCGATCGGTGAGACGAAGTGAAGGTTGGCGCGGCTCGTCGGCCCATGTAAAATGGCGCGGTCAGGCTGTCCTGTCCGCCACGCGGACGGGCTGTCTCGTCCGCCTCGGGTGTACGGGGGGTTAGCTCAGTTGGGAGAGCGCGGCGTTCGCAACGCCGAGGTCGAGGGTTCGAATCCCTTACCCTCCACCACTACATTTCTCGCGCAGTTACATCGCACAGTCTCGAATCCGTTGCGCCCCGTTGCGGATTGGTGCGCGATCGTCGCCCGCACCGTCCGATCCTCCGCGAGCGTGGGCGCGGTCACCGTCACGCCTTGAGGTAGCCGTCCAGCACGTTCACGGCGGCCTCGTGGCGGTCGGGGACCACGTGGCCGTAGGTGTCGGCCGTCTGCGCGATCGTCGCGTGGCCGAGCTGACTCTGGACCCACCGGAGGTCCGTGCCGGCCTCCAGAAGCCACGTGGCGAACGTGTGGCGCGTGGCGTGGTACTTCCGGTAGGGCAGGCCGGCTTTCGCCAGGAGCGGCTGCCAGACGTCCTCGACGAACGTTGAGTACTGCATCACGCGCCCGGCCTTGTTCGGAAACACGAGCGCCCGCTGCTCCGGCGTCCACTCGTTCACCTGGCCCTCGAGCGCCATCGCCTCCAGGTGCTCGCGGAGCGCGGCCAGGAGCGCGGGTGACGCCTTCACGGTGCGGTCCTTCCCGTTCTTCGGCGCCTCGATTCTCCCGGCCTTGTCCGACCACGTGCGCTGGACGTGAATCCGACCGCGGCGGAAGTCGACGTCACCGCGCTGGAGCGCCGCCGACTCACCCCACCGGAGGCCGGCGAGCAGGCCCGTGAGAACGAACGCATGCCAGCGCGGGAACAGCGCCCGTGCCGTGGCCGTGAGTTGGGGCGCCTCTTCCTGGCCGAAGAACGCGCGCGCCGTCGAGGCCACCGGCCGATGCGCCCGCTTGCCGATGAAAAACTTGAGATCGCCGGCCGGGTTCGGCCCCAACAGCACCTTGGTCTCGATCAGCTCCGTGTAGAACCCCCTCAGCGGCCAGCGAATGCCGTCCACGATCGCCATGGAGCGCCCGGCCTCGCGCACGCGTCGGATGACGGCGCCGAGCTGCTCGCGGGTCACGAGGTTCACCGGCAGATCGCCGAGCAGGTGCCCGTCCGCGAGCACGTGCGGGTAGACCCACGTCGCCAGCCGCGAGCGGTAGGCGGCCGGCGTGCCGCCGCGGATCTCGCCTGCGCGCTCCTGGCGGTCGATCCAGTCGGGCACGGCCTCGCGGAGCGTCGGGAACGTCACGGTTGGCGCGGATGGCTCGACGACGGCCCGCGCCTGCCGAATCCCGTCGATGACGTTGACGCCGGCCAGCTCGCGCGTGCGGATCTCGCGCACGAGCGCCTTGGCATCCTGCTCGGTCGCCACGGACACCAGCTCGCGCTGGCCCTGCGAGCGCACGACCACCACGAACGGCTTGCGGCTGCGGCGGGTCGAGTCCTTCCGGCGGTAGTAGGTGGCGCTCACGACGCGCGCCCTCCGCCCTTCGCGAGCAGCCCGCGGAGCGCCGTCTCCACGAGGTCCTGAAGATCCACGTCCAGGTCGATCGCGCGTTTCTTGGCGTCCTTCACCAGCTCCGTCGGCAGGTTCAGCGTGACCTTGGATTTCTCGGTTGGCGGCTTCGCGCCCTTCGCCATGACGGCCCCCTTTCCCGGACGACTCCGGTACAGGGGTTATACGTCTGTACGTGTAGTATGTCAAGCCGACCCCTCCGAAGCCCGGCCGAGCGCGCGCAGAGCGGCCAGGAGGCTCGGCCGGCCCACGGTGCGGCGCTCGGCGAGCCAGCGGTCCAGCTCGGAGCGGCGCAGGATGAGTGTTGGCGGACATGAGGAAACGCGGAATTTTGAACCGGCCGCCGACACGTCAGCTCGACGAAGCCGTTCGCGCCGACTTCTGCTTCGCCTCGGCCACGCGCCGCCGATAGCTCTCGCCCTCGATGGTGATGATCTCGGCGTGGTGGACGACGCGGTCGATGAGCGCCGTCG
>Ga0194128_10002226_pt1 | contig 31773 bp, 30 predicted proteins | sample TA2KigCa65mmetaG_FD_148650 | JGI IMG/M metagenome (GOLD analysis project Ga0194128, IMG submission 148650) | Freshwater microbial communities from Lake Tanganyika, Tanzania - TA2015037 Kigoma Deep Cast 65m | ecosystem: Environmental > Aquatic > Freshwater > Lake | place: Tanzania: Lake...
GTTTATCCCTCGGCGAAAAACGACGGTCCGCCGAACGACCTGCGCGGCGACCTGACGAGCGGTTACCTCGCCGGCGGATTTGTCAGGTCGATGTTCGTGCCCTCCGAGCGGCTCGAATGGTTCTTGATGCCGACGGTGCCAACGATCAAGTGGGGCCGAGTCGAGTACTCGCGAAGCGGAAAGAATTTCGCGATTACGGACCCCGTCGTTGAGGCGCCGAATCCTGCGCTCGACAAAGGCGCGCGTCTGCCGGGTTTCAACGACGATTTCCAGGGCGCCGCGCCGGACATTGGCGCGTTCGAGAACGGCAATCCGCCGCTGCGATTTGGCCGCGAGGCCGCCCCCGGCTTTACCCGCGCGCCGTGGGAGACGCATTGATCAAGAGTAGGGCAGGCGTCCTGCCTGCCCCAACAGTTAGGAAGGTAATCCACCGCTCGTATCGAGTGTCGTAAACCAATCGTAAACTTGATCGAAGGCCGCACGTAGTCCCGGCTTCAGCCGGCCCGGGCGGGAAAACCGCCAGAAAGCCGGTTAAAACCGGGACTACGTGCGGGTCATTTTTCAACGCCAGGGCCAAAATGAGACTGCCCCGAACATTTTTGCGCGCATTGCGCCCATGAACCGAAGTTGTGCGCGCCAGCGTCTTGGAGTGCGGCAGTCCTCTACCGCATTTGCAGGGTCCGGCGGTTCCGAAAGCGCCAGAGGACTGGCGCACTCCAAACCTGACGGCGATTTCGCCGGTTCATGGGCAGAATTGCTGTCAAAGGGCGCGCTCGTCTTGGCTGGCTCGCTTCATCAGGATACGCGCGTGAAGCATTTACGATTGCACTTACCAATGACTCTCGCTTTCGCCGGCACATTCCTCTCCATTTCTTTTGGCGCCGATGCGCCGTCGCTCAAGCCGACGCTGGTCATTGTCAACGCCAACGTCCGCACGATGGACGCCAATCGCCCTCGAGCCGAAGCGGTGGCGGTTTATGGCAATCGCATTGCCGCGGTGGGGTCGTCGGCAGAAATTCGCAAGCTGACGGCGGCAGACACACGCATCATTGACGCGGCCGGGCGATTGCTCCTTCCCGGATTCAACGATGCGCACGTCCACTTCCTCAGCGGCGGTTCCCAGTTGTCGAACATCGATTTGCGGGACGCAAAAACGCCGGCGGAATTCGCGCAGCGGATCAAAGACTTTGCGCGGAACGTTCCTCGCGGCCGGTGGATCACGGGCGGCACCTGGGACCACGAGAGCTGGCCAGGCGCCCCGCTGCCCACGAAGAAGTTGATCGATGCGGACACGCCGGAAACGCCGGTCTTCGTCAGTCGCCTGGACGGCCACATGGCGCTGGCGAACAGTTACGCTCTCCAGTTAGCGGGGGTGACTCGCGAGACGAAGGATCCTCCCGGCGGCCTCATCGTGCGCGATCCACAGACCGGCGAACCGACGGGCATCTTGAAAGATGCAGCCATGGACTTCGTGAGTCGCGTGATCCCGCCGAAATCCTTTGAAGAAAAGCTCGCCGCCGCGCGCGCCGCCACGGATCACGCGGCCAGTCTTGGCGTCACCAGTGTGCAAGACATGTCCGGCAACACCGACCTCGCGGTGTATCAGGAACTCGCCCGGAGGGGTGAGTTGAAAACTCGCGTCTATGCCATCGCGCCGCTTCCGTCCTGGGATCGGCTGGCCGAAGTGGGATTCCACGCGCCGTTTGGGGACGATTTGATTCGGATTGGCGGGCTGAAAGGATTCGCGGACGGCAGCCTGGGATCGAGCACCGCTTATTTCTTCGAGCCTTACCAGGACGCGCCGCACACGCATGGTTTGCCCGGGGATCAAATGTTTCCCGAAGGCGCGATGTTGCGCCGAGTGCAGGAAGCGGATCGCGCCGGCTTGCACGTCATGGTCCACGCCATTGGCGACCGGGCGAATCACGAGATGCTGACAATTTTCGAGCAGGTCACGCAAACGAACGGTGCCCGCGACCGCCGATTCCGCATCGAACACGCTCAGCATTTGCGGTTGCGGGATATCGCGCGCTTTGCCCAAGCAAAAGTCATCGCGTCGATGCAACCGTATCACGCGGCCGACGACGGACGCTGGGCGGAGAAGCGTATCGGATCGGAGCGCGCGAAAGGGACCTACGCGTTCCGCTCGCTCCTCGATGCCGGCGTAACGCTGGCTTTCGGTTCGGATTGGCCGGTCGCGCCGCTGGATCCGCTTCAAGGAATTGCCGCCGCGGTCACGCGACGGACTCTGGATGGCAAGCATCCGAACGGTTGGGTGCCCGAACAGAAGATTCCAGCCGAGGAAACGGTGCGCGCGTTTACCGCGGGTTCGGCTTACGCGGAGTTTTCGGAGAACGCCAAGGGCACGATCACGCCGGGCAAATTGGCGGATCTCGTGATCCTGAGCCACGACATTCTGAGTTCTGATTTTGATTGGGCCCAATCGGGGCAGGTTCGTGTGGTCCTGACCCTCTTTGACGGGCGCGCGGTTTATCAAGCGACCGACTCCGGACGCTGACGCCAGACCGACAGGATTGAGGAACGGACCGCCACCAAATCTGCAATCTGTTTCTGCAAATAGAGTTTTTGCCCTTCGCCACCGGCCTTCTTGGCCGGGCTGAGAAGTTCAATGACCGTGATCACTTTGCCGCCGCCACGCTCGCGGATTTCGATGTAACCTTCGGTGACCGCTTCGTCTTCGAGGAGGAAAAGCAACGGTTCAGCAACGGCCACCCCGCTGTCATGGAGCACTGAGGAAGCAGGGTGCCTCGGAGGGTATTGAGCGACGTGCAGGTCGGGAACGATTCGGCGGATTGGCTCCACCTGGGTCTCGACGAAGACGCGTTCTTCGACGCGCGCGCGAAGGTCGGGTGGAAGCTGGGATTGCAGTGCATCCCGGGCATACGTGATCAGGCTTTGATGCACGTCACCCCAGCGGGTTTCCAGGTACGGGTCCATTCCGGGAAACGGGCTTCTCATGGCGACAGTGTAGGACAGCGTTGCGGGCTTGTCACGACACAGACGGACCTGGACTGAGCATCTGCTCCCGAGAACAGAGATCCATAAGTACACTTTCAGGAGGGCGGGTCGTGCGAAATGCGGCTCGGGGATTGATTGGGGGAAGCGGCGCTGATCGGGCTGACGCTCAATTGCCGGATGCCCTCCCACACATAAACCAGCCCGGAAATCGCCGTGCAAACGCCGGCGCCCCACAGCCAGACGGGCAGCCACGCCTCGGGCCACTTGAGCAAAATCCAACCCACGGTGATCATCTGGAAGACCGTCGCCGCCTTGCCGATCAGAATCGGGCGCACTACCACCTTGCCGCACGTGTAGTGAATCACTCCCAGGCCGATGGTGAGAATCACATCGCGCCCGAGGATGGTCGCAGTCAGCCAGAGTGGAATGCGATCGAGACGGTGTTCGTTGGGGAAGCTCAACAGCACGATCGCGGACACCAGCAAGAGTTTGTCCGCGAGCGGGTCGAGGATCGCGCCCAGTTCACTCCGCTGATTGCACCGCCGCGCGATATACCCGTCCACGCCATCGCAAAGAGCCGCGACGACAAACGTGGCGAACGCCAGCATCCGATGATTCTCGCTCCCCCTGTCGATATAGTACAACACCTGGACGATGAAAAAGGGGATGAAGAGGATGCGAAGGATGGTGATTTTGTTCGCCGTTGTCATGCCTGCCGCAAACCAGTCTCCCTGTTCCCTTCGCAGGCGTCAATCTCGGCGGGTCGCGGGTCAACTGCAGAGGTGCATCCACAAGTTGGCGGTGAAGCGTAGCGCAGATTTTCAATCTGCTGTATCGCTGACTTGCAGTCAGCTACGCGACAAACTCACCCGACCGCGCCGGCTTGGCCGGCGTGCCGCAGATTCCAAATCTGCGGTACGGCAGAGTGCAACTCTGCGCTACAAGTTGGCGCGACCTGTCCCCATTCAGAGAAGCGCCTGGGAAGTAGCTTCGTTCCGCCGCTTGCGGCACACGAACCACCCAAACCACACCGTGCCCAGCACGCCGCAGAACGCAGCTCCAACGAAATTCGCCTGCGGGCTGAGGCTCCAAAGCCAGGCGCCGATCAAGGATCCTGATGTGACGACACAGTCGCGAATCAGATAGTACGCGCCAAAGGCCCGCGCGCGAAATTCGATCGGAGCTTTGCCAATGATCAGCGCCTTGCGGGCGGGCTCGCCGAATTCCTTCAAGCCACGAATCACAAACGCCACACACAGCGCTGCGAAATCCGTGGCCCAGAGCAGCATCAAGGGAAAGCAGGTGAAGAAGACAAACGTAATCAAAACGAACGGGCGCCGCCCGTATTTGTCGGCGAGATGCGCCACCGGCACGTAGCACAACATGGCGGCCGCCATCTCGATCGCGACGAGGATGCCGAATTGTTGAGCGGTGACGCCGCCGTGGTTCAGCGCCCACAAAATGACGAAGGCGGAAGGAATGCGTTCGCAAAAGCGAATCAGGATGTCGCTGACCAACAATTCCCGCAGCGCCGGACTGAAGGATCTCACGACGCCGACGAAATTTGCGGACGGGTTCGGAGTTGCTTTGGACGCGGTTGGCTTGGGATCGACCATGAACCACTGGAACACCGTAGCGCACAACGTCAGCGCGATGCATCCCAGCAAGGCGCAACGCACGCCATCGCCCCATCCGTAATGTGTCACCAGCCAGCCGCCGGCCAGCGGGCCGAGCATCATGGGCACGCGCCGGACCAGCGACTGGACGCCAATACCCATGGTGTGCTGGTTTGACGCCAACGAACTGGCGACGACGGTGAACGTCGCTGGCAGGGAAAGGCCGCTCCAGGCCAGGAACAGCACGGAGCCCAAAACCAGCGCCAGCCAGTGTTGCCAGAGCAAAACCAGGACGTAGCCCGCGAGCGCGATGACATTGAAGAACAGGAGCGAACGCCGTTGCCCCCAACGATCTGTCAGCCAACCGCCTGGATACGCGTAGAGGGCGCCCAGCAGCGTTTGGAGTCCGTCGAACAGGCCGATGATGGCGACGCTCGCGCCGAGGGTTTGGAGATACTTTGGAGCAAAGTTCAGCCAGAGACGCTCGCCCATGAGCGCCAGCAGGAGCGTCACTAACAAGAGTGAAGTGTTCCTCCGCAGGGCCAGGAAGCTTGCGACCGATCGCAGCCAATTCATCGCCCGCCGTTTAGCAATTCCTTGGCGGAATGGCTACTCCGAAGCTTGCAGCAGTTTGCTGAGTTTGTTCTTCAACTGCTGCCGCGCCCGGTAAAGCCGCATCTCGACTGCCTTCGCGGAACAATCGAGGATCGCGGCGATTTCCGATTGCGACTTCCGCTCGTACTCGAAGAGAATCAACGGCACGCGCAGATCGTCCGGCAAGCTCCTCACGGCACTGCGCACCAGCTCAGCCCGCTCGTCCGCCAGAATGGACTCGCTCGGCGATGCGCGCCCATCGGCAATGGTCTCCCGAAAGTCATGCCCGGTTTCCGGGTTTTCCGCTTCGAGAGAAACGTGCGGTCGCCGTTTGCGCCAACGGTATTCCGAGCGAACCAAGTTCGTGGCGATGGTGTAGAGCCAGGTGGAAAAGCGGGCCTGGGGGTTGAATCGGGTCCGGTGCTGATAGACGCGGACGAAAGTCTCCTGAGCCAGGTCGCTCGCGTCATCTTCGTTTTGCAGGAGGCGAATGAGGTAGTGGAAAAGCCGCTCGCCATGCCGCGCCATCAATCCATCGAGCGCGGCGTCTCGACCGGCCGCCAGGCTTGCCATGTCCGCGGCATCCTCCTCATCGCTCGGCCGCGTGCTCATGGACTTGCCCCGCCTCTTGCTCGCCCGCCATGCCGTGATCCGGCAGAAAAGTCTTTTCCTGAACCCAGGCCAGGTAGCGTTTGCCCTGATCCGGCTTCATCGTTCGGCTGACCTCGTAGAAATGCTTGAGCATGTTCTTCTGACATTCGAGCCGAAGCTGGGAAGCTTCGGTGAGCTTGGCTTCAATCTCGGCGGTCAGCACATTGGTCTGGCTCAGCAGCGCTTTCAGTTCCGCGTCCTTGGCCGCGATGCGAGCGCACATCTGGGTGCATTGCGGAAGGTAGCCGTCGTGGAGGCGGGAGACGCGCTCGAATTCCGCATCGCTCAAGTTGAATTCGTTTTTCAACCAGAGCAATTCGGGAGTCTGGCTGTGGAGCATTTCCCGGCGCGACGACGTGCCGGCAAAATATAAACCCAGGTACGCGCCGACTCCCACAACCAAACCCGCCGCCAAAACGGTGATGCTCCGGATCATGGCTGGCTAACGCGTTCTTTGGTACGGATCGATCCGTTGGACGTAACGCTGACCGAGTAGCTCGTGCGTTTGGCTCTTGTCCCGCTGGGCTTGAAACCAGCCGAGAACCGAACCGCCGACCAGGAGCGCCATCAAATAGGTCAGCGCGACTGAAGGCTTGATCAAGGCGTGGTCCAAAAGATTCGTCAGCCAGTGGATGGCAGTCTGATCCTGCGGTCTTTGCGTGCGTTCGATGCGACGCCAGACTTCGCTGCTGAAACCGGCTGGCAATGGCCCCTTCACTTCCCAGCGTTGCAACACCTGGCGCAGCGCCTCGTCGTTGTTGTCAGGTTTGCCGGTGTTCATGGTTCGATGCCACCCCATATCACTCATTGAAGAGTTTCGCCACAACTACTTGAGCGGGGCGATTTCAAACTTCTCAGTCTTCGCGCCGAAGACGGCGAGATGTTTGGGAGTGAACAACGGTTGCGGCTTGTGTGCCAGGTCCACGTCATTCCGGAAACCGGCCACCCCCGGATGCCGGATCGCCAAGCTCCGTGGTGATGCGATGGGGAGCGCATTGGCGTGGACAAAATCCACATCGCTGCCAATGCCGCTGACGCGTTTGATCTGATTGGCCTTCGCCCGGGGCGAGGCGAGAGGTTCATCTGCGGCACGCGCGGTAGGCACGGCTGCGAGCGTGGTGAGGAGAGTTGCGGCCAGTAAGAATCGGTGAATGGTTTTCATAAACTTGTTTGTTCGAGTGGGATTGCCCACGTGGTTTTTGTTTTATCCACCTCCTTACTACGCCACGGATGTCCGAATCCCTCCGATTTCCATGTTCAAAGTTTCAGGTTTGAAAGTTCAAGGCGTTCCAAGGCGTTCCTCACGGGACAAAATCGAACATCGAACTTTGAACCCGAAACTTGAAACTCGCTCTTATTGCTCTTCGTCCAGAGGCCGCCTCTCCAGGATCAGACGGCCACCCTTTGCGTCCACCGTGACCCGCGCGAATCGGGAAAGGAATCCTGTTCCCAACAGTCCGCGTTCCGAAGGAAACAACTCGCGTTCGTGCAGTCCGGCCAGCACCGAATGCTTGCGGCTCCCCAGCCGGACGTTGAGCAAAGATTCCGGAATGCGAATCTCAGCCAGGCCAATAGACATTTTGAATGACTCGGCACGGGGCGGATGGTGCGAAACAACCCACTCCAACGAAGACGCGCAGCCGGTGTCCAACCGCACCCATCCCGGCGCCGCGTTGTTGACTTCGACCTGGAGCTGAAGCACGCCGCGGCGAATCTCCAGCGGGAGGATTTCGCCGTTTGTTGAGGCAACGGCGCGCTCGAACAGCCGAATCGTTTTCTTGTCAAAGTCGATCTGCACGACGCGCTCCAGGAAGAAATCCGCGCCCAACAAGCCATCGACGGAGCACACGCAGCTCTGGCTCAGGCGGCTCAAATCCACGGCGAGAAAGTTGTCCGGGAGCGCCGCGCCGGCTGCGGCAGCCGACAATGCGACTGGCCAATATCCTTCGGCCCGGGCATTGACGCCCCGAACTTCCACGCGGCGGCCAAGCTTCAAGCCGAGCCGCCGGGCCAACGAGAGATCCACGACGCTGACGTTGGCGCCGGAATCGACCAGGAAATTCAGAAGATTGGTCGATTGCGGGACGGCGACCTTGACCCAGAGCAGGCCGTCACGCCAATCGAATGGAATTTCGACCGCGGCTGGCGGCTGAGCACGCGGGATAGCAGAACTCAGCGCCAGAACAGCGACGATGAGGCAACGCAGCAGCACCGCGCTTTGCTGAGCACAGCCTATGCCGACACCTTGAAATGCCCGTCACCGACAACGGCGTGGCGGTTTCTGGACGATTCCCTTTCGCCTCAAGGAGCGTGACTGGTCCTTTTTGCGCGCGGAAGGCAAAACGCGGCAGACGCAAAGCGCCTGCCTTTCTTTGCCTGCTCCAACCGTTCATGTCTTTGCATTGAACAATTGTCTCCACTCGTTGGCTTGCGCATAGCCAGGACCAGAGGCAGACAGAGTAACTCCCACAGCAACGAGAATCCGGTGAATGAGCGATGAGGTCTTCATGATGAGAAGAGGTGTATCAGTTCCCGCGCCAACAGGCCGACGATTGGGACGAACATACGACGAGAACCCATAACACCGGCGCCGCGCACATGACGCCAGCAGAGTTCAAAAAGAAATGGTCTCGCTGCACCGGCAAAGAATCCTCCGCTTACCAGGAGAGAACGCCGCTGTCGCTGCCGCCGCGGGTGGGTTGAAGGATGGCGGTGAAACCGCTGACGAAGTGCCGGTGCAAGCGCCCATCCTGGCACATTCTCAGTTCGAGCGGCTCGAGGCCGAAGGTCAAGCGCGCGGCTATGCCTCACGCCTGCGCTGCTGAGCTGAGAACGACTTCTATTGACCGCCGCCTTTTCTGTCTCTTCACTGTTCTCATGCGCACCGCCTCTCTGATCATTCTCCTCACTCTTGATTTGACGGCATCCGCTGCCGAACTTCCCGAAGGCGTGCGGCGCGTCAAAGTCCTGAGCTACCCCGACTGCTTTAAGCTTTCGAACGCCGAGACGCGGGTCACCCTTTGCCATCAAGTCGGCGGGCGCGTGCTGGAGTATTCGTTCAAGGGGATTAATGCGCTTTACCTCGATCCGGCGGAAGCGAAATGGGGCACGCCCGGCGGGCCGCGCGCGCCGGACAGCGCGGGTCGCTTCGACATCGGGCCGGAGTATTTGATTCCACGGCGCGACAAGCTGTGGAGCGGGGAATGGAAAGCCGAGGCCATCGGGCCGCGCGCCGTCCGGTTGACGAGCCAGCCGGAGGAATCCACCGGGGTGCAGCTCATTCGTGAGTTTCGCCTCGACGCAAAAACCACGCACCTGGCCTGCACGCAAATCATCCGTAACGTGTCGAAGGAGACGAAGCGCTGGACGCATTGGAGCCGCACGTTTGCCGTGCATGGCGGAATTGGCGTGGTTCCGCTCACACCGGAAACACAGCGTTTTCCCAACGGCTGGGTGATGTACGATTTCAAAGGGGAGAGTGCGATCCTCGTGGCGCCCACGGATCCAAGCGTCCGCCGCCGCGGCAACTTTCTCGAAGTGCTCGGCCCGACGCGCCAGCCGAAGCTGGGCTTCGATTCGAACGCCGGCTGGTTTGCGTATGTGATGCCGCACCATCAGGCGTTCGTGAAACGATACCCTTCGCCGCCGGACGGCGTTTATCCTGAAATCGCCGGGCTGACGCTTTGCTTTTATTATCCGAAGGCCGAACAACTCCCCGTCTGCGAATTGGAGCCGCACGGCCCGCGCAATAACATTGCGCCGGGAGGTTCGGCTTCGTTCACCGAGGATTGGTATCTGCTGCCGCACCCGTTCCCCGCGCCTGGGACGGAGATTGACCTGGAAAAACTCGCCGCTCAGGTTGTCCGCGACGCGCGATGATTTGCATCCCGTTCAACGGTAAGCCGCCGCCTGGAGGCCGTAAAGTTCCGCGTACTGTCCGCGGTTGGCCACGAGCTCGTCGTGCGTGCCGGCTTCCACAAGACGGGCGCCGTCGAGCACGACAATGAGATCGGCCATTCGAACCGTGGAGAATCGGTGCGAGACCAGAATGGTGATGCGACCGTTGTTCGGCACCGCGCTGCCTTTGGCTGGACAGGCATTGGCGCCGCGACGGGCCGCGGCTGCGTAGCGCTCGAACAACGCGTGCTCGGTCTCGGCGTCGAGCGCGGCGGTGGGATCGTCCAGCACCAGAAGCAACGGCTCATTGCGCATGAAACCGCGCGCCAGCGAGAGCTTCTGCCATTGACCGAAGGACACTTCCACGCCCCCAGGCCAGGTTGGACCAAGTTGCGTGTCCAGTCCCGTCTTCAGCCGCGACACGACGTCGCTCGCGCCCGCCCGATCAACGGCGGCGACCACGGCCGGTTCATCGTTGAAGCGAGGCACATCGCCCAACCCCACGGTGTGGCGCGCGCGGAATTCGAACCGGAAGAAATCCTGAAACGCCCCCGCCATTCGCGAGCGCCATTCGCGCGCCGGCATCCTCGCGAGCAGCGCGCCGTCCACCAGAATAAAACCGGACGTTGGTTCGTACAGCTTGGCCAGCAGCTTGACCAAAGTCGTTTTCCCCGCGCCATTCTCTCCGACCACGGCCACGACCGCGCCTGCGGGCAACGAAAGCGACACATTGTCGAGAACGCGCTTCGACGTGCCCGGATAGATAAACGATACTTGTTCGAGGCGAATTCCTTGGTTCAGCTTTGCCGGCACGGGCACGTCAGCCGACTCCAGGGTCGAGGCCGCATAATCCTCGAGCCAGGATCGTGTCGAAGTCGGCGAGGCTTGCGGCGCCGGCGGATTCGAGCGCGGCTCGCACCGCTTTATCCGGCGCGCCCGCGGGCGCCACGTTCTCCCGGAGAGGCAGCTCGAAACGCGTGAAATCCTGGAAAACCGCGGACAGACGCGCCCGCCAGGAAGCCAGGTCGAAGGCGCGCAAATCCACACCATCAATTTCAATCGCGCCGGATTGCGGGTCGTAAAATCGGCACAACAATTTGGCGAATGTGGTTTTGCCGGCGCCATTTTGGCCGACAATGGCCAGCGACGTGCCGGCCGGGATGACCAGATTGAAGCGCTCCAGCACTGCCTCGCCTTCCGGATACGCGAACGTCAAATCGCGAAAACGAATTTCTCGGGCCGGCAACCCCGACGCGGAGCGATTGCCGCACGTCAGCGCGCCCGCCGGCGCCATGGCGGATTCGAGGCGCAACACCGCGGCCACGGGCGCGGACGATCCGTCGAGCGCCCAACTGAGTCCGCCAAACGCGACCAGCGAAGTGCCGACCGCGCATTGAGCGAAGACGACCGCTTGCCCCAGAGTCACGTTTCCGGCAGCGACCCCATTGGCCAGCGTCCAGAAGAAAACAATGTTGGCGCCGCTGACAATCAGAAGGCTCCACAGCACCGGCTTCTCGCGGAGCCGCGTGGCTTCGTACTGCAGCGCGTGCAGGCGGGTCCGGCATTTGACAAAGCGGTCGATTGTCCAACTCGCAAGGCCAAACAAGCGCAGTTCCTTGGCCGCCGGTGGATCGACGGCCAGTTTGTAGGCGTAATCGGAATCGCGTTGCGCGCCGCGAACCTCCTCGGTGTTGCGATCCCGCCAGACCGCGCTCTCGCGCAGCAGCCAGTGCGTCCCCAGCCAGGCCCCGGCCAGAAGAATCGGCGCCCACCACGCGTATGTGGCGAGCACGATAGCGGACGCGAGGCCGGCGATCATTTCCACCAGCCCGCCCGCGATGAAGTCCATGGAAATGCTCAGCGGCGGACCGGTCATGCCGAGATCGAAGTCGCGCGCGACGGTGAGGTCGCCGGTGAGCTTCGGATTCTCGAGGTGTCCCAGGCCGGGCGGGCGAACGCAGGCTTCGGTAAGCCGATCGTAAAGCCACGCCGCCGTGCGGTCTCCGAGGTTGCTGCTGACCGCTTGATGAATGGGCGTGAGCACTTGAAGCACGACGAAGATGGCCCCAGCCACGCTGAGAGGGCCGGTCAGGTTTTCGCCGCTTTCCACGGCGCCCACGAGCGCGCCCATCGCAAAGGCGAACGCAGCAGGCAGCGCGCCCCGAAGAATTAGAATGGCCCACCAGAGGATGGCCAGAGCACAATCCGCTTTAGGCAGGACGCCGAAGAACTTCCACTCGTTTCGCTCGCGCAATCGCTGGATCAGCACACGTCGTGACGTTCAGGGAGATGGTCTCTGGCCGCGCGGAAAGCTACGATTTGCTCAGAGCGCCGGGCAAGCTCAAACGCTTGGAGCGTTACAACGAATTCGCCGAATCCGTTCGGCACGCGCAACCCGGAGCAGAAGCCTTCGGTCATGTATTGGGCAGTCGAATCCGCTGGGGAGCGCACGCGCCCCGCGTGCATCAAACCGGCGACCTCGCCGGTTCGCTTTGGAGCATCGGCTGCCGTTGGGGCATGAAGGGGTCCTCGCTCGTGAGAAGCGGCAGACGAGGCGTCTGCCGCGGCACGCGAGGCGCGTGCGCTCCCCGGAAAGGGTGAAACGCGAACGCACCAACCCATGAACGGCACATCGTAGATGGGGCGGTGGCCCGTGATCATGACGTGGAAATTCCCGGCCCCATCGAGCGCGGGACCCGTGGCGTAAGAATGGTAATTGCCGGTGTAACCCCAGCCGTCGCTAATGCACTCGAAAAAGTCAGCCTCGCCATTGGCGTCGGTATCCACGAGGCGCGTCAGTTCGCATTTCTGCGTGACATAGATGTTGCCCTGGACGACGCGCAGGCCGCCCGGCTCGTTTAACCCGCGCGCAAAGCGGCGCCACCGCGCTTGCCCGGGAGCGCCTGTGGCGCCTTCGACAATCCAGACTTCGCCTGCGTACGTGCAAATGGCCAAATCGCCGTTCGGCAGGAAATCCATGCCGCCGACCAACAGTTTGATGTCCTTCGGCACCGGCAAATGTTCGATGACGAAAGACTCGTCGGCTCCGGAAACGCGGACCACTCCATCCCGGACGTTACTCGGATAAGCCAGTGGAGGGGGACGGTGGGGCGAGGCTCTCGCCGAGCCGTTCGCCGAGGGCCATCGGCTCGTGAGGACGCTCGCCCCACCTTCACCGAAGCTATCTGGCGCAGCGGCGAGTTCTTTTGCCAGCGCGAGCGCCTCATCCCGATCGGCGCACACGGCGGTGGCGACCTCCACGACTTGCTCGACGGCGCTTGGCGGCAGCGTGAGAGTGATTTGCACTTGCGGGCCGGAGACCAGGTTGGTCACCACCGCGCTGTAAGGACCTTTGCCGCCGCGTTCACTTTGCAGGAGCACGACATGATCGGCGTCATCGCGGCGGGCGGCGAGCGCGCGCGAAGGCAACCCGCGCGCTGTGACCAGCAGGAAATCTCGCGCGCGCCGGATGGCGATGGCGTTTTGCAGGTCGGGCAACAGCACCGATTCGCCGGGACCGTGAAACGGCGACCAGCGGACTGGCTCACGGTGCGGGGAAATGCGGACGCGCCGGATGACGGCGTCGCGCGACTGAACGCGCTCGCATCGCGGCATTTCTTGCACTTGCGCTGGCGCATCCGAAGCAGGGAGGAGTTCGTAAAGGAAACTCGTCGGGCCGTTCCGCGTGCTCACGCCGAGAAAACGGGACTCCGCCACTTCGAAACGACCGCCGTCCGGGCGACCGGTTTCCCATGGCTGCCGCGGGAGGCTCGCCCAAAGCGGCGAGCCGGTAATGTCGCAGATGAACCGCGTGGCGGTATTGTTGAACGGCGGGCCGTAAAGATTCAACGGCACACCCTCCCAAACTGTGTGCGTGCGGAGCAGATGCGCGTCGAAAGCCAGGTGCAGGTTCGTCGTCAGCGAAACGACGATGCTCCGGCTGGAAGGCCCCATCGGTGCGCGCCGGAACGGGATGTCCGGCGCATCGTGCACCGGCGTCACGTTCGAGGGTCTGGCTGCCTGGAATTGTGCGACGACAGCCGTATCGAGCCCCGTCACCGCGACAAAAAACATCAAGCCGGCCAATCCGTGACGATTCCCTTCGAACAGGAGGCAACGAAGTGAACAGAGGTCGGGCATGTCTGGCCGAGGATACTCGTTGCTGATCCTGAAACAAGGCCTGCGAAGTGAACTTGCAATCGGCAATTGCTCTGGGGCAACATCCGCGCGTGCCACCTCCCTTGATCTGATTACCATGATGACTCGCCATGAACCCGGTAGGGCGAGTCCGTCCCGTCGAGCCGTTCGACGTGCGTTGAACACGTCCGACTCGGCTCGCTGGGGACAGGCTCTCCCTACCATCAGGTTCGTGGGAAGCTTTCTTGGCCCCAGGGCCATGCCCATGGCCGATGAACCGAAAACCGTACGGACCGCAGCCTTCAGGCTGCTTCCGCGCACTCTCCGGAGTCCAGCGCTGAAGCGGCCTAAAGGTCACGGTCCGGAGGAACGGTTCATGGGAAGCCTGCTTGATGGGACGACTGGAAATTCATTTTGAAATGAGTCTCTTCCGCGTCAAGTCTCTCGATGAGCTGAACGCCGAGGCGGTGCGTCCGGAACAGCAGCTCCGGCGCGCGCTCGGTCCGGTTCAACTGACGCTGCTTGGCATTGGCGCGATCATCGGCGCGGGGCTGTTCTCGACCGTCGGAACGGCGGCTGCCGGGGGAAGCGGACACATCGGCGCCGGACCGGCGCTGGTGGTTTCGTTTGTGTTGGTCGCGATTGCCTGCGGTTTCGCGGCGCTTTGTTATGCAGAATTCGCTTCGATGGTTCCCGTGTCCGGGTCGGCTTACACCTACGCTTACGCGACGCTCGGCCAGCTCATGGCCTGGATCATCGGTTGGGATTTGATTCTCGAATATGCCGTGGGCAACGTGGCCGTCGCGATTTCCTGGTCGGAATATTTCCAAACCTTGCTGCGCGGGCTGCAGGTGAATTGGCCCGCGTGGCTCGGCGTGGATTATCGAACGGCGTTGGATGCGGCCAAAACCGCGGCGGACAACACGGATCCAGGCACGTTGTCGGATTCGTTGCTGCGCGCGGCTCGGGCTTGGAAGGAAGCGCCGCGGCTGGCTGGCGTTCCGCTCGTCTTCAATCTGCCGGCGGTGCTCATCACGGCGTTGCTCACGTGGATTCTCGTGCGCGGCATCCGGGAAAGTTCCGCGTTCAACACGATCATGGTCGTGTTGAAACTGACGGTCGTCGGACTGTTCATCGGCGTCGGGACGTTTTACATCCGTCCGGAGAATTGGAGTCCATTTTCGCCGAATGGATTTCAAGGCATCTCCAGCGCCGCCGGCGTGATTTTCTTCGCCTACATCGGATTCGATGCGGTTTCGACCGCGGCCGAGGAAACCCGCGATCCGCAACGAAATCTGCCGATCGGGATCATCGCCAGTTTGATCGTGTGCACGGTGTTTTATGTTGCGGCGGCGCTCGTGCTGACGGGCATGGTGCCCTGGAAGGAATTCACCGGGGCCGCGGATCCTTTGGCCAAGGCCTTTTCCGAACGCGGCATGAACTGGACGGCGGGCCTGATTTCCCTGGGCGCAGTGTTCGCGACCACTTCCGTGCTGCTGGTCTATCAGTTGGGCCAGCCGCGAATCTTGTTTTCGATGGCGCGCGATGGCTTGCTGCCCGCCTGGGCCGCGCGTGTGCATCCGCGCTACCGGACCCCGCACATACCCACGATCCTGACGGGCGTTTTCGTGGCCGGGCTTTCAGCGGTCGCGAACATCAATGAGATGGCGGACGTGTGCAGCATCGGGACGCTGTTCGCGTTCGTGCTCGTGGCGGCGGGAATCATTGTGTTGCGGCGAATCGATCCGAATCGGCCCCGGCCTTTTCGCACGCCGTGGGTGCCGTGGGTGCCGCTCGGCGCCATCCTGAGCTGTGGCTATTTGATGATGGCGCTGCCCAAGGAAGCCTGGGTTCGCTTCGCTGTGTGGCTCGCGATTGGAATGGTGATTTATTTTGCCTACAGCCACCGAAATGCGCAGCGCCAGAGGCAATGACGAAGCCCTGTGCATTCTGTTTCGATGGGGAGCGCACGCGCCCTCGCGTGCAGGGGTCGGCGCCCTCGCCGACCACAAGGATTCGGTCGAATCTGCTACCATTGAATGACCGTCTGACGCGTCGATTCCGACCGGCGAGGCGCCGGTCGGAACACGCGAGTGCGCGTGTGCTCCCCAGTCCATTCGTCACCTGAAGGTCCTATGCCAGAGCCCACGCCCCACGCCCCCGTGACCGAAGGCCAATTCGTCCGCGGCCTTGGCCTGCTCGACTCGACGATGATGGTCGCAGGTTCGATGATCGGGTCCGGCATTTTCATCGTCTCGGCGGACATTGCGCGCCAGGTCGGGTCAAGCGGCTGGCTGCTGGTGGTCTGGCTGATCACGGGCGTGCTCACGGTGATCGCGGCGCTGAGTTACGGCGAGCTGGCGGCCATGATGCCGCGCGCGGGCGGTCAATACGTCTATTTGCGCGAGGCTTATAGCCCGCTCTGGGGGTTCCTGTACGGCTGGACGTTTTATCTGGTGATTCAAACCGGCACGATCGCCGCTGTAGCGGTGGCGTTCGCGCGTTTTCTCGGCGTCCTGGTTCCTGCGATCTCAGAAAGCCACGTCTATTTCGAGTTCGGTCGATTCGCATTGACCCCGACAAAACTGGTGGCGATTGCCGTCCTAATTCTGCTCACGTGGTCCAACTCGACCGGCCTCCGCACAGGGAAGATCGTGCAAAACATCTTCACGATCACGAAAATTGCGGCGCTCCTGGGATTGGTGCTCCTGGGTTTGTTGGTTGGGGCCAATTCGATGGCGATCAGCGCTAATTTTCAAGACTGGTGGTCGGCGTCCTTCACGCAGCCGTCCGCCCGCGGCGGAAACGAATTTACGACCACAGCGCTCCAGGGCCAGGGCCTGCTCCTGGTATTAGGCACGGCGATGGTCGGCTCGCTGTTTTCAGCCGACGCGTGGCACTGTGTCACCTTCACCGCTGCCGAGGTGAAAAATCCGAAACGCAACTTGCCGCTCAGCCTCTTTCTTGGAGTCAGTTTGGTTTGCGCACTCTATTTCCTGGCGAACATCGCTTATCTCCTCACCTTGCCGCTCCACGGATCGCCTGCCGGAACCACCGCTCTGGAACGCGGCATCCAATTCGCCCTCAACGATCGCGTGGGCACGGCGGCAATGGAGGTGATCTTTGGACAAAACGCCGCCGCGATCATGGCGCTGCTGATCATGATTTCCACGTTCGGGTGCATCAACGGGCTGGTCCTGGTGGGCGCGCGGGTCTATTACGCGATGGCGCGGGACGGGCTTTTCTTTGCCAGGATCGGCCAACTCAACCGCCAGGGCGTCCCCGGCAACGCGCTCCTTATCCAATGTGTGTGGGCGTGCTTGTTGACGTTGTCCGGCACCTACAGCGAACTGCTCGACTACGTGGTTTTCGCGGTGCTGATTTTCTACGTCCTGACCATGGCCGGCCTGTTTGTGCTTCGTCGAAAACGCCCCGACGTCGAGCGGCCCTACCGGGCGTTTGGGTATCCGGTGGTTCCGGCCATTTACGTCGTAGCCGCCTCGCTGATTGCGCTGGACCTGTTGATCAGTCCGAAGACGAGCGGCAATGCCTGGCCCGGCTTGTTGATCGTGCTGGCGGGTGTCCCGGCGTATTTCTTCTGGAAACGAGGCCGCGCCCGCGGTGCGGCATTACAAGAGTGAAATGGCGAACGGAGTCAAGTTCGTCGCCCATTCGTGATGCGCATCGCGACGGTTGAGAAAGGCCACCAACAGGCCGGTGTCGGCGATTAACTTCATTGCTTTCCGAAACCCTCTCTTTGGGAGAGATCACTGGCTCCCGAAAGCGAACCGGCCAAAGCCAACGCGCGCTGCCTGCGGATGTCCGACTTGCCGGAGCGAGATTGCCGAAACGCGTCTCGCAAGATTTCACTTTTCGAACGGCCGGTCTTGCGGGCGAGAGCGGCCAATTCCCGCGCTTCTTCCGGACTCAAGCGGATGCTGATTGTCATACGAACGGTACAACATTGTCGTACAAACACCCGACGCGCAAGCCGGTTTTTACCCATTGCGGCAGCCTTTCAGTTAACGACGGTGCGGCGCCGCTCCTGCGGGGCTTTTCTTCGATGGCATTGGCTCGGCAGGAGTCTCGCCGGGCCAGCCGCAGGAAACGGCGAGCGAAGGAGTGGATTAAGGCGGCAGCGAGAGGGAACTGCACGCCAATTCACGCCAATTCTAGGGTTGGCCCCCGGCAACAAAGGAATGTCCTGCTGTTATGCCACAGCACCGCTTCGTCAGAAGTGCGGCAGTTTGAAGGGCGTGGTTCCCGGAGTTGAAGGTCAAAAGCGTGTCGGTTTGGTGGGCCTGCCCGGACTTGAACCGAGAACCAAAGCATTATGAGTGCTCTGCTCTAACCAATTGAGCTACAGGCCCGCTGCGTTAAGGTTGCAAAAACGATGCTGACTTTCAATAGCGAACCTGGAGCGCGGACGGTCTGCTCATCGGTGCCAATCAAGCCTCGCTCCTTGAGGGCGGCGCGGATCTGCTGATTGACGCGATGCACTTCTGACCAAGTCTGCGACACGGCGACCGTCGAGCGTCCTTGTTCCGGGTCGCGGTAGTAATGACCAATCCATCCCGCGCGTTGGCTATTGGCGATTGGTCATTGGCCATTCGCGCGCAGCGCGCTGTCCCTGTGGTGTAGTCCAGCAACATGCCTGCCTCTTATTCACGGAGTCGAAACCACAGCATGCTGGTGCTCAACCGCAACTGGCAGGCGATCAACATCCGCACGCCCGCCGAAGCGTCGCAACTCACGTCCCATCCTCCATTATCTCGGCAATGACGAGTCGTCAGAACTTGGATCAGAACTCACGCCAGATCGAAGCGGTCGAGGTTCATCACTTTGTTCCAGGCCGAAACAAAGTCGTGAACAAACTTCGCCTGGGCGTCGGAGCTTCCGTAAACTTCAGCCAGTGCCCGGAGTTGGGAATTGGAACCGAAGACTAGGTCCACACGCGTGCCGGTCCACTTGACCGCGCCGGTCTTGCCATCGCGGCCTTCAAACACGTCTGCGTCCTTCGAGACCGGCTTCCACTCCGTGCTCATGTCGAGCAAGTTCACGTAGAAGTCATTGGTCAATGCCTCCGGTCGCCTGGTGAAAACGCCGTGCGGCGCGCCACCGAAGTTGGTCTTCAGGACGCGCATGCCGCCCACGAGCGCGGTCATTTCCGGCGCGGTCAAGGTCAGCAATTGCGCCTTGTCCACGAGCAACGCCTCGGATGGCACGGTGTAATTGCCCTTGAGGTAATTGCGGAAGCCGTCCGCGATGGGTTCGAGCACGGCGAAGGACGCCGCATCGGTTTGCTCTGAGGAGGCGTCCGTGCGTCCCGGCGTGAAGGGAACCGTGATCGTGTGACCGGCGTTCTTCGCCGCTTGCTCGACGCCGGCGCAACCGGCCAGCACGATCAGGTCAGCCAGCGAAACTTTCGTGCCGCACGACTGCGCGCTGTTGAACGCGCTCTGGATGCCTTCCAGGGTCTTGAGCACCCTGGCCAGTTGGGCGGGCTGGTTGACTTCCCAATCGTTCTGCGGCGCGAGGCGAATGCGGGCGCCGTTCGCGCCGCCGCGCTTGTCGGAGCCACGGAATGTGGACGCTGATGACCAGGCGGTATAAACCAGCTCAGAGACCGACAGACCGGAAGCCAGGATTTTGCCCTTGAGAACGGCGATGTCCTGCGCATCGATCAATTTGTGATTCACCTCGGGAACCGGGTCCTGCCAGATGAGTTCTTCCGCGGGAACCTCCGGGCCAAGATAACGCGCGCGCGGGCCCATGTCGCGGTGCGTCAGCTTGAACCACGCGCGGGCGAAAGCGTCGGCAAACTGAGCGGGATTCTCCAGGAAACGCCGCGCGATTTTTTCGTAAGCCGGATCGAAGCGCAGCGAAAGGTCCGTGGTGAGCATGGTGGGCTTGCGCTTTTGGGACGGATGGTGCGCGTCCGGGATGATTTCGGGAGCGTCTTTGGCAACCCACTGATGCGCGCCGGCCGGGCTCTTGGTCAGTTCCCATTCGTATTTGAAGAGGTTTTCCAGGTAGTAATTGCTCCAGCGCGCCGGCGTTTGTGTCCAGGTAACTTCCAGGCCGCTGGTGATCGTGTCACCGCCTTTGCCGGCGCCGAAGGTGTTTTTCCAGCCCAGGCCCTGCTCTTCGAGTCCGGCCGCTTCCGGATCAGGCCCAACATGCAACGCGGGGCCGGCGCCGTGAGTTTTGCCGAAGGTGTGGCCGCCGGCGATGAGCGCCACCGTCTCTTCGTCGTTCATCGCCATGCGGGCGAAGGTCTCGCGAATGTCCCGCGCCGCGGCCACCGGGTCGGGATTGCCGTTCGGTCCCTCCGGGTTGACGTAAATGAGGCCCATCTGCACGGCCCCGAGCGGGTTTTCAAGATTCCGGTCGCCGGAGTAGCGTTCGTCACCCAGCCACTTTTCCTCGGAGCCCCAATAGACGTCCTGGTCGGGCTCCCAGACATCCTCGCGGCCGCCGCCGAAACCGAACGTTTTGAAGCCCATCGTTTCCGAGGCAACATTGCCGGCCAGGATCATCAAGTCGGCCCACGAAATCTTCCGGCCATACTTCTGCTTGATCGGCCAAAGGAGCCGGCGCGCCTTATCGAGGCTGACGTTGTCCGGCCAACTGTTGAGTGGCGCGAAGCGTTGCTGGCCCCTGCCGCCGCCGCCGCGGCCGTCGCCGATGCGGTAGGTGCCGGCGCTGTGCCATGCCATGCGGATGAACAAAGGCCCGTAGTGCCCGAAGTCCGCCGGCCACCAGTCCTGCGAGTCGGTCATCAAAGCTGCGAGATCCTTTTTCAGAGCTGCAAAGTCGAGGCTCTTGAACTCTTTGGCGTAGTCGAAGTCCTCGCCCATCGGGTTGGACTTGGCGGAATGCTGGTGCAGCAGTTCGAGCTTCAACTGGTTCGGCCACCAGTCGCGGTTCGTGGTGCCGCCGCCGGCGGCTTGATGGAATGGGCATTTGGTTTCAGTGGACATATGTTTTCTCTTTTGGTCGGTTATGATTCGTTCTTGCCCCAATGAAGCACTCAGTGAGGTATTGTTGAAATACTTTTTTCCATACCTGCTTGCCATGACGCCGAACGCATCCACGGTAGGGCGAGCCCGTCCCGGCGAGCCGTGGCCGACGTATAGACGGGTTCAAGCTCGAGTGCATGGCACCTTGGCCATGGAAACTTCCCAAGAACCGTCTCCTCGGACCGTGGCCTTTAGGCGCCTTCAGGCCGCTTCCACGCCGAACTCCAAATTGGGCGCGGAAGCAGCCTGAAGGCTGCGGTCCGCCCGGTTCATGGGCGCCGAGTGCATGATTCTGAAGCCAAAGGAGCAGATTTCGAAGATCACCGCGGCGTCGGGCGGAAGATGGGACCGCGGTCGATTACCGATTGCAGCAGGCCGTCGTCGCAGTAGTCGGGTCTGGGATCGATGGGACGCGCGCTTTGGCCGTCGTATCCGAGGGCCGCGCGCACGCGCGAATTCAAGAAGTAAGCCCCAGGCACGAGTTCAGCCAGGAGACCGAAGCCAGCCGGGTCATTGATTTGAAGCTCGGCCAAGAATTCCGCGGCGTTCCTCCCCTGGGCTTGCGCGAGAATCTTCTTCAAACCTTCGGCCAGGTCCGGACGCACCGCGAGGATCTGGTCCAGGCCGTCCTGCGCCACGCCCGCCTCGCTCGCGGAAGGGAAACCATCGCCCGCGGGGATCAGCACATCCGCCAGGTTGGCCAGGACGGATCTCTCAGATGTGTCGGAGTTCATTGGCCAGGTGTTCACAGCGGGACTCTTTGATTGCGCCGCTCTTCGACAAGATGTTCGGCGCAGCGCAGGGCCAAGGCGGCGATGGTCGCCGTCGGGTTCATGCCGCTCGACGTGGGCCAGATGCTGCCGTCGAGGATGAACAGATTGGGCACATCGTGACAACGTCCGCACGCATCCACGACGGACGTTGCGGGATCCGCGCCCATTCGGGCGGTGCCGAGCAGGTGCCAGCCGGTTTCGCGGATGAGCGGCGCGATCACGGTCGCGTATGCCCCGGCAGCGTCGAGCGATTCCCGCGCGCGCGCCAGATGAAACTGCAGAAGCCGCCGTGAGTTTTCCGACATCCGATAAATCAACTTCGGCGCGGGAATGCCGTCGGCGTCCTTGAGAACAGGATCGAGCACGACGCGATTGTCGTCCTCCGGCAAGTCCTCCGCAATGATTCCCCACATCGCCGAATGACCGAGCCGCTGGCGGAGTTGTTGGTGAAAGCTCGGTCCCCAGATCGGATTGTCGCCCCACGGATAACTGCGCGTCATGGAGAGCGGACCGCCCGTGGGCTGCAATCCCCACTTGGCGCCGCGCACGAATCCGCGCGCGGCATCCGTCTCGTAAAATTCGAGGCAATGAATGTGTTGGCCCCACAAACCGTGGGTGCTGCCCAGATCCTCTTCAAACAAACCCACCACGGTGCCGAACGGATGCATCATCAGGCGCCGCCCCACCAAACCCGATGAATTGGCGAGTCCGCTCGGAGACTTGTTGGTCGCGGAAAGCAACAGGATTCTCGGCGTGCCAATCCCGTTGGCGCCCAGAACCGTGACCGCGGCTTTCTGAAACTGTTCCTTCCCCGTTCGATCCACATACAGCGCGCCGGTGGCCAGCCCTCCGGGACTGACTTCAAGCCGGCGCACGCGCGCGCCGGTGACGAGGCGCGCGCCGCGTTTCACCAGTTGCGGCCAGTGGGTGCGATCGACGGACGCCTTGGCGCCTTCGACGCAGCCCCACATGCAGGTCGCGCGCTGCGTGCACTCGCGAAGCGAACCGTAAGGCCGGGTCGCAATGGCATTGGGCGCGGGCCACCAGTGCCAGCCGAGTTGGTTGTGCGCGCGGGCCACGCGCCGGCCCATGGGCGCGAGCGGAGCCGGCGGCAACGGCAGCGGTTTGCCCGGCGGAAACGCGGTGTCTCCAGCCAGGCCCGAAACGCCAAAGTCGCGCTCGACTCTTTCGTAAAACGGTTCCAGGTCCTCGTAAGTGAGCGGCCAATCGTCCGCCACGCCATCGAGCGTGCGCACCCGAAAATCAGATGGCATGTTGCGCTGCCAGTGCGCGGCGTAGATCACCGTGCCGCCACCCACGGCATTGTAGAGCACGGCGGAAATGTCGGAGTCCTGGTCGTCGATCGGGTAATCGGCCGGGGCCTGGCGGCGATTCGGGTTGCCCGACCAGTAACGGCCCGCGGTCAGTTCAAAGTCCGGATGCTCCGCGCGGGCTTTGGAGTAGTCCGGCCAATCGCCTTGTTCGAGCACGACGACGCGCAGGCGGGCTTCGATGAATCGTTTCGCGGCTACAGCGCCGGTGGGGCCGGCCCCGATGATCAGAACGTCGGGGTCAGGCTCGGAGGCGTGGACGGGCATAGCTCAAATCTGGAATCGATTCTCCCCTCCCCACGAACCTGATTCAACCACGGATTACGCGGATCACACGGATAAAATCACTTCTCGATCCGCGAATCCGCGAAATCCGTGGTCAAGAAATCGGCTCAGAGGTTCAGGCCTCCTCTTCTTCCTCTCCCTGCGAGGAACGAGCGGGGAGAGGACCGAGGAGAGGGGAAACACAGTGAAAACGGCCCTCCTCTCCCCGTCCCTCTCCTCCCTTCGCAGGGAAGAGAGGGCGAAATCCATGGCGCCGGTTTATTGTTTGGCGCGATAAAACCGCATCGCTGCATCCGGTTTGACCTTAGAGCGTGTCCGAAAATTGCGCGGGGTCCTGCGGCGAGGGATTTTGGCTGTGGCCAAGGCGGCGAGGTCCGAGCATCCCCAACGCGGGCTGTAAGGACCGAGCCAACGCAGGCCACGGACAAAAGACCCGCCGCCCGGAGGGTTTTCGCGCCAAAGGCCGCCTGGCTTCGTTGCTCCTCAGTCGAAGATCCAGGGAGGATATTCTCCTTCGTCGCGCCTCGCCATCCGGCCTTTGGCGCGAAAACAGGACCCCGCGGAATTTTCGGACACGCTCTTAAGCGGCGACACCGCGTTCGCCACGGCGGTCCAACCGCTCGCCAGCGCCGTGGAGGATTCGAGGGTCCCGGCGCTCCAGGTGATTTCCAGTTCCGCGCCGACTCGTTTGATGGCCAGCGTGGGCGGCTTGACCGTCTCCGCCACAGGCACGGTGAACCCAAACGCGCGCGGCACGGTGGTGTTGTAGCCTGTCTTGCTCAGATAGATGTCGTCGAAGAACAGATTCGTGGATGTGCTGTGCCCGCCCAGGCCGCCGAGAATGATCTTGTCCAAATCCTTGGTCGTAAAACCGACATCAGCTTGCCCGATCGGATTTCGGGCGGAGATATAATCCGAAACGACCTTGGTGCGCTGGGTTGTCCCATCCTTTTGGACGTAGATCGAGTAAGTGTCGCCCGTGGAGCTTTGGTCCGCCGGGAACGGGCCGTTCTTAAAGTCCACCCAAATATTGTAGGCGGCCTTCGTTGCGACCACCGGTTCAGGACCAAAATCGACCGTTGCGCCGTTGCCGTTGGCGCCGCCCACTTGCACGCCGGTCCCGAGTTCGTTGCTGATGACTGCTCCGGGGCCAATGTTATCGCCCATCGCGCCGACGTCGCTGCCGAAGCGCACGCTGCGATCCGTGATGCCGACCGTTCCTTTGACTGGTTCGGATTCGTCGCCGGAGGTGTAAACGCGGAAGAACAGAGTTCGCTGTTCGCCTTCCTTCAAGGTCAGCGGGCCGAGCCGCAAGGAGGCCGTGGCATTGCCGCCTCGGGGGGCGACGAGTTTGTTGCCGCTGATATCGACGACCACGAAATCGTTCCCGTCCAGGTCGGCCCACCCGCCCTGACCGTTCAATCCTCCAACCGTGTAACGGTCGAAATTGTCGATCAAGGTCCACCCTGCTGAAACGCCATCGATGGCGGCGACACTCACGGTTTGGGAAGCCGTTTCCACGCCGCGTTTCAGCGTCAACTTGAAGGTCCGGCTGGCGGTGAGCGTTACATCGGTCGAACCCAGGTCCGAGACAGTTTTCGCGGTGACATCCCCGACTCCCTGGTCGATTTCCACCTGGGCGTTTTTGGTCACATCCCAGGTCAAGGTCATCTTGTCGCCCACGGCGGCGGCGGGCAGGCTGGACTTGAAGGTGCGGATCGCCAGCGGTTGGGGTTTGCTGGACGGCACGGGCGTGCCCGTGGTCACGACGGCCTTAACTTCGTCCGCGGAAAGCGCGCGATTCCACAAAGCCACGTCATCGATCAACCCGGTGACCCAGTGCGTGGGATTGGCGCGCAGGATGCCGCCGACGGTTGTCGTGTTGATGCGCCAGGCGCCGGCTTCCTTGGCGGGGATTTCGAGCGCGTCTTTTGTGCCGTCGATGTACAACGCACGAGTTCCGTCATCCTGCTGCACAAAGGCCAGATGATGCCAGGCGCCGCTGAGCGGTTCGCCTTCGCTCTTGATGTGATTGACCGGCGCTCGTCAAGCTGAATCGCCGGGACGAAGCGGGCGCGACGATTCAGGCGACCCTCGCGCGCGATCCGGAGAATTCCGCGACCCACGCCAACCAGGGCTGGGCTTGTCTGGAAAACGGCGAACGCGAAAAGGCGCTCGAACATTTTCGCGAAGCGCTGCGGCTCGACGCGGAGAACGAATGGGCGCGAGCGGGGATTGTCGAGGCCCTGAAAGCCGGCAACCCGATCTACGCGGTGATGCTGAAATACTTTCTGTTCATGTCGAAGCTCAGCCCGGGCGTGCAATGGGCCATCATCATCGGGGGCTACCTCGGGAACCGGGTGCTGGGCTCCGTCGCGCAATCCAACCCTGGCCTGGCGCCGTGGGTCCTGCCGGCGCGCATTGCGTATATCGCGTTTGCCGTGCTCACGTGGACGGCGTACCCGATGTTCAACTTGATGCTGCGGCTGAATCGATTTGGCCGGTTGGCGTTGACTCCGGAACAGACCGTGGAGTCCAACTGGGTCGGGGGAGTTTTTCTTCTGGGCCTGGCGTCCTTGATCTGGTGCCTCGCGACGGGCTTCAACAGTCCTTTCGGGATCATGGCGCTGACGGTCTTTGGGCTGCTGCTGTTGCCCCTGGCGGGACTATTCCGTTGTTCGGAAGGCTGGCCGCGCCGGACCATGCTGGCCGTGGTGGTCGGGCTCACGTTGGTGGGGTTGGCCGCGATGTGGCTGCTGTGGCAATCGTACTTTGGCGACGGCCGATTCCTTAAGGCGAAGGCGGAGAGCGCCTTCGAGGTATTGGGCCTGTTCAGCCTGGGAATCCTCGCCTCGACATTCCTCGGCAACTACCTCGCCTCCCAGCGGCCGAAGCACTGACAGCTCCCTCCCAGCCCATGAACCACGCCCGGATGTAGTCCCGGCTTGAGCCGGTCGAGCGCCCCAGAAGCCGCACAACGTGACCGTGTCGCGGGTTCTGCTCCCTAACTCCCTCTCAACTGCTTTCGCGTTGCCTGGAGCCTCTGGATCACGACGGAGGTGACGCGCGTCATCAGTTCGTAGCCGAGGTCGTGGTCGTCTTCGCATTGTTCGCGAAGGCGCGTGCCGTAGAAAAAAATCGCGGCGGCCGGTTGGATGGCTCGCGCGTCGAAATGCCAATAGTAAGGAGGGAAAAGCCACGACCATCCGAGCACTTCGCCGAGGCCGATGGTTTGAATCACCAGGGAAGGTTCCTCGGCGGTGCGCGATTCGAGCGCGATCTGGCCCGATTCGATCAGGTAAAAGCGGTTGGCCGGGTCGCCCTCTCGGAAAATGAAGTCGCCTTCCTCGAACTGCACGCGCATAGCATTGTCGGCCAGCACGCGCAGGTGATCCGGGGAAAGGCCTTTGAGAAACGGATGCCCGGCAATGGCGGCGGCCAGAGTCTTGCCTGTCGCCAGTTCCACTTCGGCTTTGCGCAGTGAATTCGGAAGTGCACTCATGTCGTGTCGAGAGCAAATGGGTACTTCTGAATCCGCGCGCGAACCACACTCCGCTTGCCAATTGTTCACTGTTTCTTGGCGGCCGATCAAGGATCGACCTTCCAGGCACATCCGCAGACTGCACCGGAGCGCGGCCTTGAGGCCGCTTCGGCGTCAAGCGTATCACGGAGTAAGCGGCGTAAACGCCGCGCTCCGGCCCTGGCAATCCGGAGCAGTGTACGGATACGTCCAGTGTTTCAGATTTGCACAGTCACCGCTGAGTTAGCAATCGATTCACCAATTCTTGTTCAACGAAAGCCAAAGAAGGTTTGGCGCCATTTTCAGCGTTCTGTCAAAACGGTGTTTCGATGAAGTTGCCTGATCAGAAGACGGCCACACCTCGGCTGCGAATGAGCCGGCTCCCATTTCTGGGCCTGGGCATTCTCTCGCTTCTGGCGGGCCTCTGGGGCGGCTTGATTCGGCTGCCCTTGAATTTGCCCGTGCCAGCCGACCATGCCAACTGGATCACGTTTCATGGGCCTTTGATGATTTGCGGATTCCTGGGAACGGTGATCGGCCTGGAGCGCGCCATCGGACTGCAAGCGGCGTGGACTTATGCGGCGCCGCTTTTGACGGGCGCGGGAGCGTTGATCTTCATTCTCGGATTTCTGGGACCGGGTGGGCCGGCTTTGTTTGCGCTCGGCAGCGCGGCGTTTCTGGCGGTGACCTTCCGCGTCGTGCAACTGCAACGCGCGCTCTTCACCGTCACGATGAGCCTGGGCGCGGCGGCGTGGTTGACCGGAAACATCCTCTGGCTCGCTGGTCAGCCTGTGAACCGCGTCGTCCTGTGGTGGGCCGCGTTTCTGGTGCTGACGATCCTGGGCGAGCGGCTGGATCTCTCGCGGTTTCAACGCCAGGTGCGGTGGGCGCCGCCGCTCCTGATCGCCTCACTCGCGGTGTTCCTCGGTGGAATCATCCTGAGCGTCTTCGCGCAAACGGCGGGTGAACGAGCGACCGGCTTCGGAATCCTCGCGCTGTCGCTCTGGCTGGGCCGCTTCGACATTGCGCGACGCACAGTGCGGCAGACAGGGCTGCCGCGTTTCATGGCCATTTGTCTGCTCGCGGGTTACGTGTGGCTCGGCGTCGCGGGACTTTTGCTCTTGCGTTTCGCGCCGCTGGCATTCAGCCCAGGCTACGACGCCGCGCTCCATTCGCTGTTCCTGGGATTCGTGTTTTCGATGATCTTCGGCCACGCGCCGGTGATTTTTCCGGCGGTGTTGAATTTGCCGGTGGCGTTCCGGAACCGGTTTTATCTGCACGCCGGATTGCTCCACTTCTCCCTGTTGCTCAGAGTGCTGGCAGATTTGAGCGGTTGGGGTGAAGGCCGCCAACTGGGCGGCCTGCTGAACGCCGCCGCGATCTTGCTCTTTCTGGCCAACACGGTCACGTCCCTGAACCGAAGGAGTGGCCGCGGCCCCACCTGCTTACCATGAACCGTCTTTTCGGACCGCGGCCTTGAGGCCGCTTCAACGCTCGACTGCGGAGAGTGCGCGGAAGCAGCCTAAAGGCTGCGGTCCGCACGGTCTTCGGTTCATGGCCCAGGAGCAGGTCTTACTCGACCACGAACTCGCGCTCGTACTCGCGGACGACGAGCACCGGGCAAGGCGCGTGACGCACCACATACTCGGCGGCGCTGCCCAACAGCACATGCTTCAGGCCGGTGCGTCCGTGGGTGGAAATCACGATCAGATCCGCCGGCATGCCCCGCGCGACGGCGACGATTTCTGCGGCGGGCGAGCCGCATTGCACCAGCGGGTCAACCGGAACCTGGTCCCCGATTTCATCCACAATCAGCGAGGCGAGTTGCCGTTCCCCGCTCGCGCGCATCTCCGCTTCCAGGGAGCCATAGTCGATGCCGCCGTATTCACCGACCGCGTAATTGGCGGGCACCACGTAAAGCAAGGTCAAGGCGGCCCGGTGCTGGCTGGCTAACGGGATGGCATAGCGCAGTGCCTTCTTCGCGCAGTCCGAGAAGTCGATCGGGACGAGAATCCGTTTTAATCGGAACAGAGAGTCTGCGCTGACACGGCCTGCGGCGGCCAGCAGGGGTTCATCGCCGGTGTCGAATTCGAGGATCACGTCTCCGTGACGTTTGGTTGGTTTAGCTTTCATGGTTTGTGTCCGTTGATTGCTCAGGGAAAACGTCTGACGCGGGGGCGTCCTCGCCTACACCTGGCTTGGCAATCCCCGGTCATTTCTTGAGTCGTGGTTAGAGGCATGAGGCGGTCGGTCTATCTGGGGTGATTGGTCGCCTATTCCGCTTCTCCACGAACCTGATTCAACCACGGATTACAGGGATAACACGGATCAGAACACTTCTGCATCCGCGAAATCCGCGAAATCCGTGGTCCAAAAATCTGTTCGAGGGTTCAATGCGCGAAGCTTTGCTTGGGAGAATTCTCGCCCTTGCCACAGGACACAAAAATGGGGGGATGTTCGCCCCACGAAGAGGCTCACTTTCCAACCGCGGGATCGACCTTTCTCAAGGCACTGGCCGCGGCTCGACGAACGATGTCGGCTTTGTCGTTAAGAGCCGCCTTCAACGCAGGAATCGCCGCTCCTGCCGCCGGTCCGGCTTGCCTGAGCAGGTAGGCCGCAAAGGCGCGCTGGCCCGGTTCTGGGTCGGAACGGAGTGTCTCGATGATCACTTCCAGGCCGTGGGACTCGGCCGGGTCAAACCGGACTAACCAGGCGGGCACGTTCAAATCGATCAAGTCCCCGCGCATGCGGGAGCTTTTCCTGGAGCTTGGCAATTCTCTGGTGGCTGGGGCGCTCGGCGATTGCACGACAACGGTGCGCAAGCTCGCCTTCCTCCCCCTCACCCTGGCCCTCTCCCTCAGGGAGAGGCGAATCGTTTCCCGCGCTGGAGCATGCCTTGACGCGTTGGGCTTGCCGGACTCAGGCACTACGCTGCTCCCTCTCCCCGAGGGAGAGGGCAGGGTGAGGGGGAGCGGAGCGTTCGTTCGCGGATGAAAACAGCGACTGAACTCTACGCGGACCAGGGCCGGTTTCGGATTCGGGATTTCTCCAGCGCCGCTTGCGCGAGTTCGACGTCCTCCGTGACGTGGAAATCGAACATGCCGACGCAGAGAAAATCCGCGCCGTTCTGGAACGCGTATTGAAATCCTTCGCGCGGATGAATCGAGCCCGCGCCGAGCACTTTGTAAGCGATCCAGGGCACTTCGACCTCCTGCATGAACGCCAGGGTCTCTTGCGGCGTTTCCTCCCACACACTGTCGAGCCGGTTCGGCGGGCCGGCCGACCAATATTGTTTGCTGTTGAAAGTCTTCATGTAGAAGTCGGGTTTGACTCCGGCCTTCTCGCACGCCATCGACACTTCGATGGAGTGGCCTGCGACTCCTGCAATCACCTTCCGTTTCTTGATCAAGTCCACCGCCCGGGCCAGCACCTCGACCTTTTTCTTCGTGATCAAATCGTCCCCGATGCCGCCGTGCGTGAAGGCTCCGACGGCCCCGTTGTCCACGGCCTGTTGAATCTGGCCGGCCATGTCTTTCTCCGAGATTTCGATCTGCGCGATCGTCGCGTCTCGCCATACAGCCCTTTCCGCGAAAACAGGACCCCACGGAATTTTCAGACAGGCTCTCAGCCTGCCCCGCGGTCCCGGAGGGCTTCGACAGACCCTCGCTTTCACGTTGATCGAGCTGCTGGTCGTCATCGCCGTTCTTGGAATTCTCGCGGCGATTTTGCTTCCAGCGTTGAGTCGGGCGAAGGCCAAAGCAAACGGAATTACCTGCCTCAACCATACCCGCCAGTTGACCCTGGCCTGGCGGCTTTACGCGGATGCGAATGAGGATCGATGCGTCAACAACCACGGCGCGGATCAGACCCGGAAGGAGCGAAACACCTGGGCCAATCAGAACCTGTCCTGGGGAGCGGATCCCGACAACACCAACGCGGTCCTGCTCACGCAAGCGTTGCTCGGTGAATACGCCGGAAAATCCGTCAAGGCATTCAAGTGTCCGGCGGACCGCGCCCTGGCCGACAACGGCCCGCGGCTGCGCAGCTATTCGTTGAACTTGATGGTCGGCGATCCGGGCGCGCTGCTCGATGAGTTCAATCGGGATTTCCGGCAGTTCTTCAAGACGGCTGATATTCGTAATCCGGCATCGACTTTTCTGTTTCTCGACGAACATCCGGACACGCTCAACGACGGATTCTTCATGCTTCGGCTGGGGCGCTATGAGTGGGCGAACCTGCCGGCCTCGTTTCATAATGGCGGGGCCAATTTCTCGTTTGCAGACGGCCACACCGAGCTTCATCGCTGGTCCGTCACCGGACCCAACGGGACCGTTCGCCCTGGTGTTCGCGGCGCGGTGGCCGGGGATTTTCCGGCTGAACCGCGGACGGACTACTTGTGGGTCATGGAGCGGATGAGCGAACTGAAACGCTAGCCAACAACTCCATTGAGGCGGTCTTCGAGGCTGGTTACGCGTGGGAGAATGGAGCCGGTCCAGAGCGTGCCGAACGTTGGCGAGACTGTCATCGCCTGCTTGGGGAAGCCTTGGCTAAGGCGGCAAGCTCCGCCGCATCGCGAGAAAGCTCGATCCCGACTCGTAGAAGGCTTTCGCGAGTTCACAGTGCGTTCTTGAGTCTTGTCGGCGAATTCCGAGCAACGTACTCTTAGCCCATGACTGCGGCCAAAGTAATCGAAGAAATTGACGATCTGCCGCCGGACGAGCAGGCAAAAGTTATTCAATATGCGCTGAAGCTCGCTCGAGGCCGCCAGCTCAGCGCCGACGAATTGGGGGAATTGGCCGACCGCCTGGCGAATACTACAGACCCGGCTGAGATCATTCGTCTAAAGTCCGCTATGACCAGGGGATTTTACGGCGAGTGAATCATGCCAAGGATTCGCCGCCAGAATCTACCGCCGCCTCTCTACGCACATCTCCTTGAGCGAATTCAGCAACGAAACATTTCCAGCCT
>Ga0194128_10002228_pt1 | contig 31751 bp, 30 predicted proteins | sample TA2KigCa65mmetaG_FD_148650 | JGI IMG/M metagenome (GOLD analysis project Ga0194128, IMG submission 148650) | Freshwater microbial communities from Lake Tanganyika, Tanzania - TA2015037 Kigoma Deep Cast 65m | ecosystem: Environmental > Aquatic > Freshwater > Lake | place: Tanzania: Lake...
CGGCGCCGATGCCGTCGGCGCGGAGCCGGTCTGCGGCAGCGCGAACACCAGCACGGCGTTGCCGCCTCCCGGCCGCTTCACGTCCGGCGTGAGCTCGACGGGGAGCAGCGACGTCCAGCTGCCGCCGCCCGTGCCCGACGGGACGGCCAGGTACTGCCGGCCGTTCACCGCGTAGGTGATGGGGAACCCCTGCACCGAGGTCGGCGTGCGCGCCTGCCAGAGCCGCGCCCCCGTCTGCGCGTCGTAGGCATACACGTTGCGGTCCCAGTCGCCCACGAACGCGAGCCCGCCGGCGGTGGTCAGCGCCGCCGTGTTATAGGGCGTCCGGACGCGCTGTTTCCAGAGCACGCGGCCGTCGCGCCCCAGCGCGACGAACTCGCCGAGCTGGCCCGGCGACTGCGGATGGAACTGGTTGATGCGCCGGACCGGTCCGGTGCCCCCGCGCCCTTCGACCCGTTCCACCGCGCGGAACGTGCCGCGCTCGCAGTTGAGATGGAGCGGCACGTAGAACGCCTGCGTCTGCGGGTGGTAGGCCATGGCGCGCCAGCTCTTGAAGCCGGACGTGCTGGGGCACCACTCGAGCTCCACGTCGATTTTCGGAATCGTGCCCGGGCGGTACGTCGCGCGACCCTTCTGTCGATCGATGTCGACGAGCGTCTGATAGCCGAGATCGGCCGCGCTCACGAACCGGCCGGTGCGGCGATCCAGCTCCCACAGCACGCCGATCTTCCCCATCTTGAAGAGCGACTGCCGGCCCCCGGCGTCGACGAGGACGTTCTCGAACACCTCGTCCATGTCATGCGACTCGCCGGGGATGTGCTGGAAGTGCCAGACGATCCTGCCGGTGTCGGGATCGATCGCCAGCGTGGCGTTCGTGTACAGCGCGTCGCCGTCGGTGCCACGGACCGCCCGCGCCCACGGCTTGGCCTGCGCCGTCCCCCAGTAGATCAGGTTCGCGGCCGGGTCGTAGCTGCCGGTGATCCACGCGTCGCCGCCCGCCCGGAACATCAACGGGAGATCGCCCCACGTCTCGCCGCCCGGCTCCCCGGGACGCGCGACCGTCGCGGTCCGCCAGAGCTCGTTCCCGGTGCGTCCATCGTGCGCCGTGATGAAGCAGACGTCGTCCTTGTAGCGCGAACAGCCGGTCATCCCCGCCACGATCCGCCCGTTCACGACCAGAGCGCCGCTCGTGTAGGTGTAGCCCTTGCGGGTGTCGGCGACCGTCGTATCCCACACGACCTTCCCCGTCCTCGCGTCGAGCGCCACGAGGTGCGCGTCGGCCGTGGTGACGTAGATCTTGTCGTCCCAGATCGCGAGGCCGCGCATCGGCCGGTCGCCCGCGCCCTGGGCGCCCGGGTACTCGCGCTCGTACTCCCAGATCAGGTCGCCGGTGGCCGCATCGAGCGCCTGCACGCTGCTGCCGGGATTCACCAGATACATGACGCCGTCGTAGACGAGCGGCGTCGCCTGGTTCGATCCCGGACGCATCGCCCACGACCAGACGAGCTGGAGCTGGTGGACGTTGTCGCGGGTGATCTGAGCGAGCGGGCTGTACCCCCAGCCGTCGAGCGTGCGGCGCCAGTGGAGCCAGTCGTTGGCGCTCGGGTTGCGCAGCGTCGCGTCGGTGACCGGCGTGAACCGCCTCGCGGGCGCGGGCGCCTGCGCCGCCGCCGGCACGAGCACGAGCGCGCCGAGGGCGAGCATTCCCAGGGTTCCGGCGACGAGGCGACCGTGCGCGATCATGGGCAGTTCCTCCCGCACATCGGCTGTGCGTCAGCGGCCGTAGTTCTCCTTCGCGGCGGCCTCCATCAGCGCCGCCGTCTCCGTGCCCGTGCACATCGCCTCCACCACCTGGTCGAAGGGCGCGAGGCGATAGACCTTCTTGTCGACCCACGGCCGGATGAGCACCTTCGGGTCGTCGTAGATCTTCTCCACTTCCAGCGCGTTGGCCGCCACACGCCGATAGCGCTCGGTCACGCGCAACGCGTCGGAGTGGAACGAGACGATCCCCTGCGGCGAGATCCAGTTGCGGTCGTTGAAGTTGACGACGTCGACGAGCAGCGTGTCGCCGTCCCAGCGGCCGACCGAGTCGCCCCAGTATGCGGGCGGCTGCGTCTCGCTGTGCTGGCGGCCGGGCTCCGTCGGAATCAGCCGGAAGCCGTGATACGTCTCCTGCAGCAGCACGACGAGCCTCGGCGTCTGCACGAGCTGGAAGATGTTCGTCTGCGGCGGGCCGCCCACGCTCGGGATGCAGCGCAGCGCCGGGTCGTCCTTGTCGCTCAGCGACTTCGCCTTGTCCGCCGCCCATGGCTGGTACAGGCTCGCGAAGGTCGAGCCCGGGGCCGCCGGCGGCGCCTCGCCGCGCCGCGGGGAGCCGACGCGCCCTTCGACGAGGGCCGGCTCGCGTCCGAGCCACCAGACACCCGAGAGATCGGGTCTGCCGTCGGCGGTGCGGGGCACCGGCCCTTCGGGGTTCCATCCCTCCTGCGCCGCCGGCGACGCCGCGAGGCACGCGAGCGCCACCGCGAGCGCCGCCAGCCGCCGCGCGCCGTCAGTTCGCATCGGCCGCTCCCCTCGGGCCCACGATGAATGACCGGCCGTCCTCGAGGACGATTTCGCGGGCGGCGCCCATGTTGGCCGTCAGATCGCGCGCGCGCGAGCCTCGGATCGTGACCTTGTCGCCCACCTTGACGGCATCGCGCTTGTAGCCCGCCCGGATGAGCGACGTCGGCGTGTTCCCTTCGAAGCCCCACCGCGTGACCTTGCCGCTCGCGTCGGTCACATCGACGTAGAACCACGAGTGGGGGTTCTCCAGTCGTACCTCGGTGACCACCCCGGTCACCGTCACGGGCTTGGTCTCGTCGAACACCGCGGCAAAGGAATGGTGCGCGCTGGCCGGCGATGCGACGGCCAGGAGGGCTGCCGCCACCAGGAGCCCTCGCACGACATCGCTTCTCATAGGTCCTCCAACGAACGGTCCCCGGAGCACGGAGGCGCGCAGCGCGGTTCCTGTGAGTCACGCAAACCCTTGGGGTTCGCGTGACTCACAGCATCAGTCTTCGGCGCGACTGCAGAACGCCCTAATTGGTCGCCGGCCCCACGATCTTCATGAACTGGTCCGCCGGCCCCGGCTGCCCGTGAATCGGCACGTGCCGCTCGACGTCGAGCCGCAGGCGGCGGATGTTTGCCGCGAGCGTGCGCATGCTCGCGTTGGGCATCGGCGCCTGCGCGCCCTGCGCGGGCGGTGAGTACAGATCCGCGTTCACCAGGATCCGCTCCTTCGGGAAATACGCGACCAGCATGCCGTCGACATGGTTGAGTCCCTGCACCGGGTGCAGCTCGAGCACGCGGACACCGTCGCTGATCACGTACTTCTGATTGACCGTCTCGATCGGGAGCGGCCGCCGCCCGCCGCTGAAGTACGGATAGTAGGCGGAGAACCGATCGGGCATCATCGCACGCATGCCGGGGCTGAAGTGCACGTTCTCGTAGAACTCCTTGTTCTCCTGGTGCGTGACGACGGTCACGCCCTGCGCCATGTAGGTGCGGAGGCCGCCCGAGTGGTCGAAGTGGTGATGCGTGTTCACGACGTAGCGGATCGGCTTATTCGGAATGAGCCGGCCCACCTCGGCCAGCACGGCCAGCGAGCGCTCCTCGTTGAGCGGCGCCTCGATCACCGTGACGAAGTCACGGAAGTCGACGGCCAGGCTGTTGTGCGTGCCGCCGGCGACGAGCCACACCCCGTCGGCCAGCTTCTGCGACTCGGCGCGCACCGGCGGCGCCGTCGCCTTCTGCGCCTCGGCCGGCACGGGGATCGCCGGCACCGCGACGTTCGGCTGCACGTTGGTGAGCGTGATCTCCATGGAGTTGTGCGCGACGGCGAGCCGCGGATCACCCTGATGGATGTGCAGCGTGGTCGGATACTTCACCCCGCCGAAGTCCTTGTAGTTGGTGTAGCGGAGCTCGTACAGCATGTCGCCGTACACCGGGTTCGGCACCCAGGTATGGACCATCGCGAGCAGGTTCTGGTCGTCGAACGTCCCGACGACCTTGTACTTCCCCATCATCGTGAACGAGACGAGCGTCTGCTTCCCGTTCGGCGTCACCGCCCCTGTTGGCGACCCGAGCGTCAGCGAGATGGCCGTCGGGTTGGCCGCCTTCGCCGCTTCCCTGAGAAACCCGTGCGGCGTGAGCAGGATGTCGAGCTGCCGGAACTCCGCGACCGGCACGCCCGCGAGATACAGGCCCGGCTGCGGCTGCGGCTTCCCGTCGACGATGTTCCAGGCCGTACTGCCGCTGACGAGGAAGACCTGCTGCTGCTCGCCCTGGATCGGCGTGCCGCCGCCGCCGCGCGGCGGATTGTTCCCTTGCCGGCGGGTGAACTCCTCGCGCGAGGTGCCCGCCTCGAAATCGATCGTGCGGGCGTAGCGCGTCACCTCGAACCGCGGCCAGTCGTCTGCCGGGCTGAAGCTCTGCCCTACGCCGGCATTCCAGCCGGTCCCGGTGATCTGCACCGACTTCAGGCTTCCCATCGCCTTCGATGCGGCCTGAATGACGGCCTTCGCATCCTGGGCCCATGCCGGTCCGGCCGTGACCGCGAGTACGGCCAGCGCGGCGACAACGAGCACACACTGCTTACGCATACAAGCCTCCCCTCCCGCTATGAGCTCAGTTCTCCTGCGCGCGGGCGCCGCTCAACACGCCGCGAAGCCCGTAGTTGTCCTCATGGCACGCGTACTCGTACATGGGGCCCGCGGCCCTCCTCATCGGAATGGCCGCCGTCCACGGCCTCGTCCACGTCGACGGATCGGTGACCGTGAACTCGTAGAGCAGGGTGTCGGCGTCGACGCGGGTCAGGCGTTCGATCAGGTGCATGTTCGCCGACGAGCCGCGCACGTTTGTCTGCCCCCGGAAGTTCGTCGTCTCGATCACGAGCGTGCGCCCGTCCCACCGGCCTCGCGAGCTGCCGCGCCACTGGCGGAGATCGCCGGCCAGATGCGGCCGGCCGTCGAGCGGCACGACGCGCGCGCTGTGGATCATTTCCGTCAGCAGCACCACCGAGCCGGGCGCCTGGAGAATCTGCACGTGGTTGTTGTACGCGCCGGGCGTCATCGGCGGCCCCTCGTTGAGTCCGACGATGCACCGCTCCTGAAGCGGCCGGTCCCCCACGGAATCGGCCTGGACCTGCCCGAGCTGCGTCTCGCGCGCGACCCGGTCCTGCGCGTCGATTCGCCGCTGCGCCTCCGGCGTGAACGGCGGGAGCCGGCCGTCCGGCGGGTCGACGATGAGGGAGGTGCGCCGGGTCTCGATGACGGTGCTGCCGCGCTCGTACCAGAACTCGTTGTACGGCACGACGCCGCCCGGCGGATATTGCACGCCACCCTTCTCCGGATCGATCAGATCGCGGTTCTGGCGGCGGTTCTCCGCCGCCTCGAACGCCCGGGCCTCTTCTTCGGTGAGCACGGGCTTGTCGGCAAGCGCGCTCGGGCGCTCGAGCGGCGTGATGGTGCTGAAGTCCCAGAGGCCCTGCAGGTCGTACTGCCCGTCCGGCGTGCGGGAGGGCGTCCAGGTCTGGGCGCGCGCCGGGAGCACCGCCACGGCCGCCGTGCCGGCCAGCGCCAGCACGCCGATGAGGACGAGGGCTCGAGGACGCATCGGAACCTCCCTTCGGGGAAGCGACCGGCCGATTATACGCTCGGGTCCCCCTACCTCACGGCCAGTGCCACGAGCTCCGGCAGCCCGTCGGGACCCGCCGGCCGCACCGTCAGCGCGATGTACTGCGTGCCGTCGACGAGGAACGTCATCGGCGTCCCGACCGCGACGCCCGGCAGGTCCGCCGACGCCAGCTCCCTGCCGGTCGCCTTGTCGTAGGCCACGAGACGCGGGCCATCGTCGGTGCCGCCCGCAGTGAGCGCGTAGATCAGCAGCGTCTTCGTGAGGAGCGGCCCGCTCAGCGTCGTATCGCCGCCGACGGGCGGCAGATCGAGAGCCTTGAGCGCCGGCAGGTGACGCACGCGGTTGCCGTTGCCGGTCGGCACCATCCACGCATGCGTCCCGGTGTTCATGTCGACCGCCGTCATGCGCGAGTACGGCGGCTTGAAGAGCGGCAGGCCGCCCGGCAGCGCGGGACCGGGCCGCGGCCGCTGCACGTAGCGGAGGTTGCTCTGCAGCTCGGGCTCGGGCGGGATGACGCGCACCACGCTCCATCCCTGGTGCGACGGCACGTACAGCATGCCGGTCTCGGGATCCACCGACGCCCCGGACCAGTTCCCGCCGCCGCTCGTGCCCGGCCGCTGGATCGTCCCCTCCGTCGTCGGCGGCGTGAAGAGCGGCCCGAGGCGATAGCCCTGGACCGCCTTGACCGCGAGCGCGCGGATCTCCGGCGTGAAGTCGGCGAGGTCGTCGACGGTGGCGCCCTGGTACTCGAACGGCGCGGGCCGCGTGGGAAACGGCTGCGTTGGCGCGGCGCGTTCGCCGGGCACGTCGGACGGGAGCACCGGCCGTTCCTGGATCGGCCAGATCGGCGCCCCGGTCGCCCGGTCGAACGCATAGATGAACCCCTGTTTCGTGATTTGCGCCAGCGCCCTGACCCGCCGGCCGTCGACGGTGACGTCGAGCAGGTTCGGCGCGGCGGGGTTGTCGTAGTCCCACAAGCCGTGATGCACCATCTGGAAGTGCCACACGCGCCTGCCCGTCTGCAGATCGAGGGCGAGGACGCTCTCCGCGAAGAGGTTGTGGCCGGGCCGATGGCCGCCGTAGTAGTCGGGCGCAACGGTGTTGGTCGGCGCGTAGAGCAGGCCGAGCTCCTCGTCGGCGCTGAACATCGACCAGGTGGTCACCTTGCCGGAGTACGCCCAGGAATCGTCCTCCCACGTCTCGATGCCGAAATCGTCGACCTGCGGAATGGTCCGGAAGGTCCACCGCACGCGCCCGGTGCGCACGTCGTACGCGCGGATCCATCCCGGAATCTGCTCCTTCTTGCTGACGAGCGACGAAATCGAGGCCGGCGTCACCACGATGTCGCCGACGACGAAGGGCGGCGACTGCACGGAGTACGTGAGCGCGTTCAGGTAGTCGCGCTCGCCGCGCGCGGCGCGCGGCAGCCCGTCCATCAGGTCGACGCGGCCGTTGACGCCAAACCCGGCGATCGGCCGCCCCGTCTTCGCGTCGACGCCGATCAGGTAGCCGTCGCCGGTGCCCCAGAAGATCCGTTCCTCCGTCCCGTCGGTCCAGTAGGCCACGCCGCGCTGATTCCACCGCGCGGTCATCGTCGTGGTGCCGGTCTCGTAGCTCTTGGGGTTGTAGACCCACCGCACGGCGCCGGTCCTGGCATCGTAGGCCGCCGCCACCGAGGAGGGCGAGTTCAGGTAGAGCGTGCCGCCGACCATCAGCGGCGTCGCCTTGAAGTTGCTGACGAACGGCGGCTGCCCGTCGCGCCAGCGCTTCGGATCGATCCGGTTGAGCTCCGCGAAGATCTCCCTGGAGCTGGCCGTCCACTCCGCCCCGGTCGGGAGCGTCATGCTCAGCACGGCATCCGGCGTCCTGACCCGCCAGGCGACGCGGAGCCGTGCGAAATTTCCGGCGTGGATCGCATCAAGCGGCGAGTACTTCGAACTGGCGAGGTCGCCGCCGTAGGTCGGCCACTCGCCCCGCGCGGTCGACGGGCGGCCGGCGTGCTGCGCCGACCCGGCGGCGACCCCGAGCGCGACGACGATGGCCACCGCCCACCCCTGTCCGATCCGACGGCTGTTGGATGCCATGCTCGCCTCACATCTGGCCGAGGGCCTGCTCGTAGACCGACGCGACCTCGGCGCCTGCGGCGACGGTGCACCCGAGGTCGTGCAGCAGCCTGTCGCGCAGATCATAGATCCACCCGTGCACCGACAGCGGCTGCTGCCGCCGCCAGGCCTCGGCGACGATGGTCGTCTGGCAGACGTGGCGCACCTGTTCGACGACGTTGAGCTCGCAGAGCCGGTTGATCCGCGCGTCCTCCCCGCCCGCCGCCGCAACGAGTGCGGCATGCGTGTCGCGGACGTCCTGCACATGCCGCAGCCAGTTGTCGATCAGTCCGAGCGAGGAGCCCAGGTACGCCGCCCGGACGCCGCCGCAGCCGTAGTGGCCGCAGACGATGACGTGCTCCACCTTGAGCGCGTCCACGGCGTACTGCAGCACGGACAGGCAGTTCAGATCGGTGTGCACCACGACATTCGCGACGTTGCGATGCACGAACAGCTCGCCGGGCAGCAGGCCGACAATCTCGTTGGCCGGCACGCGGCTGTCGGAGCAGCCAATCCACAGGTATCGGGGCGCCTGCTGCGCGCTCAGCGTCTGGAAGAACGCGGGATCCCGCTCCGTCATGTGCCGGGCCCATGCGCGGTTCTTCTCAAACAGCTCCGGAAGCGTGCGCGTCGGCATCGGGGCACCTCGTCAGGAACAGAGTTTGCATCTTATGCGAAACTAGCCGCAGGCATCACCGCGGAAGGACGCACGATGAAGGATCCTGAGACGATCGTCGAGTACGGCGTGCCGATCGACCCGAAGGTGATGATCGAGCCGCCGGATCCGGACACCCTGGAGCTGGAGGCCGGCCATCCCGGCCGGGGCGACGCCGGGTACGTCCGGCGACGGCACGAGCTGTTTGCCCTGTGCCGGCGCCACCGCCTCGACGGGCTCGGCCCTCCCCTCATCGAGTACACGCCGGAGGAAACGCGCATCTGGCGCGAGGTGACGCCAGCGCTCGACGAGCTGCACCGGCAGCATGCGTGCGCCCTCTACCTGCAGGCGAAGGACGCGCTCGGCATCAGCACGACCGCGATTCCACAGCTGCGCCGCCTCAGCGAGCGCCTCGAGCAGGAAACGCAGATGCACCTGGTGCCAGCCGAGGGTCCGCTCGCCTACCGCACCTTCTACAGCTACATCGCGCAGCGCGGGTTCCCCGTCACCCAGTTCATCCGCCACGGTTCGCACCCGGAGTTCACCCCGGAGCCCGACATGGTGCACGACTGTCTGGGCCACGTCCCGTCGTTGAGGAACCGCGACTATGCCGAGGTGCTGACGCTCATCGGCCGGGCCGCCGTCACCACATCCGACCCGTTGAAGGTGCTGGCGCTCAAGCGATTCAGCTGGTTCTCGATCGAGTTCGGCCTGATCGAGGAGGCGGGGGGGCTCAAGGTCTTCGGCGCCGGCATCCTCTCGTCCACGGGCGAAATCCCGTTCTCCCTCTTCTCGAGCGACGTGCGCCGCACTCCGTTCGTCACCGACGAGGTGATCGAGACGGACTACGACCCCTCGCGCATGCAGGATCGCCTGTTCGTCATTCCGTCGTTCGGTTGGCTGCGGGCGGAGATCGAGGGGCTGGTGCGTCGGTTCGGGATCCCGGTCTGAGGGGGTCGGGGATCGGAACTATCCGATCCCCGACCCCCACGACCTTCTTACTGAATCAGCCGGAACGTGCTGTTCCGCTTCGGCACGTGTCCGACTGGAATGCGCGCCGTCACGTTCATCGTCGCGATGTCGATGGCGGCCGTGTAGTTCGAGCCCGACATCGCCACGTAGGCCATCCGGCCGTCGGGCGTCAGCGTCACCCAGTTCGGGTCGATACCGCCGGTCATCTCGACCTGCCCGATCACCTTCAGGTCCGGCAGCGAATACTTGTAGACGACGTTGTTCAGGCGGCTGTTGACGATCAGGGTCTTCGAATCCGGGGTGACCGCCATGCCGTGGGAGACGTTGCCGCCGACCTTCACCTGCTTGGCGGCCGCCACCTCCGGGTGCTTCACGCGACGGAGCTCCTTCCGGCTCGCGAAATCGACCACCATGAACCCGTTGAACTCGCTCAGCTGGGCGAAGATGTAGCGGGTCGATCCGTCCGGGTTCTGGTCGAACGCCATCGGCCGGATGCCCAGGTCCACGTCGAGGTACCAAGCGAGAGCGTCGGTGGCGGTGTCGATCACGTTGATGCGGCCGACCGGGGTCGATCCCGCCACTGCATACTTCCCATCCGGCGTGACGTAGGTGTTGTGGATGCCGTGGTGCGTGCGCACGGTCGTGTGAAGCCGGCGGTTCACCGTGTCGATGATGTCGACGCCGCCGGGCTCGGACCGGATCGCGACGTAGACCTTGCGCCCGTCCTTCCCGATCGCGAGGTTGTTCGGGTGGCCGCTCAGCGGCACCTTGAAAACGACGCGCAACGATCGGACGTCCACGAAGTCGAGCGTGCTCTCGGCCTCGTTGCTCACGTAGATCCAGCGGCCGTCCGGCGAGGCGACGGCGCCGTGCCCGACCTCGATGCCCTCGATCACGCCGACCACCTTGTTGCTGGCCGGGTCGATGATGTGGACGTTGTCGCCGGCGCTGTTGGTCTGCAGGATGCGGACCTTGTTGGCCGCCGACGCGCCGTTGGTCGCGGCCGCCTGTGCCGGGGTGCGGCCCTGCACCCACGCGGCGAGCGTCTGCCACTCGGAATCCGCCTTCGACTTCCAGTGCTTGCCGCCGCTGTGATAGAGGTCGCCGCCGCCCTCGTTCGCGAGCGGGTGGATCAGCAGGCGGCTGATGTCCGGATTGCCGGGCACCACGCGCGACCGCACGAGCTCGAAGTTCTTGCGCGACTGCTCCTCGTTCCACGTGGTGGCGCCGGGCGACATCGGCTGCAGCGGCATCGGCGTCCGGCCGATGTGGCACGCCACGCAGCGCGCGTTGCCCTCGCGCTTGGTCACGAAGATCGGCTGGACGTTGTTCTTGAAGAACTCGTAGTCGAGCGTGACGCCCTTGGCGGCCTGCTGCGCCTGGGCCTCCGGGGCGGGCGCGGTCCACACCAGGACGAGCACGGCGGCGCCGCAGGCCGCCGCCCACCGGCGGTTCAAAGACGGGTTGTTCGATCGCATCATGATCCTTCGCTCCTGTTTATCCGAACTGCGACGTCTGCACGCTACCTGCGCGGCGGGGTCACTCCCCGGTAGATCTGCATCCCGATGCTCTCGCTCCCCTCGATGCTGCGGTTCCCCTCGTGGCACGCCTGCTCGAACAGCTGGAAGTCCGGCTGCTTGTTCCGCACGAGCGCCGAGGCCATCGTCCACGGCCGGGTGTAGACCTGCGGATCCTCGATCCGCGCCTCGTAATGGATGTTGTCGGCGTCCATCATCGTGAACCGCTCCACGACGTGTATGCGGTCGCTGTAGAAATTCCCCGCATTGTCGATCCACGTCCGGCCGTTGGCATTCGTGACGTCGACGACGAGCGTGTTGCCCTCCCAGCGGCCGCGTGAGTCGCCGTTGAACAGCCGGATGCGGCCCGTGACGTGCGGGCGGGACGTGGTCGGAATCACGCGGTGCGAATGCGCGAACTCGAGCAGGTAGAAGATGTAGCCGGGCGTCTGCACGATCTGGTGCGGGCCGGGCGCGATCACCCAGCGCGGCACGCCGGGCGAGAAGCAGGAGGCCAGCGGCGAGATGTAGGTCGCCACCATCTTCTTCTTCAGCTCCAGCGCCCACGGCTGATACGGGACGCGGCGGTCGGGCGTGTCGATCACGATGCTGGGCCCCGCCTGCGTGTTGAACGCGTCCCGGTCGTGCTCCTCGATGTCCTGCGACAGGTAGAGGCGATCCCAGTAGCCGGAGATGTTCGGCACGCCGTCGGGCGTCCGGGGCGGATTGAACGCCTTCGCCTTCGCGACCGCGCACGCGTGGAACGTCACCGGGTCGGCGACGGGACAACCCGCCACCATCCGCGGGGCCTGCTGGGCCGAGGCCGCAGCCGCCCAGACCACGACCACCAGCGTGGCCGCGGCGCACCGACCGACGATCTGCATCATGCGACTGCCTCCGCCTATTTGAGCTCGAACTCCACCAGCTCGATGCGGGTCGCGCCGCGGTTCGTCACCGCGCGCGTCACCCTGGGATCCTGCCAGTAGAACTCGCCATCCCGGAGGAACATCGCCCGGTCGGGCTGGCCGGGCACGCGCTCGACGATCTCACCGCCCCCGACGACCACGCGCAGGCCGGGCGCCTGCTGCGTGACGGCCGCCGCCGACTGCCCCGGCTCCAGCACCAGCCGCCAGCCGCGCACGCGCGCGTTGTCCATCACCTGCACGTAGGCGGGCGCTTCGGCGCGCGTCGACGGCGTGACGCCGAGCGGCCCCGGCGCCTTGAAGATGAACGACACGTTGCGAAACGGCGTCGTCCCGACGTTCGTGTTCTTGTGCGACCGCGGCGGCTGCCCGCCGTACGCGGTGAACTGCGCCCGGCCGCGCTCGGCCCGCGCGGACGGCACGACCGTGGGCGATCCGAGATCCTGGTTCACGTTGTCGGCCGGCTCGATGTTGACCGACACGCTGTCGTGCGTGTGGGTGTGGTATCCGGTGTCGCGCTGCGGGGGGATTTCGATCTTGAGCACCGTGACGTACTCGTTGGCGAAGACCGGCAGATGGTACGGCGCCTTCTCGATCGGCACCGATCCCTCTTCGCCCTGGGCGAGCGCCGGAGCCGCAACCCCGGCGAGCGCGAACACCACGGCGGCACATGTCAGCCTCATCGGCCTCCTCGAAGTTGCCCGATGATACCGCGCCGGCCCCCCGGCGGACCAGTGTAGAGTACGACTATGGCACGGTTCCTCGCGGCGGCGGCGCTGTGTCTGGTGCCCGTGCTCGTGGCCGCACAGGAGGCCCTGCCGAGCGCGGCGCTGCAGATGGGGCTGCCCAGCGCGTCGCTCGACCGCCGCCCGCCCGTCACCTCGGCTTCGCGCGACCTGTTTCGCGCGTCCGCGTCGACCTACGCGCCCGGCTTCGACCAGCCGCCTGCCGTCGATCCCCGCCTGCTCTGCTGCAGCGGCAGTGTCGGGCCCGTGTTCGCCACCGCCGCGCCCTGGTGGGCTGCGGCGCCCCAGGTCGTCTACGTGCCCGTCATCGTCCGCGAGACGCCGACGCCACCCGCGCCGCCGGCACCTCCGGCTGCGTCGCCGCCTCCCGCGCCCGGACCGCCAAAGACGTTCTACGTGATTCCGCGCTGCTACGCTGGCGACAGGCCGCCGGAGGCCGACGCGCTGCCGGCCGGCTGCGACATCCGCAGGCTGCGCACGATTCCACCGCGCTAGATGCCGGGCGCGAACGATCGTGGCGCGGACCGCTCAGGTCCGCGCGGGCGATCCTGCAAGGCTCGCCCCACCGGCGTTCACGGCACGAGCAGCGACGACCCGACCGTCCGCCCCGCCTCCAGGTCCGCGTGCGCGCGGGCCGCCTCGGCCAGCGGGTAGCGCGTCCCGACGTGCACGCGCAGCACCCCGCGCTTCAGCAGGTCGAAGACGGCCGACGCCGACGCGGCCAGCTCGCCGCGCGTGCTGATGTAGGTGAAGAGCGTCGGCCGCGTGAAGTACAGCGAGCCGAGCTTCTGGAGCGTCGCGGCCTCGACCGGCGGCGGCGGACCGGTCGTCGTGCCGAACGAGACGAAGAATCCGCGCGCACGGAGTGACTTGAGCGACGCCTCGAAGGACGCCTTGCCGACCGAGTCATAGACGACCGAGACACCCGCGCCGCCGGTCATCGCTTTCACGCGTTCGAGCACATCCTCGCGCGTGCGGTCGATCACGTCCTCGTAGCCATGTTCCCGCGCGAGGCGGCACTTGTCGGCGCCGCCCGCCACCCCAATCATGTGCGCGCCAAGATGCCGCCCCCACTGGCCCGCGAGCAGCCCCACGCCGCCCGCCGCCGCCCAGAACAGCACGTAGTCGCCCGACCGGACGCCGCAGGTGCGGTTGAGGAGGTACTCGACCGTCATCCCCTTCAGCATCACGGCGGCTGCCACCTCGTCTGACACGTCGTCGGGCAGCTTCACGAGCCGCGCAGCCGGCATGATGCGATGACTCGCGTACGACCCCGGCACGTTGTGCACGTACGCGACACGGTCGCCCGCCTTCACGTCGCTCACGCCCGGGCCCACGCGCTCGACGACCCCGGCGGCCTCGCTGCCGATGCCGGTCGGCAGCTGGAGCGGATAGAGCCCGGATCGGTGATACACGTCAAGGAAGTTGATGCCGACGGCCGTCTGTCGGATCAACACCTCTCCCGCGACCGGCTCCGGCAGCGAAATCGCTTCGAGCTTCATCACGTCGGGCTTGCCCTGGGCAGCGATGCGAATGGCGTGGGGTGGCATGGGTCTGGTCTCTCTCTGGTCTCTCGTCTCTGGTCTCTAGTGATGCGCAGATTATAGGTTGACGTTTCTGCCGCGCAAACCGTGGCACGGCGTCGCAGAAATTGCCGACTCCTCCGAAGCGTCGCGCGATTTTTGCAGGAATCGACATGGCACGGCCGTCGCATCGTCACGCCGGGCGTGGAAGACGACGATGGTGGACTCGGAATGTGAGCCTCATGGTCGCTGAGCTCTACGACGCGCTGCGCAAGGCGGGCGTCGGCGAGCAGCTGGCCAGGGATGCCGCCCGCGCGGTGCTCGGCCACGCCGAACCAACAGATGGGACGTCGGGGCGATCGCGGTCGTGACGGCGACCTGTGCCGCGATCTCGCGCCTAGGCTGACGCCCTCCGCGCGCGTACCGCCGACCAGATCTGCCATCCGACAATCGCGGCCGTGAGCGCGAACATCGCGACCGCGAACGGGCTCTCCAGGAAAATGCGGTGGCTCCCCTCGCTCAGGATGAGCGCCGTGCGGTACTGCTGCTCCAGCGTCGGGCCGAGCACCAAGCCGAGCACGACGGGCGCGAGCGGGATCCGCAGGCGCTGGAGTCCGTAGCCGAACAGGCCGAGGACGGCCATCAGGTAGACGTCGAACACCGCGTTCCGAATGGCGTACGAGCCGACGGCGCACAGCACCAGGATGCAGACCCCCAGCAAATGCGGTGGCACGCGCAGGACGCGCACGAACAGGCGGATGCCCCAGAGCTGCACCAGCACGATCACGATCCAGGACACCACGATCGTGAGATACAGCGCGTGGACGAGATCCACGTTGTTCTGAATGAACAGCGGCCCGGGCTGGAGGCCGTGGATCAGCAGACCCCCGAGGATGACCGCGGTGGCCGGGTCCCCGGGAATGCCGAGGCTCAACATCGGGATGAGCGCGCCGCCCATCACCGCGTTGTTGGCCGCCTCGGGCGCCACGATGCCCCCGAGCGCCCCCTGGCCGTACTCCTCGGGCCGCCTGCTGAAGCGGCGCGCGTGATCGTAGGCCAGAAAGGAGGCAACCGGCCCGCCCGTGCCCGGAATCGCGCCGACGATCGTCCCGATGCCCGAGCTGCGCACCATCAACCACCACTGGCCGCGCAAGCGCCGCCACGGCAGCTCCGTGCGGATGGCGCCGGCCCACGCCGGGGCCGAGACGCGTCCGTCCCGCGCCTGGGCGAACGTCGCGATGACCTGGGGAATCGCGAACAGCGCGATCATCGCCACCAGGATGTTCACCCCCTGCTGCAGCTGGATCGTGCCGAAGGTCAACCGCGCCACGCCGTCGATCTCGTCGAGCCCGATCGTCATGATCATCAGCCCCAGGACGCCCGCCACCAGGCCGCGGACGAGGGACCCCTCCGCCAATCCGCAGATCGTGGACAGGCCGAAGAGGACCAAGGCGAAGATCTCCGCCGGGCCGAACCGGATCGCGAGCGACGCCACCTGCTCGACGAGGAGCATCATGACGGCGAGGCTGAAGAGACCGCCGAATGCCGAGGCGAGGACGGAGGCGCCGAGCGCCAGCCCGGCCTCCCCGCGCTGGGCCAGCCGGTACCCGTCGAAGATCGTGGCCGCGGCCGACGGCGTACCCGGAATGCCAAGCAGCACGGCCGAGACGGCCCCGCCCGTCATTCCTCCCGAATAGACGGCGAGCAGCATGGCGATGGCCGGCACCGGCTCCATGCCGAAGGTGAACGGCATCATCAACGCCAGCGCCGTAGAGAAGGTGAGGCCCGGAATGGCGCCGAAGACCAGGCCGACGATCGAGCCGGCGGCCGTGGCGACAATCGCCGGCAGGCTGAGCGCCTCGGCGATCACCAGCCGATCCAGGTGCCGCGCGGCAGCGGCGTACCCAGCGCCTCGAAGATCGTCCAGACGCCAAGCGTGAGGCCGGCGGCGAGCGAGAGGATCGACAGCCAGTGTCGCAGGCGCAGGAGCCCGACCATCGCCGCCACGACGATGGCCGGCGTGGCGATCAGGAATCCGGTGCGCTCGAGCAGGAACGCGTAGAGGACGAGCACGCCGAACGCGCCGCCCGCACCCGCCAGCTCATGCCGATCGGACCGACCGTCCGGACGTCGCTCGGGCGCCGGGGCCGGCAGAGAAGGCACCGCGATGATCCAGCCGCCGAGCGCGGCCAGCACCACGCCGAACAGCCGCGGGAAGCCGCGCGGACCCGGGGTCGTGCCCGGATCGGGAATCTGGGTCTGCACCAGCCAGACCCACCCGAGCGCGGCGAGCACCAGCCCCCCGCCCAGCCAACGATCCCCGCGCGGCATGCCGGACCGGATTATGGCTCGCCGAGGCCCACTTGCCGCATGAGGCCGGCAATCGCCGCATCGTCGCGCGCGACGAGCGCGCCGAACTCCCCGGCGGGCAGGAACGCGGGCTCGAAGCCGAGCTTTCCGCTCAGCTCCCGGAAGCGCGGGCTCGAGACGACGCGCTCGGCGGCGGCCTCGAGCGCGGCAATGACGTCCGGCGGCGTCCCTTTCGGCGCCGCCAGGCCGCGCCACATCACCAGATCGACGTCAATGCCCTGCTCCTTGGCGGTCGGCACGTCGGGGAGCACCGGGATGCGCGCCGGACTCGTCACGGCCAGGACGCGAAGCTGCCGCGCCTCGACCTGGGCCGTGAACTGCGACGGCCACTGCAGCGCGGCGTCGACGCGGCGCCCCAGGAGCTCGGCGGGCGCGGTGCCCTGCCCGTACGGCACATAGATGGCGTCGATGCCCATCTTCTGGAACAGGGCGGCCGAGACGAGGTGCACGAACGACCCCCGCCCCGAGATGCCGACGCGCATGCGGCGCGCCTTCGCCGCCGCCGCGAAGTCCGCCAGGGTCGCCCAGCCCGAGTCGGCGCGGACCGCCAGCGCGGGGACCTCCATGCCGATGCGCGCGATCGGCTCGAAGGCGCGGTAGTCGAAGTCGATGCCGCCGGTGTGAGCGACCGTGCTGATCGAGTTGGAGTTCCAGACGATCGCGTAGCCGTCGGGCGGACTCGACCGCACGAACGAGTAGCCGATGGCGCCCCCGGCGCCCGTGCGGCTGACCGGCGCCACGGGCACGCCGAGCTCCTTGGCCATCGCGTCGGCGAGCACCTGCGCGATCGTCGCGCTCGACCCGCCGAAGAGCACGGTCATCTCGACGGCCCGCTGGGGATACCGCGCCTCGCGCCCGGCCTCCGGCGGCCCCGCGCAGGCGGCCAGCGGCCACAGCCCCGCGAGAGCCGCCGCGAGGCAGGACGAGCGTGCGACGGTGCGTCCGAGGGTACGGAGCGCGAGGGGTCGACGGTGGGTGCGGCAGTGCCGGTTCGAACGAACGCTCGCCCCTCGCACCCTCGCACCGTCGGACGCACCGTCGCCCCGTCGCATCCTCGCACCTCGCACCTGATTCAACATCCCTCCTCCAGCATCTCCTTCACGGACACGGTCCGTCCCTCGCGCGCCGATCGGATGCCGGCGAGCACCACGGCCAGCGACCGCGTCGAGCGCTCGCCATCCATCTCGGGCGCGCCCTGGCCCCGCACGGCCGCCGCAAACTCCTCCAACTCGTCCACGATTGTATCGGTCTCCGGACACGCCACCGGCTGCGCGGCCGCCGCGCCCCGCGTCAGGCAGCGAAGACCCTGCTGCCCGTCGTAGAACGCGCTCGCCTCCTTGCCGTAGATGTGCATCACGTAGTGCTCCGACGCGGACGCATAGCTCGCATTCAGCGTCGAGAGCGCGCCGCGCTCGTGCTCCAGGACCATGCTCGCCACGTCAGGGTTGTCTCCCGGCAGCACGAGCTGCGCCAGGCGGGCCGTCACCGCCACGACCGGACCCATCAGGTACTCCAGCACGTCGGTGTAGTGAATGCCGATCTGCAGCATCACGCCGCCGGGCATCCCCTCTGCGGTGTAGCGCCACGAGGCCAGGTCGATCTTCCCGAGCCGATCGCGGCTGATGTTGGCTTCCGCATTCACGAGCCGTCCGAACGCGCCGGCGTCGATCTGCCGCCGGATCCAGCGGAAGTGGCTTTCCCGGCGCCGCTGGTAGCCGAGCGCCAGAACGACCCCCGCGCGCCGGCATGCGACCGTCAGCGCCGACGCGTCAGCCACGGTGTTGGCGATCGGCTTGTCCAGAAAGACGTGCTTGCCCGCCTCCGCCGCGGCGCGCGTCGTCTCGAGGTGGGCGTTGTTGGGCGTCGTGTTGACGATGGCCTCGATGCGGCGATCGGCGAGCAGCGCCTCGTAGCTTGGAGCCGCCTCGCAGCCGTACCGCGACGCGAAGGCGCGGCGCTTGTCCTCGGAGCGGGTGAAGCAGGAGACGATCTCGAAGCTGCCGGAACGCGTGGCGGCGTCGGCCAGGACATCGGACCACCACCCCATGCCCAGGCAGCCGACGCGAACGGGGTGAAGCGCCATCGGTGGGTGCGACCTCGACGGGGCCAGCGTACCTCAGAACCGCAAGCCCGCGCGACCGCGCTCAGCGCGTCTTCAGATACTCGAGGAGCGCCCGCTTCTGGTCCGGCGGAAGCCGGGTGCCGTAGAGATGCCCCGCGTTGCTGTTGCCGGGCCGCGACGTCTCGTAGAACGTGCCGACGCGGCGCGCCTCGGCGCCACCCGAGACGAAGCCGACCCTGACGGGATCGATCACGTCGTAGCCCCGCCAGAACTGCGCGGGCCGGCGCTCGACAGGCTCCAGCAGGTCGGCCAGCGAGGGCACCGAGCCATTGTGCAGGTACGGTCCGCGCAGCCACAGACCGTCGAGCGCCACGGCGACGTACCCGTCCGTGGTCCGGAACTTCGAGAACACCCACTCGCGTCCCTCGCCGTACGCGTTGTAGGCAACCGCCGATCCTTTCGTCCACATCTCGAGGCGATGACGATCCGTGCCGACTTCGGCCAGGGGGACGACCTGACCGAACCGCGCGCCGCCGGGGGCGTGGCACGCGGCGCACTCGCCGCCGAAGACCGCCCCGCCCTCGGCGGCCAGGCGCTCGTCGACGGGAAACGGATACGCCGGCGGCTGCAGCCGGCTGATGTAGTCCATGACGCGCCGCAGGCTCGACATCTCGCGCCGGTCGGTGAGGTTCCAGCGCGCGTAGTCGCGATCCACCCAGGCCATGCTCGCGCCGTCGCCAATCGCCGACGACATCACGACTTCGCGCGGGTCGGTGTTCAGCCCGTCCCAGTGGTACGCGTACCCGGAATGCGAGCCGAAGTTCCAGAGCGGCACCATGTCGGAGTTGCCGATCGTCTCGTCGATCGGCTGCCGCAGCATGCGGAACTTGACGGGATTGAAGGGGTCGATGCGCCCTCTGCCCCACTCCGGCCGCGTGCGCATCCACGCGCTCTGCTCCCGCAGCCGGAGCAGCCCACGCCGGGTCGCCGGAATGATCGCGAACCGATACACGAGCCGCTCCGTGAACGACAGCCGGTGGTTCTTCGCGATCTCCCCGAGGATATTGCCGGCGGTGAACCGCCGGTCCGCGGCCGCGTCCATCAGGAACCGCAGGTACCCCTGGGGCGCCGTCTGATGCGACGGCGCCGCCGCCACGATCGCCGGCACCTCGTCCGGGCGGAGGCGCACGCTCGCCGCGTGGCACATCGCGCAGTTGATGCCGACGCGCGGAAACCCGATCGTCACCTTCGACAGGCCGACCGGCATCTCGGATCCGGGCCTGGCGAGCACGCCCAGCGCCGCGTAGCCCCCCGGGCCGGGCAGCAGGTCCGGGAAGAGCCGAGGCAGGACCAGCCAGACCCAGTAGGGCACGCCTTCGGCGGCTTCGGTCCCGACCGAGCCGAACAGGAAATGGTCTTCGTCGGACTCGAAGTACGGCGCCGGCTCCTCGCGAAAGAACTGCTGGTAGGTGACGAGTGCGCCGCCGATGCCGAGCACGACGGTCGCGACGAGCAGCACGCGGACCCAACGCCGGCTGAGCAGTGGCGGCGTCATCGGGCCGCGGTCCCCGCCGGGCGTGCGTGGACCTGGACCCGCGCCGGCCGCACCGCCATCGCCAGCGGCGCCAGGGCCAGATTCGCCGCGGTCCCGAGCCACATGATGGGCCTGAACCAGCGGCCCGCCCTCGTGTGGTGCGCCATCTGCGTCTCTCCCGCTCAGAAGGTCTTCAGGTACTCGACGAGCGCGCCCTTGTCCTCGTCGGGGAGCGTCGTGCCGTACAAGTGCCCCGCGTTGCTGTTGCCGGGCACGAGCGTGTCGTAGCGAAAGAAGGCCCGCCCATCCTCTTCCGCGACGGTCGAGACGAAGCCGACGCGGACCTGGTCGTACACGTCGTACCCGCGGTAGAAGACCGGGGGGCGGCGCCCCTCGGGCTCGAGCAGGTCGCGCAGCGTCGGCACCGAGCCGTTGTGCAGGTACGGGGCGCGCGCCCAGACGCCGTCGAGCGGATGGTTGGCGTACCCGTCGGTCTTCCGGAACCGGCGGAAGCGGTAGCGCGAGTCCGGGAAGAGCCCGTATTGATTGGCGGCGAAGATCGCCGTGTACGAGTCGAGCCGGTGGCGGTCGGTCCCGATCTCGCTCGCGCGGACGACCTGCCCGAGGCGGTCGCCGCTCCGCACGCCGTCGCGGAACCGATGGTCTCCGTGACACACGAGACATGCCGCCGCGTAGACCGCCGCGCCGCGCTCGGCGAGGGGCCGGTCGATCGGATAGGGGTACGCCGGCGGCGGCAGCGTCCAGGTCCACTCGCGGACGCGCCCGAGCCCGGCGTGATCGACCGTCACGGGCGTGATTCCCGCGCCGAGGCCCGCGCTCAGGTTGCGCTCGTCCACTGAATCGTTGTTGCCGTCCCAGTGGAGCTGCAGGCCCTCGCGCGGCTGCTGGTTCCAGAGCGACGGGAAGTCGGCCGCGCCGACCAGCTCCGACGTCGGCAGCCGATCGATCCGCCAGTTGAACTGGATGGCCTTGTAGGGATTGAACGTATCGACCCGGCCCCGCCCCCAGCGCGGCACCGCGTCGCCGAGGATCGGCGCGATCCGGTTGCGCAGCTCCAGCGCCTGGAGCTTCAGGCGGTCGACGAGGCCGAACCGGAGCAGCAGGCGCTCGAACGGCGGCGGCGCGTCCGCCTCGGACTGCCGCCCGCGAACCGCATCGGCGGTGAGCCGGTTGTCGAGCGTGCACGCGAGCACGAACTCGACGAACGACTGCAGATCGAGCTGGTGCGCCGGCATGCCGAGAACGACGCGACGCGCTGACGCCGGCGCGTCGCGCACGGTGCCCGTGTGGCAGACCGCGCAGTTCAGGCCGACGTGGTCGACCCCCAGGCGGCGCCGTCGCGAGACCCCAATCGGCAGCGTCCGTCCTTCTTCGAAGACGAAGCCGAGCGAGGCGTATCCCCCGGGCAGCCGTTCCGGACAGATCGACGGCAGCGCCATGAACACCGCATAGGGGGGCAGCACGCCGCCGACCGGCCGGAGCAGCGACACGCCCGGCTCGCTGCCGATCGAGCCGTATTTGAAGTGCTCCAGAATGTCGTCGTAGACGACGGGACGGTCCGTCCGCAGCGACGACAGCCCCCCCAGTCCGATGACCAGGGCCGCGCCGAGCGCGACGCGCGCCGCCCAGCGCCGGACGCGGGCAAGCCTCCTCATACGCGACGCAGATCCTCCCTGAGAGCCGGCCGGCGCCATTGAACCACACCCCTCGCGTCGAACAAGGAGCCCCTCCGGGGTTAACGACGGTTTCCGTGCAGCCGAACGCCATCCCCGACAGAGAATCCGACCCCATGACCACATGCAGACTCGTGCTCGTTCTCGCGCTGGCGGTCGGAAGCGGCGGCTGCGCGGTCGCCCGGACCGTCGAGCGCAACACCACGGCGATCGACGCCAGTACCGCCGCCATCGGCGGCAACACGCAGGCGATTCGGGAGTCGACGGCCTCCACCGGCGCGCTCGTGCCGGCGCTGCAGGGCGTGGAGCGCCTGCGCGAGCCGATGCAGTCGGTGGCCGGGCTGGAGCCCACGCTGCGCGGCGTCGCGGGCCTGCGCGAGCCGATGGACCGCGTCGCGGCGCTCGACCCGGGCATGAGGGCGCTCGCCGACCTCCGCGATCCGATGACCCGGCTGGGCGGCATCGGCCAGAACCTCGACGCAGCCGCGGCGCTTCGGGATCCCATGTCGCGCGTGGCAGCCATGCGGGCGAGCCTCGAGGCGGTGGCGGGCCTCCAGGACTCGCTCGAGCGCGTCGCGGCGCTCGAGCCGCAGCTGGCCGCCGTCGCCGGACTGGAACCGGCGATGCAGGCGCTCGGCGGCCTCCGGGCGCCGCTGGAGCGCATCGGCGCGCTCGAGGCGCCCATGTCGCAGCTGGCCACGCTCGTGTCGGTGTTCGATCGCCCGCAGCGATTCGTTATATGGGGCATCGCCGCGCTGGTCGCGTGGGGCCTCGTCACCTTCCTGGCCGTCTGGTTCGCGATCGTGGCTGCGCGCCGATCGACCGGCCGCCGCGGCGCGGAGGCGACGAGCTGAGATCGCCGGCCGTTGACACGTCGGGGGGGGCGACGATAGCGTGAGCCGCCGGCTCCCACCCCACCAGGAGTGACGTATGCCCAACGACGCGGACAAGCCCTGGTACGACCTGCCGTTTCCGATCGCCGCGGCCAGGCTCGTACAGATCCGCAACGAGCTCCGCCAGAAGAATCTCCACGACGCCGAGGAGCCGCCGCTCGAAACCCGCGACCCGGCCGCCCCGCCAGCGCCCTACCGCACCCGCACCAACGACGGCACGTACAACGACCTCCGCTGCCCCCGCATGGGCAGCGCCGGGGTCCGCTTCGGCCGCAACGTGCCGCTGGACGAGACGCGGCCCGACGTGGCCAACCTGCTCGTGCCGAACCCGCGCACGGTGAGCCTCGAGCTGCTGACGCGCACGGCGTTCACGCCGGCCACGATCGTCAACGTGCTGGCGGCGGCGTGGATCCAGTTCCAGGTTCACGACTGGTTCGTCCACAAGAAGGGCACGTGGAGCGCCACGCACGACATTCCGCTCGCCGACGGCGACGGGTGGCACGAGCGCCCCATGCGCGTGCCCGTGACACCCGCCGAGCCGCCGAAGGTGCCGAACTCGACCCGGCCGCCCGCCTACATCAACGAGAACACCCACTGGTGGGACGGCTCGCAGGTGTACGGCAGCACGACCGCGCATCAGGCCTCGCTCCGGCTCGGGCGCGACGGCAAGGTGCTGGTGACGCCCGACGGCCGGCTCGGCGTGGATCCGACGACCGGGCGCGAGATCACCGGCTTCACCGAGAACTCCTGGGTGGGGCTCAGCCTGCTGCACGCGGTCTTCGCGCTCGAGCACAACGCGATTTGCGACAAGCTCAAGCGCCACAACCGGCACTGGGACGACGAGCGGCTGTTCCAGCAGGCGCGCCTCGTCAACGCGGCGCTCCTGGCGAAGATCCACACCGTGGAGTGGACGCCGGCCATCCTGCCGAACCGCCTGACGCAGGTGGCGCTCCGGACCAACTGGTACGGCCTGGCCCGCCACCTCTCGAAGCTGATCCCCCGCCTGAACGACCGGGAGCTGCTCGGCGGCATTCCGGGATCGCCCACCGATCACCACACGGCGCCGTACTCCCTCACCGAGGAGTTCGTCTCCGTATACCGGATGCACCCGCTGATGCCCGACGACTACACCATCCGTTCCGTCTCGTCGGGGCAGCCGCTCGGCCAGTTCACGCTGCCCGAGCTGTCGGGGCGTGGCGGCCGGCACGTGATCGAGCGGTTTACGCCGCAGGATCTCCTCTATTCCCTCGGCGTGGCGCACCCCGGCGCGCTGCGCCTGCACAACTACCCGCGGCACCTGCAGAACCTCGTGCAGGACAACGGCGAGCGCTTCGACCTCGCCACCGTCGACATCCTGCGCGACCGCGAGCGCGGCGTGCCGCGGTACAACCGCTTTCGGCGGCTGCTCCATAAGCCGCCGCTGACGTCCTTCGACCAGCTCTCCGACAACGCCACGTGGAACGACGAGATGCGGCGGGTCTACGACGACGACCTCGAGCAGGTCGATCTGCTGGTCGGGCTCATGGCCGAACCGCTCCCTCCGGGCTTCGGCTTCAGTGAAACCGCCTTCCGCGTGTTCATCCTGATGGCGTCGCGCCGCCTCAAGAGCGACCGGTTCCTGTCGAAGGACTACCGGGAGGAGGTCTACACGACGGAGGGCATCCGGTGGGTCGAACGCAACTCGATGATCAGCGTGCTGACCCGGCACTTCCCGGCCGTCGCGCCGGCGGTCAAGGGCATCGAGTCGGCGTTCCATCCGTGGAACACGATCACGCGATGAGGTAAGGCGATGCCTGGCGATTCGATCTTCCAGCCGCTGGCGTTCCGCACCCTGACGATCAAGAACCGCATCCTGCGCTCCAACGTCTCGGGGCGGTTCGACAACTACGACGGGTCGGGCAACCAGGCGCGCATCAACTGGGAAACGAAATTTGCCCGCGGGGGGGTCGGCGCCATCGTCTCCTCGTTCGTCCCCGTGCACCTGCGCGGCCGCATCGTGCCGAACTACGCGATGATCGACCACGACCGCCACATCCCGTTCTGGCGCGCGGTCGGCGAGGCCGTGCACCGCTACGACTGCAAGTTCATCCTGCAGCTCAGCCACGGCGGCCGCCAGCGCGACATCAACGGCATCGAGTACCCCATCGGCCTCTCCTCGACGTCGAAGAGCGATCCGCTCCACGGGTTTCGCTGCCAGGCGATGACGACCGCGCAGATTCGAGAGACGGTCGGGCAGTTCGCCGAGGGGGCGCGGCGCGCGCGCGACGCGGGGCTCGACGGCGTGGAGCTGCACGGCGCCAACGGGTACCTCATCACCCAGTTCCTCAGCTCGGCGATCAACGATCGCACCGACGACTACGGCGGCTCGCTCGAGAATCGCGCGCGGTTCGTGCTCGAGATCGTCCGCGCCATCCGCGCGCGCGCCGGCCGCGACTTCCATCTGCAGATGAAGATCAGCGCGCGCGAGTTCGACGATGCGCTGGCGCTGTTCGGGCGGGGGCCCTCGGGCAACACCCTCGCGGAGTCGGTGCAGGTCTCTCGATGGCTGGTCGAGGCCGGCGTCGACGCCATCCACGTTTCGACCGGCAGCTTCTTTCCGCACCCGCGCAATCCCGCCGGGTCCGACCTGCCGGTGGAAGACCTGGCCCAGAGCTACGACACGATGATCTCGAACGGCGAGCGCACGTTCGCCAACTTCCTGCTCTTCCGCGGCGCCACCGGCGCCCTGGCCCGCTGGCGGTGGAACAGGGCGGCCGGACCGCCGGGCGAGATCGAGGGGAAGATCCTCCCCGACGCGCGCGCGATCAAGGCGGCGGTCGCCGTGCCCGTGATCTGCACGGGCGGGTTCCAGACCGCGTCGGTGATTCGCCGGGCGATCGAGGCCGGCGACTGCGACGCCGTCAGCATCGCGCGCCCGCTCATCGCCAACAACGACCTCGTCGAGATCTTCCGCAGCGGCCGGGATCGGCCGGACAACCCCTGCAGCTACTGCAACCGGTGCCTGGTCAACGTCGTCGAGAATCCGCTCGGGTGCTACGACGAGCGGCGGTTCCCGTCGCGCGACGCGATGGTCGCGGAGATCATGTCGGTGTTCGACCCGCCGCCGTTCGCGGCGGCAGCGGGCCCGGTCTGATGCCGGAGACGATCGACCTCGCCGACGAGCACGTCGCGCCGGACGAGGCGGCGCTCACGGCCCGGTTCATCGCCTTTCTGCAGGCCGCGACGCTCGGGCGGCATCCCGCGGGGCCGCGGCAGCGCGTCAACCAGGCGCGCGCGACCGCCTGCGTGGACGCACACTTCATCGTCCGCGACGATCTCCCCGCGGACCGTCGCGTCGGCCTCTTCGCCCAGCCCCGGGCCTACCGCGCCCGGATGCGGTTCGCCAACGCCGCGTCCGCGAGCGACCGCGGGCGCGACATCCGCGGCCTGTCGATCCGGGTATTCGACGTGGCCGGGGCGAACCTCACGGCGGGCGCCACGGTCCACGACTTCGTCCTCAACAGCCACCCCGTGATGATGACTGCCGATACGCGCGGCTTCCTCGAGCTGCTCGAGGCGAACGAGGCGGGCGCGTTGCGCCGGGCGGTGTACTTCCTCACGCACCCCAAGAGCCTGCGGATCGCGATGGCGGCGCGCGCGAATCCGACGTGCCACCTGGATCTGACGTACTGGAGCGCCACGCCGTACCTCTTCGGACCCGGCCGGGCCGTCAAGTACATCGTGGCGCCGGCGTCGGCGCGCCGCAGCCCGAGGCCGCCGGCCCTGTCCGACGCCTACCTGCGCGACGCGATGCGCGCACGCCTCGGCGAGGGCGAGGCGACCTTCGACGTCCTGGTGCAGTTCCGCACCGACCCCCGCCGCATGCCGATCGAGGACGCCTCGGTCGAGTGGCGGCCCGAGGACTCGCCGTACGTGCCCGTCGCCCGCATCCGAATCCCGCCGCAGACGATCGACGACGCCGGGCGCGAAGCCGACTGCGAGCGCATCGCGTTCAATCCCTGGCACTGCCTCCCGGAGCACCGTCCGCTCGGCGGGATGAACCGCGCGCGGCGCGAGATCTATCGCGCGATGGCGGCGTTCCGCTCGCACGTGTAAGGGATGCGCGTTCGGATCGACCGAGAACGATCCGAACGCGAACGATCCGAACGGCCCGAACGATCCGAACGATCCGAACGCGCTCTTTACTGCGTGACGTAGACCGCGTTCGGACGCTGGTTCAGCTCGATGTACGTGCCCCACGGGTCGTACACGAACGCCAGCCCGCCGCCCTGGTCGTTCGGCGTAAAGGGCCGATCGATCGTGACGCCGGCCGCCTCGAGCTTCTTGACGAACGCGGCCAGGTCGCGCACGTCGAAGCCGATGTGATCGAGCACGCGTCCCTTCGTGGTCACCGTCGGCATGTCGGTGGCCGAGAACGTCAGGTTGACGCCCGGCAGGTCCGCAGCCTGATTCTGCCCGCGCATCCCCGGCCGCGCGCCGAAATGCTTCGCGTACCACGCCTGGATGGTCGGAATCTGATCCTTGGGCACCCAGAAGTGCACGTGATGGTGCTGGATCGGGAACCGCTGCTTCGGGTCCTCGAGTATCTCGATCCGCAGTCCGTCCGGCGTCTCGACGAAGGCCTGGTCCGCGCGGTTGTTGTTGCCGGGAATCACCGCCAGCCCGTCGGCCTTCCACTTGGCGACCGACCGCTGCACGCTCTGCACGATGAACCCGACATGGTTGACGACGGTGCCGATCGTGCCGCCGGCCGGCGGCGGGGCGTTGTTCTGATGCAGGTAGACGACGACGCCCGGGAAGCGGACGACCTGGAAGTTGCCGGCCTTCATGGCCTCGCCGCCCAGCGTCACGAAGATCCGCTTGTTCGCCTCGATGTCGCGCGTGTTGAGATGCCAGTGTCCCATCGTCACGCCAGTGTCGTTCGGCGGGAACGCCTGGGCCTGGGCGAGGCCGGTGCCCGCCAGCCACGCCATCGTCAGGATTGCAATCAGTCGTTTCACGTCTCACTCCTTCCATGAGGGTCGATCCGATAGCTGGCGCCAATCGCCTCCACGGCCGCGCGCGCTGCACGGTCGTCGAACTCCCAGCTCCCGCCCGAGACGCCGATGCCGCCGATGCACTCGCCGTCGACGATGATCGGGTAGCCGCCTTCCATCGCGGTCCAGCGCTCCGGTCCGGCCGCGAGCGCCAGCCCGATCGCGTGGGCGACGTCGAGCGCCTGCGCCTGCGCGCCGTGCGAGCCGGTCGGGCGCTTGTTCGACGCCGCCCAGGCCGCCTTGGTCGTCGAGGAGTGCACGGTGTGGAAGCGTCCGCCGTCCATGCGCTCGAGCAGGAGCAGGTGGCCGCCGGCATCCGCGATCGCCACGGCGATGGCGATCCCTTCGGCCTCGGCCATCGCGATCGCCGCGGCCAGCATCTGCCGCGCCCCCGCGAGCGTCAGGCGCCGAGCCGGCGCCACGAAGTCGCCCGAGTTACTCGACACGCTCCCACATGCGGAGCGTCACGCGCTCCTTGCCGTCCGGACCCTTGGCCACCGTGTTCAGCGACAACCGGTCGTGGCTCACCTCGACGAAGCGGTGCATGCCGTTGCCGATGTTGCGCGGGTTCACGCTCCCCTCGACATGGTGCGTGACCGACTGATCGCCCTCGTCGATCGTGTAGCGGCCGAAGTAGGCCGTATAGGTTGCATAGGCGCGCGCCTGATCGTGCTCCGGCATGGGGCCCTCGCCCCTGCGCGGCGGCCGCACCTCGTCGCTGTTCATGATCTGGACGTACATCCGTCCCTGGGCGTCGTAGATGATGTAGCCGGTCGGCTTCGTCCCGCGCGGAAAGGTCGTCGGGCCGCTGCCGTCGACCACCCGCGTCTCCACGCCGACCATCCGCCACGTGCCGACGATCAGCTTCGCCACCTGCCCCTTCGGCGCCTTCGGCGCCCCCTGCGCGAAGCCCGGCGCCGCGACGGCCAGACTCGCGAGCGCCACTGCGATGCCACACCACAGACGCATGATGCACTCCCTCGTCGGCCGAAGGCCGAACTGAAAACGCTGCAAGCGTATCATCAGTCCTGCGCCTCCACGACTCCGCCGCCGAAGCCGGCGGCGTTGAGCTGCTCGCGGCAGTACGCTGCCTGTCCCGACCGCACGTAGAACGCCGCACCCATCCGGAGCGTACCGAACAGCAGACTGCGGCCGTACGGCTCGACCTGCACGGCGTACTCCACACCGGCCATCGTCAGCCACTCTTCCACGCGGAGTGCGACGTGGAGAGTGCCGGCAATGTAGATCCGCTCCGGGTCGTCGAGCGCGTCGGGCTCGATGCGGGCCATGGCCGTGATTTGTAGCACGATATACTCGGCTGAACTGATGATCCATCCGATCCAGGGACTCCACCACGTCACCGCCACGTCCGATGACGCGCAGGAGGATCTCGATTTCTGCCGGGGCGTGCTCGGACTCCGCCTCGTCAAGAAGACCGTCAACTTCGACAACCACTTCGTCTATCACTTCTATTACGGCGACGCGCGCGGGACGCCGGGCACGATCTGGACCACGTTTCCGTACAAGGGGCGCGGCGTGCCGGTCGGCCGCAAGGGCGCAGGGCAGGTGACCGCCACCGCGTTCGCGGTTCCGGCCGATTGGCTCGGCGGGTGGCGGACGCGCTTGCAGGCGCACGCCGTGGCGGTCGACGACGGCGTGTCGCGGTTCGGCGAGGCGCTGCTCGTCTGCGCGGACCCGTCAGGGCTGCGGTTCGAGCTCGTGGGCGTCGATCGCGATCCGCGCACACCGTGGACCGGGGGCGGCGTCGACGCCGCGGCCGCGATTCACGGCCTGCACAGCGCGACGCTGACGGTCGGGGCGCCGGAACGGACGGTGGATCTGTTGACGACGCTGCTCGGCTGGCGCGTGGTGAACGAGGAGGAATCGTGGGTGCGCCTGGCGGCCGGCGACGGGGCGTCCGGACGGCTCCTCGACATCCGGCACGACGCCGCCGCCGAGCCGGCCGTCAACGGCCTGGGGACCGTGCACCACGTGGCGCTCGCCATCGACGGCCTCGACGAGCAGACGCGCCTGCGGCGCGAGCTGGTGCAGTACGGCTGTCAGGTCACGGAGATCCGCGACCGCTGCTACTTCACGTCGATCTACTTCCGCGAGCCTGGCGGGGTGCTCCTGGAAGTCGCCACCGTGGAGCCGGGCTTCACGGTGGACGAGGACGTCGGCGACCTGGGGCGCAGCCTGAAGCTGCCGCCGTGGGAGGAGCCCCACCGCCCCGAGATCGAACGGACGCTCGCGGCCGTCACCGCGGCATGACCCGCTACAACCGCAGCCGCGGGCCCATCCGGAAGAAGCCGTGCTCGCCCACCAGATGCGCGAGCGCCAGCAGCATCACTGCGATCCAGAGCGGGATGGCCATGAACGCCGACAGAATAGAGAACACGAACGCCAGCAGCACGAGGATGCCGGATGCGGACCAGGTCATCGCACACCTCCGTACGCGCGCTCCGATGCGAGCATCGTGCCCATCGCCGCTTGACCCCCGCCTGACGGATTGCATACCTTGAGCCCGTGATTCCCGGCAAGATCGTGCGTTTTCTCGAGCAGTACGCGAATGTCGCTTTTGCGAGGACCCGCGACCGCGTGCCGGCGGGGCATCGGGTGAGCGGCTGGCGTGTCGGTGCGGATCACCGGACCGTCGCCGCGCTCGTGCCCGAGCTGTTCGCCGCCCGGCTGATCGAGTCGCTGCTCGACAACGGCCAGCTGGCGGTGACCATCGAAGAATTCCCGTCGCACGAAACCTATCAGTTCAAGGGTCGTTACGTGCGTCACCGGCCGGTTGAGCCGGACGATCTCGTCGTCGTCGATCGCATTCGGGCGCGCTTCGTCAAGAGCCTGAAGCCCGTGCAGCCGGACGCGCCCGACGACGTGCTGCGGGCGTACATCGCGCCGCCGTCGCTTGCCGTCGAGTTCGAGGTGCACGAGGTCTTTCGGCAGACGCCCGGCCCGGGAGCCGGCACGCGGTTGAGTCCGCCGCGCGAGCCCTGAGATGCCTTCCGTCCGGCTTCCGCCCGAGATTCGCCCGGTCCTCGACAACGGCGTGCCCGCGATCATCGTGACGTGCTCGGCCGATGGCACGCCGAACACGACGGTCATTTCGCAGGTCTATTACGTCGACGACACCCACGCGGCGCTGTCGTTTCAGTTCTTCAGCAAGACGATTCAGAACGTCCGGGAAAACCCGCGGGCCTATGTCTGCGTGTCGGACATCGCCGGCCACGCGTACTGGGCGCTGGAGCTCGCGTTCGAGCGGTCCGAGACGCAGGGGCCGATCTTCGAGGCCATGGACATGCAGATCGAGGCGATCGCCTCGGCCACCGGGATGTCGGGGATCTTCAAGCTGCGGGCGGCCGACATTTACCGGGTGGTGTCGGTCGAACGCCTCCCCTGCGCGGCGTGGACCGCCTCCACCGCCGAATTCCAGGTCCTCCAGCGCGTCTCGGCCGAGATCAACTCGACGCTCGACCTCGACGAGATCTGCGACATCGCGCTGCGGACGATGGCCGAGCTGTTCGAGTTCCACCATGCCATCATTCTGCTCGTCGAGCCCGACGGCGAGACGCTGAAGGTGGTGGCCAGCCGCGGCTACGAGAGCCAGGCGGTTGGCGGCCGCCTCCGTATCGGCACCGGCGTCATCGGCGTCGTGGCGCGGAAGCGGAAGCCGCTCCATCTCAACAACCTTGGGCAGCAGCGCGCCTACGCCGCGGCGCAGCGCCGCGAGATGATGCGGTCGGACCGGCAGGAGGAGCTGGGGGACGCGGTGCCGGTGCCCGGGCTGCCGAACGCCGAAAGCCAGATCGCGCTGCCGCTCCTCATCCGCGACGAGCTGATTGGCGTCTTTTCGATCGAAAGCCCCCGCCCGCGCACCTTCGGCGCGCACGAGCGCGACCTCGTCTCGATCGTGGCGAATCAGATTGCGAGCGCCATTCACAACGCGCGGCTGTACGACGAGCGGCGCCGCGCCGCGGCCGCGCTGCAGGAGGCGAACGCCTCGCTCGAGGCGCGGGTGGCGGAGCGGACCGCCGCGCTCGAG
>Ga0194128_10002231_pt1 | contig 31738 bp, 33 predicted proteins | sample TA2KigCa65mmetaG_FD_148650 | JGI IMG/M metagenome (GOLD analysis project Ga0194128, IMG submission 148650) | Freshwater microbial communities from Lake Tanganyika, Tanzania - TA2015037 Kigoma Deep Cast 65m | ecosystem: Environmental > Aquatic > Freshwater > Lake | place: Tanzania: Lake...
GGGGATGCCGTCATCCTTGATGCGTTTGAGAATCTGCTCCTTCACGTCGGGAGCAATGCGATGTGGTTTGCCCATATCTTTCGGGGGAAGTTGTCTAGAGTGTGTCTAAGATATGGGGTACCTGCCAATCGCAGCCGCCGGACTCAATGCAATGCTTCTCATCTGGTGGCTATTCCGTATTACACCTAATTGGGTGAAGATTGCGGCATTCGCTTATGCTGAGAGACTGCTTGCAGCATGTGAATCTCTGTCAGTTTGATTGGTGAACGATTGAATAATTTTCTGTGCCTCGTCTCTGAAGGTTTTTCCATCGTCTCGATGAATATTTCCGCTCTCTCCCAGAAGAAAAGAAATAATTTCCATGCAAGGCAAAACGACCGTTCTCAGATGTCCTTCCAAAATCATCCATTGCTTCGGAACAAAGTGAATGAACTGATTTCGTAGATCTATAAGATCATTAATTGCGTCATCGTATCTTTTCTCTGCGGGTAAAGGTTTTGAATTGATGAACTGCATCATGCGTGACGACTTCACTCGTTTATAAAGTTCATCGAAATCAATTAACCTCCAGCATTGTGAAAATATTTCCGCGAATTCGTCTTTGGATAACGGATCAGATAATTCGTGATTAATTTGATCGAATTGATCTTTTCTAAAATCAACTCTGAAGTGAGTGCTCATTTCTACGATTTTTGACTTATGATCTACCTCAACTTTTCCGGCATCCCAATTTGCACATAGAACAAATTTGTACCCCTTTTTCTTGGAAAAATTTCTGGTCACATTATGAAAATCCGTATTCTTTAAACAGAGCACAAATAGTGATTGCAGAGTCATGAAAAGAGTCAGGATCATCCATTTAAATTCTTTTTGATCCCCCGACTTATAGGTAGACAGGCTCTTTTTAAGATGATCGAAATTATCAATGAAGTCTTCCCATTCATTGATTACAAAATCCTTCATATCAGCATTGTAGGCCAAGCGGGTCTATCCACACCGATTTCCCTCTTGCTAGGGCAGAAGGGTCTATTAACACCTGTACCTGTTGGCTGGGGAGGAAGGATTCGAACCTTCGAATGGCGGCTCCAAAGGCCGCTGCCTTACCACTTGGCGACTCCCCAATATTTGGTCATTGAATGATCAGATGATAGTCCACTTGGCGCCTGCCCACCGTAGCCTCCGGCGGAGGTGGGACTCCCCAATGCTCGGTTATGGAATGATCGGATGGATGCGGGAACACTACGTCAAAACCGCCGCGGTGCGAAGGCTTCGCCCGTAGCGCGGTCGCGCTATTGTTGCCGCTTCTCCTGCGTGCGTGCAGTCACAGTGTCGTGAGGATGCTTTCAGTATAGCGTGTTTCGTTGGGTTTGTGAATGTATGGAAATACGCACCGAGGGGGCAAACCCACCTCGATGCGCGTTCCCTGTATGCATTCCCTGTGCATGTCGCCGATCTCGTCTCCGTCTGAGGCGGAGGGATGCTTCCCGTAGGGTCGCAAAGGAACTCTCCGTAGGGGGGAGAATCCGTTCCGGCAGTGTTCACCGTGTCTGTGCCGGGTGCGCGGAGCGTTTTCCGGCGTTCTGCGTGTGCAGTGAGCGGGTGGCTCTTTTCAGACACTGTCCCGCGGATATGCGGGGGTGAAGACCTCCTGACATGCAAGGAGCAGTGGACCCGTAACGATACGTGTACGAGGAATTCCTGTCCACGCATACGCGTTGCGCGGGGGCAGCATTGGGTATGGAACTTGAACGGACAAACTTCGGTGGGCCCCGTTTTGCCCCTTGCAACAGTGGAGATCAGGCTATGGTCCTCGTTCACCTATTTGCGCCGGAGGCGTCCTTTACGGAGGGCCCTTTCCGTTTCAGATTCGCGTATTTACCGCTTTTTCCTTGCTCCGGCTCTGCCCTTTGCCTAGAATCCCCCGGAATCGCCGACTGGCGGTTTCCAGAACCATGTTTGCCATCGTCGACATCGCAGGCTTTCAGGAAAGGGTCGAAGTGGGCGCAAAGCTCGCAGTTCCTACGCTGGGCATGAACGAAGGAGGTTCGCTGACCTTCGATAAGGTGTTCCTGGTCTCCAATGGCGATGCCCTCACGGTCGGCACGCCGTACGTCAAAGGTGCAAGTGTAGAAGTGAAGGTCCTTGGCCACGGTCGTGGAGACAAGATTCGCGTCTACAAAATGCGTCGCCGCAAGCGCTACCGCAGAACGCACGGCCACAAGCAGGGATTCACGGAGGTGGAGGTGCTGAAGATCAAGGCCTCGTGAGGTTGGCGACGGCAGACCTGCCTGCCAGCAGGCTTCGCGATCTACAGTCCGTTCCGCAACTCCTGCATCGCCTTCAGTGTCACGCCAAGGTTTTGCTTGCAGGCGATGGTTTCTGCATACCGCTCGTTGGCCTTAAAGAGGTGGTGCAGGTAACTCTTCCTATGGATGCGGCTGAGGTCTGACGGTGAATCCGGGTCGATGATGCTGTGGTCGTCTCTGTATGCACTTGCGAGGATGCGGATTTCGGAGCCGTCGCTTACAAGCAGTTTCCCGTGCCGCGCGATGCGCATGGGCAGCACGCAGTCGAACATATCGATTCCTTTCTGCACGCACGCTCTGAGTTGTTCGACGACACCGACCCCCATGAGGTATCGCAACTTGTCCTGCGGCAGCAGCGGGCAGACATCATCGAGGACCGCGTACATTTCCTCCTGCGTTTCGCCGACGGCCAGTCCTCCGACGGCGTATCCATCAAAGCCCATGGCGATGAGCTCCTCGGCGCATTTCTTTCGCAGATCTCTCTCCAGGCCGCCCTGTACGATACCGAAGAGAAGCGGTGCGACGGAGGCCTCTGACGATCCAGAAGAAGCTTTCGTCTGTTTCCTCTCTTCGTGCTCACGCTTGCACTCCTTTGCCCAGAGAAGTGTCCTGTCGACTGCTTCGATAATCTCGCTGCGTGCAGCGGTCGACGGCGGACACTGGTCGAAGCACATGATGATGTCCGCGCCGAGGTTCCACTGTACCGCGATCGATTCCCGTGGGCCGAGGAAGCACCTATCCCCGTTGATGTGTGACCGAAACTCGACTCCATTGTCTGAAATTTTCCGCAGACTCTCGAGCGAGAACACCTGGAAGCCGCCGGAGTCGGTCAGCATCGGTTTGTTCCAGCTGATAAATTTGTGCAGTCCTCCGGCATCTGCGATCACCGTATCGCCCGGCTGGAGGAACAGATGGTACGTATTGCAGAGCAGGATTTCCGCGCCGAGCGAAAGAATATCCCCGTGCGTGAGGCCTTTCATCGTGCCTGCGGTTCCCACGGGCATGAAGAACGGCGTTTCGATGTCGCCATGTGTGGTGACGACGCGTCCTCTGCGTCCGGCCGGTGTCGTTTTCACGAGGGAAAACATGTGTGGAGGGATTTTCCATGAGTTTCCGGTGAAAGGAAATCATCCTTTCAAGTTCCCTTGCACTTTTTTCCATTTGTGAATAAATCACTTGTACAGAAACTCCGGGGTCGTACAATACGTTATGACCATTTCCCCCTCTTCTTTCTATGTGTTGCTGTGATCCCAAGAATCCGAAGAGCGTTGCGGCCCTCCTGCTGCGCGTCACCTTCGGCCTCTCACTGTTGTTCGTCGGTATTTCGCACTACATGCGACTGCAGGGTCTCGTCAGTATGATGGACGGACTCGGACCTCTCACGGTTGTCGGCCAGATATGGGCGTACATCCTTCCAGCACTCATGATTGTCGGCGGAGCACTCTTCGCCATTGGCATGTATCTGCAGATCGGCACGTGGGCCGCTGGCGTCGCGCTGGCGTCTATTCCTGCTGGAATGATGCTGCAGCCGGTGCTCTCGCCCGTTGGCATTGCGGATATGATGGGTGCGACGATCAACGCGTTCATCTGGCTCATCGTCTTCGCTCTCGTTGTGAGAACATCCTGTTGTTCCTGCGGAGACTGTTCGGGGAAGTGCGGGTGTAAGTGAACGGAAGATATACGTGAATCAAAGGACGCAAGCGACTCGAAGTCGTTTGGGTCCTTTTTTTACACCTTTTGCGTTCTCTCTCACGAAATAATCTTGTCGATCAGCCCGTAGTCCTTCGCCTCCTTTGCACTCATGAATTTGTCGCGCTCTGTGTCGTTGATGACTTTCTTCAGATCCTGTCCGGAGTGCTTTGCGATCATCTCATTGAGAAGGTTCTTCGTCTTGATGATGTGATCGGCGTGGATGGCGATGTCCGTCGCCTGTCCCTCCGTTCCGCCGAGCGGCTGGTGGATCATGATTTCAGAGTGGGGGAGTGCGAAGCGCTTGCCCTTTGCACCGCCGAGCAGAATCAGCGCGCCGCCGCTCGCTGCCATGCCGAGGCATACCGTGGACACATTCGGCTTGATGAGCTGCATGGTGTCGTACATCGCGAGTGTGGAACTGACCTGTCCGCCCGGAGAGTTGATGTACATGGTGATGTCCTTCTCTGCATTTTCCTTTTCCAGGAAGAGCAGCTGGGCAATGACGGAATTAGCGACGTCATCGTTGATCGCCGTGCCTAGGAAGATGATGCGTTCCTCGAGGAGACGGGAGTAGATGTCGTACACGCGCTCTCCGAATTGTGTCTTCTCGATGACGCTCGGAATGAGCGTATTCTGCGGGAACGTTGCGTTTCGGCCCGCAGTCTTGGCTATGGAGGTGAGCTGGTGATACATGAGAAGTAGGGGAGAGGGGGTGCAGGAAATCTGCGTTTGTTCATGACTATCATAGCGTTTTTTGCGCTTCTGCAGCAGTAGGCACGCCAGCGGTATTGTTGCATGATGAACATGTAATGTGTGTTTTACATTTCTGATAATGGCTTCCGGACTGCATACTGTCCACATGCATTCCGCAGAGATGCCGGCACTTCAGAGGGAACTTTTTCCCCGCGTCCGTCAGTCGGCGAGGCCGCTGATCGTGATACTCGGACCGACGGCATCGGGGAAGACGGATTTTTCCCTGGAGACGGCGGAGACACTCCAGCGGGAGTTCGGACGAATCGTGGAAATCGTGAACGCCGATTCCCGGCAGCTCTACAGATACCTCGATATCGGTACGGCAAAGATTCGCAGGGATGAGATGCGTGGCATTGCGCATCATCTGCTCGATGTTCTCGATCCGAAGGAGGAAATCACCGCGGCGGCATATCAATCGATGGCTTTCCGCACGATCGATGACATTCACGCGCGCGGGAGCATTCCGTTTCTCGTTGGCGGTTCGATGCTGTATCTCTCCGCAGTGATGGACAATCTCTCGTTTGTCGACGCTGCCGATGCGTCTTTGCGGGCGGAACTGGAGCGTGAGTACGATCGGGATCACGGTGAGAGTCTGTACGCGGAGCTCACACAACTCGATCCGGATACCGCCTCGGGTTTCCATCCCCGCAATAAGCCCTACCTCATCCGCGCTCTGGAGATTCTCCGCACGACGGGCGGCAGGCCTTCAGCGATGAAGCGTGCAGCACCGTGTCCGTACGATCTCTTCATCATCGGCGTGTTCCAACCGAGAGAGGAGCTGGCGAAGAGGATCGAACGGAGGACCTCCGCGATGTTTGCTTCAGGATGGATTGACGAAGTGCAGAGCCTGATCGACCGGGGATACACAGCAGAAGACCCTGCGATGAAGAGCAGCGGCTACCGTGAAGTCATGCGGTACATTCAGAACAGGCTTCCTTCAACGCAGCGGGAGCTGGAAGACCAGATCGCGGGCAAAACCCGTCGGTACGCAAAGAGGCAGATGACGTGGTGGAAGGGTGACGAACGGATCCTCTGGGTCGATGCTCAGACAGCTTCGATCTGACCCTCTCCGAGGAGTGCGGGTTGCTCGAACGAAGGCATACCCTGTCGCACGGTTACCTTCGCCGTGAGTTCGATGACCTGGTCCTTGATGTCCTTCGACATATTTTTAGCTTTCTCTTGAATGAGATCGGTCATTTGGCTCAGTGTCATGTGCTCTGCAATTGCCTCCTTCGTCGCATTCACCACTAGCTCCTTCGCTTCGGGTCTGAACTTCTTGTTCTCTGTGATTTCAGATCTCTTCTCGCGCTGCGTCACTTTCTTACTTAAATTGTCGAGATCGGCACCTGCTTTCTCGGTGATATTGACTTTGTCTTTCACTGCTTCATTGACGCCTTCGTGTGGAATTTCGAGGTTGCCTGGGGCCATGGTGAGTTGAGGAAAATCAGAACTTAAAGACATCGTGATCCTGCTCCAGACGCTCCTTCATAGCAAAGAGCTGCTCGATCATCGTCGTGTACTGGGGAGATTCGTCCGGCGTCTGCTTGCTGATGTAGAGCTCGTAGAGGTCCTTCAGCAGCCGTGAGACGTTCATGAGGCCCATGTCTGCGCGCTCCTGCTCCTCCTCGGACATCGCGTTGTACACGCTTTCGTTGAGAAACGACCGAGGCTTGTAGACGTCGATCTCTCCGGATTCCACCATCGCCTTGATCGACTTCAGAAAGTTCAGATGAGCTTCGCTGAGTTTTCCTGCAATCGGAGCGCCCGCTTTCACCTGCTGGTCGTCCGTAAGAGATGGTGCCGTTGCGAGTTTCTGGTGGAAGTCGGCCATTTCCTGTCATTGTACCAGACTTTCGATTCGTTGGGAATATCCTATACTATCTTCCCATGCCCTCCGATCTTCTGTCACAGGAGCCGCTTGCGTACCGTCTCCGGCCTGTTCGGCTGGAGGATTTTGCAGGGCAGGAGCATATCGTCGGGAAGGGGACTGCCCTGCGTAAGGCGATCGAAGCCGATGCCCTTCGCTCTGTCATATTTGCAGGCCCCCCGGGAACGGGAAAGACGACGCTCGCACGCATCATCGCGGAGGCGACGAACGCACACTTCACGCAGCTCAATGCCGTCACGAGTGGCATCAAGGACATCAAGGAAGTCTGTTCCGAGGCCGAGCGGGTACAGAAAACTCTGGGGCAGAGAACGGTACTCTTCATCGATGAGATTCATCGCTTCAACAAGTCCCAGCAGGATGCGCTGCTGCCGTACGTCGAGAGCGGTGTCGTCACCCTCGTCGGTGCGACGACGGAGAATCCGTACTTCGAGGTAAATCAGGCTCTGGTCTCGCGTTCGCAGGTGTATCTGCTGCAACCGTTGTCCGTAGCGCATCTCGAAGAAATTCTCTGCAGGGCGGTGACGGAAAAAAACGGTTTCGCAGGAAAACTGAAAATCGCTCCGGCAGCGGTAACACACATTGCAACGGTCAGTAACGGTGATGCGCGTATTGCTCTCAATTTCCTGGAACTTGCGGCGCTGACGCAGGGCACGAATTTGTCTGTGGAGCAGGTGCAGAAGCTTCTCGACACGCGTTCCATGCGCTACGACAAGACAGGCGAGGATCACTACAACACCGTTTCCGCGTTCATCAAAACACTGCGTGGCAGTGATGTAGATGCCGCACTCGTGTGGCTGTTCAAGATGATCTCGAGCGGCGAAGAGCCGCGCTTTCTCTTCCGGCGCATGACAATTTTTGCGAGTGAAGACATTGGCAATGCAGATCCGCGCGCACTGCAGTTTGTCACTGCAGCGTGGGATGCCTTCGAGCGCGTAGGGCTACCCGAAGGAGAATTCTTTCTGGCACACGCATGTGTGTATTTGGCGCAGGCGCCCAAGAGCAACGCCGTCACACGGGCGATGGGCGCAGTGAAGCGAGTGATTGCTACCGCTCCGACTCTCGAAGTGCCGAACCATCTGCGCAATGCACCGGTGAAGGGTATGAAGCAGCAGGGCTACGGTGACGGCTACGAGTATCCGCATGATCATGAAGGAGGCATTGTCGCTGGGAACTATTTCCCCGTCGGCATGCTCCCCCGGAACTTCTACGAGCCGACGGACAGGGGGGAGGAAGCGAGTATCCGGGAGAGGATTGAGAAGGCCAAAAGCGTCATCCGCGCGGGATAGTTGCGCTTCTGGGAAGCGCTGTTAGGGCTATTTAACAAATCATAAAATATGTTATAATGTAATTAACACCCACATGTCCTTCTCACACCAGTCCCTGCGCAATTTCGCGCATCAGCACGACGATATTCCGGCGTTTCACGCAGGGTATCTGCTGCTCACCATCCTCTCTGCAGCGATGTTGAACCTCGGTGCCTTTGTGCTGCTGATCGCCGCGCACATGTCACTCGATTTCGTGAAGTACCGCGAACGTAACGGACTCCCATGGTCGCAGACGTTCGAGGGCATGCTTCGTGAGAGCCTTGTCGATCTGACACTGCTCTTCACCGGGGTCGCGCTGTCGGTGTACCTGCATCACCATGTAGCCGTTGCTGCTTTGAGTGGCATGTTTCTGGAGCAGGTAAAGCTTGTCCGGGCGCTTGCGCTGTTCGTTCCCAAATTTGAAATTCTCCGTCACTTCGTTGTCGCTGTGCTCTCTCTTCGTAGTTACCTCAGTGAATTACACCCCGGTATGCACACCGGCTGGTCCGGTCCGGAGAGGCTGTGCATGGCGCTCTGTGTTCTTTCCATTGTTCTCGTGGCTTTTGCCTCACCACTCATGAGTGCCCCCGGAGATGTTGTTACGGCAATTCTGGCGGACGAACTCATTCCATGGCGTCTCTGAAGAAGTCCCGCCTCCTTCGTTCTGTGTGTTCCGAGGGTTAGACGGGAAGGCCGTCCGGAAAGAGTTCCCGCTCGGTCGCCTTTGCTTCCGCAAGCCAGATGTCACCCTCGTGCGAGCGCTGTCCGTTCCCGTAGCGTTTACGGAAATCGTCGAAGCGTTCGTCGAGCGTGACGACTTCATCCAGCCGCACTCGCTTGTCTGCGTAGAAGAGCAGGCGTTGTTCGATCGTCACGCGTTCAGGGGAAGGCTGCATCAGTCCGTGGACGGCAACAATCTCTGCGAGAGCGTCGAACCCTTCGTCACGGAGAAACGCTGCACAGCCTTCTTCATGGCGCATGCCCGGATAGCGGTTCTTCCACACATTCCAGGTGGCGATCTGTTCGTCCGAAATTGGTTCGTCAGAGAGTGCTTTCCCATGCTTGAAGTCGAGGAAGCGCAGGAGGTCGTGGACTTCTGCGGCACGTCGGAGTGCGAGGGGACGGAGCAGAATGCCGCGTTCCAGAAGCGCATTCCCAAGAAGGTCACACAAGTTCGCAACGGCATCGCAGTGACGGACGATATGGCCGGGAAGCGCAGCCTCTGTGCGCCAGCGAGAAATGTCTTCCAGTGAGGGCAGGGGAATATCTTCAAACTCCGCGTTGAGAACTCTCCCCGGACGATCGGTTTCGGCGAGGTGAATTCTGATAGCCCGCACCGCACGCTCACTCAGCCTCTCCGCCCATTCGATGCAGCGAAGTCCCGTGAAATCATCGCTCTCCGCAATCAGCTTGTCGGCATCTGCCTGCTTCAGTCGGTAGAGGTCGATGTGCAGAATCTCCATTCCATCGCCGGATGTGTAGCGCTGTTCGAGGGCATAGGTGGGGCTGGTGACAGGGCCGGGGACACCCATCGACTGCAGCAAACCCTGTAACAATGTCGTTTTACCGGCTCCCAGCTCACCGTCGAGCCAAATGGTGGTTGCTGGGCCGTAGAGAGTGTCACGGAGAGACGCCCCGCAGGAGTACGTTATTTCTGCATCAGGTAGCCAAATCTGGGCTGAATCGGTCATTGACGATTAAATAGAAAAGTGTTATTATAATACAAAGTACATAAAACAATGCAAACAGCAAAATTTACCACCATTAGGGGATTCTCCAGCACATCTCTGCATTGCCGGAGGGAGCCGCATAGCCTGCACTACCTGAAGCAGAAGACGTCGTTCTGGATCGCCGTCATTTCGCTCTTCGCGTTCGTCGCCGGCAATATGGTCGGTCAGCATGGGTGGTATACGTTCTGGGCATCCGTTCTGGGCGAGGGCGATGATAGCCTGATCGCCTACACGGGGACAGTCACGCCGCTCGCAGAAATCGTCGACTATACCTGCTGGGCGAAGTTCGGAGGCGACTTCAAGTCACACACCTTCCGTCAGTCTCCGGTGGAATGCAGAACTGCCGCACCTGCGTATGAGGGACATGCGAATCACCCGATGATTTCGATGGAGTACATGTCCGGATACACAAGCGGTGAAGAGGGGACTGGCTTGCACTCCGGTGTCGACTACCGCGTTCCTGTCGGTACTCCTGTCCGCACCGTCATGGCGGGCCGCGTGACGAAAGTTGTTCAGGACTCTCCCGGTTACGGGATGTTCATTGTCCTCAAGCATCCTGGCAGCCCGGATCCCGACAACCCCGGTTCCGTGACGACGCTCTATTCCACCTATGCCCACTTGAGTGCCACGTACGTCATGGAAGGCGAAGTGCTGCAGAAGGGAGATGAGATCGGACTTTCCGGCAACAGCGGTGAGAGCACTGGGCCGCATCTTCACATTCAGATAGACCGCGGCGATGCGCCCTTCATTCCGTACTCTCCGGGAACCGTCGATGACGGGTACCGGTACACGCTGAGCCCGATGCTGTACGTGCAGGCGAATTTGCGCCCGATCGCGACGACAACGGTCGTCAGAGCGGGGTCGTCCTCGTCGTCTGTCCTCTCGCGGGTGATCTCTCCGGCACCGCAGCGCAGAAGCGTGTCCGATATGGTCGCATTGCTCCGCAGCAGGCGTGAAGACCGCATTCGCTCGCGTTCGCTTGCCGTCAGTACTCGCCAGACAGTTGCCACCGCGCGCACCGAACAGCCGCTCCTCCCGTCTGCACCTCCGGTCGTTGTCGAGCCGAAAGTCGACACTGTTCTCGGGGAGTCCGTGTCGTACACGGCGGAGAACGGCACGGTCGACACTCTCCGTTTCGTACATGATGGATCCTTCACAGGTCGCGGTTGGGAGAAGCTCCGCGTGACTCTGCTGGATGCTGACGGGAACCCCGTTGCGAACCCCCGGCTCGACAGTGATCTCCGTCTCGTCGCCGCGTACGGCACTGCGGAGTTCCGTCCTGCGACACTCTCCGTTCTCGATTTCGCCGGCGGCACAGCCGAGGTTTTCCTGCTCCCGCGAGGACGCCGGACCGTCGTTATTCAGGCGATTCCGTTCTCTTCGGTGAGTGAACCGCTCCGGTACGAGGAGTAGAGAGTAGTGCGTAGTACGGAGGTTTGGATTAGAGGAATTTTTTGTAGTTCTCCATTTTCAGCACGTGCATTGCAGGCTCCTCGTACGGGTGTGCTTCGACGATGGCCCTGACGATCTTCCCGATGTCTTCTTCCGGTGCAACGCACTCAATGCGCTCCTCTTCGACTTCTTCCGTGGTACCGACAGTACCGACTGCAGGCTTCGCACCTTTCAAAGGTCGGAATCTCCCGGTGCCGCGTGACGAGAATGAGCACGAATCGTACAGGCCGATTCTCCCAGCGCCAGCGCCAGCGGCAGCCGCGCGCACGGCGTCAGCCTGGTCAACGGGGCAATACACAATGATGTGATACATCATAATGGTGTCGCAATTGTAGACCCGCACGAAGCGTGTGCGCTATGCCTTTCTTCGCGTTGAGGAATACGCAGATAAGACGATCATCATCAGCAGGAGCGCTAACCCGGCCAGAAGTTTTTCCGCCGTCGAGAGAAACAGCGCAGTGATACCGAATAGTGCGCCGATGCCGGCGGTGAGTGCGATGATATTCCTTGGCGACCAGCCTTTGCCGAGCAGGCGATGGTGCAGATGTTCATCGGTAGCATTGCCCTGCAGCGGATTCTTCCCTTTCAGAATTCTCCTCGTGACGACAATGAAGACATCGATGAGCGGAACTCCGAGGACCAGAAATGCCGTTGCTACCTTGCCGCCTGCGAAGATGGTCAGGACACCGAGCATGAGTCCGAAGAACATTGCGCCGGTATCACCCATGAGTACTTTGTTCGGCGGAAAGTCGAAGAGTAGTCCTCCCGCGGCGATCCCCGCGAGCACGAACGCAATCAGCGCGACGTCCGGCTGGTTCACGCGGCTGCTGAGGGAGAGTGCGCCGATGACGACGAATCCAAGGAATGAGAGGACACTGACCTGACCGGGAATGCCATCGAACCAGTTCAGCGCATTCATGGTCAGCATGAGCCAGAAAATCGTGAACACACCGCTCCAGAGAGGCAGAGGGCCGAACAGCCCCGTCATGATGTCGATCGTATCAAGTTTCAGGAAGCCGTCGCTCAGCAGGGGATTCGTCAGTGTGTAGATGCGTGATCCCGTTGCGAAGATGAGAAATGCAACGCTGGCCTGAACGAGAAGGCGTCCCACTGCAGGCAGCTTTCCTCGATCATCGGCATAACACACCATGGAGAGCGCTGCGACCGAAATGCCGATACCGAAAAGCTGGCGCGACCATGCACCGAGAGCACCGAGAAAACTGAGGAAGACGAGGACGGCAATGATTCCTGTCGGATAGGGGAGTCGTGCGCGGGAATGTCCATAGCGCTCGGGGAAATCCAGGAGTCCCATCCGCGGAAAATATTTCAGTGCTGCTGCATGCAGCACTACGGTGATCAGAAATGCCGTGAGTGGAACGACAGCGAGCATCATGCTGGTATCATCATAACCAATAACCCCATAACCTTATAACCCAATCATTGCTCCTATGACCCGTTCCCGTTCCAATCCGGATAAACTCCTCTTCGGCATTCTAGGGTCTGTTCCGGAAGCTTCTGATGTGCTCGCGTCGTGGAACGCGTACTTCCGCACTCACAGTATTGACGCATCCATAGATCGCTATCCCTGTACCGAAGCGACCATTCCGGAGCGTTTAAGCGAGATGTTCCACTTCGACCGCAGGGGATATATTGTCGGATTACCGCTACAGAAAGCCATAATTCGGTACTTAGATCGTCTAGATTCGTCGGCGACGGAGGAGGGGAGTGTGGATACAGTTCTCAATGATCACGGGTGTCTCCTCGGATATTTTTGCAACGCTCATGCCGCTGCGCGCAGGCGTATTTGGTTGAATGCCGATTAGATAGATATTTTCCGTTTTGTCGAGAGTTTGCTTGAATACGATTCGATCGGGATTACAGTACTGTCAAGCCGTGTGGTTCACACCTCGGGCTCATCGCTTCTCGCGCCCTGTGGTGGTTCTTGTGAAGCGGTGAGCTCAGCCTTCACCACGTCAGCTCACCTGAGCTAACCGAAGGCTGACCACACGGCCTGTTTGTCGCATCGTTAAGTTTTCCACACTCGCGTGTATCGGTACGGATCGGTACACTTTTGTCATGCACTATCCCACACTCGATCAAGCGAATATGAAAGGAATGCGTGTTCTGCTCCGTGCGGGTTTCGATGTTCCCATGGAGAACGGACAGATCAAGGACACGACGCGCATGGAAGCGATGGTCCCGACGATGAAGTACATTCTCGATCATGGGGCCTCTCTCATCCTCATGGCGCACCAGGGGAGACCCGATGGCATCGATCTGCAGTTTTCCCAGAGACCGCTCGTGCCGCTCCTGGAGAGGATGCTTTCGGCAACGGTAACCTTTGCGGATTCCTGTGCCGGTGAATCGACCCTTGCGCAGGCAAAAGCTCTGAAACCGGGCGAAGTACTTCTTCTCGAAAATCTCCGCTTTCACTCCGGTGAAAAGAGCAAGGATCCCTTGAAGCGCGAAGCTCTGGCGAAGGAACTTGCCGCACTTGCGGACCTCTACGTCGATGATGCATTCACGAATGCGCACAGAGACCATGCGAGTATGACGGGCGTTCCGAAGATCATTCCGGGATACCTGGGATTGAATATCCAGAAGGAAGTGAACGGGCTCGGAAAGGCCGTGCATAACCCCGTGAAGCCGGTGACGCTCATCATCAGTGGCGCGAAGACCGAAACCAAGATTCCCGTCATCGAAAATTTCATGAAGATCGGCGATGACATTCTCGTCGGCGGGTGCATCGCCAATACACTGCTCGCGGCTAAGGGATTCGAAGTCGGTGGCAGCAAGTATGACAGAGATTTTCTCCCGCAGGCGAAGGAGCTTCTCGCGAAGAGTGGCAAGAACGGCAATGCGACCATTCACCTTCCGTCCGATGTCCTCTGCGCTCCGAGGCCTGCCGCTGATGCTGCGGTGACGACGCTCGCTGTGACTGCCGTTCCGCCGGAGCTGGCGATTTTCGATATGGGACCGATGACGACGAAGGAGTATTGCGATGTCGTTGCTACATCGAAGACCGTTGTCTGGAACGGGCCGCTGGGCTTCTACGAAGTCGAGAAGTTTGCCGTTAGCACCGGTGCGATGGCGGATGCCGTTCGCAAGGCGACGGAAGCCGGAGCGGTTTCGATTATCGGGGGCGGGGATACGCTGGATTTCCATGATCGGTACAGCGTTGCAATAGATCGCTACACGTTCGTCAGCACCGCCGGCGGCGCCATGCTCGATTTCATCTCCGGTGTACCCATGCCCGCTCTTGAGGTTCTCGTGAAGCCGTGAGTGCAGGACACGCCATTACCGTTCTCATTCCCGACCACGGCGAGCCAGTGACGTTGTTTCTGGAGCGCGTTGCCGAAACACCCGGTGAACTTCTGCTCATCCTGTCCGATCTGGAACAGGTCATTGCAGGAGATGATTCCGTACGCGATCGTTTCCTTGCCACACTTCGTCCTGTCAGCGGTCGCGTACGCATCGCCACGCGTAGTCTCCCTGTCGTCCGTGATGCCCGGAAATCCGGCATTCGTGTCGTTGATCGCCTTGCGGATCTCGACAAGTTGCTTGAGGGCAATGCCCGTGCGGAGGAAGCACGACGCGAATTTCTTCCGCATCTGTGGCGCCAGCAACTGCGAAGTCGTCTCCAGTCCATGGGTCTTCTGTCACTGCCGAAGTTACGCATTTGGATGTTAATCGTCCTGAGTGCAGGACTCTTTCTATTCGTCGTCTTCCGGTTGCTGCCGTCGGCGACGGTGGAAGTGTGGCCTCGGGAGGACACGGTCAGCCAGACGGTGAATATTTTCCTCGCGCAGACCGGTGCGATTGCAGCACTTCCGCCACGCGTCCGTGTCATGGAACTGATTCCCATTACCATCACGCTCGACCGCACGATGACGTTTGATCAGATCAGCAGGGAATTCATCGGCACGAATGCAACGACGACGATGACGATCATCAATAATTCGGAGGAGCCGTACTGGCTGAAGAAGGGATCGCGTTTGTCGAATCAGGCCGGCATGGTCTTCAAGATTGTTGATTCCGTGAAGATTGATGCAAAAGGGGAAACCGAGGTTGGAGCTGAAGCCCTGCCGGAGGACACCTTCGACGAGATCGTCGGCTCCCGCGGTAACGTTCCCGCAGGACTCAAGTGGGAATTCCCCGCACTTGCCCCCGAGGAACGCATTCTCGTCTACGCAGAGAACCGCGTGGCAGCCACCGGCGGCAACAGTACGTACCGCACTGTCCTTTCCCAGAAGGATATGGACCTGATGAAGGCAACATTGGAAAATGGCCTCCTGAGTCTCGCGAAGCAGATGGTCGATGAGCGCAGGGACATCTACAACGTTGAGCATGAAGACAGCACCATGGAGATTCTCTACTACGATGAGCTCACCAAGTTCACGTATCACGATTTCGTGTACCCGACTGAATTTCTGGGCCAGGAAGTCTCATCGGTTCCCGCGAAGGGAAGCATTACCTACACGGCGTATGCCTATGATTCCACGCAGGTTCTCGACATTCTGAGCAGGGAAGTCCTCGGGCACGTGAATGAAGGCAGGCGCATCCTTCCGGAAACGCTCACGCTCGGGCACCTCGTCGCGCACGTCATTGATTACGAAGATGATTTGTCGTGGATCAAATTGACGATCGACTTGTCTGGAACGGAGCAGCACATCCTCGATCCACTGTCTCCGACCGGTGCGGTCTTCGCGAAGAAAGTCCGGGACCAGATCAAGGGTCTCACACGTGCGGATGCAGAGCAGGTCATCCGAAACTTTCCGGAGGTGAAGAAGGCGAGGGTTTCTGTCTGGCCGCCGTGGACAGATGTCCTTCCCGGCATCCCATCTCACATCACCGTGAAGCCGATTGAGGAGTTTGCACTGTAATCTCTATGATCCCAACTTTCAGGCACTGGCTGGCGCTCCTGCACTTCATCCTGTGCTGCTTCGCCATCAGCGTACTGCTCTTTGCAGCTCTCTGTTTCTACGTCATGAGGGGATTCGAAGGCGATGCCGTTCTTCCGGCGGAATGCGCACTGGTCTTCGGTGCTGCAGTCCACGGAAAGGAGGATCCGGGGCCGGGGATTGCCCGTCGCGTCGATACCGCTGTGAACCTGTATAGAGTCGGGAAGATTCAGACGGTGATTCTGACCGGCGGAAAGGGAAATGAGACGCAGGAAAGCGAGGCGACCGTCATGCGCAGAGCCGCAGTCCTCTGGGGCATAGACCCGGTGGACGTTCGTACCGAGGAGCGCGCCACCTCTACCGTTGAGAATCTCCTGTTTTCCAAAGCATTAACGGAAGATTGCGACAGTGTTGTCGGAATCAGTGACAGATACCATCTCGCTCGTATCCGCTTTCTCGCCAACAACCTCGGTTGGCCGGAACTCCGCACGTACCCAGCCGACCGCATCGCGAATGCGTCGTTTGAGACACAAAGCATCATTCGAGAGGCTGCCGCACTGCTCTACACCGCGATGACCGGTGCTGCGACCTCCGGCAATCCTCGTCCATGAGGGGTTGGGGGTGGGGTGAGGGGGTAGGGCCACTCTCAGAAGTAGGACTTCACAACATCTAGTGTTTCTGCGCAATTACGATGAAAACTACGATTACGCACACAGCAGTAAAGAGCAGGTAAGTGTTCATCGTTGTCGCCATTCCTATCCTATACATGTATCATTCAGCGATTTGACTTTGTCAATTGATAGTTAACATAAAATGCATTATGTTAAGTAGGAAGGAATGTGGAAAACCCCCTCTCCCCCATGCCATCCAAGGACGATCAGACACCCATGGCCAAAGCAACCTCCCGCTACCTCACCTTCCTGCGTGCGGAGGAGAACAAATCGCCGTTGACCATACGTACATACGGAGAGTCACTCAGACTGATGCAGGAACTCATGCCTGTGCACTCCCCTACTTCCGTCGACAAAGCATCTGTCCGCCACTTCAAGTCCGCTCTGCATGAATTCCGCACCCGCAGGGGAAAGGAACTCTCTATCCGAACGAAAAACCACCACTTGACGATTCTGCGCGCGTTCCTCCGGTATCTGATTCAGGAGGAAGAGATGGATGTGTACCCTCCCGACCGCGTCACGCGCTTCAAAGAGGAGCAGCGCAAGGTGAAGGTACTGTTCCGGGAGGATTTAGAACGCCTGCTTGCAGCACCGGATACATCGACCAAGGAAGGCAAGCGCGATAAGGCTATACTGGAACTCTTCTTTTCTACCGGCTTACGTTTGGAGGAGCTGCGGGGGCTGAATACCAGGGATCTGAATTTCCGTACCCGGGAAATCTCTGTCCGTGGAAAGCGTGGCAAAGTGCGTGTGGTCTTCTTGAGTGATGATGCGGTGGAGGCCATCGAACGCTACCTCGAGATCCGTCTCGATCACTTAGATCCCCTCTTCATCCGGAATTTTCAGAAGGCGGTGAATGTACTGCCGCCGGGAAATGAATTCCGCCTTTCCCGTATTTCAATTTACGAAGGGGTGAAGAAGTATGCGCGTGCAGCAGGAATAATGAGTAGCCCGTCACCCCACACGCTTCGCCACAGTTTCGCGACGGATCTCCTGCGGAATGGGGCGGATTTGCGGAGTGTTCAGGAGATGCTTGGGCATAAAGACCTTGGGACGACGCAGATCTATACCCATGTCACTAATCCTCAATTGAAGGAGGTTCATCAGAAGTTTCATGGGAAATAAATGTGTGCATCACTCATCAATGCGAATACTCATTCTGTGAAGCTTTCCGCGAAATGTCACATCCAGTCGATCAAGAAATCCGCGTTGACCCAAGAGAGGGGGCACTTTTGCATTCACAAGACGTACATGGGTTTGCCAGGACCTTGGTCGGAAACCCGGATGGTCCACGATTAGTTCTATGGGATAGCGTGAACCATATGTTTGGAAGGTTCCACCACAAGCGCAATTCATTTCCAGATCGTCATCCAAGTCCGGTTCACATCCGATATCTTCTGCGATTTCAAAAGGGAGTAAGACAAAGTCCGAACCTGTGTCCACCAGCGCTTCATCGTATGGTGTCCAGGAACTCTAGTATTTAAAGGTAACCTTGATCGTAGGGTGGTAAAACCTTCCAAGGGAATTTCTATACGACGAATACTCAAAGTCCAAATCCATGCTTTCCTGCTATGCAGTTTTTTGGAATTAATGCAAATCGTACTTGTTCCACATCTTTCCGTTTGCTCACTTTTGTTCGCACGGACCTCAATGTTCGACCCGAAAGTATTACTTTTTCATTTTTTGTGGCTACCCACTTGCCGGAGTATTTTTGGTCAAAGTGCATAGTAAAAAATGTACACGCATCTTATCACATCCAAAATGCATTTTCCAGAAGTCCCCGCTCGTCTTTTTGTAGTATGGAAAATGATTTTGTCATTGTGATGCTAGGCCCATTAGGAGTCTTATGCGCTCTGGCATTTGTTATGCTCTGGATTATTTGTAAGGGGTGGGACATTCGCAGAAATTGGTGTGCCTATTATGATACGCCAGAATGGAAAGCAAAGCGTGAAGAGGCATTTGCAGTGCATGGAAGAAGGTGTGCGGTCTGTGGCACAGACAAAAATCTTCAGGTGCATCATTTGAGGTATTGGAAGTGGGGTTTTCCGATTCAGGGCAGAGAGAATGCTACAAAAGATTTGAGAGTGTTATGCAAAGAGCATCACCCAGGAGGGTTGTATTCTGCAATGCACATTCGGTTTGACAAATGGTGCTACAACAGAGCTATGAAAAAGAGGAGTACTACAAGCTTACGCCGAGGGTCTTTCTCTTCTATCCATTTATGTGGCTGTTGAGAAAGAGGCGGGATTCAGTGGGTTGAAACGGGATTCTTCGGCCGGTGCACGGATGCATCGGCCAGTTTTAAGAAATACGCATGTCTATCTCTCACTTGATCACCCCGCTCACCCACACATCAAACCTGTGGATATGCTCTTCACCTTCCACAGGATTCTGCTTCCTGAAATCAATGAGCCGCCTCAGGTGAAACTCAGCCATCTTCCGCAGACTGTCGATGTACGCTCCTGTAACTACAGTGAATGGTACATCCACACCGGACATTTGCCCGTCATACAGATGCGGATACTCCGTCATGTCCACCGTCAGCACTGCGTCCCTGCCTGCTCTCAGTTCATCCATTGCTGCAAAGACGCGTTGATGGTTGATGTAGATATTCTCCTCCATGACACGGGAGTATACACCTGCTGTTGGTACGATCTTCATGGCACTACAGAGCATTGGAGCTCCTACGCTGCTTACCTCATCTTCATCTTCACATCGAAGTAGAGCGCATTCCATTCTTCGGATTGCATCGCGTCAATGATCGGTTCGCGCTTGAGAAACTGGATGGTGATGTCATGCATCGCTCTCTTGTAGGTATCGATCACGTCATCTGCCGGAAAGTCCCTATCAGGAATTTGTCCCTTCTGCGTGTGCGGTGCTTCATGGAGGTTCACTCTCAGTATTCCTCTCCCAATCTCTACGAGGTCATCGAAGGTGTTCCAGACTGCATGCATGTTGATGTGCGGAGTGCGTTTCATATCCGGAGTTTTTATGATTCAAACCTATATCCGAAAGAGCCCTGAAACAAGGGCAAAAACGGATTTCACTCTCACTCAAACAGCGGTGCGAATTCCCCGTATCCCCACTCCTGAAGCTTCTGCTTTGGGATGAAGCGCAGTGCAGCACTGTTCATGCAGTAGCGCTCTCCCGATGGCTGCGGCCCGTCGGGAAATACGTGACCGAGGTGACTGTCACCGTGCTTGCTGCGTACCTCCGTCCGTTGCATGAAGAGCTTGCCGTCGATCCTCTCTACGATGTTCTCCGCGATCAGTGGTTTTGTGAAGCTGGGCCATCCCGTTCCGGAGTCGTATTTGTCGCGTGATGAAAACAGAGGTTCACCGGAAACGATATCGACGTAAATCCCCTCTTCGTGATTGTTCCAGTATGCGTTGTCGAAGGCGCGCTCGGTTCCCTCATGTTGCGTCACCTCGTACTGCAGATCGGAAAGTTCGTCCCTGAGTACCTCTTCGCTCGGCATCGAAAAATTGCGCCAGTCCCTCATGGGTTTCCCGGCACTGTACCTGTTGTCGTCGGAGGGGGCTGCCATGCATGAGGTGAGAATGAGTGAGAGAGCGGCGATGAGCCGTGCGCTTTTCATGACCGAATTCTAGCATAGAGTAGCCAAATTGCGTATGCTACGTGTTCCTATGGAGCGAGTGAAAGCCGAAATCTGGCAGTCCTTCGTCCGTGAAGACGGGCTCGGTGGCAACCCCGCTGGCGTCGTCATCCACAACGGCAGCCTCACACGCGAGCAGATGCAGGTTGTCGCGCGGAAACTGGATGTGTCCGAGACGGCGTTCGTCGAACATGTGAGCAATCGCACGAAACTTGGTTGCTATCAGGTGCTTTTCTACACGCCTGACGGATCGCAGGTCTCGCTCTGCGGCCATGCGACCATTGCTGCGGGTGGCAGAATATTTACCTCTGGGGATTTTGCGAACCAGAGAAAATTTTCTGAGCGGTACGAAAGGAGTGGTCGCTGGTGCGAAACAGAAGTACGTATGGAGAACGACATGATTTTCTACCAGCAGGAAATCCCCTCGCATACCGAGTACCTTTCGTGGGGTGGTATCTGTGACAGTCTCGGTCTGACCTACGAAGACTTCGACGAGCGATTTGACCCGACGAAAATTCTGACGGATGCACTGATAGCCCTGGAGAAAGATTCGCTCGAGCGCCTTCCGGCGGAATATCCGGTAAAAGATCTTCGCAGGGCTCTCGACGATGAGCAGCTGCAGGGGGTTCATCTGTTTGCCTTGGGAAAAGGTGATCCGGTCGCCCAGTGCAGGAATCTCGCCCCAGCGGTTGGCATTAACGAGGAAGCTGCCACGGGGTCCGTCACGGGTCTTCTGGCGCATGTCCTCCGCAATCAGTCGCTCCTTACACGTGACCAGCTGCAGGGAGCGCTCATGCGCTTTGAACAGGGGGAGACAGAACACACGCCGGCATCCAATCTCTTTGTTCGTTTCAAAGGCGAGGAAGTCTGGGTAGGAGGAAGGGTACGCAAAGTCCGAGAGCAAAAAATCGATCTGTAATCCGTTCTATTCGATAGGAATGATTCTGTTCGTCTGAACCGGGTTGTAGTCGCAGGTATCCGCCCACAATCCCCTCTCTTCATCCTTCGCTTCGTCTTCGAACAGAAGGTACGCGTCCTTTCTCTCATAGGTATTCTTCCTGTCGACGAAGGAGAAGCCGCTGCGGATCATCCATCCACTCACATCCATAGCAGCCACTCTACCAAGAACTGTGACCGGCTGTCATGGCATTTTTGGGTTGCGTCCGCTCATGTGCCTCTCCCATGCACTGTCCGCCGGACAGATACCTGCGTGGAGATGGCAAAAAGAGGAGTGGCAGCAGAAACTTGCAGAGAGAAGTGAATGTTCTAGAGGCGCCTACCCAATTTCCGGAGCTCATATTTCGCCTTCTTTCTGTCTTGCTGCCGACCATCGTTGACTTTGTCTTCGTGACGCTCCCTCGCCGCTTCGTTTGCCTGCTCGTACGCATTTTCGGGAACCTGATTCTGTGCATCCCCGGAAGGATTCTGCGCTGAAGCAGGAAGGTCGCTGTGGGGGTTGTTACCGAGGCCATAGAGCTCGTCAACGGCTGCCCTGAATCGCTGCCTCTGTTCCACTGTCCAGTCACCGGTCACCAGTGTGTCCGGGTGTGTGGGGGTTTCGCACTGCTGGTCGCTCTGTTCGGATTCGGGCATGGTACGGATAATCGAAAGATGCTATTGGAGTCGGTTCAGTGCGATACACGCCTTTTCATAGAATTCGGCGGACATTGTGTTCACCCTCTGCTGGAGCGCTTGCCACTCGTAACTATTCGGGTGGCGTTTTAGTGCGAGAATGCCTTCGTAGACGGCCTCGTCAGTCTCCTGTTCCAGAACCAATGATGGTGTCATTTCTTCGCTTTTTTTTCTGCCCATAAGCGGAGCCTACATCCCTCCTTCGCAGTTGTGGAGACTATTTTTGTTACTTTTTATGAGAGTAGCCGTAGTACTGCGTCAGAGAGCTTGTTCCAACCAATATGTCCCGCGATACGCGAAACGTCGGCCTTGCCATCGGCATCTCCATGCTCCTTGTGGCCACAATTGCCGCCCTTCCCCAGATGGTCTGGGGCATCGGCTTTTGAAGCCAAAAAGGAATGCATAACCATGTCTATTGCATATCTGGCCGCACGTTGTATCTTCACGGTAGTTGATCCTTAACCTGTCCCGTTTGGCAATGCCTGCCAGAAGGACACTGCATCTCCCGCGCGATGGTCGCGTCCCCTTTTTGCCAGATACCGTGGCATCGGTTTCTAGAAAGGAGGGCTTCGATCCAGCCGGGTGGATACACGGGGTATCTCTTGCTCCCACAAGGAGCTTGCCCGTCCACCGAAAAAAGGAGGATATGCAGAAAATTCCCTGCCATGAGGGAAAGGACAGGTTATCAACCATGAGCAGTGTGTGGCCACTGCTCGCTTTTCAATTCACCATGTGACGGGGCACTTGGCGCCGGATATGCATGAGTTTGACTAAAGGATCTTCACAAACTTCCTCTTCCCGACTCTATAGACGCCTTTTTCCGCAAGAGCTTCGATCGATGCGACGTGCTCATCGTCCTTCTTGATGCCCCCCTGCTCGATCAGGCGGCGCGCTTCGGACTTCGAGGCGACAATCCCCTCCCCTACGAGTACGTCGATCAGCTTCTGCCCCTTCCTGACCTTCACTTCCTGAATATCCTCCGGAACGCCCCTATCTTTGAAGACTGCATTGAATTCCATTTCAGCCCCAGATGAAGCCGATTTCCCGTGGTACAGTGCAACGATCTCCGCAGCGAGTCGTGCTTTCGCATCACGCGGCTTTCCTTTCAGTATCTTCTTCACTTCATCCATCGGAACATCTGTGCAGCACTCAAAGTACACCGCCATGAGGTCGTCTTTTATGCTCATGACTTTGCCGAACATGTCATTCGGTTCGTCATCCAGGTAGATGCAGTTGTCGTAGGTCTTGCTCATCTTCCGCCCGTCGACTCCTTCGATGAGCTTCGTCGTCAGGACGAATTTGTCGCGCTTGCCGTACGCTTTCTGGAGTTTCCGTCCGCAGAGCATATTGAAGAGCTGGTCGTTTCCTCCTATTTCGCAGTCGACATCCAGTGCGACGGAGTCGTATCCCTGCATCAACGGGTAGAGAAACTCAGACGGGCTCAGGTCATCACCCTTTTTCATGCGCTCCTTGAACATGTCGCGTTGCAGCATCTGCTGCACGGTGAAGTTGTTGGCGATCTTCATGATGTCCTCTCCGCTGAGTTTGGAAAGCCACTCGTCGTTGTAGCGAATGGTGATTTTGGAAAAATCCAGAATCTTCGATGCCTGCTCCCTGTAGGTTTCGAAGTTCTTCTTCACCTGCTCCTTCGTCAGTGGCTCCCGCATGGTATCCCGGCCTGTCGGGTCTCCGATCATCGCCGTGTAGCTGCCGATCAGGAAAATGACATCATGTCCTGCGTTCGCAAATGCCTGTAATTTTCGGAGAGGTACGGCATGGCCGACATGAAGGTGCGATCCCGTCGGGTCGATACCCAAATACACGCGCAGCTTCTTTCCCGATTTGAGCTTTTCTTCTGCCAGCTCCTTCGGGACAACTTGTTCTACGCCACGTGTCAGGAGGTCAGTCATCATTGTTAGTGTAGCAAGATTTCTCCTAATTCTCACTTTCTTTTGTCTACGCGATAGCAAAAGCGCTGTATGTCATAGCGATCGTAGACGAACTATGATGACATCTGGTGCCATTTCGTACTTTCTTTTGCTGCCACCAAAAGAAAGTACGCAAAGAAAACGACCCGGCTACGCCGGGTACCCCGCGCAAAATGGCCCCCTCCGCCCCCCGCGCCACATTTTGCGGAAGAAGCGAGGCTCCCTCCCATTCTCATTTCATGTTGTGCATCCGGGGAAGGTTCCGCCGCCACGGGGGGTGAAGGGGAAGGCCCTGTTCTCGTGCCGACGAAACGGCTCCGAATCCCTGCCTGCCGGCAGGCAGGCCTGGAGGAGCCGGTGAGGAGGCCCAGGGCCGGGTGGAGTGGGAGTTGGCGGCGGGTGCGCTTTTCTTTGTCATCTTTCTTTTGTCGCGTAGACAAAAGAAAGTGAGAGCATTCACAATGCTTCGGTGGAACTTACAGCAGATACCTCATCGCGCTTAGATGCCTTTCTGGCTTCCAAAACCAGTCTGAGTCGCTCGCGTGTCCGGAGAGCAATCGATCTAGAGCTGGTCACCGTCAACGGAAGCGTGGAGCTGAAGCCGGCGAAGAAGGTGAAGAAGGGTGACATTGTGGAGATCGATGTAGATTCCCTTCCGGTTGAAGGCGCGCAGATTTCCCCGGTCAATCTGTCATTGGAGGTTCTGTATGAAGATGCTGCATGTATGGTGATCTGCAAACCTTCGGGTGTGTCAGTGCACCCCGGTGCAGGCATGCCGCCCGATGAAGTAACCGTTCTGCATGGCATCGCGTGGCTGATGAAGGAACGATCACTCCCCTTTTCGACAGAGACTTCCCTGGTGCATCGCTTGGATAAAGATACGACGGGATGCCTTCTCGTAGCGAAGACCGCAGCCGCACATACCGCTCTGCAAAGCCAATTTGCCGACCGCACGGTACAGAAGTCCTATCTCGCACTGGTCAGTGGCGTTCCGGACCCTCCGAAAGCTGTCATCGACGCACCGATCGGGAGAAACCTCACGGAGAGGACGAAGATGTCCGTTCTCAAGACGACTGTGAGCCGCGAGGCGAAGACGTCATACGAGGTACTGGATCAGAGTGCGGAGTGCGCACTCGTTCGCTGTGATCTGCATACGGGACGCACCCACCAGATTCGCGTGCACATGGCTTTCATCGGTCAGCCCGTTCTCGGCGACGCAACATACGGTTCCTCTGAGAGCTCTTCTGTGGCTAGGAAATTGGGTGTGGAGACTCTGCTTCTCCATGCATGGAGATTGACGTTTGTTTCTCCGGATACCGGAAAACATATCAGTGTGCAGTGCACTGTGCCTGCATCATGGGCGAAAACACTTTCGGAGGCGGGAATATCTGAGCCCCAGTAAGGCTCATCGCGGCGTGAACTGTACGGTGTACGTCACCGTATCCAGAATTTTGTTCTCCGCGTCCCGTGCGACAATGCGGTAGACGTTGCGTCCGCGCTTCAGCGTGAAGAGATCCGTGCTTGCGATGTAGTTGAAGAACGTTTTTCCTGCGGTGTAGAGCTGCAACTTATAGCCGTTCACCCACACACTTGCGGTTCTCTCCGGGACAATTCCTTCAATGAGGAAATCGTTGATATCCGTCGTGTACTCCGTTCCCGGAGCGGGTGCGGTCACACGTACGCTTCCCGGCATGGTCGGTGCATTATCGGGTAGCTTCGATTCTTCGGCTGTCCGGGGAGGTGCTGGTCGTGCGGTGCCTCCGGAGGAGTCCGCTGCGGGGTCCGTCACCACGCCCTCCTCTCCTTCGCCGAGAATGACGGTGAGTTCCACGGGGTCGCTTCTATAGCCGCCCTTGTTGATCGCAACGACGCTGAAAACGTTGATACCGGGCTTGAAGTTGTCGAAGGCGGTGTTCGCCAGGTAGCTCCAGTCCGCGTCGCCCGGCTTGAAGAGCTGGAGGCGGTAATCATTGACCATGATACCGACGGCGTCCGCCGGCGCCCTGCCTTCGATCTTGATCTCCTGGCTCGATGTGCGGAAGGTCTGTCCCGACTTAGCCGGACCCTCGATAGTCGGAGGCTTTGGCGGTGTGCGGTCTCGCTTCACGTTTCTCACCGCCTGTGAAACCACGACACCGTTGCTGTCGACTGCTTCTATGGTAATGGTAATTGCATCTTCGTCCGGCAGTGTGAGTTCCTGCGCAAACGTATGCTCGCTTGCATTCAGCGTTGCGAGGTATCCGTTGATGCGGACATTCTCCACGCCCTCTCCGTACGTGCCGCTGACATCGATGGTCGCTCCCCGTGCCTCAAATCCATCCTTGGGTGAGACGACGGTCAGGACCGCAGTGCTCGGTCTGTCGCCTGCGGGAGCTTCCGGATTCTTCGTGGCAGTTGAACCTGCGAATGCTGCCCGGCTTTCGCTGATGAACGGTGGTTCAAGCAGATCCGGCGTGATGGGGTTCCGGAATGCGTACATGTCTGCCGCTGATTCTCTGCCTTCGGGGACAGAGAAAACCTGGCCCTCGCCGATGACTATGGGATCGGAGGAGCCTGCGACGGTGACGGAGAGACCCGGACCGTCAGCAGCATAGACGAGAACGGACCTGCGTCCGATGACCACTTCCGCGTGCGAGGGAATCTCAATGCTGAGGATGGGAGTCTCTACCGTGCGCACAATCGATCCAGAGTAGGAAGCGAGCGGAGGGGTCGCCATCCAGAGGTTCCCTTCCTCCAGCGTCAGCGCGACGAGGGACTTTTCGCTCCCCCGCATGCTCTTGCGTACGGTCAGCTCCGTTTTCTCATCCAGTCGCACAAAACCACCGTCGAAGAGTGTCAGGGATGCGTAATTCCTCGGTGTCGTGACGACCGCGTCCCCCGGGTAGACCTTCATACCGTTCTCGGCGCGTTTGAAGCCACCGTCGTCGACGGAAACGTTGACGAGACCGTTGGGTTCAACGTGGAGAATTGCGGCGGAGAGCTGCTGCGTATTGCCGACACCGAACCATTGGAGAATCTTGAACGCCACAATCACCAGTACGATGCCGAGCAGGACCAGGCTGACGAGCCTGCGCGACGCAGGTCTCTGCGGCGTGACAGGATAGGGTCTCCGGCGGTGCCTCTGCATCAGCATGGCAGGTAATACTATGCCAAGACAGCGTCGCTATGCAACGTCGACTGTGTACCGGGTATCCCGGGTCTCACATCGTCACGCGCTCCACTTCCAGGAGTGTCGTCTTTCTGGCTTCTATCAGCTCTTTTCCCCAGTCACCCATTGTCTTGAAGCCCTCCTTCTTCGCCTGTGTGGAGATGACATCTGCGGTTTCGTTCTGGAGGATGAGCTTCTTGATTTCCGGTGAGATCATGAGGAGTTCCGGCAGGGACATGCGGCCGCCGTAACTGGCGTTGTCCGCCGGGTCGCACTTGGCGTCCTTGGCAGCGCATGCAGGAGTCAGTGTGCGGACGAGTCGCTGCGCGAGGACTGCACGAATGGCAGGCGCGAACGTATACGGGCTCACACCCATCGAGAGGAGACGGGGAATGGCTTCAACGGCAGAGTTCGTATGCAGTGTACTGAGCACCATGTGGCCCGTGAGCGACGCATCGATGGCGGTCTGTGCCGTTTCGTAGTCGCGGATCTCACCGACGAGGATGACGTTCGGGTCGTGGCGGAGTACGGAGCGCAGTCCCGAGGCGAACGTGTAGTCGTGATCAGGGTCGATCTGGCTCTGCACCACACCGGCGAGCTCGTATTCCACTGGGTTTTCCAGTGTGATGATGTGTCGCTGACGTCCGACGATGGTATTGAGGAGGGCGTAGAGCGTCGTCGTCTTTCCCGATCCTGTTGGACCCGTGATGAGAAAGAGTCCGTTCGGCATCGCCACGATATCCTTCAGCTTTGCTTCGATATCCTTGGGGAAGCCCAGTTGCTCAAGCGGAGCAATACCACGCTCCGGATCGAGAAGACGCAGCGTGTACGTTTCCCCGAAGCGTGACGGGATGGTAGCGACGCGAACGTTGACGATTTTCAATCCCTTACCGGTAGCATCCGCTTTCGCGGTGAACGTGTACTGTCCGTCCTGCGGAATATTTGTCACGTTGAGCTTCAGCTTGGAGACGAATTTAATCTGCCGGGCGAAGTCATCGTAGGTTTTATGATCGATTCTCGAGATTTCGACGAGAACACCATGCAGACGTACCTCGAGCCGGACATTGCCCTTTTCCGGTGAAACGTGGATGTCGGAAATACCCTGTGCTGTGCAGTATTGCTGCAGCGCATCCTGCAGTTTCGGGCCGTCCAGAGTGTTCCAGTTGATTCCGGTTTCCATCTCATGATTATAGCATAAAACAGCGATTTGTTCTATCGGATATTTGTAGAAATGGCAGGGGTTTACGAGGCCTCCGTTATCATCATGCTCCCTCATGGCACCGCACAGGAATTACTCCGAAGCACAGCGAAAGAGATCCGCTCTCCAGAGGATGCTTGTCCTCCACGGATTTCTGTCACTCTGCACTCTGGTTGTCGTCGCGCGCCTTCTCGAATTGCAGGTGATCAAGGGTGCGGAGTTCCGTGCACTTGCACAAGCACAGCACTACGGCGGCGTCGTTCTGCCTGCGAAGCGCGGCAGTATTTACGCGGTGAACAGCAAAACCGGAGACCGGAGCATACTGGCGACCAACACGACGTTGGATCTCGTCTACGTCGACCCGCTCGTCACGGATGATCCGAACCTCATTGCGCGGACGCTCGCGCACATGCTCGTGACCGATCAATTCCACGAGGCGTGTTCCTCCGGTACCGAGGAGTGCCCGCTTGAGCTTGCTCCGTACTACGATGCGGCATTCGATCCTGTGATGAGAATGCAACGCCTGCAGACGGGCGCGCTACTGGAGCCTGTCGTTGCCGGTGCGCTCCCTCCGGTGCGCCAGGAGGATATTCCATTGATCGACGTGATTCGTGCCTCTTTCGAACACGACATCGCCGTGAAGATCCGCGAAAAGCGCGTGACCTTCGCTCCCCTTCTCTACGGCGCGAACAAAGTGCAAATGAAGATGGTCGATGATCTCCGTATTCCCGGTGTTACCGTGGTTCATGATACGAAGCTCATCTACGCAAACCCCGAGCAGGTGTCCCAGCTCAAGATCCACTCCTACGCACGGCAGCTGTCGGACATTCTTTCCATCGAGGTGGAGGCGGCGTCGAATCTCCTCCGTGCTCGTCCGCTGCGGTACGTCCCTGTCATGCGCAGGCTGCCGCCCGATCTTTCGCTGAAGATCAAGGAGCGCAAGCTTGCTTCCATGGACGAGACGAATGCGCAGAAGCGCGAGGCTCCGAATAGGGAGGCTGCACAGAAAATTCTCGATCCGCTCCGTAGCATCGCGCTGATTCCGGAGCACTGGCGCTACTACCCGGACGGCACGGTTGCTTCGCATGTTGTCGGTTTTCTGAACTCCGTGCAGGAAGCGCAGTACGGTATTGAGCGAACGTTCGATCCGCAGTTGAAGGGACAGGAGGGGTTGATCAGCACCGTGTCCGACCCGCAGGGCGGACAGATTCTGACCGCCAATCAGACCATCGTGAATCCGCGCGACGGAGATTCCATCGTGCTGACGATCGATCGGTTCATTCAGAAGAAAACTGAGGAGGTTATGCAGGAAGCTGTTCGACGGTTCAATGCCGACAGCGGCCAGGCCATCGTGATGGACCCCGTCACCGGCCGGATTCTTGCGATGGTCAATGTTCCCCTCTTCGACAGCAACAACTACGGCAATGTGTATGAGAAGGAACCCGTGGTGCTCGATGCCGGAAAACAGAAGCAGATCGTTGTGGAGATCTACCATCCGGAGAACAACCAGTTCGTTCTCAAGGCGTACCTTGACGACGTGTTCACGGAGGAGGGGCGCATGAACCTCACCGATAAGATCCGTGAGAAATTGGAGGAGATCGAGGTGCTTTTCGATCTGCGCGACATCGCCCGATACTACATGTACATCGGCGAGAACAACCGCAGGGAAATTTTTCCGACGGAGAAGTCTGATATTTGGCTCACATTCACAAACCGTCTCGGCGTCGGTGCGTACCTGAACAGGACTATTCAGGAAATCTATGAGCCGGGTTCGGTGTTCAAGCCTGTGACAATGGCCATTGCCGTCGATCAGGGCGAAGTGGCGCCGGAGGATGAGTACATCGATACGGGTACGGTCAAAGTCGAAAAGGACAGGTCGAGTTTCTACACGATCCGCAATGCCATGAATGCAACCTACGGCAAGGTGACGATGGTGAATTGCCTCGAATTCTCCATCAACACATGCATGACCAGCGTTTCGCAGAAGCTCGGACGTAAGTTGTTTCACCGCATGATCGAGCGCTTCGGATTCGGCAGGATCACCGGCATCGAGCTGGAGGATGAGCTGCCGGGAGATGTGCGTTCCTGGCAGACGTGGAACGATGCTCTCGTTGCGACGGCAGCGTTCGGTCAGGGTGTTTCTGTGACTCCGTTGCAGGTTGCAGCGTCACTTTCAGCTATTGCGAACCATGGGAAACTCATGAAGCCGACGATCATCGATGCCATCGTCAAAACTGACGGCACAGAAGAGAAGTCCAAGCCCATCGTCGTCGATCAGGTCATCAAACCGGAAACGGCGGATACGGTCACCGCCATGCTCGTCAGCACCGTGCAGAAAGGGTTCGGAAAGAGCGCGAGCATTTCCGGATACCTGATCGCGGGTAAGACGGGTACCAGTCAGATCGCCGGCCCGGGTGGTACGTATGAATCCGGCACCGGTTCCACGACCACGACATTCGGAGGGTACGCCCCCGCGTACGATCCGAAGTTCGTCATCTTCGTGAAATTCGACCGCCCGAAGGCGAAAGATCTCGAGTTCGGTTCACAGACGGGTGCTCCGGTGTTCCGCATGATCGCGCAGTTTCTCCTTGAGTACTACGGAATTCCACCGAGTACTAAGTAGGTTCAAATGAACCTACTCACTACTTTACCGTCACACTCTTCGCCAAGTTCCTCGGCATATCCGGGTCCTTTCCCCTCTTCACGGCGAGGAAGTAACTGAGGATTTGAATCGGAATGATGTTCACGATGGCCTGGGCGGCACCGGCCTCTGGAACCTTGAGCCAGTCGTCGAAGGCCTCGTTGTTCTGTGGCGCCACGCCGATGGTGAACGCGCCGCGTGCCTTGAGCTCGATGGTATTGCTCACAATGTCCTGCGTCACTTCGTCGTTGCCGACGAGTGCGATGCACGGCGTTCCGCTTTCAATCAGGGCAATGGGGCCGTGTTTGAGTTCGCCTCCGGCAAATCCTTCTGCGTGGATGTAGCTCACTTCCTGAATCTTGATCGCGCTCTCGAGGGCCATCGGATAGTTCCAGCTCTTGCCGATGATATAGAGGTCCTCATGCTCGCGGATCCTGTCTGCTAGGGATTCGATCCTCTGGATGTAGCGCGGGTTCAACATGTCGTTGATCTTCGATGACGTTTCGAGGAGCAGCGTTTTCCCCTCATGCAACCTGTCGACGAGTGCGTAGGCAATCAGCATGAGAGCAGCCATCTGGCCGGTCATCGCTTTTGTGGATGCCACGGCGCGTTCCGGGCCTGCGTTGATGAGCAATGTGTAATCGGCCTCGCGTGCGATGCTCGATCCCTCGACGTTGACGATCGCGAGCACCTTCGCGCCCTTCTTCTTGGCTACTTTCATCGCCTCCAGCACGTCAGCGGTTTCGCCGCTCTGGGAGACCACGATGAGAAGGCTCTCCTTTTTCAGGAAGTGATGGTAGAGCTTGAATTCGCTCGCGGGAGCGAAATTGACGTGATGCTCGGCGACGACGGAAAAGAAGTACTCCGAAGCCATGCAC
>Ga0194128_10002233_pt1 | contig 31726 bp, 30 predicted proteins | sample TA2KigCa65mmetaG_FD_148650 | JGI IMG/M metagenome (GOLD analysis project Ga0194128, IMG submission 148650) | Freshwater microbial communities from Lake Tanganyika, Tanzania - TA2015037 Kigoma Deep Cast 65m | ecosystem: Environmental > Aquatic > Freshwater > Lake | place: Tanzania: Lake...
CAATCCCGATCCGGCACATGCGGCCGCGCGCGCTGATGGTGCCGCCGGGCCATCCCGACTTCTTTTCGCGGCGGCGGCATGTCGCCGCCGGGCGCGTGCGCCTCCAGGGCCGCGCCTGGTCGGGCAGCGGCATAGCGGTCACGCGCGTTCTGGTCAGCGCTGCGGGCGGGGCCGATGGCAGCTGGCGCGACGCGGCGCTCGGCGCGTCAGTCGGGCCCTACGCGTGGCGCGGCTGGACGTTCGACTGGCAGGCCGCGCCCGGCACCTACGAGCTCTGCTGTCGCGCGACGGATGCGCTGGGCGTTTCTCAACCGCTCGATCCGCCCTTCGACGCGGGCGGCATGGGCAACAATGCGATCCAGCGCGTCGCCGTCGTGGTCGACTGACGGTTCCTCAAACCGGTTCCTTCACCAGCTTGCGCAAGCTGCGCAGCGGTTGAGGCCGGGGCTGGGACGGGAACACCTCGGCCCAGGCGGTGTACGACACCTCGCCGACGTAAATGTCGCCGCGGCTGTCGACCGCCAGCCCGTGCGGCGCGATGAACTGGATCGGCTTGAGGCCGGTGCCGTTGTCGCCGAAGCGCGCCACCACCCTGCCCTCCGCCGTCGCGATGGTGATGCGCGGACCGATGCGCGGCATGTCGCGGTTCACCGGCGCGCGCGGACCCAGCTCACCGATGTAGCACAGCGCATTGGGGCTCGAATCCATGAACAGGCCGCACGGCCGGTGCATGTTGTTCCATTGCGTCTCGTAGTTTCCATTGCCGTCGAACACCTGCACCCGGTGGTTCTCGCGATCGGCGACATAGAGCCAGCCCTCGCAGTCGCAGCAGATATTATGGACGATGTTGAACTCGCCCGGATCGGTGCCGGGCTGGCCCCACGTCTTCAGCAGCTTGCCGTTCGGCGCATATTTGTGGATGCAGGAATTGCCGTAGCCGTCGGTGACATAGATGTCGCCTGCCGGCGACAGGGCTGTGTGCGTGCAGCGGTTGAACGGTTTGCCGCTCATGTAGGGCGCCGGCTTGTCGGGCACGCCGATCTCCAGCAGCACTTTCCCCTCGAGCGTGCATTTGCGCACGGTGTGATCGCCGTCATCCGTGCAGTAGAGGCATTCGTCCGGACCGATGTGCAGGCCGTGCGCGCGCTTGAACAGGCCCTCGCCCCACGAGCGCAAGAACTTGCCCTCGCGGTCGAACACGATCATCGGATGCTGACCGCGATTGAACACGTAGACCCGGTCCTGCCTGTCGACGGCCACCGCGGCCACGTCCATGAACTCCCAGCCCTGCGGCAGCTTCGCCCAGTCCTCGACGATGCGATATCGGTATTGGCCGTCGCCCAGCGTGTCAGACATATGTTGCCCCCCACATTTCGGATGTGCCGATCGTCAGTTGCGCGGTGCGTGCGCGACGAAGAATTCCGTCGCCCGGCGCATGGCCATGTCCTTGTATTGGTCGCCCTTCCACGGCGCCACCACCTTGGTGTGCGGCGCCAGACGAACCATTTCGTCCGATGTGACTTTCGGATGAACAAGGTCGTCGCCCGGCATCAGCAGCATCGGAATCTTGCACGCCGCAAGAAAGCCGCGGGTCGCGGCGAACAGGAAATCGCCGCCGAGCCGCACACCAGCCCGGCCGTGATGAAGGCGGTTGGCGAGGCCATCCAGCCGATGGCCAATCCGCGTGTCGGGCCGAACCAGTACATGCTGGCCAACCCCGAAGGCCCGATGATGACGACCGGCTGCAAGGAGAAGGACGCGGCCCGGGAATTCATGCAGTACATCACCTCAAGCCAGGCACAAGAACTGGGCGAACTTCCGGGACCAGATGCCGCCCTGTTGACAGGACGTGCTGCGCGAAAAGATTGCGCCGAAGCAAATCAACGAGCAGGCCCTGAGGTTCATGCGCGGACAGGACTCGCCTCTAAGGCCGACCCGACGCGCGCCGCCGCGGCTCAGTCCGCCGCGGCGGCGCGCGCCAATTCCGTCGCCTTGGCGACCAGCGCGCGTGCGTCGGCCTCCTTGGTGTCGAAGGCCGTGACCAGGCGAACGGTGCGGCCGCTCCAGCGATAGAACTGGAATCCCGCGGCTTCGAGACCGGTGATCACCGGTTCTGGCAGGCAGGGAAACACCTCGTTCGCCTGGGCCGGATGGGTCATGGTCGCGCCCGGTACGCGCGCGAGGCCCTCGGCCAGGATGGATGCCATGCGGTTGGCGTGGCGCGCGTTAGCGAGCCACAGATCGTCGGCGAGATAGGCATCGAGCTGCGCCGACAGGAAACGCATCTTGGAGAAGAGGTGGCCGCCGCGCTTGCGCCGGTAGGTGAAATTACCGGCCTTGGCGCGATCGAAGAACACGACCGCCTCGGCGGCCAGCGCACCGTTCTTGGTCGCGCCGAACGACAGCACGTCGACGCCCCCGCGCCAGGTCATGTCCGCGGGCCGGCAGCCGAGCGCCACCAGCGCGTTGGCGAAGCGCGCGCCATCCATGTGCACGCCCAGGCCGGCGTCACGCGCCACCGCGCTGATCGCCTTGATGTCGTCGATGCTGTAGATCGTTCCCGCCTCGGTCACCTGGCTGATACTGACTGCGGCGGGCTGGACGTGGTGCACGACGCCAGCGCCCATGATTGCCGCCTTGAGTGCCGCCGCCGTGAATTTTCCATCCGGCCCGTTGACCGGCACCAGCTTGGCGCCGGCGGTGAAGAATTCCGGCGCACCGCATTCGTCGGTGATGATGTGTGAGACGGGATGGCAGTAGATGGCGCCCCAAGGCGGGGCGAGCTCGGCCAGCGCCAGCGAATTGGCCGCCGAGCCGGTCGCCACCGGGAAAGCGGCGACCTCGGTCTCGAAGATCTCGCCTAGCCGCGTCTCGACGCGGCGCGTGATCTCGTCCTCGCCATAGGACGGCAACGTGCCGGCATTGGCGCGGCCGAGTGCGGCGAGTATGGCGGGCGCGGCGCCGGTCACGTTGTCGCTCTTGAAATTCATCTGCTGGTCCTTGTCAGGGTGCCGGATTGACGTTGATCGTACCGAGCCGCTCGCCGGTCGCAAGATCGAGGACGATGAGAGTCTCGCGGTTGCCGGGCAGCAACACGCGCAGGATCACGCGGCCGCTTTCGGTGTGGACGCCGGTCAGACGACCGTTCTTGGGCAGCTCGACGGTCTTCTCGTCGAAACCCGGGCCGATGGCGGTGGTGGTCGCGGTGACCGGCGGGCGCATCGCCACCAGCCGGCGGACGATCTCGGTGATGAAGATCGCGACGCCAGCAATAAGCAGCAGCCCCATGACGACGACCAGAACCTTGAGCGTCCGCATGGTTGGGTTCACTCTCCCCGACGATGGCAGACATCGTCCGCCCCGAGGCACCGTCCGACCCCGCCCGAGCCGGTTCGAGTGCCATCGTGACCGTTGCCCCCGATGACGCGGGCGAACGGCTCGACCGCCTGATCGCACGCACGCTTCAAGGCGTTTCACGAAGCCGGATCAAGGCCTTGATCGAGGACGGTCAGGTCACGCAGTGCAGCGCGAACGGCGCGCGCCAGACCATATCGGACCCGTCGGCGAGGGTCAAACCTGGCCAAATTTTCGCCATCTTCCTTCCCGACCCTGAACCTGCCGCGCCGCGGGCGCAGGCCATTTCGCTCGACGTTGTCTACGAGGACGATGATTTGATCGTGATCGACAAGCCGGCCGGCATGGTCGTCCACCCGGCCCCGGGCAACCCCGACGCAACGCTGGTCAATGCGCTGATCGCCCATTGCGGCACCAGCTTGTCGGGCATCGGCGGCGTGCGCCGACCGGGCATCGTGCATCGCCTCGACAAGGACACGAGCGGCTTGATCGTGGTCGCCAAGAACGATGCTGCCCATGCCGGGCTCGCGCGCCAGTTCGCTCTGCATACGATCGACCGCGCCTATCGCGCGGTTGTCTGGGGCGCGCCGCGTGCCAGCACGGGGCAAATCGAGGGCAACATCGGGCGGAGCAAGTCGGACCGCAAGAAGATGGCGGTGCTTCGCCAGGGCGGCAAAGCCGCGCTGACGCGCTATCGCGTGTTGCGCCGCTGGGGCGGACTCGCCAGCCTGCTCGAGTGCCGGCTGGCCACCGGGCGCACCCACCAGATCCGGGTCCATCTCGCCAGCCTGGGCCACCCCCTGATCGGCGACCCGGTTTATGGCCGCCGCAGCGGTCGGCACGGTGCGGCTGCCGGACCGGGGAACCGCACCGTCCCCCTGGCGTTTCCCCGACAAGCGCTTCATGCATGCCGGCTGGGTTTTGTTCACCCCCGCACCGGCCAAAACCAAGAATTCGACTTGGAATTACCCGTCGACATAAAATCTTTAATAAAACAACTGGATTTGGCCGCTCCAGCGCAATAACCGATCATTTCAGTCGGCTATTATTGACTTGGCTAGCCCACAGCGGTATCCTTAGCACTTGCTACCCGCGAGTGCCAAAAAAGGCCCCCAGCGGGGGCGGAACGGAGCCTTGAGCATGTCCACCGCAGTTGTTCGCAGCCTTCCCAGCGTCGGAGCCGAGAGCAATCTCACCCGCTACCTCCAGGAGATTCGGAAGTTTCCAATGCTGGAGCCGGATGAGGAGTTCATGCTCGCCAAGCGCTGGCGCGAGCATGGCGACACGGAAGCCGCGCATCGCCTGGTCACCAGCCACCTGCGCCTGGTCGCCAAGATCGCCATGGGCTATCGCGGCTATGGCCTGCCGCTCTCCGAGCTCATTTCGGAGGGCAATGTCGGCATGATGCAAGCGGTCAAGCGCTTCGAACCGGACAAGGGATTCCGACTCGCGACCTACGCCATGTGGTGGATCCGCGCGGCGATCCAGGAGTACATCCTGCATTCCTGGTCGCTGGTCAAAATGGGCACCACGGCGGCGCAGAAGAAGCTGTTCTTCAACCTGCGCAAGCTCAAGGGCCAGATGCAGGCGATCGAGGACGGCGATCTCAAGCCCGAGCAGGTCAAGAAGATCGCCAAGCAGCTCGATGTCTCCGAGGACGACGTGATCCAGATGAACCGGCGTCTGTCGGCGCCCGATCATTCGCTCAACGCGCCGCTGCGCATCGACGGCGACGGCGAATGGCAGGATTGGCTGGTCGATGACCGCGATGACCAGGAGACCGAGCTCGGACAGCAGCAGGAAATGACCGAACGGCGCGCCATGCTGGTCGATGCCATGAAGGGGCTGAACTCGCGCGAGCGGCACATCCTGACCGAGCGCCGCCTGCGCGACGAACCGACGACGCTCGAGGATCTGAGCCAGAAGTACAACATCAGCCGCGAGCGCGTGCGGCAGATCGAAGTGCGCGCTTTCGAAAAGCTGCAGCGCGCCATCCGCAGCGCAGTCGAGCGCAAGCAGGCCGATCGCCAGCTGGCGCTGGCGGCGCGCAACGCCGGCCGCTGACCGGCGCTGGCATGGCCGGTCAGTCCGACCGTCGCGGCGCGTTCGCCACGAAGATCGACTCGAGCGCATCGAACAACTGCCGATAGGCGTGGTAGGCGTCGTCGCTGGCGCTGCAGTTCGCGCGCTCGGGCGCGAAGCTCCTCGCCTCGTCCCGTCCTACCATTGCAGCCGCCGTGGCCAGGTTGTCGACCCCACCTGAGGCGACAGCAGCCAGCATGGCGCCGCCGATCGGCGCCGTGTCGATGCGCGACGGCACTGTCACGTGACGCGCAGCGATGTCGGCGCGCAACTGCGCCCAGATCCGGCTTCGTGCACCACCGCCGAGCAGCAGGATCGCGTCGGTCGGGACGCCCATGGCCGACAGGCGATCGACCACGTCGCGCATCGCAAAGGCGCAGCCCTCTAGCACGGCCCGCGCGAGATGGCCGCGCCCATGAGCCGCGGTGAGGCCATAGAAGCAGCCGCGTGCCGCCGGGCGCCAGCGCGGGGCCATGGCGCCGCTGAGCGCCGGCAGGAAGACGAGGCCGTCCGCGCCGATCGGGGTCGCGGCGGCGAGGCGGTCGAGCTCATCGGGTCCGTCGAGGCCGAGCGTCGCGCAGAGCCAAGCCACGGCGCCGCCCGACAGCCAGCCTGGATTTTCGATGAAGTAGGCGCCGCCCGGATAGGCATGCGTCTCGACCAGGTCCAGGTCATCGACGATCGGCCGATCGTGGATGGCGCCGACCACCTCAGCCGTGCCAAGCACGGCCGCGACCCGTCCGGGCGCCACGAGGCCCGCGCCGAGCGGCGTCGTGAAATCGTCGCCGGTGCCGACGGCGACCGGCGTGCCGATCGGCAGGCCGGTCAGCGCCGCCCCATCGGCGTGCAGCAGGCCAGCACATGAGGCCGCCTCGTCGATGCGCGGCAACTCGCCAGCCTCGATGCCAAACAGGTTCAGAAGCTGCCCGTCATAGCCGGGTGCGCCCAACGCGGCCACCATGGTCGTGGAGGCCAGCGCGCGATCCATGACGGCGGCGCCGGTCAGCCGCGCCACCATGTAGCTGACCGGCTGATGGAACGTCGTGACCCTCCATGTCGGCCGGTGACGCTTGAGCCAGCGCGCTTTTGCCGCCATGTGCCCCGCATCGGGCACGATGCCGGTACGTCGACGAACCAGCCCGGCGGGAATGTCCGTCATCTGGTCAATCGCGCGGCGATCCATCCAGATGAGACACGGACCCAGGGCGGCGCCGGTGGCATCGACGGCGACGCAGCCATCGAGCTGACCGCCGATCCCGACGCCGCGCACGTCATGCGGCGCGACATTCGCCTCGACGAGACAGGCCGCGATGGCGGGTCCGAGCGCGCGCTCCCAGAGCAGCGGATCCTGCTCGGCCCAGCCCGGCCGCGGAAAGCTTGGCTGGTACGGTTGCGAGACGCTCGCGCGCGGCAACAGGTCTTCGCCGGTGACGACCGCCTTCAGGCTTTGCGTGCCGATGTCGATGCCGACGTACATTCCCCACCCTGTGCGCGGCGGCGCCGGCGTGGCAAGCGGCGGTCGGCGTGCGTTTGCAATCTTGCACTTGCAAACTATAATGTTGTTCTACCAACATCGCCATGCCGCAACCGGCTTGGCGGGGATCCGGGGCCGCGCCATGGACTTCATCTTCATGCTGACCCGCAACGATCGCACCGTCGAAGACGCCTCGGAGATCGTCGACGCGGTTGCCGATCTCGGCGTCAAGCACATCGGCTTCAAGGATGTCGGCGTCGAGCCGGCCATCATGCGCGAACTCGTCGGCAAGATCCGGCGGCGCGGCGGAACCACCTATCTCGAGGTCGTGAGCACGACGCCCGACGCCGTGATCGGCTCGCTCGAGGCGGGGCGCCAACTCGGTGTCGACTGCATTCTCGGCGGCACGGACCTCGGCGCGGCACAGCGCATCCTGGGCGCGCTGTCCTGCTACTTCCCCTTTCCCGGCCGGCCGATCGGCCACCCGACCAAGCTCGAGGGCTCGGCCGAGCTGGTTGCCGAGCACTGCCGCGCCGCGCGTGCGCGCGGTTGCGGCGGCGTCGACCTCCTCGCCTACCGCGCCACCCAGGCCGATCCGCACGACCTCGTGCGCGCCGCGCGCCGCGCGCTCGTCGACAGCCGGCTGATCGTCGCCGGCAGCGTCAACACGAAACGACAGATTCACGATCTCGCGAAAGCCGGCGCCGATGCCTTCACGATCGGCTCGGCGGTCTTCGACGGCTCGTTCTCGCCGGCCAAGGGCGGCTTGCGCGGCCAGATCCTGGACATCCTCGAAGCCTGCGACAGCGCACCCGACATGGCGGCGTAGGTCGCCATTTGTTGACAATATGAGCGACGACGCGATTCTCCCGGTAACCACCGCCGATCCGCTCACCGGCCTTCTGCGTGGCGACTGGCCGGACCCCGACAGCGGCCAGGCGATCCGGCTGCCCGCGCTGAGCGTGGTGATCGAACCTGATCTGCGCGGCATGGAGGCCGACCTTGTCGCGCAACTGGGTTTTGGCCGCCGGCTCGCCGTGGTGAGCGACATTGCGACGCGCGCGGTGCTTGGCGAGCGGGTCGAGCGCGCGCTTGACGGCCGCGCATCTCTTCTCGCCGTCACCTTGGGCGACCGGCCCCATGCCGACGCGGAGACGGCGGAACGCGTGCGGCGCGCCACGGCGGAGGCCGACGGCCTGATTGCCGTCGGCTCGGGCACGATCAACGATCTCTGCAAGTACGCAGCAGCCCGCGATCGCAAGCCCTACGCCGTGTTCGCGACTGCGCCGTCGATGAACGGCTATACCTCCGTCAATGCCGCGATCACGGTCGACGGCCACAAGAAGACCCTGCCGGCGGTCGCACCGCGCGGTGTGTTCATGGATTTGGGCATCCTGGCACGGGCACCCGCGCGGATGATCCGCGCCGGACTCGGCGATTCGCTCTGCCGTCCCACGGCTCAGGCCGACTGGCTCCTGTCCCATCATCTCCGGGGAACGACTTACCGCCGGGCGCCCTTCGCGCTGCTGGAGACCGACGAGGCGAGTCTGTTCGGCGCTCCGGAGGCGCTGATGCGTGGCGACCTCGCGGCTATGCGCGCGCTCGCCCGCACGCTCGTGCTCTCGGGGCTGGGCATGACGATCTGCGGCGGCAGTTATCCGGCGAGCCAGGGCGAGCACCTGATCAGCCACTACATCGACATGTTCGCGCCCGGCGACCGCGGCGAATTTCTCCACGGCGAGCAGGTCGCAGTGGCGACCCTTGCCATGGCGCGCATCCAGGAGGCGGTGATCGGCGGGGGTCCGCCCCGGTTGAGGCCCACCACGATGACGCAAGCCGCGCTCGAGCAGCGCTTCGGCGTCGACATCGGCCGATCGTGCTGGGAAGAGTTCGAGGCGAAGCGCGTCACGGCGGCATCGCTCACCGCTCAGCAGCGTCGCTTGGACGAAGGGTGGGATGCGATTTGCGCGAAGATCGGCCCCATCTTCGTCCCGGCAGCGCGCCTCGAAGCGATCCTTCGGCATGCCGGGGCGCCGACCGCGCCGGAGCATATCGGCATATCGCCGCAGTTCTTTGCGGAAGCGGTCGGCCATGCGCGCTTCCTGCGCGACCGCTACACCTTCCTGGACCTGGCCGGCGACGTCGGGCCGGCCGAGCGCCAGGCAACAGCCTAGGCGCCGACCCCGCATCGCCACCATCTGCCGAACCGGCGCAGGCTGATCGGCTCAGCCGGATTGCCTTTCGGCCGCCCAACCTTTCACCAACGCGTAGATCGCTGGAATGACGATCAGCGTCAGCACCGTCGACGATACCATGCCGCCGACCATCGGCACGGCAATCCGGCGCATGACCTCGGACCCGGTGCCCGTGCTCCACAGGATCGGCAGAAGGCCTGCCATGATGGCAACGACCGTCATGATCTTCGGCCGCACACGCTGCACGGCGCCCTCGATCACGGCGCCATAGACGTCCGCGCGGGTAATGGGCCGCCGCTCCCGCTCGCGCAGGATGCGAAGATCGCGATAGGCATGATCGAGATAGAGCAGCATCACCACGCCGGTTTCGGCCGCCACGCCGGCCAAGGCGATGAATCCGACGGCAGCGGCGACACTCAGGTGGAACCCCATGAGATCCATCAGCCACAGGCCGCCGACCACCGAGAACGGCAGAGAGAGCATCACGATCAGCGTTTCGGTCAGCCGATGAAAGGTCAGGTAGAGCAGCAGGAAAATCGCCAGCAGAGTCGCGGGAACGACGAGCTGCAGCCGCTTCCGCGCCCGCTCGAGATATTCGAACTGGCCGCTCCAAAGCGCGAAGTATCCTGGTGGAAACTGAACCGACCGGGCGACCGCGTCTCGCGCGTCACGCACATAGCCTCCCAGATCGCGATCACGCATGTCGACGTAGACATAGACCGCCAGCCTGCCGTCTTCGGTTCGGATGCTCGTCGGTCCTTGGGCGCGCCGGACCGTGGCGACGTCACCCAATGGAATTGCCGCCCCGTTGGGCAGCGAGACCAGCATCTCCGATTCGATCGAATGGGGATCGCTGCGAATGTCCCGTGGATAGCGCAGCACCACGGCATAGCGCTCGCGTCCCTCCACCGTGGTGGTCACCGGCGTTGCGCCCATCGCGCTGGCGATGGTGTCCTGCACGTCCTCGACCGACAACCCATAGCGCGCCAGACGCTCGCGGTCGGGTTCGATCTCCAGGAAGTAGCCGCTGTTGACGCGCTCCGCATACGCGCTGGAGGTCCCGGGGACCGCCCGCACAACCGCCTCAACGTCCCGCGCCAAGCGCTCCAGCTCGCCAAGGTCGTTGCCGAAGATCTTGACCCCGACCGGTGTCCGTATGCCGGTGGCCAGCATGTCGAGGCGCGCCTTGATCGGCATGGTCCAGGCATTGCTGACACCCGGAAACTGCAGCGCGCTGTCCATCTCTGCGACCAGCGTTTCCACGGTGACGCCTGCCCGCCATTCATTGGCCGGCTTGAGATTGATGATGGTTTCGAACATCTCGGTCGGAGCCGGATCGGTCGCGGTCTGCGCCCGGCCGGCCTTGCCCCACACCGTGTCGACTTCCGGGAATGAGCGGATGATCTTGTTCTGGATCTGGAGCAGCTCCGCCGCTTTGGTCACCGACAGGCCCGGCAGCGTGGTCGGCATGTAGAACAACGTGCCCTCGTTGAGATTGGGCATGAACTCGGTGCCGAGACGCAGCGCGGGCAGGACCGATGCACCGAGAATCGCCACCGCGACGAGAACGGTGAGAATCTTGGCCTTGAGAACCAGCCGAATGACCGGCCGATAGAGCCAGATCAGCAGTCGGCTGATCGGATTGCGGATCTCGGCAACGATGCGGCCACGAATGAACAGCAGCATGAGAGCCGGCACCAGCGTGACCGACAGCAGGGCGGCCGCGGCCATGGCAAAGGTCTTGGTATAGGCCAGCGGCTTGAACAGCCGGCCCTCCTGCGCCTCCAGCGCGAAAATCGGCAGGAACGAGACGGTGATGATCAGCAGACTGAAGAACAGTGCCGGTCCCACCTCCTGTGCTGCCCGGATCAGAATCTCGGCGCGCGAATCCTCGGCTCCGGCATGCTCGAGCCGTTTATGAGCGTTCTCGACCATGACGATCGCGGCATCGACCATCGCGCCGATCGCGATCGCAATGCCGCCCAAGCTCATGATGTTGGAGCTGATGCCAAGCCCGTGCATGACCGCCAGCGCAATCAAGATGCCGACGGGAAGAGTGACAATGGCGACGAGCGCGCTGCGCGCGTGGAGCAGGAAGATGATGCAGACCAGCGCAACGACGATGCTTTCCTCGATCAATGTACGCGTCAGCGTTGCGACGGCCCGCTCGATGAGCGGGGATCGATCGTAAACGGGAACGATCTCGACACCCGCGGGCAGGCTCGCCGCGACGTCGGCCAAGCGTTCCTTGACCGATCGAATGACGTCGAGCGCATTCATCCCATAGCGCTGCAGGGCGATGCCGCTCGCCACTTCGCCCTCGCCGTTCATTTCCGCGATGCCACGCCGTTCGTCGGGTGCCAATTCGACGCGCGCCACGTCGCGCACCAGAACGGGCGTGCCATTGTCGACCTTGAGCACGATCCGCTCGAGATCATCGGCGTCACGGATGTAGCCGCGACCACGCACCATGAATTCCGTCTCTGCCAGCTCGATCGTACGGCCGCCGACATCCATGTTGCTGCTGCGCACGGCATCGCGCACGGACTTGAGCGTGATGCCGAAACTCCGCAAGCGCTGAGGGTCGACGACGACGGCGTACTGCCTGACGAATCCGCCGACGCTGGCTACTTCGGCGACGCCCTGCGCTTTGGCGACGCTGAAGCGCACGTGCCAGTCCTGCTGCGAGCGAAGCGCCGCAAGATCGTAGTTCTGCGCCGTCAGCGCATACTGGTAGACCCAGCCCACGCCGGTGGCGTCGGGCCCGAGTCCGGGCGTGACGCCCGGCGGCAGCCGTCGCGCCACGGAGTTGAGGTACTCCAGCACCCGGCTGCGCGCCCAATAGATGTCCGCGCCATCCTCGAAGATCACATAGACGAACGATACGCCGAACATCGAGAAGCCGCGCACCACGCGCGAGCGGGGCACGCTCAGAAGCGCAGTGGTCAGCGGGAACGTCACCTGGTCTTCGACCACCTGCGGCGCCTGTCCCGGATATTCGGTGTAGACGATGACCTGGGTGTCCGACAGGTCGGGAATCGCGTCGAGCGGAATTCGCGCCATGGCATAGAGTCCGGCCAGGGCCGCGAATGCCGTCCCAATCAGGACCAGGACGATATTCGTGGCCGACCAGCGGATGACTCGCGCGATCATTGTCCGGACGCCGGCGCCGTGAAGCTTGCCAGGGCAGCCCGCAGATTGCTTTCGGCATCGATCAGGAAGTTGCCGGTGGCAACGATCCGCTCGCCTTCGGCAATGCCCTCGCGCACTTCGACAAAGCCGTTTCCGCGTCGGCCGAGAACGAGATGCCTCGGCTCGAACACGCCGCCGTCCTTGGCGACGAACGCGACGCGCCGGCTGCCGCTGTCGATGATCGCCGATTCCGGAATGGCCAGGACCTGCTCGTCGATCCGCGCCTCAATCGAAACGTCGGCGTAGAGTCCGATCCGCAGCGAACCGTCGCTGTTATCGAGCTCGATTCGAACCCGCGCCGTCCGTGTTGCCGCATCGAGCTCCGGATAGACGAAGCCAATTCGGCCTTCGCGAGGCTGGTCGTCATAGGCCTTCAGGACAATGCGCGCCGGCTGTCCCGCGCGAACAAGCGCCAGATCGCGCTCAGGGATCTGGGCCATAACCCAGACCTTCGAAAGCTCCGCCATCCTGTACAGCACATCGCCGACTGCGAATCGCATGCCGACCTGTGCCGGCTTCTGCAACACGGTGCCGTCGGCCGGCGCTGTCAGCACGATCGATCGCACAGGTTCGCGGGTTTCGCGCAGTCGGTTGACGACGGTGTCCGGAATGCCAAATAGCCGCAGGTTCCGCACGGCGCGCTCGACATCCTCTGAGCGCCCCGAGTTTGAGCGTAGCGCGGTCAGCAAATCCGACTGCTTCTGCAGGATCTCCGGGCTCTCGATCCAAACGCGCATCAGCGGCGCGCCGGCGCGAACCCTTGCGCCAGTGACGGGCACGAGCAGCTCTTCGACGAAGCCGCTGAATCGCGCGGTCGTCGCCGCGAGCCGGCTTTCCTCGGGCTCGACGGTGCCGACAACGCGGAGCGTACGCGTCAGGTTGCGACGGGTCGCCGCCTCGGTGCGAACACCGGCGCGCTGCACCTTGGCGATACTGATGCGCACGGTGCCGGGTGGGTCGTTCGTTTCGTCGGCGTAGACGGGGATGTAGTCCATTCCCATCCAATCCTTCTTCGGAACCGGCGACGTGTCCGGCAGACCCATCGGATTCCGGTAATAGAGGACTTTCCGCCCGGTCGGCGCGGAAGCCGGGGTTGTTCGTGCGAACGCATTGTCCTTGTCGCTCGCGGTGAACACGACGACACCCGACACCGGAGTCGAGTGTCCGGCTGGAACGCCTGCAATCGTCAAGGCCCAGCGGCCGGCCATGGCCAATTCGGTCTCGAAGGCGACCGCGCCTGGGGTGACCGCCGGAACCGGTGTCAGCGGGGCCGTCATCGCCGCCATGCCGTCCGGGCCCATGTCGAGCCGAGTGGCGGTGACCGAGACCGGCCCCGCCATCGCCTCGGCGCCGGCACCGACCAGGCGCACCTCCAAGCGGATCTTCCCTCCGGCGGCCACCTCCGGATTGACGGCTTGCCAAGTCTGCGCCCGTCCGATGCCGGTCCACCCGGCAATCACCAGAATGTAGATCGCCGCGGCTGAGCACGCCGAGCCCAACCCAAGCGCAAGCAGCTTTTTCATGACAAACTTCCTCGCCGCAAATTGCTGGATGCGCGACCTCGCCGTCGACACGGTGGCGAGCATTCACGCGATCACGCTCCGGGCGCGATGCGCCCGGAGCTTCAGGTCAGGCGAGGATGACGAGCGGGGGGCGCAAAGGCGGTGCGGCGTCCGCGGATTTCACCGCCAGCTGCTCAGGCACCGGCTGCACCACCACAGACATCGAGGTCGAGACCGGCACGACGCCCTGGATCGTGAAAGGCGGCTCGGCCACGCACCCGCCCATGGTTTGACACTTGCCCTGCTTTGGACCGTCGGTCCGGTCGCATTCGTCACAGCAGGGCTGCTCCATACCCATCGCCGCGCCCATCGCGGCTGTCTGCGGCTGATAGCCCAGCAGCACGAAACCGACGATCAGCAGGGCCTTGGCAGCGCGGCGAAGCATGGTAAGAGTTAATGCTGCCGTTGCGATGATTGTCAAATCGCGGAACCGTGAACCAGCCGGCACCGCTTTGACGCCGATCGGACCTTCGACGTCGTCGGGATCGGGCGCAAGCGGAGACTTGCTCGCCGCTGCATCCCGCACCGCCTGGCCACCGGCAAGGTGCCGGTGCCGGGCGGTGGGGAATTGACGAGGATCACCCCGCGTATCGAATGGGCGTTTTGGGTTCCACTCTTCCTCAAGGCGCCTTGTCGATCTTCGTGACGGTAAATTGGCCACCGATCTTTTCGGCGGTGAAGCGCACTTTTTCGCCCTCCTTGACGCGCTCCAGCATGGCGGGATCGGCCACGCGAAAGACCATGGTCATCGCGGGCATGTCGAGATTCGGCATCGCGTCATGACGAAGCGTCATCTTGCCGGCCGCCTTGTCGATCCTGCGGACCTCTCCTTCGACAACATCGCTCGCCTGCTGCGCCGACGCGGGCACGCAGAGGGCGATCATTGCGGCCGAACCGAGCAAGGACAGAGCTTGTCGTCGGCTTTGGTTGTTCACGAGCATGGATAGTCTCCTGTCATCGACGAACGGTTAGGCTTCCGACCATGCCGGCTTCGAGATGGCCTGGCTTGAGACATGCAAATTGGAACACGCCGGCGGCGGTAAATTTCCAAATAATCTCACCCGACTTGCCAGGGTCGAGGGACACGGCGTTTGGATCGTCGTGCTCCATTTCGGGATGCTTTTTCATTTCGATGTGGTGGTCCCGAATCTCCTTCTGGGTCCCGAGAATGAATTCGTGGGGCTGTTCTCCGACATTGCGGACGACGAAGCGGATGACCTCGCCGCGCTTGACCGTGACGCTCGCGGGCTCAAAGCGCATCCTGTCGTTCATCAGCACTTCGACTGTCCGCATGACCTCCGAGGGCTTTCCCGGCTCGCCCGCTCCGTGAGTGTGGCTGTGTTTTCCCGAACCATCCGCAAGCGCGAGTCCGGGAACCAGTGTGAGTAGTACTGAAGCTACCAACATCGATTCCAACTTACGCATCGTAACCATCTCCTGTGCTGCCTGTTGTGATCAGCCCTTCAGCTCGTAGGCGACGGTGCCCGGCGGGTGTTTGTACCAGCCGGGGTCCTTGTAGTCTCCGGCCGCCAGTCCATCGCGAACCTTGACGACCGTGAACATGCCGCCCATCTCGATGGCGCCGAACGGTCCCTGTCCGGTCATCATGGGCAGCGTGTTTTCGGGCAGAGGCATCTCCATTTCGCCCATGTCGGCCATGCCCCGCTCGCCCATGGTCATGAAATCCGGGACGAGCTGGATCATGCGCTTGGCCAGCCCGCGATGATCGACGCCGATCATCGTCGGCACGCCGTGCCCCATCGGCCCCATCGTGTGGTGCGACTTGTGGCAGTGGAATGCCCAGTCGCCGGGCTCAATGGCAGTGAACTCGATGGCCCGCATGGCGCCGACCGGTACGTCGACCGTCACCTCGGGCCATTGCGCGCTCGGCGCGACCCAACCACCATCCGTCCCCGTGACGCGGAAATCATAGCCATGCAGATGGATCGGGTGCGCCGTCATCGTGAGATTGCCCATGCGGATGCGCACTCGGTCGCCGCGGCGCACGACCAGTGAGTCGATGCCGGGAAAAACGCGACTGTTCCAGCTCCAGATATTGAACTCGGTCATCGTCGCCACCTTCGGCGTGTGGCTGCCGGGCTCGACGTCGTAGGCGTTGATCAGGAAGACGAAGTCGCGGTCGACGCGGAACTGGCTCGGGTCGCGCGGATGAACGACGAAAAAGCCCATCATGCCCATGGCCATCTGGACCATCTCGTCGGCATGCGGGTGGTACATGAACGTGCCGCTCTTCTTCAGGGCGAACTCGTAGACGTACGTTTTTCCCGCCGGGATCTGCGGCTGGGTCAGGCCGCCGACGCCATCCATGCCGTTCGGCAGGAGAATGCCGTGCCAGTGAATCGTGGTGTGCTCCGGCAGCCTGTTGGTCACGAAGATGCGGACCTTGTCGCCCTCGACGGCTTCGATGGTCGGACCCGGACTTTGTCCGTTGTAGCCCCAAAGATTGGCTTTCATGCCCGGTGCGATCTCGCGCTCGACCGGCTCGGCGACGAGATGAAACTCCTTCCAGCCGTTGCGAAATCGCCACGGCGCCGACCAGCCGTTCAAGGTGACGACGGGCTGGAATGGGCGACCGTCGGCCGGCGTTCGGGGTACTTCCGTATGCGGACCCGAGGGATAGGCCGGCTCCGGCAGGGCCGCGAGGGCAGTTCGGCTGACGGCGGCGGCGCCGAACAGCGCCGCTCCGGTCAGCATGTGGCGTCGGTCAAGCATCATGGCGCACCTCGAACGTAAGCACAGGCATCCTCAATCCGAGCTCAGCGAAAGGCCGAGCGACGGCATTTCGCGACCCGTGTCTCCCATATCGGCCACCGCGACAAACCGGAGCGTGGTCTCGGCGATCCAGAACTCCCGTTGGGCCTCGAGCGCGGCGATCACGCTGGCGATCTGCTCGCGCGTGTCGGCCAGCAGCTCGAAGACGCTGATCAGCATGCCGTTGAATCGCAGGGTCACTTCCTCGGCGATGTGGCGGCGCAAGGGCAGGACCTCGTCGCGAAAGTGCTTGGCGACGTCATAGGACGTGCGATAGGCGAGATAGCTCTCGCGCACCTCGGATCGCGCCTTGACGGCCAAGGCGGCCAGCCGGTCGGCTGCCTGCATGTAGGTGTATTCGGCGCGCGCCACCTTGGCGTCGCCCCAGTCGAACAACGGGATCTCCAGAGAAATCTCGTAGCCGGTCTGCCGCGACTGACCGGAATTCGTGTTGCGGAAGTAGCTCGCCTCGAGCACATTGACGAACCGTGTCGCGCTCGTCAGGCCGAGCGCGCGCGCCAGCCCCTCGAGCTCGGCTTTGCCCATCCTGAGATCGAACCGATCGGCGATGGCCTGCGCCTCGAGCTCGCCAAACTCACGCGGTTCGCCCGGCAGGTCGGGCAACTTGTCCGGGAGCGTGAACGCCAGGCCTTCGCCCCACGCCCCCAGGAGGCGTGCGAGGCGCTCGCGCTCGCTGGCCGCGACAAGCCGCGCCCTGGCCACGCGCGCGACGATTTCGGCATAGAGTGCGTGCTGGCGCGCCTGATCGAGCGCGCTCCAGTTGCCGGCCGCGCGCAGGCGCCGGGCGAATTCTGCCCGCAGCTCCGCCGCCTCCCGCACTTGCTCGGCATAGGCGGCCGCCTGCTGAGCCGCGACGGCGCGGTACCAGGCTTTGCGCACGTCGGCCACGAAGGCGACAACCTCGTTGGCGGCCCTGAGCTGGCCCTGGTCGAAGCGGCGACGTTCGATGGATGCCGCAATCGGCAGCGTCAGAACGCCCAGCACGTTGAGCGAGAATTGACGTTCGATCTCCAGGTCGCCGCCGGATCCGCTCAATCGTTTGTAGGCGAAACCCGGGTTCGGCAGCCGGCTCGCCTGCGCCACCTCCGCCGCCACCAGGCCAAGCTCCGCATAGGCGGACTGAAGGCTGCGGTTGTTGAGCAGTGCGTAGCTGGTCGCCTCGTCAACCCCGAGCGGCTTCGCTCTCAGATCGTCGAGCGTTCGCTGCAGCTCGGTTCGCTCTTGCGCCGTGCGGATCCACGCCGGCCGCTGGCCGACGTGCGGCTCAACGAGGTTGCTGACATTTGCGAAGCCACGATCCGCCTGGACGGAAGCGCATCCGGACAGGAGCGTGAGTGCGAGCGCGACCGAAGCCGAACGCGCCGGCCTGCGATGGAGCAGCATGTTGTTCATGACCAAGGTCAACCGCCGTGTCCGGCGTGGCCCGTGTGTGCAGGGGCCGGCGTTGCGCGAACCGGCTCGCGCGGCACGGCAGCGGGCCGCTCTTCGGGCGAGACGGCGGGACTATCGGACCGCAGCGAGCCGGCATGGCCGCCGACTGCCTTGACGCGCTCGTTGATCGAACGCCAGTTCTGAGCGCCGTCGCTCCGGTAGGGCCGATAGCCGGAGAAAGCCGAGGAATAGACCGGTGGCTTTGCCACCGTTGCGTCGAGCGGATCGGGTGAAGCTGCGACTTGCGCGCCGGCCGGGCCGGCGGAGAGAAGCCCCGACAGAATGATGCTCGCGGCCATCTGGCATGGCCTCGAGGCACCGCATGACAGCGATGACATGTTGCGACCTCATGGGCTGACGTGAACGAGAGGTGCGGCGCACTGCGGACGCACCTAGGGCGTCACGTCACACGCGAGGCGGCTCGATCAGGAGTCCAGGAGGATGCCCGCGCAGGTCCGGTGCCGGATCGGAGCGGTAGCCCGATGCGAGCGTCGTCGTGAATGCAGAATTGACGGTCACTTGCAGAGCGCTGCAGCACACCGACGTCTTGCACAACTTGCAGGGCGAGCTGTCTGTATCGGAAGCGGGAGGCTCGTGGGAATGATGATCGGCATGCTGTTGCGGTGCATGGCCGTCGCAGCCGACGTAGCCTCCACCAGCTCCGTCCGATGCATGGCCGGGACTCGAGGCGGGCATCGAAATGCCCATGGCATGCGCCACCGGCATTACCGAGAGCAGGCATGCCAAACCCAACGCGATCAGGTATGCCGCGGCTCGGTGCATCGTCCCAATATCGACCCGCGCCGACCCGATTTCAAGACGTATCGGCTCGAAACGCACCCTATCGGCGCAGCCGCAGGGCGTTGGCGATGACGCTGACCGAACTTAGCGCCATCGCGGCCGCCGCAATGATCGGAGAGAGCAAAATGCCGAGCGCCGGATAGAGTATGCCCGCCGCGATCGGCACGCCTGCCGCGTTGTAGACAAAGGCGAAGAACAGATTCTGCCTGATGTTCGCCATGGTCGCCCGGCTGAGCGTTCGGGCGCGCACGATTCCGGTCAGGTCGCCCTTCAGCAGCGTGACGCCAGCGCTCTCCATCGCAACGTCGGTGCCGCTGCCCATGGCAATGCCAACATCGGCAGCCGCCAGCGCCGGCGCATCGTTGACGCCGTCTCCTGCCATCGCGACGACGTGACCGACCGCTCTCAGCCTGGCCACGACCGCGCTCTTCTGGTCCGGCAGCACCTCCGCCTCAACGTCCGAGATCTCGAGACGGCGCGCGATGGCCTGGGCCGTGGTCCGGTTGTCGCCGGTCAGCATGACGACCTTTACGCCCTGCTGCCGCAGCGCGCGCAAGGCTTCGGGCGTCGTTGGCTTGATCGGATCGGCGATCGCGATGACGCCTGCGAGCTTGTTCGCCATGGCGACGAAAACCGCTGTCGCTCCCTCGTTGCGCAGGCGCTCGGCGTCGCCTTCGGCCGACGCGGTGTCGATGCCCAGCCCCTTGAGGTAGCCGGCATTGCCAATGGCAACGCGCATGCCGTCGACGTCGCCCTCGACGCCCTTGCCGACCGGTGAATCGAAATTGGTCGGGTTGGCTAGACCGATGCGGCGCGTGCTCGCCTCGGCCACGATGGCGGCTGCCAGCGGATGCTCGCTCGCGCGCTCGATACTGGCCGCCATGCGCTGGATCGGTGCACGCGATCTTTGCGCCTCGGCCACCATCTGAACGATGCGTGACAGCATCGTGTCGTGGCCGACCTTGTCGGCGCGCATCACGAAGCTTCCGGTCTGGTTCATCGTTCCCGCAATGACCTTCGAACCCGGCGCCTTGGTGACGGGCATCGACTCACCGGTCACCATGGATTCGTCGATCGCACACCGTCCCTCGATCACCACGCCGTCGACCGGAACCTTTTCACCGGGACGGACGCGCAGCCTGTCGTTCACCAGGATCGATTCGAGCGGCACCTCCTCGTCGGTGTCGTCCGGGCGGATGCGCCGTGCGGTCTTGGGCGCCAGATCGAGGAGCGCCTTGATGGCGCCGCTCGTGGTCTCCCGCGCGCGCAGCTCCAGGACCTGGCCGAGCAGAACGAGGACGGTAATGACGGCCGCGGCCTCGAAATAGACGGCCACCGCGCCATCGGCTCCGCGAAAGCTGGGCGGGAAGACGTGCGGCAGGCCGGTCGCGATGACGCTGTAGAGCCATGCCACGCCGGTGCCCATGGCAATGAGCGTGAACATGTTGAGATTGCGGGACGTGATGGACTGGGCGGCGCGCACGAAAAACGGCCAGCCGGCCCACAGCACGACCGGCGTCGCGAAGAGAAACTGCAGCCAATTGGCCGATTGCTGGCCCAGCCATTGGTGCAGGCCGGTCACGTGACCGCCCATTTCCAGGGCGACGACCGGGAGCGACAGAAGCGTGCCGATCCAGAAGCGCCTGGTCATGTCGGCGAGCTCGGCACTGGTGCCGGCCTCGGCGCTCGGCATCACGGGCTCCAATGCCATGCCGCAGATCGGGCACGAGCCCGGCGCGTCGCGCAGAATCTCCGGATGCATCGGACACGTCCACTGCGCGTGACCGGGCGCCGCTTTCGATTCTGCGCGCGCCGGTTCCGCGCCGGGAGAACGGCGGTGTTGCACGTGCGGTTCCTTGCGATGGCCGCTGTCGTGAGCACCGGCGTGATGGCAATGCTCGTGGTGGTGATGGCTGATGTCGCTCATGTCGGCCTCTCCGGCCGCTCCCGCTCTTGCGGGGCGGCCCCAGTTCGTATACCCTGGAGGGGTATATAAACCCCTAGGGGGTATTAGGCAAGCATGAATCACCAGGCCAAGAAATCGTGCCTGACGCGCCTCAACCGCGTCGAAGGCCAGATCCGCGGCATCGCCCGCATGATCGGCGAGGACCGCTACTGCATCGATGTCATTACGCAACTCCAGGCGGTGCGGGCCGCGCTCAATCGCGTCGAGGACGAGATCCTGCGCGACCATGTCGACCACTGCGTCGAGCACGCCATCCAGAGCGGCGATACGCGAGAGCAGCGAAAGAAGATCGGCGAGCTGATGGCCGTGATGTCGCGCGCCAGGTAGGCGCCGTCAAGCCGGGTCGAAAAGCCGGGTGGCCGGATGCGGCGACGCGCGCTAGCGCCGTGCCGCGATCGGCCACCCAACCCGTTTGACCGCGCTGTCTGGCCCGGCGCCTACCGAAGCGCCGAGCGGCCCGCCGGACGAGCCCCCAATCGGGGCACCCAGCCGGGCGTGGCCGCCTCGTACCGCAGGTATCGCTCGCCGAACGCTTGTCTGGCTTCGCGCTCTTCGGCCCGGGCCAGAAGCACGTACATGACGACAAGAAAAGGAAACATCAGGACGGTCAGGATCGTCGGCCACTGCAGCACGAATCCGAACAGGATCAGCAGAAAGCCGATGTACTGGGGGTGGCGAACATACGCGTAAGGCCCGGTGGTCGCCAGGTCTCGACGTCGCTGCGCCGTGTAGAGCACCTGCCAGGCAATCGACAGCAGGATGAACCCGGCAGCGATCAGCACGTTGCTCAGAATGTGCAGCAGGCTCAAGTGCGGATCGCCCTTCCCGCCGAGCAATGTCGACCAGAGATGGCCCGCGTCATGAACCAGGAGATCAAGGTCGGGATAGCGGCTCTGCAGCCAGCCGGCCAGCAGATAGATCGTCAAGGGAAAACCGTACATTTCGGTGAACAGCGCCACGATGAACGCACTGAACGCGCCGAAGCTTCGCCAATCGCGCGGTGACTGCGGCTTGGCGAAGCTGAACGCGAACATGATGAACACCGCGGAGTTGATGGCGACGAGAAGCCAGAGCCCGTAGCCGGGTTCATCATGTGTCATGGCGCCCCCCTCCGGTCCTGCGGTCGCCTTCGCGCTGTGGGCGGCCACCGTGGCCACCGTGATCCCGGTGCATGAACAGGTGCATCAGCGGGCAGGCCAGAAGCAGCAAATAGGGCACAGCGCCGTAGAGATGCGCCCGGTGTTCGGTCATGACGAAGAACGCGGCGATGGCGAGAAAGCCGAGGATGACGAGCAGCGATTTCGACCACCACCAGGGGCCGGGATGATCCGCGCTCATGATGAAGTCCTTTCCTTTCCTGCGGAGGCCTACATCATGCCCATCGGCCCGCGCATCAGAGCGTCGGCGACGGTCTTCTGCTCTGTCGAGAGGACGTCATAGAGCGTGCGCGCCGCGACTTTCTGGCTCCTCACCGCATTCAGTCGCGCCGCCAGCATCTGTTCGGTCCGGTCCAGCCGATCGGGCCAGGTGGCCGGGGTTTGCATGCCCATCATGGCCGAATGGCCGGCGCGCATGGACTTGGCGCCATTCCGGGCTGCCTTGGCGAACTCATTCCATTGGGACGTCTGGTCCTTGGTGATCTTCAACTCGGTGCGCACGAATGCGAGCCAGCCCTCGACATGGTCGACAGCCATTCGAGCCATGCCAGACTCGGCCGGCTCGCCAGTCATGGAGCGCATCATGGGCATCGAGTGCATCATCGCCCCCCCTTGGTGCATCATCATGCCGCCCTGTCCGCCCTGTGAGCCGCCTCGTCCCATCATGCCCATGCCGGAGCCGTGTTCGGTGCGCGGAGCGGGTGCTGTGGACTGGCCGGGCCCGGCCGGCTGGGCGGAGGGCGGCGTGGTCTGCCCCGTGCCGGGATGATGCTGACTATGATCTTCCTGGTTCTGTGTCGCTGGCGGTTGCTGCTGCGCGGCGGCCGGTCCCGCCGGAATGACGGCGAGGGCCATCGACAGGGCGATCACGGCGGGGACAAGAGACGGGCGAAGGTTGCGCATGGAGATCTCCGTTGCTCAGGGCTGGGTCGCAGCGACCGATCAGCGCGGTGATTTCAGGACTTTCGCGACAAGCGAGCGGCCGAGGATCGGTTCCTCCGCGATGCGCGGTTACGTGTTGACGCACCGCCGCATCGGCCGGCCCAGCAATCGTCAGGCGACGAGTCGAGGCGGCGGAATGGTGGGCGGAACGCTGACGCCGTCTGGCGCGGGCTCGGCCTTCATCGACGCCGCGACCATCAGCATCCGCTCGTCATCGGGATCGCCATCGAGCGCCATGGCGGGCGGGAAGTGGCAAGCGGCGGCGACGCAACAGCCCGTATGCCTGCGATGATCTCGATCGGGGCAAGAACCACGGTGATCGTCCGCATCGGCCGTGGCGGTTTTCAGATCGCGACTGACTTCCACCGGCGCCTGGAAATGACCGCTCTCCGACGAAACGGCCGAAGAAAGCAAGGCGCCATTGCCACTTTCGTGGGTCACGCCCCGGCTGCCGAGCACTCCCAGCAGAAGCAGCCCAAGCATAGCGCTGGCAAAGATGGAGACGAAGCGGGTCATCGAAGATGCGGGCCGGAACTCGTGGTCGGTTCGGATGGCCGAATATCGACCATCCCAGAGGCCAGCCTAAATGGGGAGGCCTGACCTACATTGACCTAGATCAAGCCCGCCGAGATATTGCCGTCAGTCCCGCGCCACGCTGAAGCGGCGACAGGTCGATTGCTCGAGGCGTCGGCATCCGATCGGCATCAAGGATGGAATAGAGCCGACCGATCGGTTAGCCTTTGCGGCCACATCCGAAACGGCAACACGGAACTCGATGTCACCCCAAGCGTCCAGGCCGCGACCACGTCTGAGCCAGGAGGAGCGCCATGCGCAGATCCTGGCGCTGGTCCGGCGCGACGGCATCGTGCGCGTCGTCACGCTGGCCACGCGGTTCGGCGTGACGACCGAAACCGCGCGCCGCGATCTCGACGAACTGGCCGCGAACGGCGCCATCAAGCGCACCTACGGTGGCGGCGCGGGCCGATCGCTGATCGACGAACCGGGCATCGGCGTGCGCACCCGCGCGCACGCGGCAGAACGCGGCCGGATCGCGGCGGCGGCGGCTGCCATGATCGAGCCGGGGGACGCGCTCATGATCGATTGTGGTTCGACCACCAGCCTGTTCGCCAATGCGCTCGCGGCACGCGATCTGCATTTGACCGTGCTGACCAATTGCCTGCCGGTTGCGACGGCGCTCGCGACCAGCCGCCACTGCCGCATCATCCTGTGCGCAGGCGACTACGTCGCGCGCGAAGGCGGCGTCTACGGTTCAGACACGATCGACTTCATCCGGCGCTTCAAGGCGAACCGGGCGGTGATCGGCGCAGGCGGCCTCACGGCCGAGGCCGTGACCGACGCAGACTCGCAAAGCTGCGCCGTCAAGCGCGCCATGATCGAGCAAGCCGACCGCACCACTCTCCTGCTCGACGGCTCGAAATTCGATCTCATCCAATTCGAGCGCGTCTGCCCGTTAAACGAGCTCGACGAGATCGTGTGCGATGCTCCGCCGCCCAAGCGGCTCGTCGCCGGTCTCAAGCAGGCCGGCGTCTCGGTGATCGTCGCCCCCTGACCCGCCCCATGTGGGGGCTGCAATAGTCCGCCATCGCGGCCAGCTCGACTGCGGCCGATCATTAAGCTTTCGGCCGGTTCGGTGTTTGCAACTACAACATCCTCTGTTGTGGTCGAAAACCAGCCCGTGCTAACGTGTTCGCCTGGGGTCAATGGTTCCATCGCACCGCCGCGACCTGCCGGTTCCGCCAGATCCGGTCTCGCGTCGGCGCACACAGGGGAGCGGACACATGACGAAATGGACTCGATCGACCAAATGCGCCGCCATGATCGCCCTGGCGTCGTTCTGTTACGGTGCGCAAGCGGGCGAGATCACCGCCTATACGTCGCTCGAGGAGGACGACATCCGCGTCTATCTCCAGGGCTTCGCCAAGGCGAAACCGGCGATCAAGGTCAACGTGCTGCGCCTGTCAACGGGCGATCTTGCGGCGCGCATGCTGGCCGAGAAGTCCAACCCGCGCCATGACGTCATCTGGGGCTGGGCAGTGACCCAGATGGTCGATCCGCGCATCCTGGAGATGACCGAAGCCTACAAGCCGGCCGGCATCGACCAGGTCAAACCCGAGTTCAAGGACGCGCAGAACCGCTGGTTCGCCACGACGGGCTATTTCGCCGGCTTCTGCGTCAACACCGAGATCCTGAAGAAGAACAACCTGCCCATGCCGAGCTCGTGGGCCGATCTGACCAACCCTGCCTACAAGGGGCAGATCGTCATGCCGAACGCCGCGAGCTCCGGCACGGGCTATCTGCAGGTCGTCAGCATCTTGCAGATGAAGGGCGAGGAGAAGGGCTGGCAATATCTCAAGGACCTCGACAAGAACATCGCCCAGTACATCAAGTCGGGCTCGCGCCCGTGCAAGATGGCCAGCACCGGTGAATACGCGATCGGGCTTTCCTTCGCGTTCAGCGGGGTCAAGCAGATCATGGAGGGCTATCCGATCAAGCTGGTCATTCCCAGCGAGGGCGCCGGCTACGAGACCGAGGTCAACGCTTTGATGAAGACGGCCAAGAACAAGGCCGACGCCAAGCAGTTCCTCGACTGGCTGCTGACGCTCGACGCCGCCAAGCTCTACGGCGAGCGCGCCGAGATGTCGTCGGTGCCGGGTGCAAAGCCGACCGCCGATATTCTCAAGGCCGGCTTGCCGGCCGACGTCGCGACCGTGCTCTACAAGATGGACTTCGACGCTTCCGCCAAGAACAAGGACCGCATCATTGCGGAGTGGAAGAAGTCGATCGAACGGTAGTAGTGGATCGCTGCGGCGGCTGGCTTGCCGGCCGCCGCAGCCAATTCTAGGCTTCGATCTGCCCTGCGACGTCCTGTCGCCGCATCGCCGGGAGGGCAGCGATGTTTCTTTCGCTCAGCAATATCGCCAAGCGCTTCGGCACGGTCACGGCGCTGAACGGCGTCAGCCTCGACATCGCCGAGGGTGAGTTCGTCTGCTTTCTCGGTCCGTCCGGCTGCGGCAAGACCACGCTGCTCCGCGTCATCGGCGGACTGGAATCGGCGGATGCAGGTGAGGTCAAGCTCAACGGCCGGAGCCTGACCGAGACGCCGGCGCGCCTGCGCAATTTCGGCGTCGTGTTCCAGTCCTACTCGCTCTTCCCCAGCATGTCGGTCGCCAAGAACGTCGCCTATGGGCTGGAATGCGCGAAATGGGCGAAGCCGGACATCCACCGTCGCGTCGCGGAAATGCTCGCCCTCGTCCACTTGGGCGATCAGGCGGAGAAGTACCCGCATCAGCTTTCCGGCGGCCAGCAGCAGCGCGTCGCCCTGGCGCGCGCCTTGGCGCCGAACCCGACCGTGCTGCTGCTCGACGAGCCGCTGTCCGCCCTCGATGCCAAGGTCCGCGAGGATTTGCGCGCCGAGATCAAGGATCTGCAGTCGGCGCTCGGCGTCACCACCGTGATGGTGACCCACGACCAGCACGAAGCCATGGAGATCGCCGACCGCATCGTCGTCATGAATGGCGGCGTCATCGAGCAGATCGGCGGCGCCGTCGACCTCTACGAGAGACCGGTCAACCGGTTCGTCGCCGAATTCATCGGGCGCATGAACCTGCTGTCCTGGCCGCCGGTGGCCGACCGCGGCACTTCGTCCCTGCGCATCGGTGTCAGACCCGAGCATATCGAGCTCGTCGCGTCAGGCGGCGACGCCTCGAACAGCGTGGTCGGCCGCATCGAGAAATGCGTGTTCCTCGGCAGCTTCACGCGCGTCACGCTCGCGGTGGGCAATGAGCGGCTGCAGCTCGAGCTGCGCGGCCGGCGCACGGACCTTGGCCCCGGCGGCAGCCTGACCGTCCGTATCCCGCCCGACGCCGTTCACCGTATCGGGGACGTCACGCGGTGACCGTTTCGCACCCGCGCACCGTCACGCAGACGGCGCGAATCGACACGGACCGCCTCGCCGTGCTCGGCCTGACGGTGGCGGTTGCCCTGCCCCTCATCGTCTTCGTCGTCCTGCCGCTCGTCGGCATCCTCAATTTGAGCTTCGTCACAGAGGACGGCATCGGCTGGGGCAATTTCGTCCGCTACTTCAGCAGTCCCAAATTCACCCGCGTCGTGGTCAACAGCTTCACGGTCACCTTGACCACGACGGCCATCACCGTCGTGCTGGCCTATGCGTTTGCCTACGCGATGCACCGCACCGCCATGCCCGGCAAGCGCGAATTCGGCATGATCGTGCTCCTGCCGCTGTTCGCGCCGTCGCTGGTGCAGGCGCTCGGGATTCTCTTCATGTTTGGCCGCAATGGCGTGATCAACCGCAGCTTCGGCCTCGGCATCGACATCTACGGCTTCTGGGGCATTGTGATCTCCGACGTGTTCTACAGCTTTCCACATGCCTATCTGATCCTGTCCGCCGCGCTGGCGCTGGCCGATGCACGCGTCTACGAGTCCGCACAGATGCTGGGAGCGTCGGCGGCGCGAGTCTTCCGCACCATCACCCTACCAGCCACGCGCTATGGCGTGATGTCCGCGACCTTCGTCGTGTTCACCATCGTGATCACCGACTTCGGCAATCCCATGGTGATCGGCGGCGATTTCAGCGTGCTCGCGACCGAGATCTACAATCAGGTGTCCGGCCAGAGCAACTTCGCCATGGGCGCGGTCATCGGCGTGCTGCTGCTGATTCCGGCCGGACTGGCCGTCGTGATCGAGAAGTGGATCATGCGGCGCCACCACGCGTCGATCACCGACCGATCGCAGCCCCTCCGCCTCATGCCTGATCGCCGGCGCGATATGGCAGGCCTTGTCTATGCATCGGTCGTTTGCGGCATGATCTTGCTGATCGTCGGAGTGGTGTTCGTCGCCAGCTTCGTCACGCTGTGGCCGTACAACATGCATCTCAGCCTGCGCCACTACCGGTTCGAGGTGCAGAACGGCCTGCAGCCATTGTGGACCAGCGTGTGGGTTTCGCTCGCAGCCGGGGCGATCGGTGTCGTGGTCACCGTGGCCGGCGCCTGCGTCATGCGGCGGCTGCACGGCGCCGCCGCCCAGGCGCTTTACTTCCTGTCCATACTTCCGGCGGCCGTGCCGGGCATGGTGCTCGGCCTCGGTTACATCTTCGCGTTCAACGATCCCGCGAACCCGCTGGAAATCCTCTACGGGACTGCCGTCATCCTCGCGATCTGCAACGTCTATCACTACCACGCCCAGGGCTTCCTGATCGCCACCACCGGGCTCAATCAGATCAGCCGGGTTTTCGATGAAGCATCGACCTCGCTCGGCGGTAGCTTCTTTCGGACCTTGCGATCGGTGATTCTGCCGATCATCTGGCCTTCGATCGTCAGCGTCGGCGTATTCTTCTTCGTGCGCAGCATGGTGACGCTGTCGGCCGTGATCTTCCTGGTCACGCCATCGACGCAGCTTGCGGCCGTCTCGGTGCTGTTGCTCGACGACGCCGGCAATCAGAATCAGGCGGCCGCATTCTCGGTCTGCATCATGTTGGTCGTCGCGATGGCCCTTGCGCTGTTCCACGGTCTGCTGCGCCTGAGCGGCGCCAAACGCGTCTCCCTTTTCGGCTGAAGCCTGTTCAGGCCGGCAAGGGGCGGGCGGCGGTCGGGCGCCGGCCGATCGCCAGCACCATCAGCGCGGTCAGCACGCAGGCGAGCCCCGCGATCAGGAACGATTCGAGGTAACGGTCGGTTGCCGTCCGCAGGAAGCCGGCGCCCGAGGCAGCAACCGCCGAGCCGACCTGATGGGCCGCCATGAGCCAGCCGAACATGACCGGGCCCATTTCCTTGCCGAAGATATCACTGGTCAGCCGCATGGTCGGCGGCACCGTGGCAAGCCAGTCGAGCCCGTAGAACACGGCGAACAGCGCCAGGCCATAAAAGGAAAAATCCGAATATGGCAGGATGAACAGGGACAGCCCACGCAGCCCGTAGTACCAGAACAGCAGCCAGCGATTGTCCCAGCGGTCACTGAGCCAGCCCGACAGCGTCGTGCCGACGAGATTGAACACGCCGATCAGCGCCAACAGGCTGGCGGCACGCACCTCCGCGATGCCGTGGTCGAAACAGGCAGCGACCAGATGCGTGCCGATCAGGCCGTTAGTCGACAGCCCGCACACGAAGAAGCTGCCGGCAAGCAGCCAGAAGTCGCGCGACTTGGAGCCGACCGCGAGCGCCTCGAAGGCGACGAGAATGGGATTGCCGCGAACCGGCGCGACTGGAACGTCGCGCTCCGCGCCGCGCGCGCGCAGTCCGACATCGCGCGGATGCTCGGGAATCAGCAGCCATGCGACCGGAAGCACGGCGGCGAGCACGCCGGCGACGACCCAGCCGACCGGCTGCCAGCCGTGAGCCGCCGCCAGCGCGGCAAGGCTGGGCAGGAAGATCAGCTGGCCAAGCGCCATACTCGCGGACAAGAGACCCATGACGAGGCCGCGGCCCTCGACGAACCAGCGGTTCACGATGCTGGCGCCGAGCGAGAGCGCGACCGTGCCGGAGCCGAGACCGACCAACACGCCCCAGGTCAGCAGGAGGTGCCAGGGCTTGGTCATGAGCGCGCTCAATCCGACCGCCACCGCCATGCCGGCGAGACCGAGCAGCAGCGTGCGGCGCACGCCGATCCTGAGCGCGAGTGCGGCCGCGAATGGCCCGACCAGGCCGTAGAGCAGCAAGCCGACGGCGAGCGCGACCGAGATCGTCGCCCGGTCCCAGCCGAAGGCTTGCTCGAGCGGCACGACCAGGACGCCCGGTGCGGCGCGCACGCCGGCCGAGATCAGCACGCACAGAAAGGTGGCGCCGGCAACGATCCAGGCGTAGTGCATGCGCGCCTCCACGGCGCGCGCCAGCATGTGCATTGTCAGTCTGACCCTTCTGTCCTGCCCGTGACCAGAGAGCGCCGCGGCGACCTTGCTCCTATTTGTCTTTGTCGTCCTTGTCGCCCGGCTTCGACGTGACGCCCTGCCCCCATTCGTCGATCAGTTCTTGCTGATACTCGCGCAGGCGACTGATCTTGCGGTCGGACTGGATCTTCAGGTAGCCGCCCGCGATGTTCGGTGCGATGTTGTAGATGAGATAGCCGATGCCGGCCGAGCCGAAGGCGGCAAACATCATGAAGGGATCGAGCACCGATCCGTCGCTGGTGCCCTTCCAGAAATTGAGAATGAAGGGCAGGAGTCCGCAGAAGTTCAGGCTGCCGACGCAGAACGCCGAATATTTCTCAGGTCTCGGGTCGACCCAGAAGGCGACGATCGTCGGCAGCATGCCAACTGCGATCAGCAACACAGTGTGCATCAGGAATGCGGCAATGACCAGGCCGATGACGACAAAAATCGCCACCCGCCCGGATGCTCCGCCGGCCGGCGGCAAGACGAGCTTCGGTGCTGGAGCGCCCTGCTGGGTGTTGTCGGTCATTGCAGTGGAGTCCGCCGCTGCCTGTTCAAATGAGATAGATGATGGCGATCGTGCTGATCGCGATGCTAGCGACGATGCCGCAGGATACCGCGGCGGCCTGTTCGCCCATCTGTTGCGCCGTGGTGTCGCGCCGCGCCGCCTCGCGCTCGAGGTTGCCGACCTGCGCCGCGGCGCGCGCATAGTTGGTCATCGCCGCGGCGAACCCCTTCTTGTCGCGGTCGAGTGCGGCCGCGTCGTCGAACGGCTTGACCATGTCGGCCAGCGCACCCTTGCCGACCGCCTTGTCCAGCTCGTCGCGCAGCGCCTTTTGGCGCTTGCGGTTGTTGTACGCTTTCACCGCCGGCTCGAGCAGGTCGAGCATCCAACGACACAGATGCGGCATCGGTCCTTTCTTGGCCGAGTTCTGCAGCATCGCCAACAAACGAATGATGCCGAGCGCGTGCGACGACGTGCCTTCCGTCTCCGACAAGGGCCGCAGCCATTGATCGGTCACGGCCTTGGCGCGCGCGCCAAGAAAGGCCGCGACATGGCGGTCGATCGGATGAGCCGGGCGACCGGTTTCCTGTGCCGCCTTCTCCAGCGCATCCATGAATTCCTCGACCTCGACGATGTAGTAGCGCTCGAATTTCGGGCTCATCAACGGCAGATCGCGATTGAGCTCGTAGACCACGCGCTCGAATCCATAGCCAGGTCCCGACTGGCTGAGCAGCACGGGCATGTTCTCATACAAGTTGTGGTACGCGACGAACTCCGGACGCTGCTCGGTCTGCTGGCCGAGCCAGCCGATCAGCAGGCGCGACGCGATGATCTCCGACAGGACCTGGCGCCGCATCGTCTGGTGGATCGCCAAGGCCATGGCCGGACCTACTCCGTCCGGGCTGAGCGACAGGCCCTTGTAGTGAAGCGGTTGCGGGGGATCGAGCACCATGCAGGTGCGCGTCACGACGCGCTCGCCCGACTCGCCGCCGCCGACGCCGGTCAAGGGACCGATCACTTTGACGAGGGCGTTGACCCTCTCCTCGTCGCCCAGCGTACGCTTCAGCCAGTTCTCGAAATTGGTCGATCGGATGACCTGTCCCGCCGCCTCCCAATTGCGCGCGAAACCGAAGGTCAGCGAGCGCAGATTGAGGTGCTCCTCGTTGCCGAAGACGAGCGGTCGGGTGGCACGCGGCGGCAACTTGGCCTGCTTGGGCGTCAGGCGCTTGCCGTTCATCCACATTTCTAGCCCGTCTTATTCATCGAATTTGCGGAACTGAGCGACGGATGTAGCGCGAAGCCGCCATTCGATTCATGATTCTGGTTGCGAGTCCGAATCATCGATCGATTGAGGAGCGCCACACCCGTCAT
>Ga0194128_10002236_pt1 | contig 31713 bp, 19 predicted proteins | sample TA2KigCa65mmetaG_FD_148650 | JGI IMG/M metagenome (GOLD analysis project Ga0194128, IMG submission 148650) | Freshwater microbial communities from Lake Tanganyika, Tanzania - TA2015037 Kigoma Deep Cast 65m | ecosystem: Environmental > Aquatic > Freshwater > Lake | place: Tanzania: Lake...
CTGATTTCTCCTGCCATCGCCCAGAACTGCTTCAGGCATTGCGGCTATGCCTCTTGTTAAGTCGAGTTTCGCTCTAGTACGATTCGCGGAAAAATTGTGATCCCGTCTTCCGGCGGTTTGCGTTAGTTGGGCATGACCAGTACACCACTCTCTCAATCGACACGACTCCTGACGTGCTTTCTCGCGGCCGGCCTGCTGGCAATACCTGTCCATGCGGCTGAGTCTTCCACCATCCTTGATGCCCAGGGCCAACTCACTAGCCCCACCGGGGCGCCGTTGAGCCGAACGACCGGACCTAGCCTGATAGATCCCGGCTCGGCAGGCGCCGCGACTGTCCTGGCGCGATCGGCCCCCGGCGTCGTCAGCGTGGGAATCACGGGCGGCTCCTTCTTCAGTCCAGGCGGGATCACCCCGGTTTTCGACGCGGGCGCCTCCACCACATCCCAGATGGAATTCCTCGTCGGCGGCGCCCCGAACCTCGCCGTCCCTGTGTACATCGTCCTCGAAATCCAAGGAACTGGGGCCGACGATTGCGATCCCGCGCGGATGATCGGTTGCGGCATGAACTTCGAAATGAGCGCCAGTTTAGGCGGTGTTACTTGGGGCTTACGTAGGGCTGCCAACGGCGTCATCACCAACTCCTTTCCCGGTCTGGCCGCGACAGGCACGCAGAATTCATACGTCTTCAATAATACGGTGACGCTCGGCCCAGTCGATGTGGTCTCCGGTTGGCCCGCCGCATTGAATCTGCATGCTTCGCTGCGATTTCCCTACACCGCAAGCGGGTTCCCGTCGACGACGTCCTTCTCCGGCAACGTGAGGATACGCGCCGCCGTCGCCCCCGCGGCCTACCTCATCGTTCCTTCGGGACAACCAGTCACAACTCCCACCTTTATCGACCCATTTGCTCCGGCGCTGACTAACTTCACGGTGTCGCCGGCCAACATCAATTTTGGGCTTCTCCCCACCGGATCGACGTCGGATCTGATCGTCACCGTCACCAATCCGAACCCGGTAACGATCTTCTTGAACACCGCGTCCTTGGCCAACGGCGCTCCGTTCAGCGTCTTGGGCCCGACGCTGCCCGCCGCCGTCCCGGCGAATTGAAACCTGGATGTCGGAGTGCGCTTCGCGTCCGTCGGCGTTGGTTCATTCAACGACACACTTTCCCTCTCGTCCGCACTCGGCAATGTAGCCGTTCCTCTGACGGGACAAGGCGTCGTCGTCGGCGTGCCACCTGGCCAGCAGATTGTGAATGTTCTAGCGTTTTACGATACTTCGGTTCAGAGCGGGCAACTCACCGGGCAAGGAAACGGCAACTCGGCGGCTGGCCGGCTCGGAGCGTTGCGCAACATGATCAAGGCAGCCGGCGATCTCATTGCGAGCGGCCTTCAGGCCGACGCCTGCGTTCAATTGCGAGATGCCCTCAACCGCACCGATGGCCTCCCGCAGCCTCCCGATTTCGTCGCCGGTCTAGCAGCGCCGCAACTAGCCACTAAAATCCGGGAGCTTCGTACTTCGATGGGCTGCCCCAACTAACGCCAATCGCTTCTCTCTGCGGTGGAGGATGCTTCGCGTTCTCCACCGCGCTCTTCCCGGAGACCAAGATGATATATTCATATTGACTACCCATCCAAATGGAGGACGTGTACCCATGCGCCTTGTTGCCGTTTCGTTGCTAATCGGAGCATCCGCTCTTCTTGCCGAATCCGGCCAGAAGAAGGAGTTCACGCCCATGCAAAAAAACTGGTGGGCCTTCCAGCCGGTGAAGAAACAAACGGTCCCGCAGTCGGCCGGTCGCACCACCATCGACAAGTTCCTCCTTGCCAGGATGACCGGCAAAGGCATTACCCCGAATCCGCAAGCCGATCGCACCACGCTCCTGCGCCGCGCGTCGCTTGTATTGACGGGCCTTCCGCCGACGCCGGAAGAAACGCAGGCGTTCCTAAGCGACACCTCCGCCAACGCGTTCGAAAAGGTCATTGACCGCCTCCTCGCCTCGCCCCAATACGGTGAGCGCTGGGCGCGCCATTGGCTCGACCTCGCTCGCTACGCCGACTCGGAAGGCTTCAAAGCCGACGAAACCCGCCCCAACGTTTGGCGCTATCGCGACTATGTCATCAAGTCCTTCAACGAGGACAAACCCTACGACCGCTTCGTCAAGGAACAAATCGCCGGCGACGAACTCTATCCAAACAATCTTGATGCCAAGATCGCCGTCGGCTTCAATCGCCATTTCCCCGACGAATCCAACGCCGCCAACATTCGCCAACGCCGCCAGGAGTTGATGTTCGACATCGTGGACACTACGGGCGCCGTCTTCCTCGGGATGACCTTCGGCTGCGCCAAGTGCCACGATCACAAATTCGATCCGATCCTCCAAAAGGATTACTATCGCCTGCAGGCCTTCTACGCCAACACCCGCATCGAAGACGAAGCGCTGTTGATGTCGCGGGAAGAACAGGTCAACTGGAAAGCGCAGTACGGCGTGTGGGAAGCCAAAACCGCGAACATCCGAGAAGAGATGCAGGACATCCTGGCCAAGCCGCGCCAGACGTTCTTCGAAGAGCGCCTCTCTCGTTTCCCCGACGAGATCAAAGAGACCATCACCATGGACGCCGCCAAGCGCACGCCCGAACAGTGGCATATGTTCATGAAGGCGCGCACGCAGGTTGAGTTCACCGACGACGAAGTCGCGAAAAAACTTCGCGGCGCGCCGCAAGCCCGCTACAAAGAGTTGGAGAACGAACTCGCCAAGTTCGATAACTTAAAACCCGCCGATCGCCCGATGGCGCAGACGCTCGCCGAAATGCACACCGCCGCGCCGAAGACGCACGTCCTCACCAACGGCAACTTCGACGCGCCCACGCAAGAAGTTAACCCCGGCTTCTTGACCATCCTCGATCCCGACGACGCCGACGTCTCCAAAGGCCGCCGCTCCGCGCTCGCCAACTGGGTCGCCAGCGCCTCGAATCCGCTCTCAACGCGCGTGATCGTCAACCGCGTCTGGCACTATCACTTCGGCCGCGGCCTCGCGGCCACGCCCAGCGATTTCGGCCTCATGGGCGATCGCCCGGCGAACCTTCCGCTGCTCGATCAACTCACCGCCGATTTCGCCGAAAACGGCTGGTCCCTGAAGCGCCTCCACAAGCAGATCATGCTCTCGGACGCTTGGCGGATGTCCAGCGCACACAATGAAGCCAACGCGAAACTCGATCCCGAAAACAAGCTGCAATGGAAGTTCGCCCGCCGCCGCCTCGAAGGCGAAGCGGTGCGCGACTCGATGCTGCAAGTCGCCGGCCGCCTGAACGGCAAGATGTACGGCGAGCCCGTTTTCCCGCCGCTCCCGGCGGGCGTCGTCACGCGCGGTGGGTGGAAATCGAACGAAGAAACATCCAATGCCGACCGCCGCTCCGTATATGTATTTGTGCGGCGAAACACGCGCTATCCGATGTTCGATGCCTTCGACATGCCCGACACGCATGAAAGCTGCGCGCGCCGCAACGTCACCGTGAATCCCGCGCAATCGCTTGAACTGATGAACAGCCGTCTCGTTAACGAATGGTCCCGCAGCCTCGCGCAGCGCGTTCGCAACGATGCCGGCCAAACCACCGACGGCATGCTCGACCGCGCTTTCCGTCTCGCCTTCCAGCGCACGCCGCGCGATGCCGAGCGCGCCGACGCCGAAGCGTTTCTTGCCAAACAAACGCAATTGACCGGCTCGGAGGAGAGCGCCTGGCAGGATCTTTGCCAGACTCTGCTCAATTCGAATGAGTTTCTGTACATCAACTAGGTGACGCGATGAACAGGAAACTCGCCCATCACTGGAACGTTCGAAGCCGCCGGGAGTTTTTCTCCAACGCCGGATCTGGACTCGGCGCCATCGCGCTCAGTTCTATGCTCGCCGAAGGCGCCGATGACCGCATTCGCAATCCGTACGCCGCGCGTCCCGGCCACTTCAAGCCGAAAGCCAAATCGGTCATTTGGCTCTTTATGGAAGGCGGCCCGAGCCACATCGATCTGTTCGATCCGAAGCCAAAGCTCAACGAGATGGCCGGCAAGCCGATGCCCGCGTCGTTCGGCAAACTTGTCACTGCGATGGGGACCGGCAACAACACGCTGATGGCCTCGCCACGCAAGTGGCGGCAACACGGCAACAGCGGCATGTGGGTCAGCGACTGGTATCCCGAAATCGCCAAACACGCCGACGACCTCACCGTCATCCGGTCCTGCTGGGCCAACGGGCTGAACCACGTCGGCAGCGTCTGCCAGATGAACACCGGCGATATTCTCGCCGGACGTCCGTCACTCGGTGCCTGGGTCACCTACGGCCTCGGTTCGGCGAATAAGAATCTCCCAACGTTCGTCGTCCTGACCGACGACAAGGAAGTCCTCGGCGGCCCGAAGAACTGGAGTTCCGGCTTCCTCCCGGCGACGTTCCAAGGCACGCAGTTCCGCCAGGGCGACACGCCGATCTTGAACCTGAAGCCGCCCACCGGAGTTGACGACGCGCGCCAAAAGAGCCGCCTCGCTTTCCTCAAGCGGATCAATGAGCACTGGGGCGCCGACAAGACCGAAGATACCGACCTCGACGCACGTGTGCGCAACTTCGAACTCGCCTACGAGATGCAATCGGCCGGCGCCGAAGCCGTCGATCTCTCCAAGGAGACCGACGCGACCAGAGCCATGTACGGCATGGACGTCGAAGAGACGCGCCAATTCGGACAGAACTGTCTCCAAGCGCGCCGCTTGGTCGAGCGCGGCGTGCGCTTCATCGAACTCTATTGCGGCTCCGGTTCCGGTTGGGACGCACACTCGAACATCGAAGGCAATCACAGCAAGTGGTGCCGCGTGTCCGATAAACCGATCGCCGGTCTGCTCGCCGATCTCAAAAAGCGCGGCTTGTTGCAGGACACGCTCGTCGTCTGGGGCGGGGAATTCGGCCGCACGCCATTCAACGAAAAAGGCAACGGCCGCGATCACAATCCTTGGGGATTCACGATGTGGATGGCTGGCGGCGGCGCTAAGGGCGGCCACTACGTCGGAACCACGGACGAGATTGGTCTGCGCGCGGTGGAAAAGCCGTGCCACGTCCACGACATCCACGCGAGCATTCTGTACGCGCTTGGTCTCGATCACCTACAACTCACCTACCAACACAACGGCCGGGCCGAGCGCCCAACCATCGTTGGAGGCAATATCTTCAAAGAGATTTTTGCTTGATCCTGTTTTTCCCAATTGCCTTCGCTGCCCTCGACTCCGAGGGCGACCGCCAACTGGCGGCGCGATTGCAAGACCGGGATCCCCAGGCGCTCGCCGATCTCTACGACAAATACGGCCGCATGGCGTTTTCGATCATCATGCGCATCGTTCGCGATCAAGGCGTTGCCGAAGATCTTACGCAAGAAACGTTTCTTCGTGTCTGGAATCGCATGGCCGGTTTCGATACGCAAAAGGGCGCGCTCGGCCCTTGGGTGTTGACCGTCGCCCGCAACCGGGCGATCGATTATCTTCGAAGCGTCGACGGCCGCTCGCGGCAAAACGCGATCGAGCTAAGCGCTACCGAATCGCCGGCGGTCTTCGTCGATCTCGAAGCGAATCTGATTAACAGCGATCGCGCCCGGCAGTTGAAATCGGCCTTCGCGAAGTTGAACGACAATCAGCGCGCCGTTATCGAGCTCGCTTACTTCGAGGGCCTCTCGCAAACCGAAATGGCCGAGCGAATGAAACAACCGCTCGGAACCGTGAAGACCTGGGTGCGTAGCGCGCTGCAAATTCTTCGTGCCGAACTCGAACAGGCGGTGCCCGCATGAACGAGATGTACGAGCTTTACGTTCTCGGGCTGTGCGAGGAACCGGAGCGCACGCAAATTGAAGAGGCGTTGCGCCGCGGCGATCCGGAAGCGAAGGAGTTGCTGCGCCGCGCGCTGGAAACCAATGCGATGCTGGTCGCGATGACGCCCGATGTTGAACCGCCCAAGCGGTTGCGCAACCGGGTAATCGCGATTGCAAAACCGGAGACGCCGCGATGGACCTGGAATCTCGCGTGGATCGGCCTGTCGGCTTGTCTGGTCGCTGGCTTGGTCTACACCAGCGCCGACCGGCAACAGGTCACGGCCGAACTCGCGAAAGCGCGGAATACGCTCGAATTCCTGCGCGCGCCCGAGACGCGAATTCTCAACACCTCGGCCGCGGAAGAACAAAAGCCGGTCGCGAAAGTCTTTGTGAACCCCGATCGTGGCGTTCTGATCGTCGCATCGAGCCTGCCGAAGCTGGACGCTGGACGGACGTATGAAATGTGGGTGGTGCCAAAAGCCGGCGGACCTCGCCCGATGGGCCTGTTCAAACCGAACGCCGACGGCAGCGCCACGCACTTCCAAACCGGACCGGTCAACTTAGCCGAAGCCGCGGCGATCGCGCTGTCGAACGAGCCCGAAGGCGGATCGCCGGCGCCGACCACGCCGCCGTTCTTGATCACGCCCGTCGGAGACTGACGATGGAATGCCGCTCCGGCTGCGGCGCTTGCTGTATCGCGCCTTCGATCTCGTCGCCGATCCCGGGAATGCCGGACGGCAAACCCGCCGGAGTGCGGTGCATTCAACTCAGCGAAGACAACCGTTGTCTTGTCTTCAACGACCCGCGAAGGCCAAGCGTCTGCGCCACGCTGAAGCCGTCGCCAGAGATGTGCGGCGGCTCGCGACTTCATGCAATTCGTTTCCTCGCGCGCCTCGAAGTTGCGACTGCGCTTCGTGTAAAGCAAACTACAACTGTACTATACTGACCCCGATCAGGAGGCTTTCGAAATGCCGACGGTAATGCAACTGCAAGGCTGGCGTTGTTACTTCAACTCGAACGAAGGCGACGAACCCATGCACGTCTACGCGCAGAAGGGCCAGGCCGAGACAAAGTTCTGGCTGCATGCCGATCAATACGTCGCCGAAGAGGAATTCGAATCGAACCTGACGCCGCGCGGGCGGCGCGAGATCCGTCGAATCGTATACGTTCACTTCGACGAAATCGCCAACGCGTGGTACGACAACTTCGGAGGCCGGCGTGCCTTCTAATCTCACCGTCTACGCGCGCGATGTCGAAGCGACCGACTCGCATCTGATCATCACGACGCATCGCGGCAGACACGAAATTCGATGGGAACTCTGCTCGGAAAAACTTTCTCAGGCCACGCAGGCCGAAAGAATGAGAATGGCCCTATCGCCTTCGGGTTCGTCGATTCGCTGGCCGCTTCTCGACGAAGACCTGGGCGTAGGGCCACTCATACTTCCGAAAAACTAGCGGTTAGTAGCGGTAGTGATCGGGCTTGTACGGGCCTTCCACCGGTACGCCGATGTAGTCGGCCTGCTTGGGCGTCAGGGTCGTGAGCTTCACGCCGATCTTTTCAAGATGCAGGCGGGCCACTTCTTCGTCGAGCTTCTTCGGTAGCGTGTAGACGCCGACTTTGTAGTTGTCCTTGTTGCGCCACAGATCGATCTGTGCCAGCGTCTGGTTGGAGAAGCTGTTCGACATCACGAAGCTGGGGTGGCCGGTCGCGCAGCCGAGGTTGACGAGGCGGCCTTCGGCCAACATGTAGATGCTGTTGCCGGCGGGGAAGGCGTACTTGTCGACTTGCGGCTTGATGTTGGTACGCACGACGCCGGGCGCCGCGTTCAGACGGTCGATCTGGATCTCGTTATCGAAGTGGCCGATGTTGCAAACGATCGCCTGATCCTTCATGTGCTGCATGTGTTCGAGCGTGATGATATCGACGTTGCCGGTCGTGGTGACGTAGATGTCGCCGAGTCCGAGCGTCTCTTCGATCGTCGTCACCTGATAACCCGCCATCGCGGCTTGCAGCGCGTTGATCGGGTCGATTTCGGTGACGATTACGCGCGCGCCCATCGCGCCGAGCGATTGCGCCGAACCCTTGCCGACATCGCCGTAGCCGCAAACGACGGCCACTTTGCCCGCGAGCATGACGTCGGTGGCGCGCTTGATGCCATCGGCCAGCGACTCGCGGCAGCCGTACAGGTTATCGAACTTCGACTTGGTGACCGAGTCGTTGACGTTGATCGCCGGGACCAGGAGCTTTCCGTCCTGCTGCATCTTGTAGAGGCGGTGGACGCCGGTCGTTGTTTCTTCGGAAACGCCGCGCCAGTCGGCCACGACGCCGTGCCAGAACTTGGGGTTTTCGCCGTGCACCTTCTTGAGGAGGTTCTTGATGACCTCTTCTTCGTGGCTGCCCGACGGGGTGTTCACCCAGTTGCTGCCCTTTTCGAGTTCATAGCCTTTGTGGATCAGGAGCGTCACGTCGCCGCCGTCGTCGACGACGAGTTCCGGTCCCTTGCCGCCCGGGTGGGTGATCGCCTGCATCGTGCAGTCCCAATACTCTTCGAGCGTCTCGCCCTTCCAGGCGAAGACGGGAACGCCGGCGGCGGCGATGGCCGAGGCCGCGTGGTCCTGGGTCGAGAAGATGTTGCAGCTTGCCCAGCGCACCGACGCGCCGAGCTCGACCAGCGTTTCGATCAACACCGCGGTCTGAATGGTCATGTGCAGCGAACCGGTCACGCGCACGCCCTTGAGCGGTTTGTCGGCCGCGTACTTCTTGCGAATCGACATCAAGCCGGGCATTTCGTGCTCGGCGATTCCAATTTCCTTACGGCCCCAATCGGCCAGGCTCATGTCGGCGACTTTGTAGTCGGCCGCGACTTTTACGGTAGAACTCATTTGTTGGAAAAATCTCCTTGCAAGTAGGATAGCACATTGATCCATCAATAAATCATGATTCTTTGATAGACTGATGTAAGACGTGCCCGCGCTCATTCCAGCCCTCCGATTGCTTGGCGACGAAAGCCGGCTTCGCCTGTTGCGATTGCTGGCGAGGGAAGAGCTTTCGGTGGCGGAGTTGCAGGAGATTCTTGCGATGGGGCAGAGCCGGATTTCGATGTCGCTGGCGCAACTGAAAAAAGCCGGACTGGCCGACTTGCGGCGTGTTGGACAAAAGAGCTTGTACAGCTTTGTCGCAAACGAGACGATCGCCGCGCTGCTGGAAGAAAGCGCGCGCGAGTTGCCGGAAGCCGCGAAGGACGACGAAGCGCTTCGCCTGATTCTTCGCAAGCGCAAGGACAAAATGCGCGGCTACTTCGACGAACTCGCCGGGCGGTTTGGCCGGCACTACGTTCCCGGGCGGTCGTGGAAGGGGCTTGCCGAGATGTGCATCAAGCTGCTTCCGCCGATGGTCATCGCCGACATCGGCGCGGGCGAGGGAACGTTGTCGTTATTGCTTTCGCAGCGCGCTGAAAAAGTCATCGGCGTCGACAATTCGGAGAAGATGGTGGAATACGCGGCCGGCGTCGCGCGCAAGAACAAGGTTTCGAATGTCGACTTCCGGCTTGGCGATTTGGAGGAACTGCCGATCGAGGACGAGTCGATCGACCTCGCGTTGTTCAGCCAAAGCCTGCACCATGCTTTGCATCCGCAGCGCGCGGCGGCCGAGGCGTGGCGGGTCTTGAAGCCGGGCGGACGGATCGTCGTTCTCGATTTGATGAAACACAACTTCGAGCAGGCGCGCGAGCTTTACGCCGATGTCTGGCTGGGATTTTCCCCGGCCGAACTGAACGAATTCCTCCGCAAGTCGCGGTTCAAGGGCATCGATGTCGTGACGGTGCACAAAGAGGAAGAGGCGCCGCACTTCGAGACACTTCTGGCCGTTGGAGAGAAGCGCTAAAAGCAAAAGGCTCCGGGCGAAGCCGGAGCCTTTTGCAATTTCAAATTTCCGTTGGCGGATTAGTACTCCTGCGGAACGCCGCCGGCCTTGCGTACGCCTGCTTTGATGTTGGTCTTCGTTTTCATTGTTTTTCTCCTTGTTTGTTTTTCGAAGCTCAGTGGCTTTCACTGACTCATGCGCGACGTGGCGGAAAAAGTTCTCATCAAAAAGAAAGCCGCAGCGCGAACTGAATCTGCCGTGCCGGGAACGTCGAGCGGATCTGGCCGAAGGCGGCGTTCGAACGGTTCATCTGCGGGTTCGAAAAATTCGTCCTGTTGAAGGCGTTGAACGACTCGGCGCGGAACTGCAGCGCCATGTTTTCGCGGAACGGCAACGCGAACGATTTCTGAATGCCGATGTCGGCCGTTGCCAGTCCGGGACGGCGCGCGATGTTGCGGCCCGCGTTGCCGAAGGGCCGGCTTGGATCGGTCGGCAGAAGAACCTTGGCCGGATCGATCCAGAAATCGTGGTTGCGTTGCCCTTCGGGCGCCATGATGTCGCCGGTCACGTTTGGCCGGTAACTGATGCCGCCGCGCCAATCGGGAAGCGTCTGCGAAACCTGGAAGGCCGCGGCGGGGGTGTAGCTGAGATTGATGGGTTGTCCGCTCCACATGCTGTGAATCCAATTCAACTGCCAGCCGCCGAGGAGGTAGTCGGCCGCGAGCGGAATGTTGGACGCGTACTTGCGGCCCTTGCCAAACGGCAGTTCGTAGATGACGGCCGTGGTGTTGTTGAGGCGCTGATCGAAATCGGAAGCGGCGCGTTCGGCGGCGAGAGCGTAAAAGCTCTGCGGGCTCGAACGGCCGCCCGAACCACCTTGCGCTTCGAGGGCTTGTCCGGTGGTGTCGATCGCTTTGGAGTAGACGAACGAATTGAGGAAGCTGAAGCCGTTGGTGAATTTGCGTTCGAAGCGGGCTTGCAGCGCATGATAGTTGGCGCGGGCGGCGGGGAACGTCACCGTGATGGCGCTCCAGTTCGGATTCGGGCGGCGCGCTTGAATCGAGAGATTTTCGCCGGGCCGGTTCGGGCGCGATTCGTTGTAGTCGGCGAAGACGATGAGGTGATTCGAAGTGTTTCCGACATATCCGACATCGATCACGGTGTTGCGCATGATCTCACGCTGCACGGAGAACGACCAGTTCTGCACGTAGCCGGTGGGCGACTCGCGCGGAATGTAGGAGATGTTCGAGAGCAGCGGGTTGAACTTGTCGGGATCGGTGAGACCCGCCGGATAGCCAGCCTGCGTTGGGCGGAACGTCGCGTCGGTTGGCCGTTGCGCGATGGCCGCGATTACGACTTGCGGTCCGTTAATGCCGAGGATGTTGCCGCCGCCGGCGCGATTGAAGTGGATGTAGGAGATGCCGTAGCCGCCGCGAACGACAGTTTTCGGATTCATCGAGTAGGCGAAGCCGAGCCGCGGCGCCCAATTGTTCCGGTCGGGGTTGACCTGCGCGCGATCGGCGATCGATCCGGACTTGGCGGGAATCAACCGGTTCGAGGCGGGATCGAAGTTCGACAACACGTTGCCCGCTTCCCATTGGGGCGTCGCGTACTCGTAACGAACGCCGAGATTCAAGGTGAGTTTCTTGGTGATCTTGAAGTCGTCCTGGAAGTAGAGGTAGTTCATCACCTGGCGGTACTTGGCGATGTAGAAGTTGACGAGTTGATATTCGCTGCGCGCGCCGACCAGAAAATCGGCGAGGTTGTAGGTCTGCGAGTCGGCGGCGCCCGGCGCGGGCGAACCGGCGGGGCGCGAGAACTGGCCTCCGTAGATATCGTTTCCGTAGAGCGGGTTTACGTCCTGAATTTCGGTGTGGATGCGCTGATACTCGTAACCAGTCTTCATGGAGTGCCGGCCCCTGATGAACGAGTAGTTCACCTTCGGATTCCAGACGGTGGGATGTTGCCATTGCGGGTTGGTCGCCTGACGGCCGAAATCGGAGAAGCCGGCGATTCCCTGGCGGGTCAGTCCGCCGGTGAGGCGCGGGTCTTCGCTCAATCCGGTGATGCCGTAGAGCGCGCGCATCGACGGCCCGCCGAGGCCGAAGGGCTCCTTGCCCGCGTTGGTGCGCGATATGCCGAAGCGCACTTCGAGCAGCGACGTGGGGGTTAGTGTATTCGTCCAACCGGTGGCCAGCGACTGATTCAACACGCGCAGGAAACCGTTGCCTTCACCGCCCGACGGTCCTGGAATTTCGGGTTGTTGGAAGATGTTCGACTTGCGGTGCGAGGCGCGGACGAACGCGGTCATCTTCGCGTTGATCTGTCCGTCGAGCTTGAGGTCCATCTTGTCGTTGTTGTTCTTGTCCGAGCGCAGATTGACGAAGTTGTTGGCGCGCGCGGCACCATTGTTCGGTGCGGGGAGATTGCCGAGCACGGTGCGCGCGAACGGCGTGATGGCAGTGGGCGGAATCGGGGTGTTGGCGGGATACAGCGCGCCGGTGAGCGGATTCGTGACGGGGATGTTAAACGTCGCGGAGCGGTCGGCGAGCGTCGGCAGGTTGCGGAATACGGTGAATTTCTGGCGCTCGCGGAAGCCCTCGTAGTTGGAGAAGAAGAACGCTTTATTCCTGACGATGGGGCCGCCGAAGGTGAAGCCGAACTGATTGCGCTGGAACACCGGTTTGCCGGTGGCGGGCCGGAAGAAGCCGGCGGCGTTGAGTTCGGTGTTGCGCAGGTATTCCCAGGCGGTGCCGTGAAATTCGTTGGTGCCGGACTTCATCGTCGCGTTGATGACGGCGCCGGAGGATCGGCCGAACTCGGCGCTTGGATTGGCGGTGACGACCTTGAACTCGCCAACGGCATCGGGCGTGAGTTGCACGACCTGGTTGCTGAAGCCTTGGTTCGATGTGCCGTAGGCGTTGTTGTCCATGCCATCCATGAGGAAGTTGTTGAAGATCGAGCGCTGGCCGTTGACATTGAAGGCGCCTTCGCGCGGGGGATTGGCGAAGGCGTAGTCGGAGCGGCGGACGCCGGTAGTCAGCAAGGCGAGGTCGGCGTAGTTGCGGCCGTTGAGGGGAAGATCGACGATCTGCTTGCGGCTGACGACGAGACCGCGATCGGAGGAGTCGGACTCGACGGCGATGATGCCGTCCGTGACATTGATGGACTCGGTGACCTGGCCGACTTTGAGCGAGAAGTCGACGCGCTGGCGGGCGTTGACGTTGACGATGACGTCGTCGGCGTTGGCGGTGGCGAAGCCGGGTTTTTCGGCGGTGACTTTGTACTTGCCGATTTTGACGTTGAGGAAGAGGTAGTCGCCAGCGTCGTTGGTGGTGGCGGCGCTCTGGATGCCGGTTTCGACGTTGAGCAGTTTCACGGCGGCGCCGGGAACGATGTTGGACGATTGATCGCGGACGGTGCCGAGAACTACTGCGGTGTCGAACTGGGCGTAAGCCGAAAGGGAGAGGAAAGCGAGTCGAAGAAGCATGTGCGTATCGAGCGTAGCATGGCGCGATTTCAGTTCGATGGCAAGGGGGTGAATATTTGATTGGGCGGCATGACAACTTTCAAGGCCCGATCGCGCTCTGACATAATTGAAAACCATGCGACTCGTACTGTTCACTGCCTTCGCCCTGGCGCTTCGCGCTCAGGAAGACGCTCACGCCGCAGACCGGCAACAGATGCTCGCGATCTTGCGCGATGTGGAGGCGAGCATCAACTCGCAGAGTTTGGAGTTGATGACCAAACAGATGGACGCAACCGGCGTGGTTGTGTGGGCCAATGGCGAAGTGTCGCGCGGGCCGGCGGAGGTGCTTGCCTATTACGAGCGGATGGTGAAGGGAAGCGGGCGCATTCTCACCAAGTACACAACCAAGGCCAGGCTGAGCGGGCACGCGAGATTCTTGTCGAACGACATCGCGATCGCCGATGGGACGATGGAAGACGAATACACGCCCGTCGTGCGAGGCCCATTCCAGTTGAACGGGCAATGGACGACAACGCTGGCGCGCATCGACGGGCAATGGAAAATCGTCGCGCTGCATCTTTCGGCCAACGTCTTCAACAACGTGTTGATCGACGAAGCGAAGTCTGCGTTGATGTACACCGGCGGCGGCGGCGCGGTTGTGGGCGCGCTGCTCGGGTTCCTGCTCGGACGCCGGCGGAAGACTACTTCGTCTTAGCGAACTTGGAGTACTGATCGGCGATCTTGGCGGAAGCCGCGTCGCCCGGGTGGAATACGACGCGATAGCGGAAGCGGACCTGCTGGCCCTTTTCGAGCGTCATGTCGCCGTTCTTTGACTTGTCATTTTCGAAGTCGTGCACGCCGAAGGGATTGGCGGCGAACAGGCCGTAGGCGCGTGAATGCCAATACGTCGGGTGGCGCGGATTGGACGGGTGGTCCATGATCGTCACGCCGATCTTGGCACCTTCGAGCGTTCCGGCATAATCGACCCACGGCGCGCGCTTGCCCCACACGGCCTTTTCGGTCTCCTTGCCATCCGAGGTCGACATCTTGCCGGTGCCGGGCGCTTTTTCCTGCAGTTCGGTGCGGAGGCGAACGGCGAACATGCCTTCTTTCGTGTCGCCGAAAACGACTTTTTGCGCGGCGGTGAGCGTTACGTCGAAGTCGATCACGCGGTCGGTTGGGTGCGAGTAGAACGTCATTGTCCGTTGCTCGCTCAGGAGAGTTTCGCCCTTGGCGTTGTTCCAGTCGAAGTTTGCGCCGATGACACCTTGCTTCTTGCCGCCATCCATTTTGGTGATACGGCGCGTGACGACATCGCCGCGGCCGGCTGTTCCCGCGCCTTTCTGATTTTTTTCGTTCGCCCAGAAGTCGACTTGGTTGACAAGGCCGTGCGTGATCCACAGACCGCGGTGATGCGGATGATCCTTCGCATCGCCGGCCATGGTTTCCATGGGGAAGCCGCGCGTGACCTGCTTGCCGTCGGCGGTGCGCAGGGGGTGGAGATACGGCTTAACGGCCTCGGCGCCGATGTAGAAATCGGTGAACGGCTTGCCGTCGATGGTGACCGCGATCCGGTCGGGCGACTGCTTAAACGCAACTTGGGCGCAAGCGGAAACGGAGAGAACGAGTATGGCGAAACGCATCTCTGCCATTCGATCACATTTTCGGCGGGCCATGGGAACTAGGAGTTCGTTAAGAATCGGCTTCCGAAAGCTTGCGCAGGTGATCGTAGGTGTAGATGCCGGCGTTGTGGCCGTCGTTCCAGAAGATGCGGATGGCGTAGCCGCCGACCTGCTCGACGCTCTGCATTTTCAGGCGTTCGGTGTAGGTTCGGAGCGGATTGGTATCGGGCGTCCACTTCTGCGGCGGCGTGCCGTGCGCGCCGGTGCAAGTGGCGCAGGGGCATTCGCGGCGTAACGTCTCCAGCGGAAGCGAAGTGTGTTTGCCGTCCTTCCAGTCGACTTCAATTCCGCGCGATTTGCTGATCGCGATGTGCTCCGGTTCTACTCGTTGCGTCTCCACTATTTAATTATCGCGTTCTTCTTCGCGGCGAGCTTGCGGGGTTGGCCGTTGAAGGGGGTGATGGTGACTTCTTCGATCTCGCCGTTGAGAACGAAGTTGGCTCTCCTCTCGTTTGCCGAGAGGTAGCTGGATGCGGTGCGGATCGTCTTCGTTTGTCGCTGGCCGCCGCGCGTTTTGACTTCGACTTTGGCGAGTTCGGGGCCTTCGACGCTGAGCCAGTCTTTCTTCGGCCCTTCGTTGCGGAGCAGACGCGCCGGGGCGTTGTTGACGTTGATGAGCACGTCAATGTCGCCGTCGTTGTCGATGTCGCCGAAGGCGGCGCCGCGGCTGACGCCTGGGAGTTCGAAGGCCTTGGTGTCCTCGAACTTTTCGCCGGTGTTTTTCAGCAGGAGATTTCGCTCGAGAAACGGATTGGGGCTGTTGCGCTGATCTTCGCGGCGGGTGACGGCGCCGTTGGCGAGCAAAAGATCGAGCCTGCCGTCGCGATCGATATCGATCCATCCGACGCCGAAGCCGGTGAACTGCGATGTCAGGCTCAAGATGCCGGTCCTGGCGGAGACATCGGTGAAGCCTGTCGCGCCGTTGTTTTGAAACAGCGTCGCGCCTTCGCGCATGAGGTTGAGCACGATGAGGTCGTCGTCGCCGTCGTTGTCGTAGTCGCCGAGCGCGACGCCCATGCCGGCTTTGGCGAGGCCGTCGTCGCTATAGGCGACGCCGTATTTCAACGCCTGTTCGCTGAACGTTCCGTTGTGGTTGTTGATCCAGAGATGATTGGCGGCGGAGTCGTTGGCGACGAAGAGATCGAGCCAGCCGTCGCTGTTGGCATCCAGCGCGACGACGCCGAGCGCGGGGCCGGCGGCGCTTCTGAACGCGGGCACTTCGACGAAGCGGCCTTTCTCGTTGTGGAATAGATGCGAGGGAAGAGAGCGGTAGGCGCGGGGCGTGCAGTAATCGGTCTCGCCGGTGGGGGCTTGGCAAGGCTTGTTGATGGCGTAGGAGTAGTCGACGTAGTTGAGGATGACGAGATCGAGCCAGCCGTCGCGATCGTAGTCGAAGAAGGCGGCCGATGACGACCACATGTTTGGAAGCTTGATTTCGCTGGGTGTTTCGGTGAACGTTCCGTTGCCGTTGTTGATGAAGAGGGCGTTGCCGTCAAAGGCGGTAATGAGGACATCGGTGTCGCCGTCGTTGTCGATGTCGGCGGTGGCGGCACCCATGCCGTAGCCTTCGAACTGAATGGCGCTGGTGGGTTTGAAGGTGCCGGCGCCGTCGTTGTTGAAGAGTACGGTCTTGCCGACGCTTTGGACGAGCAGGGCGTCGAGATCGCCGTCGTTATCGTAGTCGAAGAGCGCGGCGCCGGATCCCATGATTTCGGGCATGTAGAACTTGCCGGAGGCGCCGGAGTTGTGCGTGAAGTCGATTTTGAGTTCGGAAAAAGGCGAAGCCGCCTGGCGCGGGGTTGGCGCGCAGGCGGCTAGCAGTAGAACAAACAGCAGGGTTAGTGTTTTAGAAGCCGACACGGATACCGAGACGGAAGGCGCGTTGGACGAGGCCGTCGCGGCCGGTGTTGGCAGTGCCGGTGATTTCGAAGACGCCGCCGGTGAAGCCACCCGAGGCGTCGGTACGAAGACCGGAAATGTTGTTGGACGGATTACCCAGTTGCGGCGTGTTGGAAACATTCAACGCTTCGGCGCGGAACTGGATATTCACGCGCTCGTTGACGTCGAATTTGCGGAACAGGCCGATATCGAGATTGGCGATGCCCGGGCCGCGGAGGTTGTTGAGGCCGCCGGTGCCGAAGCGAACGCCCGTGGGGCCGGAAACGGGGCCGAAGGTTCGCCAATCGTAATACGCCTGGCCTCGGCCGTAGTTGCCGAGTTTCTTCGGCGTGCCGAGAACGTCGGCCGTTTGGGTGTTGTTCGGCATGTTGAGCGACGCGGCGTCGGAGGTGACAGTGAAAGGCGATCCCGAGTACTTGGACAGCAAGCCATTAATCTGCCAGCCGCCAGCCAGCCATTTCGCCGCGCCGGAGGTAGCGAATTTCTTGCCTGTGCCAAACGGCAGTTCATACACAAAGGTCGATTGGAAGTTGTGGGTCCGGTCGAAGTTCATGACGGCGCGATTGCGGTTCCAAAACGCGCGCGCGTGAACGGCCGGCCCGCCGTCGTTGGAGGCGTTGCAGCAGAAGCCGATGGCTTTCGACCAAGTATGCGCGATCTGCATTTGGAATCCGTTGGCGTAGCGGCGCGAAAGGACCATCTGCAGCGAGTCGTAGTTGGTGTGGCCAGCGGCTTCAACCAAAGACGTCTGGACGTTGCGGCGGAAGGTGTTAAAGAACGGTCTGCCGCTCGCGCCCGCGCCGATAACCTGGCCCGCATTCAGATCGATGTAGTTGGTCTGCTTAATCGTCCGGTTTGCGACGTAGCCGGCCTGGAGGGAGTAGCCCCACATGATCTGGCGCTGAATCGTGAGATTCCAGCTTGCGATGTAGGCGCGGTCGAACCGGTCGCCTGTCGAGGTGAGGGCGTAGGTGTTTGGAATGTCGATGATTCCATTGCCGAGGCTGGGAACGACGGGCGTCGGGATGCCTTGCTCAAGACGGCTGACCGGGATGAAGTTATCGGTGGTGTTGCCGTTCAGGATGAGGAGCATCGGGAAGTTCGTGCGCAATGCGCGGATGAGGTTGAGCGGATCGTAGTTGATGCCAAAGCCCGTGCGGATGACTGTCTTTTCGTTCGGGCGCCAAGCGATGCCGAGCGAGGGGGAGAAGAGCCGATTCGAGTTCTTGGTGCCGCAGTCGGCGGGGACTTGGCCAACGCCGCAGACCATCATCTTGTTGTTGATGAAGTCGTAGCGCTCCATGCCGCGATCGGTGCGGCGCGGCATCGGAATGTTCAGGTAACGGATGCCGTAGTTGAGCGTGAGTTTCGGCGATACCTGCCAAGTGTCCTGAACGTAGGCGTTGAACATTCGTGTGCGGGTCCCGTAAACGTCGTCGACCTGGAACGTGGTTCCGTAGTTGATCGGGAGACCGAGCAGGAACGCGGCGTACGAGTTGTACGACGACGCCGTGGCGCCGCCGCGAAGCTGTGTCGGACCGCCCTGGAAGTTGAAGCCGCCTTGCGCGCCGTGATTCTGGCCGGCGAACTCGGCTTGCAGGTGGTTCAAGTCCTGCTTGTAGAAGTCGATGCCGTAGCGGATCTGGTGGCGGCCCTTGGTCCAGTTGACGTTGGCCACGTACTGGAACTGAGGATCGCGACGTTCGTAAGGCATGAAGGAATCCTGCACGCCGAAGTTGTTGAAGCCGCCGACGATGAACCGGGGCCAGCCGCCTTCGAAGCGGCGCTTGCCGTTAGTGCCGGGGATCTTCAGAACGTCGAGACCGATCTTGGTATCGAGCGAATCCTGTTCGACTTTGGTGCCGTAGGTGGTGTAGCCGAAGTTGGCGTCGAGAACCATGGTTGGTGAAATGACATAGGTGGTGGCGATCGACGACGACTGCGTGACGCCATCGGCGACGCCCGTGTTTCCACCAGCGCCCGAGATGCCGACGCCGCCGAGTTCGCCGAGCATGCCCGGGTTGTTCATCTTGTAGTTGAGGGCGGAGTAGCGGCCGTAGGCGGTCCACTTTTCATTGATGTTGTAGTTGAACTTGGAGTCGACGGTGTGGCGGTCGAACAGGAAGCCGCCGACGGCGAAGAAGTTGGCGTCGCGGAACGATAGATCGGCGACGGCGGGCATCTTCGCCTGAATCAGATTGACGATCGGCGAGATGCGGCTGGCGGGAATGATGTTGCCGGGGAACGCCGTGCGGTTGGAGCCGTCGGCGGAGTTGCCGGTCGCGGGATCGAAGATGATGCCGCGCGTGCCGAAGATGGTCGAGCCGTCGGAGAAGTTCCCCGCGCGCATGCCGGCGGTCGGCAGCGTGCCGTTGCGATTGGCGAATTCACGGCGCGTCGACGCTTCGTAGGAGACGAAGTAGAACAATTTGTTCTTCTTGATCGGACCCCCGATGGTGCCGCCTTCCTGATTGAAGATGTATTTCGGATTGCGCTGGTTCTGCTGGTTGTTCAGCGCGAATTCGAACGGCTTGGCGATCATCGCGTTGTTGACGTTGTACCAGAAGCCGGAGCCGTGAATGTCGTTGGTGCCGCTCTTAATCTGCACGTTGACGGCGGCGCCGCCGGCGAGACCTTGCTCGGCGGAGAAGCTGTTGGTCACAACGTTGACTTGCTCGACGGCTTCGAGAGCGGGCACATAGGCCGTAATGTGCGGCAGCCATGTTTGCTGGCTGGACGCGCCGTCGATGCGGACGTTGACACCGGCCGAAGGCGTGCCGTTGACATTGGCGGCGAGCGCGCGCGACGGATTGGTCGGCACCGAGTGCGCGTTCGTCGGCGGCGAGAAGCCGGGGATGGTGACGAGCACATTCTGATAGTTGCGGCCGACCGGAACCGGGAGATTTACCAGGTCCCGGCTCTGCACTTCGGCGCGCACGTTTGCTGTGTCGGTCTGGAGCGTCGCCGCTTGCGCTTCGACATTGATTGCTTCGTTGACGGAACCTACCTGCAGGGCCATGTCGACGCGGGTAGTGTTGTTCGAGGTCACGCTGACCGTGGCGTCGGTACCGGTGCGGAAGCCTTCCTTGGTGATCTTGACTTCGTAGTCGCCGGGCGTGACGGCGGCGAAAGTGTAACCACCGGCTTCATTGGTTGTCGTCTGGCGTTGAATGCCGGTTGATTTATTGGTTGCGGTGACCTGGGCGTTCGGTACGGCGGCACCCGAGGGATCGTTGACGGTACCGACGAGCGATCCGTAAAGGACCTGCGCGTTGGCGTGACCGTGGAAGAGGGTAACAGCAAGAGCCAGACAAGTGGCTGCGCGTTGCAAACGTTGCATGAGTTCTTTCCCGTGGTTGAGTTGAGAGTTGGGCCGGGTTGAGACGGCCACCTGAAGCTATCGCCTATTCTAGCGCGATCCGAGTTAGGCCGAAACCAAGGCAGCGGGTGTCTTCGGAGAGGCCGAGCTGTTTGGGGCTGGTGGCGGTGCGGCAGTGGAAGACCAGGGTCGTTGGGCCTGGCTTGATCGTGATCGCCGGCAGCGCGTGTTCGCCGTTTTTGGTGATCGTCCAGCGGGCGACGATTTCGCCGTTGGCTTCGACGTCGATGAGTTGTTCCGTCAGCGCTCCGCCGACGAAGCTGCGGCCCGTGATGTGAAGCGTTGGAGCGGCTGCGTTGAAGAAAATTCCGGCGCGTGGGCCGTCCGACCAGACGCCCCAGTCTTCCGGGCTGGACCGGCCTTCGAGAAGACCTGACACGTCGTTGCGGAGGTCGATTTGCATCGTAGGCGGCATGCCTTCGATTTGGAGACGATTGCGGCGTTTGGCGGGATCGGCGAAGAAGCGGTAGTCGCGCAGATAGCCGTCGATGGGGAGATTGGCGGCGCGCATGGCGTCGAAAAACGCCCGCTTGTGGGTGCGGTACTCGCGAGTGGCTTCGTCGATTTCCGGGGGGCTTCGGCGTAGGGATCGGCGAGGTAGTAACCGATCCAGTCGAGGAGGTTTGCTCCTTTCGCTTTCTCGGCGGCGTTCGGGAGGCGGGCGGCCCAGTGATCGTGCAGTTTGCCGACGATTTCGGCGGAGGCGGCGCGCATCGCTTCGAGGATGCCGGCGAGTTCGCGGCTTTCGACGGCATCGTGTGTCCGGAATTGCTCGCGGATGCGGTGGTCGAGACTGGTGAGCTTGCCGAAGTGGGAGAAGCTATGGAGGTAGGCGAGTATGAGGTGAAAGTTAGCCGGATTCTGGCGGGCGAGGTCTTCGATATCGTCGGGATACTTGCGCAGGTTGTAGGCGGTCATCGCGCACCAGCGGGTGTCGTCGGTGAGTTCGCTGGCGGGCTTGAGGTCGTAACGCTTACCGGCCAGATGCTTGATGGCGAGGAGCGGCAAGACGTAGGGCAGATGCGGCATCGCGTCTTTGGCGATGAGCATGGGGTCGTGACCCATTAGGTGCTGCTGGCGTTTTGGCAGATGTGTAATGGAAAGTTTTTCGTTGGGGCCGTCAACGACGAAGAGCAGGTCGAGGTCGGAGAGGCCGGGACAGCCGACCGAGCCGAATTCGTAGACGGGGCCGCTGGCGACGTGCAGCCAGTGGGCGCGGAGATCATCGTATTCTTCCGGTTTTGCCGGGACGGGGTAGTTGAACGCGCGGCGCGGCCAAGTGTTACAGGCGGCGCGGTAGGCGTCGCGGCCTTGCTGGAGCAATGCGTCGTCGATGCCGACGATCCCGCGGTCGCCGTCGTTCAACGGGACTGCGTTTCGCGCGAGGCCGGGATTGACATTGGCGTCGACGGGCCACTCGCCGATTTCCCGTTGCGCGATCAGCGCTCCGAGCGCCGCGCGGGCTTCGGTAAGGCGATTGATGAAGGGGTCGTTGATGCTGGTCAGGAGATCGCGCTTCCAGATCGATTCGCCGGTGTCGCGTTGATGGACGAGTAACGGAAGCAGCGTACCGGAAGAGATCCACCAGAGGGCGTCGAAGGCGGTGCGGATGGATTGCAGCCCGGCGGCCCAGCGCACGTCGAAGAAGTGGCTGAAGGCGTCGATGGCGGCTTGCGCTTCACCGCGATCGGGGCCGTAGTGCACGGTGAACGGCGCACCTTGCAGGAGCACCGAGTGTTTCAGAATCGCGCTGGGAAGCGCGGCTTCGGCGATGTCCTGCAAGGCGTCTTCGTAATAGACGAACGGCCCGTGGTGCATGAACGGGTTGTAGGCGGCGAGGATGTGGTTGAGATCGCGGACGGCGGCGATTCGTTCTTGCAGCGCTTCGGGCGACGGCGGCGTTTCGAGGACGACGACGATGTCGCAGTCGCTGTAGACCTCGACGATTTTGCCGTCGGCGAGCGAGCCTTGCAGGAGCACGGCCTTGCAATGCGGGATGTTGGCGGTGGCGAGTTGGTCGATCAGATGCGCCCGCGGGATTTTGACGGAAGCGCGCCAGTCGGCGAGTGTCGTCAGCTGGGGAGTGAACGTCCGGCCGGCGGTATCAACCGGAGGCAATTCCTGGAGACGTTGGAAGAGCGGTCCGGCTTGCGGCGGCGAGAGCGCAATCGGAGACGCGTCCCAAATGGGTTGATAGGCGAGAGACTGGAAGATCCGCATCGTCTCGCGCCAGGCGTTGCGCCATTGTTGTTGTCGATCGCCGATTTGATTATTTTACGAGACTATCCAGCGTACGATAGAATGCAAGAAATGAGAACGCTTCTGCTCGCTTTGTTTTGTACCTCGTTTGCCATCGCACAGATTGAACAGGCGAACCTGACGGGACTGGTCACCGACGAAAGCGGCGCCGTAGTTCCGGGCGCGGCTGTTTCGCTGGTGAATGTCGCCACTCGTGTGCGCCAAGACACGGAGACGAACTCCTCGGGCAGTTACCGGCTGCCGTTTCTGACGGCCGGGCAGTATGACGTGTCGGTCTCGAAGACAGGCTTCGATACGGCGAAGGTGACGGGCATTCGATTGACCGTCGGGTTGACGGCGACCGTGAATGTCACGCTGCGTACGGGTACGGTGCAGCAGGAGGTCACGGTGTCGGCGACGGCGGTGCAGTTGGAGCAGCAGTCGGCGACGCTGGGCAATACGGTGAGCGGGAAGCAGATGATCGAACTGCCGCTGCTGGGGCGCAATCCATATAGCCTGGTGCTGCTTGCGCCGGGCGTTCTGCCGCGAGGCGGCGCGGGTTCGGGCCCCATCGTGAACGGCGGGCGATCCAATACGAGCGAAATCCTGCTTGACGGCGCTGAAACGCGGAATTCCACGACGAACGATATCGCGTATACGCCGCCGTTGGAAACGGTGGCCGAATTCAAGGTCATGACGAATTCGTTCTCGAGCGAGTTCGGGCGATCGGGCGGCGGGGTGTTGACGGTGGCGACGCGATCGGGCACGAACGAACTGCATGGCTCGGCGTACGAGTTCATTCGCAATGACAAGTTGAACGCGAACTCGTGGGCGTCGAATCGCACGGGACTTCCACGCAATCCGTTCCGGCGCAATGAATACGGGTTCTCGCTGGGCGGGCCGGTGATGATTCCGAAACTCTACGATGGCCGCAACCGCACGTTCTTCTTCACGAACTTAGAGTGGATTCCGCAGCGTTCGCCGGACAACATTCTGGTCAACGTGCCGACGGCAGAACAGCGGCTGGGAGATTTTTCGCGAACGGTGACAAGTACGAATCAACTCATCCGCATCTTCGATCCGTTGACGACCGAACCGAATCCGGCGGCGCCCGGACAGTTTATTCGCACACAGTTCCCGGACAACCGCATTCCAGCAAGCCGCATCGATCCGATCGCGCGGCGCGTGCTTGCGTTCTACCCGGCGGCGAATCGTGACACAGTCGTGCAGAATTTTGTTGCAAACAATACGCGGGCCAACGATACGAACCGGCAGTTTTATCGTTTCGATCAGGCGGTTGGCGCGAAGCAGCGGGTGTTCCTTACCTTCGGCAGGCAATTCAATCAGCAGTTCACGCCGGGCATCAACGCGGCGTTCCCGGGCGAAGGCGTTAACGGCGAACAGGGCCAGATCAAGAACACTGCACTGTCGACCGTGTTGTCCGACACGGTTACGTTCTCGCCCTCGTTGATCGGCCAGTTCCGGTTGAGCGCGACGCGCCGAGTGATCAAGACCGAACTGCGCAGCGCTGGGTTCGACTTCACGACGCTTGGCTTTCCTCAATCGTTGAAGGCGAAAGCGAAGACGTTGATCTTCCCGCGCTTTGGGGTGGCCGATGTGGCGGCGTTGGGCGCGGACCGCGCTTCGTTCTTTACGGACGCCGAAGGCAACTATGAGAGTCAGGCGCACGTGACGTGGCTGCGCGGCGGGCATTCGATCAAAGCGGGCTACGACTACACGTTCCAGTACTTCAATATTTTCCGGCCCGAGCGGCCGTCGGGGCTGTACGACTTCGGGCGGGCGTTCACGCAGGGACCGAATCCCACGGCGTCGGCCGCAACCGCGGGCCATGGCGTCGCCACGTTCTTGCTTGGCGCGCCGACGGGCGGGTCGTTCAGCGACGATCCGGCGTTGGCAACGTCGCAGCGATACTACGCGGCGTATGTGCAGGACGACTGGAAGGCGCGGCGGAATCTGACCGTTAATCTCGGCATGCGATGGGAGTATCAGGCGCCGTGGACGGACCGCTTCGATCAACTCGGCTTCTTCGATCCCGACTTTACCGATCCGTTGACGAAACAAAAGGGCCTGCTGCGATTCACGGGCCGCGACGGCAATTCGCGGCATCAGACGAATCCCGACCGGAACAATATCGCACCGCGAATCGGGTTGGCGTGGCAGGTGCAGCCCAAGACGGTTGTGCGCCTCGGCTACGGCATGTTCTACTTCCCGGGCAGCGGCGGAGTGGGCGCGGGCGCGAGCGACCTTGGCAGCGGATTTCTAACGCAGACGCCGGTGTTTCTCGGGCCGCCGCCGGCCGCTCCGAATACGCCACCGGTGGGCGCGTCGATGGCGCGCGCGTTCGAGGCGGGCTTCTTCGATGCGCCGTCGACGTCGGTCGGCGCGGGCATCGGCACAGCATTCCGCGAGTGGGTGACGCCGTACAATCATCAATGGAATTTCAATATTCAGCGCGCGCTGACTTCGACGTTGTTGGTGGAGGTGGCGTATGTCGGCAATCGCGGCCAGCGAATTTGGATCAACCGTAATCGCAGCGCGGTGGCCGCGAGCGCGGTGTCGCTTGGTTCGGCGCTCGACGACTTAGTGAACAATCCGTACTTCGGCGTGATTACAACGGGCGCGTTGAGCGCCCGGCAGGTGCGGCGATCGAGCCTGATGCAGCCGTTCAGTCATTACACCGGGGTGTCGCGTTTTCGTGACCCAGTCGGCGATTCCGTGTATCACGGCATGACGCTGCGGTTGGACAAGCAGTTCAGCCACGGCTTGAGTTTCCAGGCTTCCTTCACGGGATCGAAGCAGATCGACAATGTGCAGGAGCGGTTCGGCGGGCGATCGACGTTTATCGATCCGAACAATCTCGGACTGTCGCGATCGACGGGCGAAGAGGACCGGCCGCAACACTTCATCATGAACTACATTTACGAACTGCCGTTCGGGCCGGGGAAACAGTTTGCCAAGAGCGGCGTTGTGAGCCACTTGCTCGGCCGTTGGCAGTTGAGTGGCGTGACGACGCTCAGCCGCGGATTGCCGATGGTGATCACCGGGCCGAATAACACGCGAGTTCCGGGCATCAGCGCGACGGCGATTCGACTGAAGAATCCGGTGCTGCCGGACGGCGAGCGCACGCTCGGCCGGTGGTTTGACACGACCGCGTTTATTCCCGCGCCGACGTATTCGATCGGTAACGACTCGCGGACGCAGCCCCAGCTGCGCGTTCCGGGGATCAAGACGTTCGACATCAACATGAGCCGCACGCAGGTGATTAAAGAACGGATGACGGTGCAATTCCGCGCGGAGTGGTTCAACGCGTTCAACACGCCGCAATTCGGCGCGCCCAATGGCAATGTCACGGCGCTCAACTTCGGGGAGATTACGGGGGCGGGAGGGGCGCGGGTGATCCAGATGGGGCTGCGGCTGGCGTTCTAGAGGAGTACGCTACGAGTATGGCCGTTACGAGCGCTCTTCTCACCGTGGCCGAATTTGAGGCGTTGCCGCAGCCTCGCGGAGGCGTGCGGCTGGAGTTGCACCATGGCGAGTTGTTCGAGATGCCGCCTGTGAAGAAGTTGCACACTAGAGTGCAGATTGGCTTGCTGGGCTTACTCCTGCGGCGCCTCGGAGGTTCTGCGTACGGCGCCGCTGTCGAATTCCCTTTCCGTCCGTTGCGGGAGCACGAGGTTTGGGTCGCCGACGTTGCTGTCTTCGATCAAGCTCGCTGGGCAGCCACTGCCGATGACGATTACCATACCGGTGTTCCGGATGTAGTGATTGAGGTGCTGTCGCCGACTAACACCGCGTCGGAAATGCTCGACCGGGAATCGGTGTGTCTTCGCAACGGCGGCCAGGAGTTTTGGCTCGTCGATCCGAAGCGGGAGACTGTTAAGGTCGTGACGGCCGGCGGGCAGTCGGCGGTCTATGACGTCGATGGCCTCGTCGAGTCCCGCGCGCTGGGCGTCTCTATAGCGGTTCGGGATATCTTCTACTCGTAGCGCAGCGCCGACAGTGGGTCGAGCGCGGCTGCTTTGCGGGAGGGGATGGCGCAGGCGGATAGACCGGCTGTTAGTAAACCCGTGATGACGATTCCGAACGTCAGCGGATCGTTCGGCGAAACGCCCTGGAGTAGCGGGCCCATCAGGCGACAGCCGAAGATCGCGCCCGCGAGGCCGATCGACACGCCGAGACCGAGTTGCAGAAGTCCTCGGCCCGCGACGAGGCGGAGGATGGTCCAGCGATCCGCGCCGAGCGCGAGCCGCACTCCGATTTCCTTGGTACGCCGGCCGATCGAGTGCGCGATCACGGCGTAGATGCCCATCGCGGCCATGCCCAGCGCGAGCATCGCGAAGACAGAGAACAACGTTCCGAAGACGCGCAAATGCCAGTTGCTGCGTTCAAAGAATTCGGCAAGCGTTTCGGTGTTGGAAACCGGCAGTTCGCCGTCGAGCCGCGCGACTTCGGCGCGAATGGCGGCCGCGGTGATTTGCCCGCGAATCGTGAGGAACGAACCGCTTTGCGGTTCGAAGCGGTAGGGGACGAAGGCGAGCGGATCCTGCGGCGCCGAGGCAGGACCGCCGAACTGGCGGAATTCCGGCGCGATGCCGATGATGGTCATCCAGGCCTTTGGCTGGTTGGCGGCGTGGAAACGGATTCGCTTGCCGATGGCGTCTTCGCCGGGGAAGAACTTCGACGCGAAGGCTTGGGTGACGACGGCGAATTCCTTGCCCTCGCCGCCGTCGTTCTCGTCGAACTCGCGACCGCGCAGGAGCGCCATACCGAGGGTCTTTAGGTAGCCGGCGCCGACGATAAGAACCGACGCAGCGGGGCGTTGTCCATTGGTTGTGACGGTTTGGCCCGGGACTTCGACGCGCCAGCCGTTAGCGCCCCCGCCGATCGGATTCGATGTCTGCGAGACCGATTGAACTCCCGGCAGCGCGCGAAGGCGTGGATAGAGTTTTTCGTGAAAGCCCCGGCGGAGCTCTGGCGTGGCGTAGCGGGATTGCGGCAGGCCGACGCGCGCGAGTTGGATTTCCGCGGCGGGGATGTTCGCGTATTCGTTATAAGCATGAAGGAAGCTGCGAACCATTAGGCCGGCGCCGCACAAGAGAACAACCGCGAGGGCGAACTGAAAGACGACGAGAGCAAAGGACAGGTAGCCACCGCGCCGGCCGTCGGAACCGCGCGCGCCGTCTTTGAGAGACTCGTTGATATCGACGCGCGCGGCCTGCAGCGCAGGGGCGAGTCCAAAGATCAGGCCCGCGAGGACGCTGACTGCCGTGAAATAGCCGAGCACAACCCAGTCCATTTCAAACGTAATCCAGTAGGGCTTGCCGACGTTCGAAACGGCGTTGGCGAACCAGGTTACGCCGCCGGCGGCGAACACGAGACCGGCGAGGCTGCCGATCATCGACAGGACGACGCATTCGGTGAGCAGTTGACGGATCACTCGCCGGCGAGACGCGCCAAGCGCGGTGCGGATCGACATCTCGCGGCCGCGGCCGATCGCGCGGCTGAGCAGCATATTGGCGACATTGGCGCAGGCAATCAACAGAACGAATCCGACCGCGCCGAGCATGAGCAGAAAGACAAGGCGGATCGGCCCGCCGTTCATGGCCTGGTGAAACGTTTGGACGCGAAGGCTTATGTCGTTGTGGGATGCCGGATGCTGTTGGGCTAGCCTTTGGGCGACGACCTCGAGCTGCGCTTGGGTCTCGGCCTGCGAAGCGCCCGGTATTCGCTTGGCGACGATCGTGAAATCGCGCGCGGCGCGGTTCTCGGCGCGCTCGCCGGGGAGCGCGAGAGTCCAGGCGGCTTCGTTGTTCGGGAATTTGAAACCGTCGGGCATGACACCGATGATTGTCGCCGGCGTTTCGTTCAAGCGGACTTGGCGGCCGACGACGTTTTTGTCGAGCGCGTACCGGTCTTTCCACACGCCGTGGCTGAGCAGAACCACGACGGGGGCGCCGGCCTTGGCGTCGCCTTCGGTGAAGGTGCGTCCAAGGACAGGCTGTACTTCGAGCATCGCGAACAGGCCGGGTGTGATTCGCGCGCCGGAGACGCGGTCGGGCGGGTTGCCTTGTTCGGAAATAACGAATGCCGATTGCGAGAAGGCTTCGACGCGTTCGAGCGCCGCGGCGTTCTGACGGATGTCCGCGATGTCGGGATACGAGACCGGGAAGAACTGGCGTCCTTGGGACGGTTGTGATGCCGCGACGAGGACGAGGCGGTCGCCGCCGGAGAAGGGAAGCGGTTTGAACAGGACCGCGTTGACGAGTGTAAACACCGTCGTGTTGACGCCGATGCCGAGCGCGATTGTGGCGATGATGGCGAACGAAAACCAGGGATGTTGGCGGATCAGACGGAGGGCGTAGCGCAGATCGTTCATCGATGAGCTTCTACGAGAGCGTGGTTGCTTTCGTTCCTAACTTTATATCACAAAGTACGTGACAACTGATAGTATAGATGGCAAGCTGGGAGCGTGATCGGAAAAATACTGGCAATTTGCACAATTTTCATTGGGACATCGCTCGCCTGGATGATCCTCGGCGGGACCATTCACAAGCGGACACATTTCAGTGACGCGCGGATGGTGTCGCGGTTTCAATCGATTTGGGGGGGGGCGGAGCAAAATCAGGCTGCGCCACACGCCAACTACACCACGGAAGCGGAGTACGAAGAGACCGTTGTCGAGAACAACCAAACGCGCGTGATTCGGCGCAAGCGCGACTTGCAAGTCCCCGTTCCGGTGTCATCGAGCAAGATCGATGTAAAGTTGGACCTCGATCATCGAAAGAAGGGCCTGCTCTGGTATCGCACCTATACCGTCGCGTTCGCCGGTGAATACGGTTTTCGAAATCCCGACATGGCGGGGCCGCACCGTCTGTCTGTCGTTTTTGTGTTGCCCGGCGAAAAGGCGGTCTATGACGGGCTGACGGTAACCGTAAACGGCGAGCAAAGACACGTTACGGTGGCGGGCAATGTTGTCAGTGTCGATGTTCCGCTGGCGGCGCTTGAGGGCGTTCGCGTTGGCTTCAGTTATAAGTCGCAAGGGTTGTCGCAATGGCGCTACAACTTTGGCGAGAAGGTAAACGCGGTGAAGGATTTTCAGCTTCGCATGGCTACCAACTTCACCGACATCGATTTTCCGGACGACACTCTGGCGCCGACGGCGAAACGGCGCAACAACTCGGGCTGGGAGTTGGATTGGAAGTACACCAACCTGCTCTCGGGTTTCCGAATTGCGATGACGATGCCCGAGAAGTTGCAACCGGGTCCGCTGGCCGCCGAGATCAGTTTCTTTGCTCCGGTGTCGCTGTTCTTCTTCTTTTTCCTCATGTTCATCATCACGACGCTGCGCGGGATCGATCTGCATCCGATGAACTACTTTTTCCTGGCCGCGGCGTTCTTTGCCTTTCATCTGCTGCTGGCCTACATGGTCGATCACTTCGATATCCACGCGTCGTTCCTGATTGCGTCGGTCGTATCGGTGGGACTGGTTGCGAGCTATATGCGGCTTGTCGTAGGACCGAGATTCGCCTTTCGAGAAGTAGCGGCGGCGCAGATTGTGTACCTGGTGTTGTTCTCCTACGCTTTCTTCTTCCGCGGTTTCACGGGGTTGGCGGTGACGATCGGGTCGATCGCGACCTTGTTTGTCGTGATGCAGGCGACCGGACGGATTCGGTGGAGCGAACGGTTTGGTGCGGCGGCTCCGCCTCCGGTTCCTATTCAATAGCGATCGTGACGGAGTTGCTGGACTGTCCGGCGACGTTGAGTCTGACGGAGACTTCCTGGCCCTTGCGGGCTTGTTCGGGCACGCTGAAATTGACTTGATAGAGCCCGGCGAAGCCCGGAGAAAGCCCGGCGAACTGGACGGAGGCGGGTTGATCGCCGACGGTGACTTCGACGGTTTCCGAGGTTTGTGCGAGTGGCGACGAGGGTGCGGGTTGACCCGGTTGAACATTCGGGGTAACGAGTCCGAGTCCGGTTGCGTAGGCGACCAGCACATCGCCCGCGCGGGCGGGCGAGGCCGGCGCCGCGAGCGCAGATTCCCCATTCGACCGGAACCAGAGAATGGCTCCTTGGCCTTTGCCGGACAGGTCAACCGTGAAGATGGCGGGCTGCGCGGCGGCTACGGTTATCGACTCGGGCACGCTGATTCGTTCGCCTTGGCGGACGATGATCTGATGCTCGGTGTTGACTGTGAGATCGTAGGGGATCTGGGCGTTGATTTGGCCGGGGCTGACAAAGCGCAGCGGCAGGTTGCGGCCGGCCAGCAGGACCTCGGTGCCGCCGAGTTGATTGGAAAGCGAGGCGCCGCCCGCGAGTTGCTGCGATTGCGCGAGGCGTTCGCCGAAGATCGATACAAGCGATCCGGGGGCGATCGGAGCGTCCGCGATGAAACTGGCGGCGTTGAGGACCGCCCCTTTCGCGACAACCGGCGAAGAGCCGCCGGCCTGCACGTTGGCGTTCAGGTCGCTTGTGGCCGCGACGATGTTTGTTCCGCGCGCCAACACCGCGACGGCGGTTACTCTTGTCGCGCCGGAGCGCACGGGAAGCCAGGTCGCCGACCAGACTCCGTTACCGGTGTGGACCATTGGAACGGGCGGATCGCCATTGGAGAATCGCGCGACGACGGTGCCATTTTGTATCAGAGGCTGACCGCAATCGTCGATCACTTTGACCTGTAGGCTCGCGGCGGTGGCTAGCGTAACCGTTGTGTTATCGCGAGGCGCCGCCCATTGCGGAAGCAAGCGGGCCGGATTGCACGAGGCGCCGCGACCGTTGGCGGAGGTTCGGAATTCCGCGCCGACGACAAGATTTAAAACGTTGATCGTGCGGATGGCGCCCTCGAAGAACTGCAGTGTGATTGCGCCCCGGTAAACACCCGCGGCGAGCCGGGAGACGTCCGGCGCGACGACAATCCGGCCCGGCGCTTCCGGTGCGATCGAGGCCGACAACGGTGCATGGCTGAGCCAGTTGGCGCCGTCAAACGTCAGCCGGCCGGACGCATACTGCGCTTGAGCGGTGCTGGGGTTGGAAACCAAAACGTTCTGCGAGGGAGTGTCGTCGCCAGCGAACGAGGTGAAGATAAGGCCGGAAGCGCTGAGTTCGGGGCCGGGAGAGGATCCGGGCGGAAGCACTTGCAGAGTGACTGTCACTCGTTGCGGTGAGTTGACCGCGCCGGGCGATACGAATTCTATTTGGCCCTGGTATTCGCCTGGCGCCAGGGTGCGAGGGACAACAGTCACGTCGACGGCTGGAACCGAAAGGCTGTTTGCCGCGCTCGTTCCCGAAGCCGGCGCCACACGGAGCCAATCGCCGCCGCGTAAAGTCGTCGC
>Ga0194128_10002237_pt1 | contig 31710 bp, 29 predicted proteins | sample TA2KigCa65mmetaG_FD_148650 | JGI IMG/M metagenome (GOLD analysis project Ga0194128, IMG submission 148650) | Freshwater microbial communities from Lake Tanganyika, Tanzania - TA2015037 Kigoma Deep Cast 65m | ecosystem: Environmental > Aquatic > Freshwater > Lake | place: Tanzania: Lake...
ATCCCAAACCAATAACCCGACACCCGACGAACCAACCCGCGATGAAAAAGGCGCAACGACAAAGCATGCCATCTGATCGCCTTCCATCGCCGCAATTCAAATCATGCTCGCTCGTGAATAGGCCGGGTTAACCGGCAACGCCCGTCCCGCAAACTTCAACAAAGCGCGGGACATCCCCCGCTCAAGCGCTACGTCGATGAGTCCAAACGCCTGCTCGGCGTGATCGAGACGCGGCTTAGCAGCCGCGACTGGATCATGGACGAGTATTCGATCGCCGACATCTCGATGCTGGGCTCGGTGCGCAACCTTGTCGGTTTCTACGGCGCCGGCGATCTCGTCGACTATGGATCGCTGAAACGCGTGCCTGCCTGGCTGGAGCGCGGCTTGGCGCGTCCGGCGGTGCAGCGGGGATTGGAGATTCCGAAAAAGGTCTAGCGGCGTCGCGTCGCCGTGCGGTTACGCTGAACTGGCATGTCAGTGAGCGTATATGGACCCTAGCGCCTCTCTTTGTTTCACATAGTTTTGTATAGAACAAAAAGTGAACAAAGCTTATCTATAGTGGATGACCGACGCAAGGAAGCAGTTGGCGTTGCCGGGCCTCGCTTTCGAACTCGTGCCTCGTCGCGGGGAGCCGAGACGCGTCAAGGCGCCGAGAAAATTCGGAGGGCTGCCCGATGGCCTCTTCTTTGCCCTCAATCTTGACTCGGCGGCGGCCTGTGAAGCGAGGCAGCACGCTCTCCGCCTCCAGGCGAAGTACGGCCTCAAGTCATGGCCGCGGCCGAGGTCGCTGCTGCACGTCTCGCTTTGTAGCCTCGGCGAGTACAACGGACTTCCGCAGAGCTTGGTCGAGAGGGCAATGGCGGCAGCCGCTTCCGTGGCGATGCCTCCGTTCGAGGTGGCGTTCGATCGGGTGATGAGCTTCAAGACCTACCTCGTTCTCACCGGCGAGGAGGGCGTCGGCGGCGTTCGGCGATTGGAGCAGGCGCTCGGGAAGGCGCTGGAAGCCGGTAGAGTCCGGGAACCGAACCGCCACTTCATGCCGCACATCACCTTGATCTATGACCGAACCGTCGTTCCCCCGCAGCGCCTGCGCCGGGCGGTGCGCTGGCGCGTGGAGGAATTTGTTCTGATCCACAGCCTGGTCGGGCAGACTCGGCACATCGTTCTTAAGACCTTTCCGCTGAGCGGCAACCCTCGGGATCTCACGCAGTGACCAAGTTCGTCACGATCTATGGCATCAGGAATTGCGACACGATGAAGAAAGCGCGCGCCTGGCTCGACGGCCGGAAGATCGGCTATGGCTTCCACGACTATAAGACCCAGGGCATCGATCGCGGCCGACTTGAGAGCTGGGCACGCGAGGTCGGTTGGGAAACCTTGCTCAATCGAGCCGGCACCACCTTCAAGAAGCTGCCGGAGGCGGAACGGGAAGGGATGACCGAGAAGAAGGCGCTGGCGCTCATGCTGGCGCAGCCATCGATGATCAAGCGGCCGGTGCTCGAGGTCGAGGGCAAGGTAACGATCGGCTTCAAGACCGAGGTTTACGAGAAAATATTCGGCAGGCGCTGATCGCCGGCTGTCGAGAGCGGTACAGCTCCTTCACGCCGGCGTCGTCGTGCTAGAAGCGGGCGATGGCTGGATCGCTACCGATCGAGGATGTCCTTGCGGAGCTGAGGGCGGCGCTGGGCGAGGCACCGAACGCCGTGCTGGTGGCGCCGCCGGGAGCGGGCAAGACCACGCGCGTTCCGCTCGCGCTCCTCCAGGAGCCTTGGCTCGGCGATCGCCGCATCGTCGTGCTCGAGCCGCGCCGCCTGGCGGCGCGTGCGGCCGCCCGCCGCATGGCGGCGACCCTGGGAGAAGAGGTCGGCGAGACGGTTGGATACCGGGTCCATCTCGACAGTCGCGTCGGACCCAAGACGCGCATTGAGGTGATGACCGAAGGAATCCTCACGCGTCGTCTGCTCGGCGATCCAGGACTAGAGGAGATCGGCGCGGTGCTCTTCGATGAGTTCCACGAACGCAACCTCAACGCCGATCTCGGGCTGGCTCTGACGCTGGAAACCCAGGCGGCGCTGCGGCCGGATCTGCGGATTCTCGTGATGTCGGCGACGATCGACGGCGCCGCGGTCGCGCGCCTGCTGGGATCGGCGCCCGTGATCGAGAGCCAGGGCCGTGCCTATCCGGTCGAGACGCGGCACCTCGGCGACGTCGCGCTGACGGAGATCGAGGCGGCTGCCGTCGATGCTGTCCGCCGAGCGCTCGCCGAGGAAGGCGGCAGCCTTCTCGTCTTCCTGCCAGGCGAGCGAGAGATCAGGCGGGTCGCCGACCGGCTCGGCGATCTCGGTGCTGAGACGACCGTTCATCCGCTCTATGGCTCGGTGCCGGCGCGCGAGCAGGACGAGGCCATCCGACCGCCGGCTGCCGGGCGGCGCAAGATCGTGCTTGCGACCTCGATCGCCGAGACCAGCCTCACCATCGAGGGCGTACGCGTCGTCGTCGATGCCGGACTTGCCCGTGTTTCTCGTTTCGATCCCAGGACCGGCATGAGCCGCCTCGAGACGGTGCGGACGAGCCGGGCGTCGGCCGATCAGCGTCGCGGCCGCGCCGGACGGACCGAGCCGGGTATCTGCTATCGCCTGTGGAGCGAGGCGGCCGAGCGCGCGATGCCGCCCGCCATGCCGGCGGAGATCCTGGTTGCGGATCTGGCGCCGCTTGCGCTCGATCTCGCCGTCTGGGGCGCATCCGATCCGTCTTCGCTGGCCTGGCTCGACGCGCCGCCGACAGCCGCGATGGCGCAGGCACGGTCGCTGCTGAGAGATCTCGACGCGCTTGGCGACGATGGTCGTATTACCGCGCATGGGCGCCGGATGTCGGAGTTGCCCCTGCATCCGCGCTTGGCGCATATGGTCCTGGCCGGCGCCGAGCGGGGAAGCGGCAGCCGCGCTTGCGAGGTCGCGGCCCTGCTTTCCGAGCGCGACGTGCTGACCGCAGCGGTACGCGATCCCGATCTGCGCCGGCGGCTCGAAGCCTTGAACGGCGCTGCCGATCCTCAGGCGCATCGCGGCCGCGTTGCCGAGGCGCGGCAGGCCGCCGCCGATTGGCGTCGGCGTCTTCGCGTTCCGCGCGAAAGCAGAAGCCTCTCTGTCGGCGCCCTGGTGGCGATGGCCTATCCAGGACGTGTCGCGCAGCGTCGCGGCACCGCTGGACAGTACCGTCTGGCGAATGGCCGCGGTGCGGTGCTGCCGCCCGAAGATCCGCTGGCGCGCGAGGAGTTTCTCGCCATCGCCGACCTCGACGATGCCGGACGCGACGTCCGCGTCTATCTCGCCGCGCCTCTGATGCGCTCGGAGATCGATGAGCTGTTCGGTGGCCGCATCGAGACGGACGAGGATGTCCGCTGGGACGAGCGCGCGGAGACCGTGATCGCCGCTCGGCGCGTGCGTCTCGGGGCGCTCGTGCTCGATGAGACGCGCCTTGAGACGGCGGACGCCGAGGCACGAACTCAGGCGATGGTCGACGGCGTGCGCGCAATGGGGTTGGGCGCGCTGCCATGGACGCCGGGCTTGCGCGGTTTCCAGGCGCGCAACCTCTTCGTCCATCGCCTCGATCCGTCCTGGCCGGACTTCGCGGACGGGGCGCTGCTGGCAGGCCTTGAGACCTGGCTCGCGCCGTATCTCGGCGGCGTGTCCCGGCGCGCGCACCTGGCGCGCATCGATCTGGCAGCGGCGCTCGACGCCAAGCTCGACTGGCAGCAGCGCAAGACGCTGGACGCACTTGCGCCGACGCATATCGACGTGCCGTCGGGCTCGCGGATCGCGCTCGACTACGATAGCGATCCGCCGGTGCTCGCGGTCAAGCCGCAGGAGATGTTCGGTCAGATCGACACACCCAAGGTCGGTGGCGGGCGTATCCCGGTTGTCATCCACTTGCTTTCGCCCGCCGGTCGGCCGCTGCAGGTGACCCAGGATCTCGGCAATTTCTGGCGCAGCGGCTATGCCGCCGTCAGGGCCGAGCTGCGCGGGCGCTATCCGAAGCATCCGTGGCCGGAGGACCCCCTGACGGCACCACCAACGCGGCGGACGAAGACAAGGACCGAACGCACGCCAAGCGTGTAACAGCAAGACGACCATTTCGCTTTGGAAAATGCGTTGATAGAATTTTCCTCCTCGCGGCTACCGGGCAACAAGGGAGGCAACGTATGAATAGGTCCAGGATCGCCGTGGCCGCATTGGGGCTGCTCGCGGCGACGGGTTTAGCTGCCCCGGCATCGGCGCAAAAGGTGCTGAAGGTGGTGCCGCACGCCGATCTCCGCGTGCTCGACGGCTACCAGACGACGGCGACGATCACCGCCATGCACATGGCGGCGGTCTACGACACGCTGTTCGGTTGGGACGAGAAGATGGTGGCCAAGCCCCAGATGGTGGAAAACTACACCGTCTCGCCGGACAAGCTGACCTACACCATGACGCTGCGGCCGGGCCTCAAGTGGCACGACGGCACGCCGGTCACCTCCAAGGACGTCGTCGCCTCAACCAAGCGGTTCGTGAAGAAGGAGTCGTTGGGACGGACCCTCGAAACCTTCCTTGCCGATGTCGTGGCCGTGGATGACAAGACCGTTCGCCTCACGCTGAAGGAACCGTTCGGCTTCGTCGAGTTCTCGCTGTCCGGCATCAACCAGCTGGGCGGCGTGTACCGCGAGAAGGAAGCGCTGATCGACCCGAACACGCCGATCACCGAGACCATCGGCCCCGGCCCATTTAAGTTCAACAAGGCAGAATGGGTCCCCGGATCCAAGGTCGTGTACGAGAAGAACCGCGACTATGTTCCGCGCTCCGATCCGACCTCCGGATTCGCCGGCGCCAAGACGGTGAAGCTGGACCGGATCGAGTATGTCGTCATCCCCGATGACAACACCAAGTTCGCGGCGCTGACGAAAGGCGAGGTCGATCTGCTGGATCAGCCCTCGCTCGACAACGTGCCGACCGTCTCGAAGAACCCCGACATCGTCATCTCGCGGCTCTTCAACACCGGCATCTTCGGCATGATGCGGCCGAACCACCTGTTGCCGCCGTTCAACAACGTCAAAGCCCGCCAGGCCCTTGCAATTATGGTCGACCAGCGCGAGTACTCGCAGGCGTCCTTCGGCGAGGAGCAGTTCTGGAAGGAGTCGACGCCGTGCCACTCGCTGTGGATCTGCGGCGCTCCGTTCGGGACCCAGGTTGGCTCGGAGCCCTACAACAAGCAGAATATCGAACGCGCCAAGCAGCTGATGATCGAAGCGGGATATAAGGGTGAGAAGATCACCTTGATCGGCGCCTCCGACATCGGCTTCCTCAAGTCGCTGACTCTGGTCACGGCCGAGAACCTGAAGAAGATCGGCGTCAACGTCGACCTGCAGCTTCAGGAGTGGGGCAACGTCGTCGCGCGACGTTCGAAGAAGGACCCGCCTGATCAGGGCGGTTGGCACATCTTCCACACGACCTCGGGCGGCGCCTCGCAGGCGCTCCCGTTCTCGGCACTCGGCACCAACACCTCGTGCGACGCCGCGTGGTTCGGCTGGCCGTGCGACGCAGAAGGCGAGAAGTTCCGTCAGGCCTTCATGCGAGAGACCGACCCGGCCAAGCAGAAGCAGATCGCCGAGACCTGGCACAAGCGGCTGTGGGAGAACATTCCCTACATCCCGGTCGGCCAGTACGATCAACCGACGATTCATCGCAAGAACGTGACCGGCCTGGTGCGCGGCGCCATGGTCGTCTGGTGGAACGTCGACAAGAACTGATTGCGACTGCGGCGTGATCGGGGAGCCCCCGCCGGAACGATCCGGCGGGGGCTCTGCATTTCGGGGAGATCAGGCCGGGACCAGGCGGGGCCGACCCTCGAGCACCTTCAGAACGTCGGGAAGATTGCCCCCGGCCTTGAGCCGCCGCGGCCCGGCGAAGACCGCGAAGCCGGATTGGCGCTGCGTATCCGCCCATTTGGCGATCGAGAACAGCGGCCGGTCGAAGCTGTGACGGAACACCGAGAAGACCGCCATGCCGGAGCGCTGGTCGATCGCATAGTCGCGCCACTCGCCGGCCGCCACCTGGCGGCTGTAGAGGTCGAGAAGCTGCATGAGTTCGGTGCGGCTGAAGAACACCTGGCGCGGACGTTTGCGGTCGGCGAGGCGGATCAGCTCGGTCATTACGCTGCGGCACTCGCGGCGAGGCGCCGCAGGAGAGAGGACACCATAGCTACAAGTCTTCCCCAATTCCTGCCGCCCGTAAAGGGGCCGGCGCACTGCTCTTCGGGTCTTGCGTAAGGGCCTCGGAGCGCCACTTCCGGGGCGTTCCTGCGTCAAGGAACCGCGGGGGGTCGCCATTTGCCCCTTCACGGGCTGGCCGGTATGGTAGCGGCCGTTTTTTCAGCGGTCCCCAGGAGCCTGCCGGGTGACGGATTTCATTCAGGAAGTCGATGAGGATCTACGCCGCGACCAATACAAGCGGCTGTGGGACAAGTACGGCAAGTTCGCGGTCGTAGCGGCGGTGATGATCATCCTCGGCGTTGCAGGCACGGTCGCTTATCGGGACTGGGCAAAGAGCCGGAGGGCGGAGGACACCCGGAAGCTCGTCGAGGCCGTCGAGCTGTCGGCGACCGATCCTAAGCTCGGCCCGGATGCGCTCGCTTCGCTCGCCAAGAGCGCGGGGGCGGGCGTAAGCACCCTGGCACGCCTCCATCAGGCGGCGGCTCTGGTTCGCAGCGGACAGTCCGGGAAGGCGATCGAGACCTATGACCAGCTTGCCGGCGACGGCTCGGTCGATACCGTCTTCCGCGATCTTGCCGTGCTGCTTGCGGCCCAGCATCGGGCCGATGGGCCCGAGGCTCCATCGGCGGCGCTCAAGCTGGCGCCGCTGACGCAAGCCGGCAATCCCTGGCGCCATCCGGCGCTCGAGCTCACAGCCGTGATCGCGCTCGGCCAGGGCGACAAGACGAGGGCCCGCAACATCTTCCGCGAGCTCGCTGACGACGCGGCCGCCCCGGTGGCCATCCGCGGTCGCGCCGCCGAGATGGCGGCGGCGCTGGCGGACTGACCTGCAGGGTCCCGTGAGCCTGAACCGCCGTCACTTTCTCTCCGCCCTCGCCGCCTCGACGCTTGGCGGTTGCGGCGCTGCCGATTGGTTCGGCGCGACGCCGCCGCCGCGGCTGCCGGGAACGCGACTGTCCGTGCTGGTCCTCGACCAGAAGCTTGAGCCCGATCCCGGCCTCGCCAATGTACCGGTCAGGCTGCCGCGCCCGTTTGCCAACGATGCCTGGACGGTCTCCGGCGGCTCGCCGAGCCATGCGATGCAGCATCTCGACGGCGCCGACGAGCTACGAGTCGGTTGGCGCGTCCGCGCCGGCGCTGGCAACAGCTCCTCGCTGCGGCTGCTTGCCTCTCCCATCGTCGCCGACGGGAAGGTCTTCGTTGCCGACGCGGAGGCGCGCGTAGCGGCCTTCGACGCGCGGACCGGCGCGAGTGTCTGGCGGGCTTCTGCAAGGCCGGAAGATGAAGGCGGCGATCCCGCGCATGCAGGCGGCGTCGCTTATGCCGACGGCCGGATCTATGTCGGCACCGGCTTCGCGCAGGTGCTTGCGATGGACGCGGCGTCCGGGAAGGTGCTGTGGCGTCAGTCGGTGCCGGGGCCGGTGCGCTCGGCGCCGACCGTAGCGCAGAGCCGCATCATCGTCTCGACCGTCGACAATCAGTGCACCGCGCTCGATACCTCGGACGGCACGCGCCAATGGGTTCATGCCGGCATTCCAGAGGTGGCCGGGCTTCTGGGCGGGCCGAGCCCTGCATTCGACAGCGGTGCCATCGTCGTCGCCTACTCATCGGGAGAGATCTTCGCTCTCCGCCCCGAGAATGGACGCGTCATCTGGCAGGACGCGCTGGTTCAGGTGCGTCGCTCGGACCAGATCGCCGGTCTCTCGGATATCCGGGGCAATCCGGTGATCGACCGCGGTCTCGTGATCGCCGCCGGCAATTCAGGGCGCACGGTCGGCATCGATCTCAGGACCGGAGCCCGCGTCTGGGATATCGATCTCGGCAGCATCGACATGCCGTGGGTCGCCGGCGACTACGTCTTCGTGCTCTCGACCGACTCCGAGCTGGTGTGCCTGACGCGCCGGGAAGGGCGTATCCGCTGGGTCGCCAACCTCGGCCGCTGGAAAGACGAGGAGAGGAAGCGCGATCCGCTGTTCTGGTCCGGCCCGGTTCTGGTCAAGGATCGGCTGCTCGTGGTCGGCAGCCATGGCGAGATGGTTGCCGTGTCGCCCTATACCGGCCAGTTCCTCGGGCGGCTCTCGCTCCCGTCCGGTATCAGCCTGCCGCCGATCGTCGCCGATCGCGCCGTCTACGCGCTCACGGATTCGGCCGACCTGATCCGGCTGGCTTAAGGCCACCGGCATGCCGTTTACGCTCGCTATCGTCGGCCGACCGAATGTCGGCAAGTCTACGCTGTTCAATCGGCTGACCGGGCGCCGCCAAGCGCTGGTCGACGATCGGCCCGGCGTCACCCGCGACCGTCGCGAAGGCAAGGCCGAGATCGGCGGCCGCGAGATCACCGTCGTCGACACGCCCGGCTTCGAGGAGGCGCGCGGCGACTCGATCGAAGCGCGAATGCGCCGTCAGACCGAGGAGGCGATCGCCGCCGCCGACGCGGCGGTCTTCCTGGTCGATGCCCGCGCCGGGATTACGCCGCTCGACCGCGCCTTCGCCGACCTGTTGCGCCGTTCGAAACGGCCGGTGCTGCTCGTCGGAAACAAATGCGAAGGCTCGGCCCACCGCGCCGGCCTCGCAGAGGCGTTCGGCCTTGGGCTCGGCGAACCGGTCGCCGTTTCCGCCGAGCACGGCGAGGGGATCGCTGAGATTCTTGATTGGGTCGGATCGCACCTGCCGGAACTCCAGGAGAGCAGACCGGATGAGGAGGGTGAAAGCGAAGAGGATGAGACGGTCAAGCCGGTCCGCCTTGCTGTCGTCGGCCGCCCCAATGTCGGCAAGTCGACGCTAGTGAACCGGCTGATCGGCCAGGAGCGCCAGCTCACCGGCCCGGAGCCGGGCATCACGCGCGATGCGATCACCATTCCGTGGAGCTACAAGGCCCGCGAGATCGAGCTCGTCGATACGGCGGGCCTGCGCAAGCGCCCGCGGATCGAGGATCGGGTCGAGAAGCTCGCGGTCGGTGACACGCTGAACACGATCCGTTATGCCGAGGTCGTCATCCTGGTCCTCGATGGCGAGGCGGTTTTCGACAAGCAGGACCTGACCATTGCGCGCCATGTCGTCGAGGAGGGGCGGGCGCTGGTTGTCGCGGTCAGCAAATGGGACGCGGTCGCCGATAAGACGGCGGCGCTGAAACGACTCAAGGACCGGCTGGAGGCGTCGCTGCATCAGGCGAGAGGCGTTGCCTGGATCGCCGTCTCCGGGCTCAAGGGCAGCAATGTCGACAAGCTGATGGACGCGGTTCTGGCCGCGCATGAACGCTGGAACCGCCGGCTACCCACTTCGCAGCTCAACCGCTGGCTGGGCGAAGCGGTCGAGCGCCATACGCCGCCGCTCGTGCAGGGACGAAGGCTCAAGATCCGCTATGCGACGCAGGTGAAGGCGCGACCGCCGACCTTCGCGCTCTGGGTCACCAACATCGATGCCCTGCCGGAATCCTACGAGCGCTACCTCGCGGGAAGCCTGCGCGAGGTCTTCGATCTCGGCGGCGTACCGATCCGTTTTCTGCTGCGCAAGGGCAAGAACCCCTACGCCAGGGAGGATTGAGATGTGGGTGATGGTCTCGGGTCCCTATCGCGCCGGATCCAGGACGCAGGCCGAGCGTCAAGCCAATCTCGACGCCATGAACCGTGCGGCCTTCGAGGTCTTCAAGCGCGGCCATGTGCCGGTGATCGGCGTCAACATGGCGCTGCCGATCATCCAGGTGATGGGCGTGGAGAGTTATGACGAGATCATGATGCCGGTGTCGCTGGCGCTCGTGGATCGCTGCGATGCCTGTCTTCGCATCGGCGGCGCCTCCAAAGGTGCCGACGACGAAGCGGAGCGCTTCCGCGCACAAGGCAAACCCGTCTATCGCAGACTTGACGAGATCCCGAGAGCTTAGATGGCTATGGCCGAGAACACCCGCCAGAAACAATCGTCGAGCTATCGTCTGCCGGTCGCAGACACCGAGTTTCTGTTGCGCGACGAGATGCGCGACATCCGTTTCGCGCTCGAATATGCGAAGGCCGAGCACCTGCTGCGCGACTGGGGCATCCGCTCGACCGTGGTCGTCTTCGGCAGCGCCCGCATTCCCTCGCCCGAGCGGATCGCCGAGGTCGATGCCGCCGCTGCGCTCGACGCGCAGAAAGCCGATGTCGACCGCATGAAGCGCCGTGGCGAATATTATCAGGCGGCGCGCGAACTCGGCCGGATCATTTCCGAGCGCGGCGGTGCCTTCGCCCCGAAAAACCGCTGGCGCGACAACGTCGTCGCCACCGGCGGCGGCCCCGGGATCATGGAGGCGGCCAATCGCGGCGCCTTCGAGGCCGGAGCACCGTCGATCGGCTTCAACATCACGCTGCCGATGGAGCAGGAGCCCAACGCCTATACGACGCCGGAGCTGACCTTTCGGTTCCACTACTTCGGCATGCGCAAGATGCATCTGGCGATGCGCGCCAATGCGCTTGTGGTGTTTCCCGGCGGTTTCGGAACGCTGGACGAGCTGTTCGAGGTCCTGACCCTGGTGCAGACCAAGAAGGCGCCGAAGATTCCGATCGTCCTCTTCGGGCGCAGCTACTGGGAGAGGATCATCAGCTTCGAGGCGCTGATCGAGGAGGAGATGATCTACGCTGAGGACGTCAAGGTCTTCGACTTCGCCGACACGGCCGAGGAGGCATGGCGCGCGCTGGTGGCACGCGGGCTCAAGGCCCATAGCTAGAGCGAAATCGCCGGTCTCCTTTCCACCCACTGCCTCGCTGCTTCGATCTGAGCCGCGAGCTTGAGCAATGTCGCCTCGTCGCCGAAGCGGCCGACGAGCTGGATGCCGATGGGCAGACCATCCTTCGTCCAACCGAATGGAACCGAGCAGGCCGGCTGCCCGGTCGCGTTCCAAGGACAGGTGAAGCAGATAAAATGTCCGATCCGCTCGACCGTAGTTTCGCCGTGCCGCGACGGCGGCACCGGCACGACCGGCGAGAGGTAGACGTCGCATGTCTCGAAGAAGGCGCCGAGGAGTCGTCCCTGCCGGTGCAACGATCGTCGCGCCCGCTCGAAGGTGTTGGCGCTCAGCGTCTCGCCGAAGCGGATCAGGTCCCAGGTTTCGGGCTCGAGGTCGTCGGGCTTAGGGGAGCGGCCGAGGAAGGCCGTGCATTCGACGATGTCCGCGGCGATGTTGCCGGCGACGACCAGAGTGTGGCCTTCCTCGAGCGCCTGGTGATCGTAGAGAGGCCGCGCTTCTTCGACGCGATGGCCGAGCTCGGCCAGGAGCTTCGCCGCCTCCTGCACGGCGGCCGCGACCTCGGGATCGACGCCGTAGGACTTCGGCGCCGTCCAGTTGGCAGCGATGCGCAGCGCCTTCGGCGGCGTCGCAATCTCGGCGAGGTATGACGGGGGCTTCTCCGGCGCGGCGTAGGGGTCGCCCGGAGACGGACCGGCGGTCGCGTCGAGCAGCGCCGCGGAGTCGCGCACCGTCCGCGTCAGCGCGTGGTTGACGGCATGGCCGTTCCAAAGCTCGCCGAAGGCGGGGCCGACCGGGGTGCGGCCGCGCGTGACCTTGAGGCCGAACAGGTTCGAATGGCTCGCCGGGATGCGGATCGAGCCGCCACCGTCATTGGCGTGCGCAATCGGAACGATGCGGGCGGCGACCGCCGCCGCGCCCCCGCCGGTCGAGCCGCCCGGCGTACGCTCGAGGTCCCAGGGATTGCGCGCGATGCCATGGATCTTCGGCTCTGTCGCGACGCTCAAGCCGAACTCGGGCGAATTGGTGCGCCCGACCGGGACGGCGCCTGCCTTTCGCCAGCGCGCCGCCAACTCGGCATCGCGCGCCGGCACATAGCCCTGGAAGTAGCGCGCGCCCTGACGCACGGGCAGACCCTGCCATTCGAGGCCGAGATCCTTGGCGAGAAAGGGAACGCCGGCGAAAGGGCCGGTGAGCGGCTCCCTCGCCCGGGCGCGCGCCTGATCGAAGGCCTGGATGACGACAGCATTGAGTCTCGGATTCAGCGCCTCGACGGCACCGATCGCGATCTCGACCAGCTCGGAGGGTGTGACCTGCCCGCGACGGACGAGATCGGCGAGCGCGAGCCCGTCGAGCCTCGCATACTCGTCCGGCGTCATACGTCGAGGTCGCGGGCCGTCTTGGCGTTTTCCTGGATGAACTGGAAGCGGAGCTCCGGCTTCCGGCCCATCAGGCGCTCGACCATGTCGGCGGTGCCGACGGCAGCGTCCTCGGCGATCTCGACGCGCAGCAGGGTGCGCGTCTTCGGGCTCATCGTCGTCTCGCGAAGCTGAGCCGGAGGCATCTCGCCCAAGCCCTTGAAGCGGCTGATCTCGACCTTTGTGTTCGGCTTGAAGTGAGACTTGAGCAGCCGGTCCTTGTCGGCATCGTCGCGGGCATAAACCGAGGTCGCGCCATGCTGCAGGCGATAGAGCGGCGGCTGCGCCAGGAACAGGTGGCCCTTGCGGATCAGCTCCGGCATCTCGCGGTAGAAATAGGTCATCAGCAGCGAGGCGATGTGGGCGCCGTCGACATCGGCGTCGGTCATGATGATGACCCGCTCGTAGCGGAGCTGGCTGTCGTCATAGCGCGTGCCCGGCTGCACCCCGAGGGCCTGGGTGAGATCCGAGAGTTCCTGGTTGCCGCGGAGCTTCTCGGCCGAGGCGCTGGCGACGTTGAGGATCTTGCCGCGGAGCGGCAGCACCGCCTGAGTTTCGCGCTCGCGCGCCTGCTTGGCCGAGCCGCCGGCGGAGTCGCCTTCGACGAGGAAGATCTCGGTGCCTCGGGCATCGGTGCGCGAGCAGTCGGTGAGCTTGCCGGGAAGGCGCAGCTTGCGCGTCGCCGACTGCCGTTTGGTCTCCTTCTCCTGACGTTTCCTCAGGCGGTCGTCCTGGCGCTCGATGATGCGGGCAAGCAGCGCGTTGGCGGCCTCCGGATGACCCGAGAGCCAATGGTCGAAGCGGTCCTTGACCGCCTGCTCGACCAGCTTGGTCGCGTTCTGGGAAACCAGCTTCTCCTTGGTTTGGCCCTGGAACTGCGGGTCCTTGACGAAGACCGAGAGCAGCGCCGCGGCGCCGCCGACGACATCCTCGGACTGGACGGTGGCGATCCGCTTATTATTGACCAGCTCGGCATAGCCGCGGACGCCACGCAGCAGAGCCTGGCGGAAGCCCTGCTCGTGCGTGCCGCCCTCGGGCGTCGGGATTGTATTGCAGTAGGAGTGGACGAAGCCCTCGTCGTCGAGCGGCCAGGTGATTGCCCACTCGACCCGCCCTTGGTTCTCGGCGAGCTTGACCTCGCCGACGAAGGGGCTCGGCGTCACCGTGCCGCGGTCCTCGACCGAAGAGGCGAGGAAGTCGGCGAGGCCGCCGGGGAAGTGCAGCGTCGCCTCCGCCGGCGTAAGGTCGCCCGGTTGCAACAGCCCGGCATCGCATTTCCAGCGGATCTCGACGCCCTTGAACAGATAGGCCTTGGACCGGCACATCCGGTAGGCCGTCGACGGGCGGAACTTGGCGCCCTTGCCGAATATCTGCGGATCGGGATGGAAACGGAGGGTGGTGCCGCGGCGGTTCAGCACGGGACCGGCGTCCTTCAGCTTCCCGTTCGGCACGCCTCGGCTGTAGCTCTGCGTATAGAGGCGACGGTCGCGGGCGACCTCGACCTGAAGATCGTCGGACAGCGCATTGACCACCGAGACACCGACACCGTGAAGGCCGCCCGCGGTTTCGTAAGCCTTCTGCGAGAATTTGCCGCCCGAATGCAGCATGGTGAGGATAATCTCGAGCGCCGACTTGCCCGGATACTTCGGATGCTTGTCGACCGGGATGCCGCGGCCGTTGTCGCGCACGGTGCAGTAGCCGTCGGCGGCAAGCTCGACGTCGATGCGGCTCGCATGTCCTGCGACCGCCTCGTCCATGGCGTTGTCGAGGACCTCGGCCACGAGATGGTGGAGCCCGCGCTCGTCGGTGCCGCCGATATACATGCCGGGCCGGTGGCGGACCGGCTCGAGCCCTTCCAGGACCTCGATGTCCTTGGCCGAATAGGCTTCCGCGCGGGCGGCCGAGCCCGACTGGAACAGGTCTTTCATGAGCGGCATAATGCCCTTCGCGGACGCAAAATCAAGGCGATGCAGTAGGTCATGGGCGCTAACCCCCAAGATGTTGCTAGAGAACCCAGGGGCCGGCTCGCCATCCGCACGCTGGCCATGCCCGCCGATACCAATCCGCACGGCGACATCTTCGGCGGCTGGCTCCTCTCCCAGATGGACATCGCCGGCGGCGTCGCCGCGTTCCAAAGAGCGCGCGGCCGGGTGGCCACGGTCGCGCTCGACGCCATGACCTTCCACACCCCGGTCTCGGTCGGCGACATCGTCTGCTGCTACGCCGACATCAAGCGCGTCGGCCGTACCTCGATCACGATCGGCGTCGAGGCCTGGGCGATCACCGGCGCAGAGGGGAGCCGCCGGCTGGTGACTGAGGGTACTTTCACCTATGTCGCGATCGGCCCTGACAAGCGGCCGCGGCCGGTACCCGCCGAGTGAACGACTTCGTCGATCTGATGGCGGCCGAGGCGGCGCGGCCGGGATTTGCCTGGGTCGCGCTCGCCATGCTGGTCACCGGCGTCGTCCGCGGCCTGGTCGGCTTCGGCGCGGCGATGATCCTGGTGCCGATCCTGGCCGTCGTCATGGGGCCGACGATGGCCGTTCCGCTGCTGACGGTGATCGACGGGCTCGCCACCTTGCCGCTTTTCGTCGCTGCGACAAGGCAATGCCGGTGGCGCGAGATCGTGCCGCTGACAATCGCGGCCGTCGCGGCGCTGCCGGCCGGCATCGCCACTCTCGTCTATATCGAGCCCGAGACGCTCCGGCTCGGCATCTCCGTCACCATCCTGTTGCTGGTCGCGGTGATCGCCAGCGGCTGGCGCTATCATGGTTCGCCCTCGTTGCCGTTGACCTTGGGCGTCGGCGCCTCGTCGGGTGCGCTCGGCGGCGCCACCGGCATGATCGGGCCGCCGGTCATTCTCTTCTGGCTGGGTGGCCAGAACGACGCGGCGCTGGTGCGGGCGAATATCAACGCATTCTTCGGGTTGATGATCGTCGCGACCGCCATAGCCTACTGGATCGGCGGCTTGCTGACGCAGGAGGTCTTAGCGGCCTCGCTGCTGCTGGCGCCGATCTACGGCGTTGCCGTCTGGGCCGGCGCTCGCGGCTTCCGCCACACCTCGGATATCCTCTATCGCCGCTTCGCCTTCGCCTTGATCACGATGATCGCATTCTCAAGCTTGTTCCTTTAGCCCGGACTTCCGCTCCTCGAGCTCAAGGCTGATGCGCTGGGTGATCATCAAGATGGCGCCGGTGAAGGTGAGGAGCGCGACCGCCAGGCCTTGAAGGAACCACAACACCTGGATCAGGCTCGGATCGAACAGATCGGCGCGGGCTTCCTCGAACGCGATGCTAAACCCACGGATGAGGGCGAAGCAGGCATGCAGGAGGTGCACGATGCCGATCGGCCAATGAGTGATCCTGAGCGGGCCGCGGGGAATGTCGAGAAGAAGCGCTGCGACCGCGAGCGAGCTCGCGGCGATGGCAAGCGAATAGATCGCGATCCGAACCTCGGTTCGGGGCGCGACGAAGAAGAAGAAGGCAAGGGCCAGGGCGGCGGCGGCGACCAGCCCGATCAGCATGCTATCCGGCACCGGTCGCCCGACGAAGCGGCTGAAGGCGCGCACGGCGAAAGTGTGCGCAGCGACCAAGATCACGCTAGCGCCGAAGTGAGTGACGATGGGAGGGAGATGCGGCCTGGAGGTGCCGAGCGTAACGGCGACCGCGATCAGTACAACGCCGATCGCGAGGTCGCGGATCGATCGGTTGCGGATCACGAAGGCCCAGACATAGAGGGCTACCACCGTTTGCAGGATGAGGGTGAAGCCGGCAACAACAGCAAGCGTTCTAGGATCGAAGGAGAACATGGGATCAGCTGCGCTCGTCCGCTTCGACGCGATTGCGGCCGGCGGCTTTGGCCCGGTGGAGCGCGCGGTCTGCGGCGGCCATGACCGACTTCAGAGTCAGGCGATCGGAGGTGCGGGCCGCGGCGCCGACGCTGATCGTGGTGCTGACCTCGGTGCCGCGATGGAGGATGCGAAGCCTCTCGGCCTCTCGGCGGATGCGTTCCGCTGCCTGCAGCGCGGCTTCGAACGGGGTGCCCGGCAGCAGGATAACGAACTCCTCGCCGCGAAAGCGGCAGAGTAGATCCTCGCGCCTGAGCAGGCCGCGCACCATCTCGGCGAAGGCCTTGAGCCAGACATCGCCGGCCTCGGTGCCGAAGGAGCTGTTGAACGCCCTGAAGCCGTCGAGATCGAGCGCGAGCAGCGACAGGTGAGTGTCATGCCGGATCGAGTGCGACCAATCGGCCTCGGCGCTTCGCTCGAAGCCGGGCCGGTTGAGCGCGCCGGTGAGCAGGTCGTAGTTGACCTGGCGATCAAGGTCGAGCTGCGGCCGCTGCGTAATCATCAGGCAGAGGCCGAGCGTGATCAGGTTGATGACGATGATCGCCTGGCTGAACCATACCGTCTGCAGACGGGCGTTTTCGAACAAATCCTCGGACGGGTCTTCCGTCAGCACCCAAACGATCCCTAGGATCGCGAACACGACCTGCAAGACGAGGAGCGCGCCGACCGGCCAATGCGTATTGCGCAACGGTCCGCGTGGCGTCGTTCCAAGCAGCAACGCCGCGCCAATGCCGGAAGCCGTGGCGATGCCGAGCGAAAAGGCGATGATGCGGATGTCGAACCGAGGCTGGACATAGAAGAAGTACGCAAAGACTACGCTGACCGCGACCGGGATCGCGATTGCGACCGACGCCGGCACGGGCCGCCCGACAAAGCGTCCGACGGCGAAAGCGTGATAAGCATGGCCGCCGGTGACCAGCGTGACCGCGAGCACATGGGTGAAGATCGGATCGAGGTGGGGTCGCGAAAGGGCGATCGCGACGCCGCTCACGATCATGGCTGAACCGAGGAACAGCTCGGCCACGGCACGATCGCGGAAGTGCCCGAACCAGACATAAGCCAGGGCGAGGGTCTGGACCGCCATCGACATGGCGGCTGCGACAGCAAGCGTAGCGGCGTGTAGTCCCATCACCGGGATCGGTATCAGCTTCCTTCCGAGGACTCGACCCGGTTTCGGCCGGCGGCCTTGGCCCGGTAGAGCGCTCGGTCGGCGGCGGCGATCATCGACTTGAGGCTTGTGATCGCCTCGTTCCTGGTCGATACGCCGATACTGACGGTGACAGCGATGTCCTTTCCGCCGTGCGATATGCGCATGCCGTCGACGCCTCGGCGGATGCGGTCGGCGACTTGCATCGCGGCATGGACGGGAGTCTGCGGCAGCAGCGCGATGAACTCCTCGCCGCCATAGCGGCAGAGTAGGTCTTCACGCCGGAGAAGGCCGCGCGCGAGCTCGGCGAAGGACTTGAGCCAGACGTCGCCGGCGTCGTGGCCATAGGAGTCGTTGAGCGCCTTGAAGCGATCGAGATCGAGGACTGCGATCGAAAGCGGCAGGTCGTGGCGGACGGCGCGCGACCACTCCCCCTCGGCGACGCGCTCGAAGGCCCTTCGGTTGAGCGCGCCCGTCAGGCCGTCATAACTCGTCTGCCGGTCGAGCTCAAGCTGCAGGCGCTGGCTGATCATCAGGATTAGGCCGAGCGCGACCAGGTTGATCGCGGCGAAGCTCTCGAGGAACCAGGCGGCGGTGACGAGGCTGCTGGCGAAAGAATCCGCGGGCGTGTCGCCGATGGCGGTTGCCGCCGCGCGAGCGATCGAAAACAGGCTGTGAAAGACGAGGACGCAGCCGACTGGCCAGTACGTCCTCCGAAGCGGGCCGGCGGGGGCCGAGAGCAGTGCCAGCACCGCAGGAAGCAGCGAGAGGGAGATCAGGATCGACAGGACGACGATGCGGACGCCGATATTCGGAGAGGCGAAGGTGAAGATGGCGAGGATCGACGCCGTAAAGGCGCCGAGCCAAATCGGAAAGCTTGTCGGGAGGTGGCGGCCGGCGAACTCGCAAACCGCCAGCGAGACGATCGCATGACCGGCGATGATCGCGGTATTGCCGGCGACGATCGTCAGAATCGGTGGCAGCGTCGGCCGCATGACGACCAGGAACGTTCCGAGGGCGACAAGGGCAAGGCCAAGGGTGAGCTGCGCGACCGAGCGCTCGCGCAGCTGCATTCGCCATACATAGAACATCGCCGCGGTCTGGACCGCGGTCGAAAAGGTCACGACCAGCAGAAGCGTTCGGTTGTCGAGCTCCATCCCCACCCCAGAAGGCGCCGCAACCATACGGGAGGTTGGCTGCGGACCGCAACCTGTGTGATATGGCGATTGCGCAAGGCGGATCGGGTGTGCTGGTCTCTTGCCCCTCCGGCAACGAAGAGCGCGGGCAATGCGATTCATCGGCACCAAGACCTATGTCGCCACTCCCGATCTGATGACGGCTGTCAACGCCGCGATTGCCCTCAAACGCCCTCTCTTGGTCAAAGGCGAGCCGGGGACCGGCAAGACCGTGCTGGCGCGCGAGGTCGCGGTGGCGCTGGGTCGGCCGCTGATCGAATGGCACGTCAAGTCGACGACCAAAGCCCAGCACGGCCTTTACGAGTACGACGCCGTGGCCCGGCTCCGCGATGGTCAGCTCGGGGACGAACGGGTCCGCGACATCCGCAATTACATCACGCGCGGCAAGCTCTGGGAGGTGTTCGCGGCGGAAGAGACCCGCGTGCTCTTGATCGACGAAATCGACAAGGCGGACATCGAGTTCCCGAACGACTTGCTGCTCGAGCTCGACCGCATGGAGTTCCATGTCTACGAGACGCGCGAGACGGTGAAGGCGAGGAACCGGCCGATCGTCTTCATCACCTCGAACAACGAGAAAGAGCTGCCGGACGCGTTCCTGCGCCGATGCTTCTTCCACTATATCCGCTTCCCCGACCGCGAGACCATGGAGCGGATCGTCGACGTGCACTTTCCCGACATCAAGAAGGCGCTGGTGCGGGAGGCGCTGACGGTCTTCTACGAACTTCGCGAGGTCTCAGGCCTCAAGAAGAAGCCTTCGACCTCCGAGCTTCTCGACTGGCTCAAGCTTCTGATGATCGAGGACCTGCCACCTGAGGCGCTCAAAGCCAAGGACGCGAAGTCGTTGATCCCGCCGCTGCACGGCGCGCTCCTCAAGAACGAGCAGGACGTGCATCTGTTCGAGCGGCTCGCTTTCCTCGCCCGCCGCGAGAGCCGCGGGGATTGAAACGATGTTCACGGACTTCTTCCTCAAGCTCCGTGACGCCAAGGTGCCGGTGACGCTCAAGGAACATCTGACCCTGATCGAGGGCCTGCAGGCGGGCATCTGCGACTGGTCGGTCGAGTCCTTCTACTATCTGGCGCGGACCTCGCTGGTGAAGGACGAGGCGCATCTCGACAAGTTCGACCGCGTCTTCGGCGAGGTCTTCAAAGGCATCGAGGGCCTGAGCCCGGAAGCGCTGCTGGAGGCCATCCCCGAGGAATGGCTGAAGAAGCTCGGCGAGCGCTTCCTGACCGAGGAGGAGAAACGCCAGATCCAGGCGCTCGGCGGCTGGGAAAAGCTCATGGAGACCCTGCGCGAGCGCTTGGCCGAGCAGAAGGGGCGCCACCAGGGCGGCTCGAAGTGGATCGGTACGGCCGGCACCTCACCCTTCGGCGCCTATGGCTACAACCCCGAGGGCATCCGCATCGGCCAGGACCGGAACCGCAACAACCGCGCGGTCAAGGTCTGGGACAAGCGCGAATTCCGGAACTTCGACGACAAGGTCGAGCTCGGCACGCGCAACATCAAGGTGGCGCTGCGCAAGCTCCGCCGCTTCGCCCGCGAGGGCGCCGCGTCCGAGCTCGATCTGCCGGACACCATCCGTTCGACCGCTCACAATGCCGGCTGGCTGGACGTCAAGATGGTGCCGGAGCGGCACAACGCCGTGAAGGTGCTGCTGTTCATGGATGTCGGCGGCTCGATGGACGAGCACATCAAGGCCTGCGAGGAGCTTTTCTCGGCAGCAAAGTCCGAGTTCAAGCACCTCGAGTTCTTCTACTTCCACAATTGCCCCTACGAGGCGATGTGGAAGGACAATCGCCGGCGCTGGAGCGAGAAGACGCCGACGCTCCGGATCCTCCGCACCTACGGCCCCGACTACAAGGCGGTGTTCGTCGGCGATGCGACGATGAGCCCTTACGAGATCGTGCAGCCCGGCGGCTCGGTCGAGCATTTCAACGACGAGGCCGGACAGGTCTGGTTACATCGCATCACCGAGCATTTTCGTCGCTCGATCTGGCTCAACCCGGTCGAGGAGGGGCGCTGGAATTGGACGCAGTCGATCGGCCTGATCGAGCGCCTGATTGGCCGGCGCATGTTCCCGCTGACTCTTGATGGTCTCGACCGCGGGATCCGCGCGCTCAGCCGCTGATCGTTACCTGCCGTAGAGGAAATTCGGCAGGAACAAGGCGAGGCCCGGCCACATGTACATGATCACCAGGAGCAGGATGACAATCAGCATGTAGGGCATCATGCCGGCGAAGATCTGGTTGATCGTGACATGGGAGGGAGCGACGCCCTTCAGGTAGAAAGCCGACATCGCTACCGGCGGAGACAGGAAAGCTGCCTGCAGGTTGACTGCGACCATGGTGCCGAACAGCACCGGGTCGATGCCGAAATGCGAGAGCAGCGGTATGAAGATCGGGATGAAGATGACGATGATCTCCGTCCATTCGAGCGGCCAGCCGAGAATGAAGATGATCAGTTGCGCGATAATCATGAACTGAAGCGGCGTCAGGTTAAGGCCGAGCACCCATTGCTCGATCAGCTGCTGGCCGCCATGAAGCGCGAACACCGCTGAGAACAGGGCTGACCCGACGAAGAGCCAGCAGACCATGGCCGTGGTCTTCGCGGTCAGGAATACGGATTGCTTGAGGATCTCGACCATCCGCCGTGAGCCGAGCAGATCGCGGCCCCATGTCAGTGCGGCGCCGGCGAAGAGACCTCCCAGCACGCCAGAGATGACGATGGTCATGGTGTCGTGCTGCATGCTGCCGAGCGACGCCCCGATCACCGCGCCGGCGATCGTTCCCCAGAGGGCGAGGCGCGGATAGCGTTGCATGCCGGCAAGGAACATGGCGCCGATCGATCCGATGCCCGCCGACTCGGTTGCCGTCGTGATGCCGAAGAGGATCGCGCCGAGGACGGAGAGCGTGAGGACCGCCAGAGGCACGACCGAGATCGTCAGCATCTTCAGGATCTCGAGCTGCTCGCCGTCCATGCGCCAGTAGTAGTAGCCGAGCAGCAGAGCCATGAAGGCGGCGAGGCCCCAGAAGCGCTCGTAGAAGCCTTCGGGCACGTAGTCGACGTTGGCTGCGGCGCCAGGAGGCAGGGAGACCCCGCCCACTGCTTCGCTCGCCGGCGCGGCGGCCTCCTCTGCCGTCTCCTCCTCCTCCTCCTCGTCCTCGCCGGGCGTGCTCAGCTCGGTGTTCGCCTGCATGTCTACGGATCGCTCGATCATCATCCCTGGCGGCACCGACGTATCCGTCGGGGCGTTGCGCACGAGCACGAACCACCAGGCGAGCGTAAAGAGCGCGATGGTCAGTAGGAGAGGAATTGCCGCCGCTGCTACGTTTTGCACGAGCCTGACGTAGGGCACTCCCTGCACCATGCCAGGGCGGAGGAGCGCCAGGAGCAGGCCGCCGACCACGCGCTTCGCGGGTCCCTGCTCCAGTCCGGCGAGCCAGCCGGGGATCGGAATCCGGTACATCTCGTCCGGCAGCTTGGGCGCAAGCTGAGGATTCAAGAGGGCCCGGCCCATGATGTAGATGATGTAGAGCGTCGCCAAGAAGAAGCCGGGGAACATCGCGGCCGCATAGAGCTTGACGATCGACTGACCGGCAACGGCTGCATAGACGATCAGCATGACCGACGGGGGGATCAGGATGCCGAGCGTACCGCCTGCGGTGATCGCTCCCGATGCGAGCCGCACGTCATAGCCGGCATTCAGCATCGGCCGGAGCGCGATGACGCCCATCAGCACCACGACCGCACCGACAATGCCGGACGCCATCCCCCAGAAGGCGCAGACCAGAAGGGTGGTTACTGCCAACGATGCCGGCAGTCGCCGGAAAGCGAGCTGAACGGATCGGAACATCTTGTCGACCAGGGCGGAACGCTCGATCAGGTATCCCATGAACACGAAGAGCGGGATCGAGATCAGCGTGTCATTGTTCATCGCGCCGAAGGTGCGCTGAACCATGAGGTCGAAGATGCGGTTCTCCCACCAATGCTGCGCCGGATCGAAGAAGGCGAGCGCCCCGAACAGCATGCCCATGCCCATCAGGGTGAATGCCGTGGGGAAACCCATCATGATCGCGGCGACGATCAAGCCGAGCATGGTCAGGCCGAGGATCGGATCGCTCACGGCCTGCCTCCCCGATGAGGGGCGGACTCTTCCGTCACGCCGCGATGCTTCGCCGCTTCTTCGATCTCGTGCGCGTGACGCGCCACCTCACGAGACTCGGCATCGACGAATTCGCTTTGCGCGAGCTGCGTCCCTACAACGTCGATCTCTTCGACGTCCTTGAGCCGCGCCGGCCATTCGCCGGTCCTTAGGCAGACGATGCAGCGGACGATCTCGACCAGGCCCTGAAGCATGACCAGGGCGCCGGCGATCGGGATGAAGGATTTGAAGTGATAGATCGGCGGGCCGTCGGAGGTGACGTTGGAGTGCTCATTGATGCGCCAGGAGAGCTCGGCGTAGCCGTAGCCCGCATAAACCAGAGCGAGGATCCCGGGAATGAAGAAGAGAATGTAGAGCGCGAGATCGAGCGCAGCCTGCGTCCTCGGTCGCATGGAGCCGTAGAGGAAGTCGCCGCGCACATGCGCGTTCTGCGCCAGCGCATAGGCGCCGCACATCATGAACAGCGTGCCGTAGAGCATGCTGTTGAGATCGAAGATCCAGGGCGTCGGCGCATTGAGGATGTAGCGCTTGAACACCTCGACCCCGACCACCAGCGCCAGCCCCATGATCAGCCAGGCGAAGAGCTTGCCCGACCAGGCGCTGATGCGGTCGACCGTGAGCAGCACGTTTTGGATGGTCATTGCAGCAGAAGGGGGCGTGGGCGGTGGTCAAAAAAGCGAGACACCATGCTCGCGCAGGGTGTCTCGCTGGTTCATCGCCGATCAGCCACGCTTCGGCGCGGGCTTGGCGAAGTAGTGGTTGTAGGCCATCTCGCGGCGGACGTTGTTGTCGAAGTCCCACTTGACGACCCGCTCGGCGAACTTTCTTCTGGGAGGCCTCGATCTCCTTGAAGAGCGCATTGCCTGCACCCTTCTTCGCAGCGGCCTCGTCATAGGCCTTGAGCTGCGCCTGCAGGATCGAGTTCGGGGTCCGGTAGAAGCGGACCTTGTCCTTGGTCTGGAGCTCGATGTAGTCCTGAGAGTAGCGATCGATCGACTTCCAGACGAGATCCTGGGAGGCCGCCTCGACGCCGTTGTCGATGATCGCCTTCAGCTTGGCCGGCAGCGCGTCGTACTTAGTCTTGTTGAACAGGATCTCGAACTGCTCGGCGTTCTGATGATAGCTCTGCAGCATGCAGACCTTGGAAACGTCGGCGAAGCCAAGAATGCGGTCGGAGGTCTGATTGTTGAACTCTGCCGCATCGAGCAGGCCGCGATCCATCGCCGGGACGATCTCGCCGCCGGGGAGCGCGTTGACCGCGACGCCCATTGCCGTGAAGACGTCGATCGAGAGGCCGACGGTGCGGAACTTGAGGCCCTTCATGTCCTCGGCCTTCTGCACCGGCTTCTTGAACCAGCCGAGCGGCTGCGTCCACATCGGTCCATACGGATAGGACTGAACATTGGCATTGATCGAGGCGTAAAGCTTGGTCAGGAGCTCCTTGCCGCCGCCGTATTTGTGCCACGCCATGAGCTGCTGGGCGTCCATGCCGAAGGCCGGACCCGAGCCCCAGAGCGCCAGTGCGTTCTGCTTGCCGTAGTGATAGACGAGCACGCCATGGCCGCCGTCGAGTGTGCCGCTCGACACCGCGTCGAGAAGGCCGAAGGCCGGGACCACGGCGCCGGCAGGAAGCACCTCGATCCTGAGGTCGCCGCCGGTCATATCGTTGATCTTTTTCGCGAAGTCGTTGGCATATTCGTGGAAGATGTCCTTCGCCGGCCAGGTGCTCTGCCAGCGGAAGGAAATCGGACCGGACTGCGCATGGACCTTAGGCGCAGCGAAGGCCGCGGTCGCCGCGGCGCCGGCAGCGGCGATCTTCCCAAGGAATGAGCGGCGGCTCTTCAGCGTGCCTTCGGTCTTGGTCTTTGTCATGGGACGTCTCTCTCCTCCTGGTTGCCTCGGGAACCGACGGCGCCGTTCTTCAAGCGGCGGTGGCGTTGATTGTGCACGTTATCTTTGGCCTGACAAGCAGACGAACGGCGAATACCGGCTTCCTGCCCCCGCCCAAGCCTTTGATTGGCTTGAAGGCAGCCGCGCTCAGCCGCCCTCGAGCGATCGCGTCATTCCTGGCAGGCGGCGCCAGAACCAGGCGTAGTAGAGGAGCGCAAGGATAGCGCCGCCGGCGACCGGCCAGCGCAGCCCCCACAATTCTGAGAGCGCGCCCATAATCAGCGCGCCAAGTGCCGGGCCGCCGCGGAAGATGATGCCGTAGATGCCGAGCACGCGGCCGCGCATCGGGGCGGCGACCGCCGCTTGGACCAGCGTCTGGCCGGCGGTACCGTTGAACACCATGGCGCCGCCGCTGATGCCGAGGATGGTGATGCCGAGAGTGAGATCGTCGGTGGCGGTGAACAACAGCACCAGCACGGCCACCGCGATCCCCGACCAATAGTTGAGCCGGGTGAGGCCGCCGAGCCGTTCGCGTTGGGCAAGGAAGAGGCCGCCGATGATGGCGCCGATGCCGATGGCGGCGACGAGGCGGGCAAGTCCCTCGGCGCCGGCCTGGAACACCTCGCCGGCGAAGCCGGGCATCAGCTCGACCACCGGCCGGGTGAGCACGCTGCTGACGATCATCAGACCCAGGATCGGACCGATGCCGGGATGGCTGGCGGCATAGCGCCAACCTTCCATGATCTCGCCAAGCAGATTCGTGCTCTTGCTCTCGCGCGGCTCCGGTGCGGTCGGAGTTAGCGGGTGGACGAGCCCGAGCATGACCAGCAGCACGGCATAGCTCGCTGCATTGGCGAGGAAGGCCCATGAGGCGCCGCCGACGACGATCACGACGCCGGCGATCGTCGGTCCGACGAAGCGCGCGGTGTTGAAGGTGATCGAATTGATCGCGACCGCGATCGGCAGGTCCTGCTTCGGCACCAGATGTGCGATCAGCGAGAGCCGAGCGGGTTGCGCAAAGGCCTGGATGATGCCGTGCGCGCAGATCAGGCCGGCGAGCAGCCAGATCGACAGCGTGCCGGTGAAGGCGGCAAGCGCCATCAGACCCGAGGTCAGCATCGAGAGAGCTTGCGTGAGCTGGACCATCCTGAGCCGGTCGACGCGGTCGACGATCGCGCCGCCGATGGGGCCGAACACCGTGGAGGGGAACAGCTCCATGAAGGCGAGCGCGCCGATCCAGGCGCCGGACTCCGTCAGTTCCCAGGCATACCAGCCGGCGGCGATCCGCTGCATCCAGGTGCCGACTACCGAGACGCCGTTGCCGATCGCATAGTTGCGATAGCTCGGATGGGAGAGCGCGCGGGCGAGCGGTCGGAGGCGGTCGAGAAACGGCATCGTCGTGGGATGCCAATGCGCCAGGACCGAGGCGGGCGTCAATAGAACCGGCTTGAGCGCGAGAAGCGCGTGACACGGCTTTCGCCCTCGGGCAGCATGCGCGCCGTTTTCCCATAGGAAAGAGAGAGATGGCTGAAAAACCCGAGGCGCTGTTCGTCGGCAGCATGCCCGACTGGTGGGTCGAGCGCATGGAGAAGGACGTGACGCTCCACCATCTGTCCAAGGCCGCCGACGAGGACGCCTTCATCAAGGAGCATGCGCCAGGGACCCGCGTTCTGATGGCCGGGGCGCCCGTCGATGACGCGCTGATGGCAAAGCTGCCGAACCTGAAGCTGATTGCTTCGATGGGCGCCGGCTACGAGCGTATAGACACCGCCGCGGCGAAGAAGCGCGGGATCGTCGTTAGCAACACCCCGCATGTGACCGATGGCTGCGTCGCCGACATGGCAATGGCGCTGCTGCTCGCGTGGGGCCGGCACATTGTCCAGGGCGACAAGTTCGTGCGCTCGCGCGCCTGGCTCAAGGGCGGCTACGTGCTGGTGCCGCGCCTCTGGGGGCGACGCATGGGCATCCTCGGCCTCGGCCGCATCGGGCTCGCGATCGCCAAGCGCGCCGCCGCCTTCGACATGCCGATCGCCTATCACAACCGGCGCCCCCGGAACGATGTGCCCTACTGGTACTATTCCTCGCTCGTCGACATGGCGCGCGACGTCGACATCCTGATGGTGGCGACGCCAGGCGGGCCCGACACGCATCATATCGTCACGGCCGAGGTCTTGAAGGCGCTTGGCCCGAAAGGCGTCATTGTCAACATTGCGCGGGGCTCGATCATCGACGAGCCGGCCATGGTCCGGGCGCTCAAGGACGGCACCATTGCCGGTGCCGCGCTCGACGTCTTCGAGTTCGAGCCGAAGATGCCCGAAGAGCTCTATGCGATGGAGAACGTCGTGCTGATGCCGCATCGCGGCGGTGGCACCTATGAGACCTGGGCAGACGGGTGCGATCTGGTGAAGGCCAATGTGCAGGCCTTCTACAAGACCGGGAAGCCCCTGACTCCCGTGGCGGAGACGCCGATCGACTGAGCGAGCGGCGGGGCCGACGAAACGAAAAGCCCCGCGAGCGGGAGGGCTCGCGGGGCTTCGTCATGGCCCGGCTTCGGAGGGGGGATCCGGCCGGGCGGCTGGCGCGCCATCTGGGGAGGATCAGACGCGCCAGAAGGCTTTCTCGGCTTCGCGCTGAGCGTCGAGGCGGCTGATGCCGAGATCTTGCAGCATATGGTTGGACATTTCCGCCAGGGCCTTGCGCTCGCGGGCGCGGCGCTCCCATACGGCGAGGAGGTCGGCAAGGCGCACGAGCGCCTGAACCGGGCTCGGGAGGAAGGGGAGGGCCTGGGCAATGCCCTTGAAGCCGCTCTTCGTCGTGTTTGTCAGCATACAATTCTCCATTCGCCTGCAGCATTAGCCGTCTTTGAGAGCATTGAGATATGCCAATCCATGCTGCATTGCAAGATGACAAGGCTTTGAATTTGCCCATCTCGACAGAGATTGGGGGGTGTTGTAAGCGTGTAACTATGACAAATTGGACACCCGATCTGGATGTCCGCCCTGGGCCGCGGTATCTGGCTATCGCCCTGGCTCTCGGGGAGGCGATTGCCAAGGGTGAGCTCCGCCCCGGCGATCGGTTGCCGACACATCGCGACCTGGCGCAGCGCCTCGGTGTCACCGTCCCCACCGTCAGCCGCGCCTATCGCGAGGCGAGCCGACGCGGATATCTCTCGGGCGAGGTCGGGCGCGGCACCTTCGTCCGTGGCGCCGTCCAGCCTCGCCGCGCGCTGGCGCCCGAGCGCGAAGAGCAGGGGATCATCGACTTCGACATGAACCGGCCGACGGTGGATGCGCCGCATGCCGGCTACCTCGCCGAAAGCCTGGCCCGGCTCGCCCGATCTCCCGAGCTCGCGGACATGCTGCGCTACCAGCCGAACGCCGGGTTGCCGGCGCATCGCGCCGCCGGCGCCGAATGGATGATCAAGGGCGGGCTCGACGCGCAGGCCGAGCGCGTCGTCGTCACCTCCGGCGGCAAGCACTCGCTCTTTGTCGTGCTGCACGCCATCGCCAAGCCCGGCGACACCGTTCTCACGGAGGAGCTGTCCTGGCCCGGTATCCGCAGCGTCACGCGCTACCTCGATCTCAAGCTGCAGCCGGTGACGCTCGACGATGACGGCATCGTGCCGGAGGACCTCGAACGCGCTTGCCGCGAGCACCGGCCGAAGGCGCTGCTGTGCACGCCGACGGCGCAGAATCCGACGGTCTCGATCCTGCCCGCAGCCCGCCGCCGGCGCATCGCCGAGATCTGCCGCGAGCACGACATCGCCATCCTCGAGGACGAGGTCTACGGCCCGTTGATCGACGATCCGCCGCCGCCGATCACCTCTTTCGCGCCCGAGCGTAGCTTCTACCTGACCAGCCTCTCCAAGGTCTCGGCGCCGGGCTTGCGCGTCGGCTACGTGCTGGCGCCGCAGGGACAGGTCGGGCGCGTCGCCCAGGGTGTCGGCGCCACCACGATCTTCACGCCGCCGCTCATGGCCGAGATCGGCGCGCAGTGGATCGCCTCGGGCACGATCCAAGCGCTCGTCGACTGGCAGCGGCGCGAGGTCTCCGAGCGCACGCAGATCCTCAAGCGCGTGCTGGGCAACCTCGCGTGCCGCACCGAGCCGCATGCGATGCACACCTGGATCAAGCTGCCGAAGCCTTGGCACCCGACGGAGCTGATCGAGGCCGGTCGCCGGCGCGGCATCTCGCTCAGCCAGACCGATGCCTTCTGCGTCGGCATCAAAGAGCCGGATGCGATCCGCCTCGCGCTCTGCGGACCCACCAGCCGCGCGCGCTACGAGGAGGGCCTGAAGCGCCTCGCCGACGCGCTCGCCGCGGGACCCGAGTTCACCGCGACGATGGTGTGAGCCTTAGATCAGATCGCGCCTGATCCGGTTGTCCCAGGTCTTCGAGAAGACGCGCACGCCGGACTCATAGGCTTCGAGCTTGGCGGTGACGAGGAAGTTGTCCTTGGTCGCCGTCACGATCGTCTCGGTCTCGATCGCCACCTGCCAGGACCCGCGGCCATGGGTGATCGTGTAGAGCGAGACGGCCTTGGCGGAAAGCGGATCGCCAAGCCGGATTGAATAGCGCTCGCGGCCTCCGCCCGAGTATTCGAGATCGATCTTGCTGATCAGGATGCGGCCGCGATCCTTGACCGCCTCGATCGCATGCTCGCCGGTGATCATGTCGCGGGAGTGCCGTCGGCTGCGCGCATAGGGACGTTTCTCGACGTGTGCCTCGGCCGGAGCGGCTTCCGGCGGATCGAAGGGGCGGAGCCGCTTGTCTTCCTCGCGCGGTGCGCGTACCGGCAGATCGAGCGTGCTGGCGCCGGTGAAGACTGTCAGCGTCACCGGCTCCGGCGCCGGCCACATCAGCGGCCAGTAGCCGGTCGAGATCGCGACGCGGAGCCGATGCCCCTTTGGCACCGCATGCGCGATGTCGTTGAGCTGCACGCGCACGCGCGTGCGCTTGCCCGGCACCATCGCCTGTGGATGCTCATGGCTGTCGCGATGCGTCAGGTTGAGTACGCCATAGGTGAGCCGCGTCGAGGCACCGTCGGGCGCGACGCCGTTGAGGCGCACGCAGAGCTGCGCCACGGGCTTGTCGACCGCGAGATCGAGTGTGACCACGGGCGCACCGAGGAACTCGAAGCCTTCCGCCAGCGGCGCGGCGTCGAAGCAGAGCGAATTCCCGTCATCCTCGCGCTGATCCGAGGGCATCTCGGCCTGGTAGCCGTAGGGGCACCACTCGCCCGAGCCTTCGCCGATGGTTGTCGGCGAGGTGTGCGTGAGTGCGCGCTCCGCTGCTGCCGCATCGTCGAGCGAGCCCGCATTCAGATGCCAGCGCCGCGAGCCGATCCTCCCGCTTGGCCATGAGACTTCGGCGACCCAGCGCCCCGGCCGCTCGGCATAGAAGCTCTTCGGCGGGACATGATCTTGCATCCAGACGCGGAGCATCGGCTCGGCCATGAGCCCGGTGTCCTTGTCCTTGAGCCAGTGATCCCACCAGCGCACCGCCTCCTGGAGCATGCCCATGGCGGGACCCGGCACCGCCATGTGGCCCCAGCGATGTCCCCACGGGCCGATCAGGCCCTTGCGCGGCACCTTGAGACCCGCAAGCAGGCGCGGGATCGCGTTCGAATAGCCGTCGGCCCAGCCGCCGACCGCATAGACCGGGCATTGGATGGCACTAAAGTCCTCGCAGACCGAGCCATGCTTCCAATAGGCATCGCGGCGGTGGTGACTCATCCAGGTTGCGACCAGCGACTCCGTGTCCTCAAGCCGCTGCATCCACATCTCGCGCCAGCTCTCGCCGACCAGAGCCGGATCGGGCGGCCGCGCCATGAACGAGAAGGCGGTCGAGCCCCACATCAGGTTATCGTTGAGAAGGCAGCCGCCCATGTAGTGCATGTCGTCGGCGAAACGGTCATCGGTCGAGCAAGAGGTGACGATCGCCTTCAAGGCCGGCGGCCTGAGGGCGGCTACTTGGAGCGCGTTGAAGCCGCCCCAGGAGCTGCCGAACATGCCGACCTTGCCGGTGCACCAGGGCTGCTTGGCGAGCCAGGCGATGATCTCGGCCCCGTCGGTCAGCTCCTGCATCAGGTACTCGTCGAACATGAGCCCGTCGGAGTCGCCGGAGCCGCGGCGGTCGACGCGTACCGAAGCATAGCCATGGCCGGCGAAGTAGCCGTGCATCTGGCTGTTGGCGACCGAGGTGAAGTCGCGCTTGCGGTAAGGAAGGTATTCGAGCAGCGCCGGCACCGGGATCTTCTCGGCATCCGCGGGCAGCCAGATACGCGCCGCGAGCCGGCAGCCATCGGCGAGCGTGATCCAGGTATTCCCGATCTCGCGCACCTCGCGCGGAAAAGCGGTGACGATCTTCATGGCGAAGCTCCTCCGGCCCGCTTATGAGGATGGCAATGAGGGGTGAGCCTGCCTAGCGAACTCGACGGAGCCCGGAACCGATGAGCGACGAGAACGCGATCCGCCAGCAGCGGCGGCGGACCAACAAGCTGATCGCCGATCACGAGGCCGAGCGGCTCAGGCCGTTCTTCGATCCGAAAGTCACGGTGATCGCCGGCGACGGATCGGTGATCCTCGGCTTGGAGGATCTGATCGGCCGCTTCGAGAGCTTTTTCAGGGACCCGACCTTCATCGCCTTCGATCGCAAGGCCGAAACCGTGATCCTCGACAAGCAGGGTGCCCGCGCCTCGGAGCGCGGCGACTGGGTTGCCTCGTGGCACGGTCCGTCGGGAACCATGACCAGTGGCGGGCAGTATCAGGCCGTCTGGAAGAAGGCGCAGAACCAATGGGTGCTCGAATCCGAGCACTTCATCGCGCTGACCTAGCCCGAATTATTCGTGACGCGGGCTGTCTCGATGCTGCGGGTGTAGCATAACTCACTGATTTCGTTTAGGATTTGGTTGTCTAAGCCGGTCCTTCACGAGAGCAGGGAGGCGCCACGCCCGCCATGGCCGACGATAGAGAACTCTCCTTCGATTTGCCAAGCGTCGGGCGCAAGAAGATGAGCGCGTCGTTCGACGGCGGGCGCATCAGCTCCGACGGCGGGGTGATGGTACTGGCCCAGGCCGAGCGCCGTCTCGGTCTG
>Ga0194128_10002243_pt1 | contig 31650 bp, 30 predicted proteins | sample TA2KigCa65mmetaG_FD_148650 | JGI IMG/M metagenome (GOLD analysis project Ga0194128, IMG submission 148650) | Freshwater microbial communities from Lake Tanganyika, Tanzania - TA2015037 Kigoma Deep Cast 65m | ecosystem: Environmental > Aquatic > Freshwater > Lake | place: Tanzania: Lake...
CTTCGACGTGAAGCGATGGCACCCTAAGCTCGGCGCAGATAGACGAACCAGTAGACCGCGCCGACCATCAGGCTTCCGCCGACGAGGTTCCCGAGCGTCGAAACCACGATGTTGTGGAATGCTCCGCCTGCGGTGAGCGCTGGATAGTCCGCCGTGCTTTGGCCGATCGCCGCCCAAAACTCCGCTCCCGCCCACGCCTTGATTGCCAGCCCGTAGGGCAGGAAATAGAGATTGGCGATCGAGTGCTCGAATCCTGCGGCGACAAATGCCGTGATGGGCGGAACGATGACCAGGACCTTGTCGGCGACGCTGCGGGCTCCGAACGACATCCAGACCGCGAGGCAGACCAGTACGTTGCAGAGCACAGCGAGGAAGAACAGTTCAACCGTCGGCAGGACCGCCTTGGCGGAGGCGATTGTCAGTGCGGTCTTGCCAACGGCACCCCCGCTGAGGCCGTGTTGCCCGGATAGGAACACCAGCGCGGCCGTGCCGATCGCGCCGACGATGTTGCCGACATAGACCAGGAACCATGCGCGAAGCAGCGATCGTAGGGTGATGCGTTGGCTCGCGCAGGCAACGATCATCAGCGAGTCGCCGGTGAAAAGCTCGGCGCCTCCGACGATGACCAGAATGAGGCCAAGCGAGAAGACCAAACCGGCAAGAAGGCGCGATACGCCCCAAGGGAGTTCGCCCGATCCGGTCGTCACCACCGTCATGAACACCGCACCGAACGCAATGAACGCGCCGGCGAGAAGCCCCAGGACAATGAGCCCGATCTCATCCCGCGCGGCTTTGGTTGCGCCTGCCGCTTCGCACGCCAGGGCCATTTCGGGTGGTAGCAGCGCATCGATGCTTCCGATGCGAAGGGGTCGTTTGGCGGTCTCGGTCATGGTGTCGTCGCAAATTCCAGCCTGAAAGCCGATCGATTACAGCATGGCGGGTTTGTCAAAGGAACCAATCGTCCGTTGAGACCCTCTTTGTGCGAGCGGGGCGAGGGCTCCCGATGCATCGCAGTTACGCGCGATGCGGTCCGTTGAGATTGAAAGAAGGCCGCAAGCCGTGAAACGCCCCAGATGGTCGGTTCGCGTGGTGCAGCGGGTGCAATCCCTCTGGGCCGCGCCGGCCGCCGTCGACGTTAACCCCGCCTTAACCCGCGACTGTCCATGATGGCCTCTCTGTCGCCGATGCAGGCGACGTCGTCACTTCGGGGGCGGCATGACGACCGGGAGTTTGGCCATGGACTGCGTCGTGTGGCGCGGTCAAGGCTACGGGCTCAGCAAGATATCGACGACCGGCCTGCTGTTCGGGCCCGTACGGTTGCCGCCGGCCATCGACGAGAATCTCGAGCTCCGAATCGTCCTGCGGCAGCGTCGCAGGATGGAGTTCGTGGCGAACGCCCGCGTGATTGCCGAAAGCGGCGGCATGCTGGCATGCCGATATTGGTGCGAGCGCCGCGATGATGCGGCCCTGCTCGAGTTGATCTATGCGCGGCCGCCGGTCTCCGACGCTCTTGTCCAATGGGTGGGCAAGGTCGGCGCGGACAGGGCCATGCTTGCCACCCGCGGCCTGATTCCCAAGAGCTATACGGTCGCCAACGACTCCGACTGAGGGGACGTCTCACACCCCGACCGGCGGAGCCAACGGCCAAAATAACACAATAGATACGTATTTTTATATTATATAAATTATTCTTGTGTAATTAGCCAGCAATAACATATGTTCCATGTATATCATCACCCATAGGATGCCCGCCATGGCCAAAGTTCATGTCATTCACGAAAACAATGAATGGGTTGTGCCGCTGCGCACGGCCTTTGCCGAGCTCGGCACGCCGATTGAGGAATGGTTCCTCGATCGCGGCACCGTGGACTTGTCCGGCGCTCCGCCGGACGGCGTCTACTACAACCGCATGAGCGCCTCGTCGCACACGCGCGATCATCGCTATGCCGCGGAGTACACCGGAGCGGTCCTGGCTTGGCTCGAACGTCACGGCCGGACCGTGGTCAATGGCGGCCGCGCGCTCCAGCTCGAGATCAGCAAGGTCGCGCAATATCAGGCGCTGGCGAGGCACGGCATCGAGACGCCGGCGACCATCGCCACGATCGGCAAGGAGCACGTCGCGCCGGCCGCCGAACGACTGGGCTACCCCGTCATCCTCAAGCACAACCGCGGCGGCAAGGGTCTCGGTGTGCGGTTGTTCCTCAGCCGCGCGGGCCTCGATGAATATCTCGCCGGTGACGCCTTCGAGCAGCCGGTCGACGGCATCACGCTGGTGCAGCGTTACATCAAGCCTCCCGAGCCCTTCATCACCCGCGTCGAGTTCGTTGGCGGGCGCTTCCTCTATGCCGTCCGCGTCGACACCAGTCAGGGGTTCCAGCTCTGCCCGGCCGATGCCTGCAATGTCGACGCCGCCGGCATGGCGGATGTCAGCCCTGCGAGCGCACCGCCCGAGCGCTTCCGCATCATCGACGGTTTCGCCAGTCCGCTCGTGCCCGCCTATGAGCGCTTCCTCGCCGCCAACGGCATCGGTATCGCCGGAATCGAATTCATCGTCGATCCAACGGGCCGGCCCTTCACCTATGACGTCAACACCAATACCAACTACAACCCCGAAGCCGAGGCGAAGGCCGGGCGCTTCGGCATGCGCGCCATTGCGCGGCACCTGACCGAGCTTCTTGTGGTGAAGGACGCGCGGGCGGCCTGAGCGCGCCCCTCGTCGATCCGGCCCGTATCGGAGGATGGCCAGCCTGCCGTGCGCATGGCGCGCGGGGCAGCATCCTTTTTTGCCTTCATTTTGGGCAACGGCTTCCGGGGGGTTGGGATGGTCCGCCCGCAATAATGGGTGGCAGCCGGGATAAATCATGTACGATACTTGGCCGCCTAAGCGGCCAATTAAGACATTCCGAACGGCGCCGCCATCGCGGCCAACAAGGGGAGCGCACAAATGCGAATTGTGTTCAAAACCATGTCCGCGCTGGCCGCGCTCGTCGCGGCGCTTGGTTTCTCGAGCCAGGCCGACGCGCAACAGTCACGGACCTTGAAAATGCAGTCGACCTGGCCGGCCAGCCTGACGCTGCAGGACAATTTCCGATTCTTCGCCGAACGGGTCGACAAGCTGACCGGCGGCGAACTCAAGATCGAGGCCCTCGCGGCCGGTCAGATCGTGCCGCCCTTCGAAGTGCTCGACGCCACCCACAAGAAGGTGATCGATGGTGCCCATGCGATCGCCTACTACTGGGTCGGCAAGAACAAGGCGGCGACGCTGTTCTCTGCCACGCCGGCCGGCATCGCCGGCATGGATCACATGGACTACATGGGGTGGCTGTACGAGGGCGGCGGTCTCGACCTGTGGTGGGAGTTCTACCAGAAGGAGCTCAAGCTCAACCTCGTCGTGTTCCCGATCCTGCCGGCGAGCCCCCAGGCGCTCGGCTGGTTCAAGCGGCCGATCAAGAACCTCGAGGACTTCAAGGGCCTGAAGTGCCGGCAGACCGGCATCGTGGCCGAGATCTATCAGCGCATGGGCATGCAGACGGTCAACTTGCCCGGCGGCGAAATCGTGCCGGCCGCGCAGCGCGGCGTGATCGACTGCGCCGAATGGGTCGGTGGCGTCGAGGATCTCAAGCTCGGCCTGCCGCAGGTCTGGAAGTACCACTACACGCCGGGCATGCATGAGAGCTCGTCGATCGGCGAGCTGATGATCAATTCCGAGGTGTGGGCGAGCCTCAAGCCGCAGCAGCAAGAGGCGATCCGCTCGGCGACGTCGGAAACCTTCCTGCGCTGGTGGGTCAAGTGGCAGCATCAGAACGCCGATGCGATCGAGGAGATGCGCACCAAGCACGGCACGCAGATCCTGCGCACACCGCCGGAGATCCTGACCGCCTTCTTCAAGGCGTGGGACGAGATCGCCAAGGAAGAGTCGGCCAAGAACCCGTTCTTCAAGAAGGTGCTCGAATCGCAGCGCGCCTACGCCTCCAAGGTAGTGCCGGCCAAGCGCTTCATGTTCCCGCCCTACTCCTTCGCGGCCAACTACTATTGGCCCGAAAAGCGGGCTGCTCCGGCCAAGAGCAACTGAGCGAGCTGCGGCTGGGCAGCGGAGCGCAGGGTCGCCGCTCCGCTGCCGGTTGCTGCTGAAGGCCGGGGTTCTATGGCGCTGTCGCCGACCCTCATCGCGATCACCCGAAAGATCGACCGGTTCACCGACGCCAGCGGCGTCTGGGTGGCGTGGCTCAACGTCCCCATGGTTTTCGCGGTCAGCTACGAGGTGTTCGCGCGTTACCTGTTCAGCGCGCCGACCATCTGGGTCTACGACGTGACGTACATGCTGTACGGCGCGATCTTCATGCTCGGCGCGGCCTACGCGCTGCACAAGGGCGCGCACATCCGCACCGACTTCTTTTTCGAGCAATGGTCGATCAGGACCCGCGCCGTGATCGACTCCGTGGCCTATGTCGTCTTTTTCTTTCCGTCACTCATCGTGTTCTTGGCGATCGGTTGGGAGGAAGGCTGGTACGCCTTTCAGATCGGAGAAACCTCGGAGCAGACGCCATGGCGGCCGATCTTGTGGCCTTTCAAGATGGTGATCCCGGCGACCTGCGCTCTGCTGCTCATCCAAGGCGTCTCGGAGACGATCAAGAGCCTCTATGCGGCGCGCACGGGCCTCGAGCTCGAGCACAAAGAGAAGGTGGAGGTCTAGACCTTGGATTTCTCCACCGCGCTCGGCCTGATCATGCTGGTCGTCCTGCTCGGCGCCATCTTCATCGGCTTCCCGATCAGCTTCACCATGCTGTTCCTGGCGTTCAGCTTCGGCTACGTCGGGCTGGGACGCACGGTCTTCGATCTCGCCTATTTCCAGACGATCGGGCTCATGAAGGAAGAGTTGCTGGCCGCCGTGCCGCTCTTCGTGTTCATGGGGTTCATCACCGAGCAGGCGGGCATGATGGAACGATTGTTCCGCGCCTTCCGCGACCTGCTGGCACCGATCCGCGGCTCCCTCTACGTCGTGGTGATCCTGACTTCGACCGTTTTCGCCATGGCGACCGGCATCGTCGGCGCCGCGGTGACCGTGCTCGGCATCATGGCGAGCCCGATGATGATCCGGTCCGGATATGACGGGCGGCTTTCGGCGGGCGCCATCACGGCCGGCGGCACGCTGGGCATCCTGATTCCGCCTTCGGTCATGCTGATCGTCATGGGACCGGTGCTCGGCGTCTCGGTCGCCGAGCTCTATTCGGCGGCATTCGGGCCGGGCTTCCTGCTCGCCGGCCTCTATGTCGTCTACCTGCTCGGTCGCTCCTATCTCAACCCCGCGCTCGGGCCGCCCGTGCCGCCCGAGGAGCGGGTGCGCGATCCGTGGGTGATCGTCAAGGAGCTGGTTTATGGTGTCGTGCCGCTTGCCGGCCTGATCGCGGCGACGCTGGGCTCGATCATCGCCGGTCTGGCGACGCCGACGGAGGCCGCGGCGATCGGCGCGCTGGGCGCGCTGATCCTCGCCGCCGCCTACGGCAAGCTCAGCTACGCCGGCCTCAAGCGCTCGGTGCTGGCGACCACGGCGACGTCGAGCATGGTGCTGCTGCTGGCTATGACGTCGAACATATTCGGTGCAGTCTTCTCGCGGCTGGGCGGGGCCAACTGGCTGACCGAGACCATGCTCGCCCTGCCGCTGCCGCCGGTCCTGCTGCTGCTCGCGGTGATTGTGCTCGTATTCCTGCTTGGCTGGCCTTTCGAGTGGCCTGCGATCATCCTCGTGTTCCTGCCGATCTTCTATCCGATCATCAGCGCGTTGATGCCGCACATCAGCGTGTCGCTCGACATTTCGCCGGACTTCGTCATGGTCTGGTTCGGTGCCGTGGTTGCGGTCACGCTGCAGACGGCCTATCTGTCACCGCCCGTGGCGATGTCGGCCTACTACCTCAAGCAGGTCGTCAAGGAATGGTCGCTCGCGACGATCTACAGGGGCATGTTCGAATTCATGATCCTGCAGATCGTCGCGGTGGCGCTGATCATTGTCTTTCCCGCCATCGCGATATCGTTTCCCGAGCAGGTTCGCCGCGAATCGGCGTCGATCAAGGTCGAGCAGGTCGACGACAGCCAGAACCAGCTCGAGGCCGATCCGATGGAGCAGCCTCAGGAACAGCCGGCCGAGGATTAGCCTTCGGAATCAGGCGCCGGCCAGCCAATCCTCGATCAGCCGACGTGCGATCGAATCGGCGCGGGGCAGGAACAAGCCGCGCTCGGGGAAGCGGGCAATGTCCGCCTTGGTCGCCCAGAAGGCATTCTCCAGCTCATCGGTGTTGACGCGGATCTCCGTGCTCGCGGCGCGGCCATAGAACCCCAGCATGATCGAGGCGGGGAACGGCCAGGGTTGCGAGGAGTGGTAGCGCACGTCCTCGACACGGATGCCGACCTCCTCGTAGACCTCGCGCGCGACGGCCTCTTCCAGGCTTTCGCCCGGCTCGACGAAGCCCGCCAGCGTCGAATGCATGCCCGGCGGCCAGATCTTCTGTCGGCCGAGCAGGCAGCGCGGTCCGTCTGGTCCGTCGCGGTCCTCGATCAGCATGATGACCGCCGGATCGGTGCGCGGGAAATGCTGGGCCTTGCAGTCCGGATTGGTGCACTCGCGGACATGGCCGGCCTGGACGACGCGGGTCGGCGCACCGCATGCGCCGCAGAAGCCATGGCGGGCGTGCCAGTGCATCAGGCCGCGCGCGTAGGCCAGCAGCGAGCCGTGCTGGCGATCGATCAACGGCCCGACGCGGCGCAGATCCACGAAGCTGCCGCGGGCACCGACATGGCCGCGTACGACCTCCTCCTCGAGATGCGACAGGTCAACGGCGACATGGGCGATCGCATCGACGACGCCGAGCAGCGCCACGGCACGGGCTTGCAGCAGCAGGGCGTCCGCTTCGGCCCGTTCGATGAAGACCGCCTGCGGCGGGTCGTGCTCGACGATCAGGTTGTGGCTGCGCCAGACCGGCAGGATGCGCGTGCGCGGCTCGGCCAGCAGCCCATCGAACCACGTCTGATCGTCGCGCCGGCCGGCCATGCGGTCGAGCGCGCCGCCAGCGTAGAAATTCATGCGAATCATCGTGCAACCCTATAGACGGACCGGCCCGTCCTGTCACCTCCGCGAACGCCCGCTGAGACAGCGGGTCCCAGTTGCCCGCCTCTTGTACGGCTCCAAGTGAAAGCTGATATAGTGACGACGGGAGGCTGGCGGCGGACAGGTCCCTCGCCAACCCGGTCAGGTCCGGAAGGAAGCAGCCGTAACGAGTTTCGGCCTGGGTCGTCCGTCCAGTCTCCCACCTTTCCAAGAACCGAGCATCCAGCTGGGCCCGATGCAAGCAGACACCGGTACGTCGCCCTATCGGGTCCTTGCCCGCAAGTATCGACCGCAGGATTTCGCCGGTCTGGTCGGCCAGGACGCGATGGTCCGCACGCTGTCGAACGCGATCGCGCAAGGCCGCCTCGCGCACGCCTTCGTGTTGACCGGCGTGCGCGGCGTTGGCAAGACGACGACGGCACGCATCATCGCGCGGGCGCTCAACTGCATCGGGACGGACGGCAAGGGCGGCCCGACCATCCAGCCCTGCGGCGTGTGCGAGAATTGTCGCGCCATCGCCGAGGACCGCCATGTCGACGTCATCGAGATGGATGCCGCAAGCCGCACCGGCGTCGACGACATTCGCGAGGTGATCGAGGGCGTGCGCTACAAGCCCGTCGTGGCGCGCTACAAGATCTACATCATCGACGAAGTGCACATGCTGTCGCGCAACGCCTTCAACGCGCTGCTGAAGACACTGGAGGAGCCGCCGGAGCATGTGAAATTCATCTTCGCCACCACCGAGATCCGCAAGGTGCCGGTCACCGTGCTGTCGCGCTGCCAGCGCTTCGATCTGCGGCGGATCGAGCGCGACGAGCTGGCCAAGCTATTCACCGACGTCGCGGCGAAGGAAGGGGCGACGGTCGAGCCGGGTGCCATCGAGCTGATCGCCTACGCCGCCGACGGCTCGGCGCGCGATGGTCTGTCCATCCTCGATCAGGCGATTGCGCTCGGCGGCGGCGCCGTCAGTGCCCAGCAGACGCGCGACATGCTCGGCCTCGCCGACCGCGGCGAAACCTTCGAGCTGTTCGAGGCGCTGATGCGCGGCGACGTCGCCGCGGCGCTGGCGAGGGTCGGCGAGCTCTACCGCGCGGGCGCTGATCCGATCGTGCTCGTTCAGGACCTGCTCGAGCTCGCGCACTGGCTGACCCGCGTGAAGCTGGCGCCCGAGGCGACCTCCGATCACGCGGCGGGCGCATCGGAGACGGAGATCAAGCGCGGCGGCGACATGGCGCAGCGCCTGTCGATCGCCAACCTGACGCGCGCCTGGCAGATGCTGCTCAAGGGCCTGGGCGAAGTTCAGCAGGCGCCGCAGCCGCTCGCCGCCCTCGAGATGCTGATCGTCAGACTCGCCTATGCCGCCGATCTGCCCACCCCGGGCGACCTCGTGCGGGCGTTGCGCGCCGATGGTGGATCGCCGGCGACCGCCGGCGGCGGCAATGGCAGCGGCGTGTCGGCTGCGCCGCATCCGCGCGCAAGCGCGGCGGTCGGCCCCTCGATCGGTTCCGGCGGGACGGCACTCGCCGGTGCACCGCGCGCCGAGCTCGATGCGCGGCCAAGCGCAGAAGCCAGGACGGAGGCGGCGCCGGCCGATCCGCAGACCTTCGAGCAGGTCGTGGCGCTGTTCGAGGCGCGCCGGGAATCCGAGCTGCGCACGCGCCTTCTCAACAACGTTCATCTCGTCGCCTTCGAACCCGGGCGGATCGAATTCCGTCCCGCGGGCGCGCCGGCCGATCTCGCCAACCGGGTCGGCCTGCTGCTGACGCAGTGGACGGGCCGGCGCTGGGTCGTCGCTGTTTCGCAAACGGAGGGCGCGCCGACGCTGGCCGAGCAGCGCCGTGCCGCGTCGGCGAAGCGGCTCGATCAGGCGGCCGAGCATCCCCTCGTGCGCGCCGTGCTGGACGCCTTTCCCGGCGCCGCCATCACCGCGATTCGCGACCTCAACCAGCCATTGGCCGCTGCGCCGGCCGAAGGCGCCGGCGTTGCCGAGGAGGCGCGGCCGACGCCGGGCGATACCGGTCCGGCCGGCGATTCTGCTGCCGATCTGGTTTTCGATAGCGATTCCGAGTTGCCCGATGGAGACGAAAGTCGATGAAGAATCTCGGTCAGATGATGAAGCAGGCCCAGCAGATGCAGGCCAAGATGGCCGAGATGCAGGCCAAGCTCGACCAGATCGAAGTGACCGGGGCGGCGGGCGGCGGCATGGTGCAGGTGACGCTCAACGGCAAGGGCGACATGCGTAAGGTCAAGATCGATCCGTCGCTGGTCGATCCCAAGGACGTGGAAGTCCTGGAGGATCTGATTCTCGCCGCGGCGAACGATGCCAAGGCGAAGGTCGAGGCCCATGTCGCCGCGGAAATGGCCAAGTTGACCGGCGGGCTCAATCTGCCGCCGGGACTCAAGCTGCCGTTCTGAGCATCCCTGCGTCGCGGGTGGCGGCATGACGTCAGGGATGACCCCCGGCGCGATCGACCGTCTGATCGGCCTCTTGGCGCGGCTGCCCGGCCTCGGACCGCGCTCGGCGCGCCGTGCGGCGCTTCATCTGCTCAAGAAGCGCGACGGGCTGATGCTGCCGCTCGCCGAGACGCTGGCCGAGGCGGCGCGACAGATCAAGCCGTGCGCAACCTGCGGCAATCTCGACGTCGCCGATCCGTGCGGCATCTGTACCGACGAGCGGCGCGACCGCAGCGTGCTCTGCGTCGTCGAGGACGTCGCCGATCTCTGGGCACTCGAGCGTGCCGCCGTGTTCCGCGGCCGCTACCATGTGCTGGGCGGCACGTTGAGCGCGCTCAACGGCGTCGGGCCGGACGATCTCAATATCGCCGCGCTGGTCGCGCGCGCGCGCGGCGGCGAGGTGCGCGAGATCATCCTGGCGCTGAACGCCACGGTCGACGGCCAGACCACGGCGCACTACGTGACGGACCGGCTCGCCGGCTCGGGCATCGCCGTCTCGCGCCTCGCCCACGGCGTGCCGGTCGGCGGCGAGCTCGACTATCTCGACGACGGCACGCTGGCCGCCGCGCTCAAGGCGCGCCGCTCGGTCTGAGCATCCGGCGAACGACGTCTATCGGGCCGGCGGCTGGGCCGGCTGGGCATCCGGCGCGGGCTTGATCTCGATCGCGGCCGCCGGCGGCCTGACCACTGGCGCCAGTTCCTCGCCCGCGCGGCGCGCCGGGGCCTTGGCGTAGAGCTCGTTCATGCGTCGCGACAGATACCTCTGTAGGTCCTCGGCGTCGGCCGGCATGAGATCGGGGATCTTCTGCTCCATCTCGTACCACAGCACGGTAATGCGGACGATGCCGTCCCGTGTCGCCGGCAGGCCGCCCGCCTCGAACTTCACTTTCTCGATCCAGTCCGCCGTGTCCTGTCGGTTCTTCTGAGCCGCCAGAACGACCGCCTGGAAGCGGTCGACGGTCTCTGCCCCTCCCTTGTCGTTGGGATTGCACGCCGGATAGATCTGCTTCAGCTCGTCGAAATCCTTGCCCGTGAAATCGGCGAGGCGCTTGCCGAAATAGGTCAGCTCCAGGCTGCGCACCGCAAGCGGCGTCGTCAGGCCGGCGAGGCGTTGCATGGGCGCATTGCCGCCGGGCAGGCGCTGGCAGTCCGAGGCGGGTCCGCGCTGCTGTGCCGATGCCGGTCCACCCCATGCAACCAGGACCGCGGCAACGGCCGCCGTCGATGCCATGACGGCCGCTCTCGGCATCAGCGTGCCACCGTGGACGCGTCGGCCCGGTCGAGCAGGGCGAGCAGCCCCTGGAGCATTTGCGACGGTGTGGGCGGGCAACCCTTGATATGCAGGTCGACCGGCACGACGGCCGAAACGCCGCCGACCACGGCATAACTGCCGGCGAACACGCCCGCGTCGAAGGCACAGTCGCCGATCGCGACCACCCATTTGGGATCGGGCGTGGCGTCATAGGTGCGCTTGAGCGCCTCGGCCATGTTGGTTGTCACGGGACCCGTCACCATCAGCACGTCGGCGTGCCGCGGCGAGGCGACAAAGCGGATGCCGAAACGCTCGATGTCGTAGATCGGGTTGTTGAGCGCGTGGATCTCGAGCTCGCAGCCATTGCACGAGCCGGCATCGACCTCGCGGATCATCAGGCTGCGGCCGAGCCGCCGGCGCGTCGCCCGCTCGACGGCGCGACCCAGCTCCTCGATCGCGGCATCGGATTTGACCGGCGCGTCGATCGTCATCGGTCCCTGCATCAGGGTCTTGGCGATCAGCTTGAGCATGGTCGGCGCTTACAGATCATGACCCGAATATGAGCCATTGATGGACTTATTGCATAACGGAAAGTCGGCGACGATGTTGCCGAGCACGGCGGACTCCAGGAGCGGCCAGTGAAACCACGACGCGTCGCGCTGGTGGGCGCGCTCGACATGCCCGGTGACGTCGAGCCTGACATAGGTCAGGCACTCGCCGCGAAACGCTTCGATGAGCGCCATGCCTTCGCCGGCCCGCGCGCGCAGCGGCGCCTGCACCGGCCCCATGGGCAGATGGGCGAGGATCTGGCGGACGATCTTCAGGCTCTGCCGGATCTCCTCGACGCGGATCCACAGCCGGGCATGGACATCCGCCTCGGTCATGGTCGGCACGTCGAAATCGAGCTCGTCATAGGGCGGATAACCTGGGTTGCGCCGTGCATCGAAGCTGCGCCCCGCAGCTCGGCCGACATAGCCGCCGGCACCGAAGCGATGCACCAGCTCGCCCAGGGTCACGCCGGTGCCGAGCGTGCGATCGAGCAGCGACGCCTTGGCGTCGTAGATGCGCATCACGTACTCGAAGCGCTGCGCCAGATCGTTGACCAGCCGCGCCAGTTCGGCTGTGCCGCCAGAGGTCAAATCCGCCGCGACGCCGCCGGGCACGACGCAATCCATCATCAGGCGGTGGCCGAAGCACGAAGCGGCGGACCGGAGCACCGCCTCGCGCATGGCGCTGCAATGGGCGTGGATGAAGGTAAAGGATGCGTCGTTGCAGATCGCGCCGATATCGCCGAAGTGATTGGCCATGCGCTCCAGCTCGGCCATGAGCGCGCGCAGCCAGTGGGCGCGTGCCGGCACCTCGGTGAGGGTCGCAGCCTCGGCCGCGCGCGCGAAGCCGAGGCCGAGAGCCACCGAGCTGTCACCCGACAGCCGTGCCGCAACCTTGATCGCGTCGCCCGCCGACTTGCCCTGCATCAGTTTCTCGACGCCCTTGTGGACGTAGCCGAGTCGTTCCTCCAGGCGCACCACGGTCTCGCCGTTGGCATGGAAGCGGAAATGGCCCGGCTCGATGATCCCGGCATGAACGGGTCCGACCGGGATCTGGTGCAGGCCATCTCCGTCGACCGGAAGGAAGGGGTAGTCGAGTGCGTCGACGGCCTTGGCCGGCGCGGCTTCGCCCGGCAGGCGCGGCCGCGCCAGCGGGTGGTCCTCGCGCCACCGCCCGTGATCGAGCCAGGGCCGTTCGTCGACCGCGCCGTCCGCGATCAGGCCGAACAGGTCGCGCGCGGCACGCTCGAGGCGGATTGCCGCGGGTCGCGCGACACTCAGGCTCGGATAGCGCCGCTCCGGGCAGTTGAGATTGACGGCCGCAACGGCGCCGTCAACCTCGTCGCGGAAAGCTGCATGGATGGTCGCGGGTTCGCCCCACAGGCCCAACAGCGACCAGGTCGAGCCGTCGAGCCGTCGCGCCAGGACGCGCCAGCCCGCGAGGTCGAGGTGGTGACGCGGCCATGGCAACTGACCAGCCACCGGGCTGAGCTCGGCAAGGAAGGCGTGCAGGCCGGGGACGTCGTTCATGGCGCCGGCCTATCCGAGCTGCCGCGCCACGGCCTGGAACCAGGCGACGAGCGGCGCGGGCAGCCACAGTCCGGCCGCCAGCACGAGACCGAGGTGCACGAGGATCGGCAACAGGGACAGGCGAAGCCGTACCGTGTTCCCCTCGGTCGGTCCGACCACTGCGCCGAAGGCGAGAGACTGCACGCGCAAGACCATGGCGCCGAACGCGACGAGCAAGCCGAGAACGAGAAGGATCGCGAGCGCCGGGGCGCGCGCAAATGTCGAGGTGACGAGCACGAATTCGCTCATGAACAGGCCGAAGGGCGGCAACCCGGCGATCGCGAGCACGGCGATGACGAACGTCCAGCCGAGCCACGGATGGCTCGCCGTCAGGCCGCCGATCTCACTCATGCGCTGGGTGCCTTTGACCTGGGCAATGTGGCCGACCGTGAAGAAGATCGCCGACTTGGTCAGGCTGTGCATCGCCATGTGCAGCAGGCCGGCGAAATTGGCGAGCGGGCCGCCCATGCCGAAGGCGAATGTCACGATGCCCATGTGCTCGATCGAACTGTAGGCGAACAGACGCTTGATGTCGCGCCGACGATAAAGCATGACCGCGGCGAACAGCAGGGAGGTGAGGCCGATGGCGATCATCAGCGGTCCCGGCGAAAGCGCGGCGCCGTTGGCGGCCAGCAGCATCTTGAAGCGGATGACGGCATAGAGCGCCACGTTGAGCAGCAGGCCGGACAGCACGGCGGAGATCGGCGTCGGGCCCTCCGAGTGCGCGTCCGGCAACCAGGCATGAAGCGGAAAGAGCCCGACCTTGGTTCCGTAGCCGACCAACAGGAAAACGAAGGCGAGGTTGAGCAGCTCGGGCGCCATCTGTGGCGCGTGCGGCAGGATCGCGGCCCACGCCATCGCCTCGAGGCTCGGGCCCATGACGGGCTGGGCGGCGAGATAGATCAGGATCGTGCCGAACAGCGCAAGCGCGATGCCGACGCTCGCCAGGATGAAATATTTCCAGGCCGCCTCGATCGCCTCGCGCGTGCGATAGACGCTGACCATCACGACAGTGGTGAGCGTCGCCGCCTCGACGGCGACCCACATCAAGCCGAGATTGTTCGAGACCAGCGCCAGCAGCATGGAGAACGTCAGAAGCTGGAACATCGCCGAGTAGAAGCGCAGATAGATCGGCGGCAGCTTGCCGATATCGACTTCGTGCTGGATGTAGTCGGCGCTGAACATGCTCGACGTGAACGCGACGAACGCAGTCAGGACGACGAGATAGATGTTGAAGTCGTCGATGAACACCAGGGCCGTCGGCTCCGGCCGGTGCAGGAAGAGCTGGGTGGTGGCGAGGAACGTGCCGAATGCGGCCAGAATGTTCACCTTGGCGGCCATGCGATGAGACGGCATGAGGGTGAGCGCGGCGGCGGCCAGCAGCGGCAGGCCGAGTATGGCGTGGATCGGATCGACCAGCGTCCCGTTCATCGCCGTTCGCCCCGGAAGGTTTCCAGATAGTGCACGTCGAGGCTGTCGAAGCGCTCACGGATCCGGAAGAAGAACAGCCCGAAGATGATGAAGGCGACCAGAACGGCGAACGCCACGCTCATCTCGACCACCAGCGGCATGCCGGCCACGCCGATCACCGCGAGGATCAGGCCGTTCTCCATCGACATGAAGCCGATTACCTGCGTCACGGCATTGCGCCGGCTGATCATGATCAGGAGCCCGATCAGCACGACGGAGAGCGCGAGCGCGAGGTCCTCGCGCGTCGTTGCCGCGGCGCCGGCCGTCACCGGCATGACCAGCAGCGCGGACAGCGCGACGAGGCCGATGCCCACCAGCATCGTCACGCCAATGCCGATCACGACTTCGATGGAGCGGTGAATATCGAGCCGGCGCACAATGACCCGGAGCGCGAAGGGAATGAGCAGGCCCTTGAGCAGCAGCGCCATCGCCGCCGTGACGTAGAGATGATGCGCCTCCTGGATATAGGCCTGCCAGGCGGCTGCCGCCGCCAGAGCGAAGGCCTGGAACGCGAAGGCATTGAACATGCCGACCATGCGCCGCTGGTAGATCATGGCGAAGCTGCCCAGCAGCACCATGGCCGAGAACAGATGGGCGGCGGAGTAGTCGAGCTGGCCGAGCAGGCTTGGACTCATCACAGGCCCTCGGACATCAGGCGCACGATCGTCGCGATCAGCGACAGCATCAGCGCGCCGCCGAGGAACTCGGCGACGCGGAACACGCGCATCTTGGCGATCGAGGTCTCGAAAACGGCGAGCAGCACGGCGGCGGCGGCAAGCTTGGCGACGTAGGTCACGAGGCCGAGCAGGAGCGCATGTGGCGTCGCTTCGACCGCCATGCCCCAGGGCACGAAGATGCAGGCGATCATCGAGGCGTAGGTGAGCAGCTTGAGCATGCTCGCCGCTTCGATCATCGCTAGATGACGGCCGGAATATTCGAGCACCATGGCCTCGTGCACCATGGTGAGCTCGAGATGGGTAGCCGGATTGTCGACCGGCACGCGGCCGTTCTCGGCGATCGCGACCATCAGCACAGCCATGAGCGCCAGCGCCAGCGATACTTCGAGGCCGACGCCGCCGCCGATGATGAAGCGCGCAATCTCGCTGAGCGAGGTCGATTTGGCGACCAGCGCCACGGTAAAGGTCACCATCAGCATGGCCGGCTCGGCGAGTGCGGCGATCAGCATCTCGCGGCTGGAGCCGATACCGCCGAAGCTCGTGCCGACATCCATGCCGGCGAGCGCCAGCAGGAAGCGTGCGCTGGCGAGAATCGCGATCAGCGCGATCAGATCCGCGGTGGGTGCCAGAGCCAGGACGGCGGTGACGCCCGGCACCAGCGAGGCGGCGAGCCAGGTCAGCGCGAAGACGAAGTATGGTGCCGCCCGGAACAGCCAGGAGGCATTGGCGGCAAGCACGGCGTCCTTGCGCAAGAGGCGCGTCAGATCGCGGTAGGGCTGGAGGAGCGGCGGTCCGCGCCGCCCGAGCAGCCGCGCCTTGATCAGGCGCACGAGGCCGGTCATCAGCGGCGCCAGCAGCACGACCAGCGCGATCTGCGCGACCTGCAGGAGCGCGGCCGTCATTGGGCGGTCGCCGCGACGGCGAACAGCAGAACGATGAGCGCCGCGAACATGAGGGACAAGTAGCGCCGGATGGTCATGAACTGCATGGCGTTGAAACGGTCGGCGAGGAAGCCGATCAGGCGAGCGCAGGGGTCGAAGATCAGCCGCCAGGCCGGGTCCCACAGGCCGAGCTTGAAGCTCGCGGCGCGGGTTTCACCCGGATCGGGCATGTCGACCGTCTCGTTCGCGCGAAAAACGACCGTCGCGAACACGCGGCGCAGCGGCTGGGCGAAGCTCGAGGCGCTGTACTGCGTCGCCGGATCGCTCGACGGGAAGCCGCAATCCCAGGGTGCCGAGCGGCGCAGCCGGCTGGTGCCGAGCCGATGGGCGAGCAGCACGACCAGCAGGCCGAAGCCGGTCATGACGGCGAGCACGATGATGCCGCTATAGGAATTGAGCTCGCCGACCACGGGCGCCAGGAACAGCCAGCCCGCGCCCGACGGCAGGCCGGCGCCGACGATCGCGGCGGCGAGGGGATCGATCAGCTTGACGGCGAGCGCCGGCAAAGCGCCGAGGCACAGGCATAGCGTCGCCAGCAAGCCCATCGCCACAGTCATGGTCGGCTCCACCTCGCTTGCAGCCGCAGCTTGCGCGGTGCGAGGGCGGCTGAGGAAGAGCACGCCGTAGAGACGCACGAAGCAGGCGGCCGCGAGCGCCGCCGCCAGCACCAACGCCACGCCGGCGAGCGGCACGATGAGCTTGAGCAAGGGCTGCGGCAGGCTCGGGCTGGTGAATACGGCCTGGAACATCATCCATTCCGAGGCGAAGCCGTTGAGCGGGGGCAGGCCGGCGATCGCGAAGCAGCCGACCAGGGCGACGACCGCCGTCCGCGGCATGCGGTGAATGAGGCCGCCGAGCCGCTCCAGGTCGCGCACTCCCGTCGCCGTCAGGACAGCGCCCGCGCTACAGAAGAGCAGACTCTTGAACAGCGCATGATTGAGCGCATGGAACAGCGCAGCGACGAAGGGCAGGGCGGCGTACTCGGGCACGCCGCTGGCGCGAAACGCGAGCGACAGCCCCAAACCGATCATGATGATGCCGACATTCTCGACGGTCGAATAGGCGAGCAGCGTCTTGAGGTCGCGCTCCATCAGGGCGTAGAGGATGCCGAGCACGGCAGAGATCGCGCCGACGCACATGATCATGCCGCCCCACCACCATTGTTGCGGCGCGCCGACGAGGTCGAAGACGATGCGGATGAAGCCGTAGATCGCGATCTTCGTCATGACGCCGCTCATCAGCGCGGACACGTGGCTCGGTGCCGCGGGGTGGGCCAAGGGCAGCCAGACGTGGAGCGGCACGAGACCGGCTTTCGATCCAGCGCCGATCAGCGCCAGGATGACGACGAAGCCGGCGGCCCACGCATCGGGCGTGCCGGCGCGCATGGCGGCAAAGCTGTAGCCGCCCTCGGCGCCGGCGAGCAGGCCGAAGGCAAATAGGAGCGCCAGCGTACCGAAGCTCGCCATCAGCAGGTAGATGAAGGCGGCCCGGGCGTTGCCCTCCTGGCGATGGTTGGCGAGCACCAGGAGCCAGGAGACGATCGACATCGTTTCCCAGCTCAACAGGAAGGCGAACGCGTCATCGGCGACCAGCACCAGATTCATCATGCCGAGGTAGGCCGGATAGAATGGCAGCACGCGCCGCGGTTCGGCGTCATGGCGGCCGTAGCCGAGGGCGAACAGGCTGATCAGTGCGCCGGCGAAGTTGAGCAGCACGGCGAAGAAGCCGGACAGCAGATCGACGCGGAAATGCACCTCGACCCACGGCAGGCCCATGGGCAGCGAGAGGGCGGCGACGGCTCCGGAGGACGGGCGCAGCTGGTCGAGCAGGCCGGCCCCCGCGAGGACGGCCGAAACGATCAGGCTGCCGCCATAGACGATGACATTCGCCTGTGGCAGGCGCGGCCACAGCGCTCCGGTGATGCCGAGGCCGATCAGGGCGGCGACGCCGAGCAGGATGACGTCGAGCATGGCCGGCCGTATTCAGCCGTCTACACGAGCCCGGGCGGCAATTGCACGCTCCGGGCTTGTAGAACTGTCGCCGACCAGTGCCGTCTCCGATGTGATCAAATGCGCGATCCGCGTTGCGCCCGGCGGATCGCGAGAAGGCAAACGCCGGCGAAAGCCGCCCGAAACGGCGGCGCAGCTAATCTAGGGCAGTGCCTCCGGATGGTGCAAGGCGGGGCCGCGGGCTGGAAACGGCCGATCGCCTGCCATCAGAGGCAGGCACGCAGCCCCGGCGCGTCGTCCGGCGGCCGGCCCTGAAACCCAGGGCCCAGATATTGTGGCGGGCCAGCATCCATTTCTTACCGCCGAAACCAGCCGCCTCCATCGCGCGCATCAATTGGCGCGGCACGAAACCCGAGCGGTGCGCCATCTGGGTGGCGCCTCTGGCAATCGCGCGGGTATAGCCGAACACCACGTCATAGGCGGTGATCGGTCCGGCCTTGGCCTCGTAGAGCACGTGCTCCGGAAGCCCCTTGGCGATGAGTGCCGCGGCCTCGGTCAGGTCGGGAACCACGACCAGCAGCACGCCGCTGGTGCGCAGCACGCGCCGGAACTCGCGAAGCGCGAGCGGCACCTCATGAGCATAGAGGTGTTCCAGGCTGTGCGCGCACACCACCGCGTCGATCGAGTCGGCGGCGACCTCGGGCATGGCCGTGATCGAGGCGACGACGTCGGGCTCGACCGAGGGATCGATATCGAGGCGGATCTCGCGCCACTCCGCGCCGCGAAACGGCGGCGGCACCTTCTCGGGATTCCGCGCACCGCATCCGACATGGAGCAGAGTGCGGGCCATGATTTTTGTCCTATTGGGCGCCGCCAGCGCGCGTGCGCCCGAACGACAGCTCGACCGGCTCGGCAGCGGCACTCGGCGCCGCGATCGGCGCGCCGGCGGCTCCGACCGCGCCGCCCAGCTCGACCTGCTCGATGCTCTCGGCGCGCTTCGTTACCTTCTCGGCCGAGATGCGGATCTCGCGCACATCCTTGCTCGCCTGCTCGAAATGGGTCTGCAAGGTTTCGGTCCGTTTGTCGAGCCGTGCGACGTCCTCCATCAGCTTGCGGACCTCGTCCTGGATCAGGTGTGCCTGCTCGCGCATACGTGCGTCCTTGAGCACGGCGCGGATCGTCGTCAGCGTCGCCATCATGGTGGTCGGCGACACGATCCACACCCGCTTGCGCCGCGAGGCGTCGACGATCTCGGCGAGGTTGGCGTGGAGCTCGGCGTAGACCGCTTCGCTCGGCAGGAACATGAGCGCGGACTCCGCCGTCTCGCCCGCCACGATATAGCGGTCGGCGATGTCGTTGATGTGCTTGGTCAGCGAGACGCCGAGCGCCTTGCGCGCCAGCGCGCGCTGGGCGTCGTCGCCGGCCGCCATCAGCGCGCGATAGCTCTCGAGCGGGAACTTGGCGTCGACCGCAATGGCGCCGGGCGGGTTCGGCAGATGCAGGAGGCAGTCGACCCGGCGGCCGTCGCCGAGGGCGGCCTGGAAGGAATAGGCCGAGGGCGGCAGCACGTCGCGCACCAGGTCCTCGAGCTGCAACTCGCCGAAGGCGCCGCGCGCCTGCTTGTTGCTGAGAATATCCTGCAGCGCCACGACGCGCGCCGACAGCTCGGTGATGTTCTTCTGCGCGGCGTCGATCACCGCCAGTCGCTCGCGCAGCCCGTCGATCGTCGTGTTGGTCTGCGTGCCCGCCTTGTCCAGGCTCTCGCCCAGCTTGCGGCTGACTTCGGCCAGACGCTCCTCGAGCATGCGCGCAAGCTGGCGCTCCTGGGCCTGCATGTGCTCGGCGAGCCGTGCCTGGGCGGCCGCTTCGGCGACCGCCATCTGCTCGAGCCGGCCTTCGAGCTGCGCTTGTCCCTGGGCCAGTTCGCGCGCCGCCTGGCCGATCCCGGCCGTGTCGCCATTGCCGCGGCGAAGCGCCACGCCGACGCCTGCGAGGGCTGCCAGTGTGACGATCAGGAGGACGATCAGGAGCGGATCCATGGCCATGGGCAAGCTATCACGGATCGACGCCTTCCCGCACGACCGAGCTCGTTGGACGGTCCGATGCGCTTGACTGGACGACGCGCCGCGCCTACCTAAGAGGCGCTGAAATCCTGGATTTTTTCGCGTATGGCCAAGCTGCCCATCATCGTCGCGCCCGATCCGCGGCTGAAACTAAAATGCCGGCGCGTCGAGCGGGTCGACGCCGAGACTCGGCGCCTGATGGACGACATGCTCGAGACCATGTACGCGGCACCCGGCATCGGCCTGGCGGCGCCGCAGGTCGGGCATCCCGTGCGCATCATCGTCGTCGACATTGCCCGCAAGGATGAGCCGCCCCAGCCGCTGCGCATGGCAAACCCCGAGATCGTCTGGGCTTCCGACCACGACGCGACCTACGAGGAGGGCTGTCTCTCGCTGCCCGAGCACTACGCCGACGTGGTCCGCCCGGCCGAGGTGCGCATCCGCTATCTCGACCACGAGAACGAGATCCGCGAGATCGAAGCCAAGGGATTGCTCGCCACGTGCATCCAGCACGAGATGGATCACTTGGACGGCGTGCTGTTCGTCGACCACATCTCCGCGCTCAAGCGCAACATCATCTTGCGCAAGCTGCTCAAGGCCAAGAAGAACAAGACCCCGGCGCAGCCAGCGACGGTCGCGGCCGGCACGGCGCTCTAGGCCGGGCCGGAGGCGCTCGATGGCGCTGCGGCTGGCCTTCATGGGAACACCCGACTTCGCCGTGCCATCGCTCGCCGCGCTCGTCTCGGCCGGCCACGCCGTGCCCGCCGTCTACTGCCAGCCGCCGCGGCCGGCTGGCCGCGGCAAGAAGCCGCAGCTGTCGCCCGTGCAAGCCTGGGCCGAAGCGCATGGCCTGAACGTGCGCACGCCGGCGCGCCTCCGGGATCCGGCCGAGCATGACGCCTTCGCTTCGCTTGATCTCGACGCGGCCGTTGTTGCTGCCTATGGTCTGATCCTGCCCAAGCCCATGCTCGAGGCACCCCGCCTCGGCTGCCTCAACGTACACGCCTCACTGCTGCCGCGCTGGCGGGGCGCGGCGCCGATCCAGCGCGCGATCATGGCGGGCGACGCGAAAACCGGCGTCACCATCATGCAGATGGAGGAGGGGCTCGACACCGGCCCGATGCTGGGCGCCGCCGAGACGCCGATCGGACCGGCGATGACCGGCGGCGAACTGCACGATCTGTTGGCCGCATCAGGCGCGCGCCTCGTCGTGCAGGCGCTCGACGGACTCGCCGCCGGCCGCATTGTCGCGGTGCCGCAGCCGGACGCGGGCGTCACCTATGCGGCGAAGCTGACGCGCGAGGACGGCAGGCTCGATTGGTCGCGCCCCGCTGGCGAGCTGGCGCGTGTCGTGCGTGCGTTGTCGCCGGCGCCGGGCGCCTGGTTCGAGCATGCGGGCGAGCGCTTCAAGGTGCTGGCGGCCGCCCCAGTCGACGGAACCGGCGGTGCCCCTGGGGGCACGGTGCTCGACGATCGCCTGACCATTGCTTGCGGCCGGGGAGCGCTGCGCCTCGCGCGCATTCAGCGTGCCGGTAAGGCAGCGCTCGACGCAGACGCTTTCCTGCGCGGCTTCGCCTTGCGGCGCGGGACGCGGCTCGGATCCTGACGCATGACGCGCTACAAGCTGCTCATCGAGTATGACGGCAGCGGCCTGGTCGGCTGGCAGCGCCAGGACAATGGTCCGTCGGTGCAGCAGGCGATGGAGGAGGCGATCCAGCAATTCGCTGGCCACCCCGTCGCGCTGTTCGTCGCCGGACGCACCGATGCCGGCGTGCATGCGCTGGGCCAGGTCGCCCATGTCGATCTCGAGCGCGACTGGCCGCCGGCCACGGTGCGCGACGCGACCAACTTCCATTTGCGCCCGGCTGCCATCTCGGTTCTGGCGGCCGAGATTGCGCCACCGGATTTCCATGCCCGCTTTTCGGCCAGCGGGCGGCGCTATCTCTACCGCATCGTCAACCGGCCGGCGCCGCTCGCGGTCGAGCGCCGGCGCGCCTGGCACATCGTGCAGCCGCTCGATGCCGCGGCGATGCAGGCGGCGGCCGCGCGCCTGCTCGGCCGGCACGATTTCACCAGCTTCCGTGCCGCGCTCTGTCAGGCCGCTTCGCCGGTCAAGACGCTCGACCGTCTCGACGTCACGCGCGCCGGGGACGCGATCGAATTCGCCGTGGCGGCACGCTCGTTCCTGCACCACCAGGTGCGCAACATGGTCGGCACGCTCAAGCTGGTGGGCGAGGGCAAGTGGACGCCCGACGACGTGGCACGTGCGCTCGCGGCGCGCGACCGCGCGGCGGCGGGGCCGACCGCGCCGGCCGATGGTCTCTACCTCGTGGAGGTGCGCTACGACGCGTCGCAGGACGACGCCGGGTCAGGCCAGGGCCTGCACCAGCCGGGCGATGATGAGATTGAGTAGCAGGTCGATGGCGACGAAGGCGACCGCGTGCGGCACGCTGATCAGCAACCCGGTGCGCGCGATGAAGCCCTGAAAGATCATGATGGCGATGACGGCGATGGTCTCGAGCAGCACGGCCGGACGGGGTGGCACGATGCCGGCGTGGGTCAGCACCGCCAGGAACAGAAGCAGGAACACCTGCAGCACGACGGCCCAGTTGTAGGGCACCATGTAGTCGAAATAGTGCTCGGTGCGGTCGACCAGGCGGACGAGGAAGATCACGGCATAGGGATAGGCGAGCCAGGACACGACATAGCCGCCGAGCTCGACCAGGAAGCGGTCGAGCGTCATCTCCTGGTCGTGGGGGAGCCGCAGTGCCACCAGCGCGAAATAGGCCGGTGCCGCCAGTGCGGCAGCGAAGAAGGAGCGCCAGAAGCCGTCGTAGCTGCGGTCGAAGTCGGCGAGCGCCGTTGCGTCGAACCGCGCCAGCCGGAGTGTGCCCTTGATCGCCCTGACGATCTCGGCGAGATCGGGGATCACGGGGTGAAGTAGCGATCGAGCACGGTCTTGTAGATGTCCGCGAGCGTCCGGATGTCGGCGAGCGCCACGTGCTCGTTCAGTTTGTGCATCGTCCGGCCGACCAGGCCGAATTCGACGACCTCGCAATGGGAGCGGATGAAGCGCGCATCCGATGTGCCGCCCGTCGTGCTGAGCTCGGGTTGGATGCCGGTGCGCTCCTTGATGGCGCCCGCCACGATCTCGCTCAACTGACCTGGCTCGGTCAGGAACGCCTCGCCGCTGACCTGGAACTTGATCTCATGCGGGCCGGCGTGGATGTCGCACACTTCGCGGATCCAGGCGATGAGCGCCTCGGAGCTGTGCCTGACGTTGAAGCGGATATTGAAGACCGCCGACGCCTTGGCCGGGATCACGTTGTTGGCCGGGTTGTCCACGTCGATCGTGGTGACCTCGAGGTTGCTTGGCTGGAACCAGTCCGTGCCTTGGTCGAGCTTGCGCTGGATCAGCGCATCGAGCGTACGAATCAGACGCGGAATCGGATTGTCGGCCAGGTGCGGGTAGGCGACGTGGCCCTGCGCGCCGAACACGGTGAGCCAGCCGGACATGCTGCCGCGCCGGCCGATCTTGACCATGTCGCCCAGCTTCGCCTGGCAGGTCGGCTCGCCGACGATGCAGGCGTCGATCACCTCGCCCTTGTCGTGCATCCAGCGCAGCACCTTCTTGGTGCCGTTGACGGCGATGCCTTCCTCGTCGCCGGTGATCAGCAGGCTGATCGCGCCGCCGAAGTTGCGGCCGCGCTCGGCGGTGAAGCGCTCGGCCGCCTCGACGAAGCTGGCGATCGCCGACTTCATGTCGACGGCGCCGCGGCCGTAAAGGATCCCGTCGGCGATCTCGCCGGAGAACGGATCGAGCGACCAGCCCGCGACGTCGCCCGCGGGCACCACGTCGCTGTGGCCGGCAAAGCAGAAGGTCCGGCCGTTGCCGCGCTCGCCCAGGCGCGCATAGAGATTGTCGATCGGCGCGCTGCCGTCGCCCTCGAAGGTCATGCGGTGACAGGCGAAGCCGAGTCTTTCGAGGGCTGTCCCCAGCACGTCGAGCGCGCCCGCGTCGGCCGGCGTCACGCTCGGCCGCCGGATCAGATCGCGGGACAGGATGATCGGGTCGGTGCGTGCTGCGCTGCTCATGTCCGTGCCCGGGTTCTCGCGCCCTCGCTCAGTCGCGCAGCAGATCGTTGATCGAGGTCTTGGCGCGCGTCTTCTCGTCGACCTGCTTGACGATGACGGCGCAGTAGAGGCTGGGGCCGGGGCTGCCGTCGGGCAACGGCTTGCCGGGCATGCTGCCCGGCACGACGACCGAGTAGGCCGGCACGCGGCCGAAATAAACCTTGCCGGTTGCCCGGTCGACGATGCGCGTCGTGGCGCCGATATAGACGCCCATCGACAGCACGGCACCGGTCTCGACGATCACGCCCTCGACCACTTCGCTGCGCGCGCCGATAAAGCAATTGTCCTCGATGATGACCGGGTCGGCCTGCAGCGGTTCGAGTACGCCGCCGATTCCGACGCCGCCCGAGAGGTGGCAGTTCCGGCCGATCTGCGCGCACGAGCCGACGGTCGCCCAGGTGTCGACCATGGTGCTCTGGTCGACATAGGCGCCGACATTGACGAAGCTCGGCATGAGGACGACGTTGGGTGCGATGAAGGCCGAGCGGCGCACGATCGCGCCCGGCACGGCGCGGAAGCCCGCGGCCTTGAAGGTGTTGGCGCCCCAGCCCGCGAATTTCGACGGCACCTTGTCGTACCAGTGCGCGCCGCCTGGCGCGCCCGGGATCGGCTCGGAATCGGTCAGGCGGAACGACAGCAGGACCGCCTTCTTGGCCCACTGGTTGACGTGCCATTTGCCGTCGCGCTTCTCGGCGACGCGCAGCTTGCCGGCATCGAGCTCGCCGAGCGCGCGTTCGACTGCTTCGCGCACCGCGCCCTGGGTCCCGGCATTGATGGCGTCGCGCTTTTCCCATGCGTCATCGATCGTGTTCTGCAGGGCCTCGAGGCTCATGGTGTGTTTCCGGATTCGTGGCGGGATGGGCGGGCGCGGCGGACGATGCGGCAGCGGGGCAGGGGCTGTCAACGGTCGCTTGGCGCCGCGGCGCCTCAGGTCGCCGACGGCTTTGTCGGCGCCGCCTCGAGCCACGTCACGAGATCATCGGTCTCGTGATGGATGTGCGCGGCGTCGGCGCCGAAGCGCGCGAAGTCGTGATCGGTGCGCACCCACACGGTGGTCATGCCGAGCTGGGCGGCCGGGATCAGGTTGCGCGCGATGTCCTCGATCATCACCGCGCGCTTGGCGGTTATCGCGTGCCGGTCGATCAGCGCTCGATAGGGCGCGGGATCGGGCTTCGGCACGTAGTCCGAAGCGACGATGTCAAAGATGCCGGCGAAGTGATGGCCGACGCCGAGCCGGCTCATCACGTTCTCGGCATGGCGCGTCGAGCCGTTGGTGTAGATCAGCTTGCGGCCCGGCAGGCGCGCCAGCGCCTGGTCGAGCGCCGGGCTCGGCTGCACCGGCGTGACGTCGATGTCGTGCACGTATCGGAGGAACTCTCCGGGCGGCATGCCGTGCTCGACCATCATGCCGCGCATCGAGGTGCCATAGCGTCGCGCCAGTTCCTTCTGGATGCGGCGCGCCTCCTCCTTCTCCATCTTGAGGAACCCGGCGAGGAAATGGGTGATGCGCCAGTCGACCTGGGCGAACAGGTTGCACGCCGCCGGATAGAGCGTGTTGTCCAGGTCGAAGACCCAGGTGTCGATCGTGGCGAGATCGGGTGCGCGCGATGCCATGGCGATAATTTGCCGGGAATCCGGGTTCGGAGTCCAATGACATGAGTGCGCCACCCTGGAGTATGTCGCCCTGGAGTATGTAGCCGGCGCGTGTGGCGCCAGTTCTTGTTGCGACCGGCCTGATGTTCCGATTAAGTCTTCTGACAGGAGAAGACGGACAGACGATGGCTCGCAAGCCCGGAAAGACCCGTGCGACCCGCGTGCGGCGGCGCGTGCGGCGGGACAAGCCGGCCAAGCCGCAGCCGCGCAAGACGGCGCGCAAGGCTCTCGCCGTCGCCCGACCGCTCAAACCCGCTCGGCGACCGCGCGCTGCTTCCGCTGCCTCCGCCCGATCCCACGATCGCGTCGGTTCGTCCGGGAACGGCGCCGCGGTCCGCGCGACCCTGCACACGGCCGCCTTGGCCATGGTCGGCGAAGGCGGTCCCTTCGAAAATCATCCCGGACCGGTCCTGCTCGCCTCCGCCGCCGACGTCATCGCGACCAACCCGGCCGGGCAGCCGATCGCCGATCTGCTGCGCACCGGCCGCGCGCCGGCGCTTGCCGGGTTGATCGAGCAGGTCGGCGCCAGCGGTCGGGCGCGCAGCGAGATGCTGCGGCTCGAGGTGCGCGCCGACGACGGCATGCGCACAGCCGAGCTGACCGCCCTGCCGCTCGCCGATCACGCCGTGCTGGTGATCGGCCGCGACGCCACCCTCGACCACAATCTGCGCGGCGCCCTCGTCGATTCGCGCCAGCGCTACAAGGACCTGGTCGAGATTTCGAGTGATTTCGCCTGGGAGACCGGGCCGCAAGGGCATTTCGTCTTCGTCTCGCCCCAGGGCGCGCTCGGCTGGCGCGCCGACGAATTGGTCGGACGCGACCCGCAGGAGTTCCTGGCCGACCGCGACGCCGGCATCTGGGACAACATCAAGCTGCCGTTCCAGGCCGACCGTCCGACCCATGGTGCGGAGCTGTGGTTCCGCCGCGCCGACGGCGAGGCGGCGTGTATGGTCGCGACCGCGACGCCGCTCTACGATACCGGCGGTCACTGGCGCGGCGCCCGCGGCGTATGCCGCGACATCACCGCGGCGCGCAGCCGGGATGCGGCGCTGGCGCGCGCCGAGGCGCGCGCGCATCTGCTCAACTACATCGTCGGCGCGATCCGCGACGACATCGTGCCCCAGCGCATGCTCGACGGCGCCGCGGCCGCGACGGCGCGGGCGCTCTCGGCGGCCGGCTGCACGATCTGTCGCGCGCGCGACCGCAACCGCGTAGCCGCCGGATTCGACGTGGCCGCAACCTTCGGCCGCGTGCCGCAGGAGGCGGTCGCGGCCGGCCTGTCGCTGCGCGCCGCCGGCACCGGCCGCGTCTCCTCGAACGAGCCGGTCGATTTCGCCGTGCCGGGTGGCGGCACGGGGCTGGCCGCGCCGACCGCCTACCGGCGCGCCGTCAATGGCGCCATCTGCCTGTGGCGCAGCGCCGGCGACACGGCATGGAACGAGGACGAGCGCGACCTGCTCGCCGATGTCGCGGCGCAGCTCGGCCTCGCCATCGAGCAAATTGCCAACACGGAAGAGCTCGAACGCCTGTCGAGCACCGATGGCCTGACCGGCCTGCTCAACCGGCGCACGTTCTTCACGCGGCTCGAGCGCCGCTGCACCCAGCTCATGCCCGACGGCCATGCGGCGACGCTCATGTATGTCGATCTCGACAATTTCAAGCTGGTCAACGACGCCTTCGGCCATCAGCGCGGCGACGAGGCCCTGCTCGCCGTGACCGGCGTGCTCAAGAGTGCGGCCGGCCATGACGATCTGGTCGCGCGGCTCGGCGGCGACGAGTTCGCGCTGTGGCTGGAGAATTGCAGCGCCGATGCGGCGCCTCAGCGCGCCCAGGCGCTGCTCGAGGCGGGCCGCGTGCTCGGCGGCTTCTCCGGCGATCCGGCGCGCCCGATGGGCCTGTCGATCGGTCTCGCCGTGTTCGAGCCGTCGGCTGGCGAGGCGCTCGAAGCATTGATCGCGCGCGCCGATGCGGCGATGTATCGGGTCAAGCGCACCGGCAAGGGCTCGTTCACCCTGGCGCCGCCGGCGCATGCGGCGGGTTGACATGGCGCGGTCGGGCAAGGAAGGCAAGACCGGGGGTGGACAGGGGCGGCGGCGGCTCGACCAGATGGCGGTCGGTGACACCGAATACGAGGCGGCCAAGCGTCTGGCGCGCGACGACGACCCGGCGCTTCGGCGCGATCTGGCACGGCGCGCCGATCTCCGACCCGAGCTGCTCTACTACCTCGCCGAGGATCCGGATGCCGGCGTCAGGCGCGTGATCGCCGCCAACGCCAGCGCGCCGGGCCACGCCGACCTGCTGCTCGCGCGCGATGCCGACGCCGAGGTGCGCTCCGACCTGGCGCAGAAGATCGTGCGCCTGGCGCCCGAGCTCGATTCGGCGGGACGGTCGGCCGCCCAGAAGCTCACGGTCGAGGTGCTGACCGTACTCGCGCAGGACCAGGTGACGCGCGTGCGCCGCATCCTCTCCGAAGCCCTGAAGGACGTGGCGCACGCCCCGCCTTCCGTCATCCAGCGCCTCGCCAATGACAAGGAAATCGAAGTCGCAGGTCCGGTCCTCGAATTCTCGCCGCTGCTGAGCGAACAGGATCTGCTCGAGATCATCCGCAGCGGCCCGGTGCGCGGCGCCCTGGGTGCGATATCCAGGCGCGCCGGCGTCCAGGCCCCGGTCGTCGACGCGGTCGTCGCGGCCGCCGACCGGACCGACGACACCGCTGCGATCACCGCGCTGCTCGCCAATTCGAGCGCGCAAATCCGCGAGGAAACGCTCGACCACATCATCGACCGCGCGCCGCAGCGCGTCGAATGGCACGAGCCGCTGGTGCGCCGGCCGAAGCTGTCGTCGCGCGTGGCGGCGCGACTTGCCCAGTTCGTCGCCATGTCGGTGATCGATCGGCTCAAGGACCGTGCCGATCTCGATGCCAGCACGGCGAAGGCTGTAGCCGACGCCGTGCAGCAGCGCCTGGCGGTCAGCGCCGAGTCTGCGGGTGCAGCGGCCGGTCCTCAAGTGCCTCAGACCGATTGGGAAGTGGAAAGCGCGCGGGCGGCGGAATTGCACGAGAAGGGTGCGCTGGGCGAACCCGAGGTGATCGAGGCGATCGCCACCGGCAACCGCAACTTCGTCGTCGCCGCGTTGGCCAGGCGCTCCGGGCTTGCCGAGGGCACGGTTTCGAAGGTGCTGTCGAGCCACGTGGCCAAGGCGGTCACGGCGCTCGTGTGGAAAGCCGAGTTCAGCATGTCGCTCGCCTACCAGATCCAGGTGCGCATGGCCGGCATCCTGCCCGGCCAGGCGCTCAAGCCGAGCGAGGGCGGGCGCTATCCGATCAGCGTCGAGGATCTGTCCTGGCAGGTCGACCTGCTGCAGTCGCAGCACGGGCGGAAGGCTTAAGCGAGAGCCGGAGGCGCCCCTACCAGGAGCGCACGCGGCCGTTGTCGACGTGCACGAAGTCGGATTTCGGGTAATAGCCGACGCCGCCGCCCGCCAGGCTCTTCGCCGCGTCGCGCAGATGGGTGAGCTCGACGCCGGGAATGCGGATATCGATCGCCATGCCGCGCGTGTGCAGACTGTTGCGCACCACGCCGTTGTTCAGGCTGGCCATCGCCGAATTCGACTCCGGGGAGCGGTAGCCGCAAATCACCAGCAGGCTGGCCGAGGTGTCCAGCTTCTGCGTCAGGGCATGCAGGAGATCGAGCAGTCCGGGCTCGATCGGATGGATGGCCTGGTTGCGGCGGTCGCACAGCACCTGGGCGATGTCGCGGGCCGCGTCCGGCAGATAGACGCCGTTCGCCCAGTAGATCGTCTTGAGCCTTTCGCCGGTGTGCAGGCTCTCAAACGACAGGCTGCGCTCGAACTTGCCGATGACCCGGGCAAGGGCTGGTGCGGCAACCGATGTGGCGGCTGAACCGAATGCCGCCGCCAGAAGCGTGCGGCGCGCTACCGCCACCAGCCCAAATCGTGGCCCAACCCGAACATAGGCGCCCCGCTCCCCTCATGTTCCGCACCCCGTCGAACCGATGGGCGCTGCACAAGCGACCGCCGGTGGCAGCGGGCCGAGGAGGAATTCGTCGATCCGGTCACGGCCATAGAGGTCGCGCCGGAAATTGACGACCTCCCCCGGCTCGACGAAGGCTGTCCAATAGAGAATGTATACTGGCACTCGTCGTTCGAGCGCAATGCGACGCGTGTCCCCTGCGGCAATTTGAGCCGCCAGGCTCTCCGCTCCCCAACGGGTTCCCGCCAACAGCTCCAGCGCGAGATCGATCGGGCGCTCGAGCCGAACGTAGCCATGGCTGAGGCCCCGCTCGGCGCGCTGGAACAGCTTCCTGGACGGGGTGTCGTGAAGATAGACGTCGACCGGGTTGGGCATGTCCATCTTGATTCGGCCGAGCGAGTTCTTGGGCCCGGGTAGTTGCCGCAGGGTGCCCCGCTCCGACACGACCATGTTGTTCCTGGCCAGATAGTCCGGATCGCGCATCAGCTTCGGCAGGATCTCTTTCTGGGCGATCGAGGGCGGGACATTCCAGGGTGGGTTGACGACGACGCCGGTGATGTCGGCGGCGAGGACGGGCGTCGGATGCTCCGGGTCGCCGACGATGACCCGCATGTCCAGTACCGGCTCATCGTCGCGAATCAGCTCCAGTGTCGCCGTCGCCGTGTTGACGGCCACACGGGTCGGCGGCAGTGCGCGCGGCATGTGGCGCCAGCGCTCCAGATTGGCGAGGATTTGCGCCACGCGCCGTTCCGCCGGCGTGTTCAGTTCGGCGAGTGTCCTTGACCCGACGCGACCATCGGGATCGAGACCGTGGCGCGCCTGGAAACGGCGCAGCGCCTCGGCGACGCGCGAGACACTGCCATCGTCGACTGCCGCATCGAGATCGCCCTCGGCGATCAGCCGCCGCCGCAGCAGCGGCAGTCTCGGATCGCGCTTGTCGATCTTCAACTCGTCGGTGCCCGGTATCAGAGGCCACCCGCCGGCCGCGACGATGGCGCGGTAACGCCGCAAGGCGTCGACCAAGAGCAGGTATTGCGGATCGGTGGGCAGGAGAGACTGAAGCAACTCAGGGACGGTTCCGGCATTGATCGCGGTGGTGAGCGCGGCGGCGGCATCGTGCCGGTCAGGCTCGATGAGCCAGAACGACGCAACCCTCTCGACGTTGTCCGGACGGGCCCTGCGCGCATAGCGAAGATACGCATCGGTGAGCAGGATGTCGGTCTCCGCCAAAGCGCGCGGATCGGTTTGGTTCTTGTGCTCCTGCACAACGGCCAGGTGGAGATCACCGATGTCGAGGCCGTGCGCGCCGGCCGCAGCCAGCGTTGCCGTCAATTGGCTGGCCAATCCAGCCGCTTCCGGCGCCAGCCAGATCGGTCGATTCGCGCGGGCCCGGTATATCTGCTGAACGGCGACGAGCTGGACCGGCTGGCCGCCAATGGCCGTCCCGGCTGGCTGGCTCAAGACATTTTGGATGTGGCTCGCCAGATCGGCCGGCGGCGCGCGTTCCGCAGCTCCGACGGCCGGAGCCGGTAAGATCAGCAATGTGGCGAGCGACAGTCCTGTCAGTCGTTGGAGCAATGAGAGCATCCGCAAGTCCATTCCAATTCCGCGGTCGGCACGCTGGATCCGCACCACAAAACGGGAACACGGGCATCGCGAACGGCTCTCGACGACGTCCAGCGCGCTGCATGACATCGGACGAGCGCGTCGGGCTGTCCCCGCTCTTCTCGTCTCTAACCTGAACTTTGCCCCATTTTCGAGCTAAGCAATTGAAAGTGCGGGGATTTTGGCTTTGACGGTAGTCATGTAATTTGTTTGAGGGGCTTGACAGGCTGGTTGTGCCGTGATTC
>Ga0194128_10002244_pt1 | contig 31638 bp, 30 predicted proteins | sample TA2KigCa65mmetaG_FD_148650 | JGI IMG/M metagenome (GOLD analysis project Ga0194128, IMG submission 148650) | Freshwater microbial communities from Lake Tanganyika, Tanzania - TA2015037 Kigoma Deep Cast 65m | ecosystem: Environmental > Aquatic > Freshwater > Lake | place: Tanzania: Lake...
GCGCCCTCGCCGAGCGCGCGGGGGAGCGAGTGCCGACGCCGCAGTTGAACAAGCTGGTCGCGGCCGTGGTCGCCGACCGCCCGCCACCCGCGCGCCACGGCCGCCGCCTGCGCCTCTACTACGCGGCCCAGGCGGGGGTGCGGCCGCCGCGCTTCGCGATGCAGGTCAACGATCGCCGCCTGATCACGCGTGACTGGGCCTACCACCTCGAGAACCGGCTGCGCGACGCCTACGGCATGCAGGGCGTGCCGCTCGTGATCGACTTCGTTCCCCGCAAGCGCCGGGGCCGCGCCTGAGCGCGGACGGCGGGCGCGATACCGCTATAAGAGCGGCTCGTGGAGGATTCGGCGGGTAACAGCGGCAGGGGATCCGGGCGCAAGCCCGCGGCCGAGCCCAGGGCCGCCGGCAAGCCGAAGGCCGGCACGGCGAGCGCGCGGAGCGCGGCGAAGGCGCCCGCGAAGCCCAAGCCCGCGCCGAAGGCGAAGCCGCCGGCCTCCAAGCGCAGGGCCCGCAAGCCGGCTGCCGCCAAGGCCGGCGCCCGCCGCGCCGCGGGCGCCGGGTCCGGGAGCCGGGCTGCCGCCTCGGCGTCGAAGCCGCCGGTGGACCCGTCGCGCGATCTCTGGTTCCGCTTCTCGACCCGGGTGCGCGCCGCCGGCTACTGGCTGCGCGAGAAGGGGCAGTGGGGCGCCCGGCACGCTCGCGCCGCCGCAGGGCGCACGGGCGACTTCTGGGCGGCTCGCTCCCAGGGCGAGCGAATCGGGATCGCGGCCGCCGGAGCCCTGGTCCTGCTGGTGGCCCTGATCCGGATCGTGCCGCTTCCCGGCGTTCCCTGCCAGATCGGGGTCAAGGAGTGCCCGCCCGAGCAGCGGAGCCTGGCGCTGGTGCCCGCCGACGCCCTCATGTACGCGCACCTGACCCTCGATCGCGACTCCGACCAGTTCGAGCGCGCCTCCGATCACTTCGAGCAGCTCTCGGACCTTCGCGCGATCCTCACCGCCGAGATCCCGAGCACGCTGGCGACGCCCTCCGGGGCCCCACTTGACGTGGCCCGGGACGTGCTGCCCTGGGCCGAGCGCGATCTGGCCCTGACGCTCGTCCCCGGCGCGGGCGGGCGCGAGCTGCGGGCCTACATCGTCGGCGTCGGGGACCGCGATGGCGCCGAGCAGTTCGTCTCCCAGGTCGCGCCCTCGGGGCAGGCGCGGCAGGCAAAGGTCGGGGAGGTCGAGCTGAGCGAGTACCGGGGCGGCTTCGGGGCGGCCTTCGTCGGCGACGCGCTCGTCTTCGGCGACACCGCCGCGGTCCGCGAGGCGGCGGGAACCGAGGCGGGCCGGACCGAGCCGCTCGAGGACGAGCTGCTCGACGAGCTGCCGGAAGCTCGCTTCGCCGAGGTCTACCTGTCCCGGCCCGGGATCCGTCGCCTGCTCGCCGGCCGCCCGGGCGCCGCGCTCCAGCTCGAGACGTTCGTCGACTACGGCGCCAGCGACGGCATCGCCGCCGCCGCCGTCGCGACCGACGAGGGGATCGAGCTGAACCTCGTCAGCGAGCTCGACCCGAAGCGGCTCCAGCGCAGCCCCAGCTTCTTCTCGGAGCTTCCCGAGTTCGAGCCCGGCCTGGATGACCGCGCCGGCAGCCGCTCGCTTGCCTTCGTCGGCGTCGGCGAGGCCGGCCCGACCCTGGTCGAGCTGCTCGAGCAGGCGGGCGGCCAGGGCGTCGCGGGCTCGCTGCGAGGCCTGTTCGCGAGGCTGCGGCGCGAGGCGGGCGTGGATCCGTTGAGCCAGCTGCTGCCGGCTCTCGGTGGCCAGGCCGCGCTCGTCGCCGAGCCCACCGACGGCGTCCCGTTCGCGAGCCTGATCATCGACGACGTCGATACCGCCCAGGCCGCCGAAGCGCTGGCCTCGCTGCAGCGGCCGTTGCTGCGAGCGCTGGGCACCGCGGACGGTGTCCGGGTGCCGCGCTTCGAGGAGTCCGAGGTCGAGGGGGTGACGGTGAGCTCGGTTCAGGCGTCGGGCACGGTCAACCTCTCATACGCGCTCTTCGACGACATGCTCGTGCTCAGCACCGATCCCGCCGGGATCGCCCAGGTGGCCGCCGGAGGAGAGAGCCTCGCGGACTCCGAGGCCTACGAGCGCGCCACCGACCAGCTCCCGGACCGCGTCTCGGCGCTAGTCTTTCTCAACCTCGATGAGCTCTTCGGCCAGGTGACGAGGACCGACTTGGTCGAGGATCCGTTCTTCGCGAACTTGAGCGTCCTGTTCGACAATGCCACCTCGATCGGCCTCGCCGTCAACGGGGATGATCAGCAGGTCCGCTCGCAGCTTCTCCTTGCCATCGACTAGCGCCAGTCAGGAGACGAGCCCTTGAGCACCAACCTCGAACCCACCGAGTTCCTCTTCACCTCCGAGTCCGTCACCGAGGGCCACCCCGACAAGGTCTCGGATCAGATCTCCGACTCGGTCCTGGACGCCGTCATGGCCCACGGCGAGGGCGAGGAAGCCCGCGTCGCCTGCGAGACCCTCGTCAACACCAACCTGGTCGTGATCTCGGGCGAGATCCGCACCGAGGCGGAGCTCGACCTGACCGACATCGCCCGCACCACGATCCGCGAGATCGGCTACGACGGCTTCGACCCCGACTTCGGCGCCGACACCGTCGAGGTGATGGAGCGCATGGATCAGCAGTCCGCCGACATCGCACAGGGCGTCGACTCGGCCCAGGAGGCTCGCGAGGCGGGCTCAGATGACGCCGACGACGCCGCCGGAGCGGGCGACCAGGGGATGATGTTCGGCTACGCGAGCTCGGAGACGCCTGAGCTGATGCCGCTGCCGATCGCGCTCGCCCACCGGCTCGCAAAGCGACTCGCCGAGGTGCGCAAGGACGGCACGCTCGACTACCTGCGACCCGATGCGAAGACCCAGGTCACGGTCCGCTACCGCGACCAGCGCCCGGTCGAGATCGAGCGGGTGCTGATCTCCACCCAGCACGCCCCCGAGGCCGACCGCGACACCCGCATCCGCCCCGATCTGCTGGAGTCCGTGATCGCGCCCGTTCTTCCCGCGGAGCTCTATGACTCAGAGCGCCTGGCCGAGACGATGCTGGTCAACCCCACCGGGCGCTTCGTCGTCGGCGGGCCGGTCGGGGACTGCGGGCTGACCGGGCGCAAGATCATCGTCGACACCTACGGCGGCATGGCCCGCCACGGCGGCGGCGCCTTCTCGGGCAAGGACCCCTCGAAGGTGGACCGCTCGGCCGCCTACGCGGCGCGGTATGTCGCCAAGAACGTCGTCGCCGCGGGGCTCGCCGAGCGCTGCGAGGTCCAGGTCGCCTACGCGATCGGGGTCGCCCACCCGGTCTCGGTCATGGCCGAGACCTTCGCCACCGGCAAGCTCGACGATGCGCGGCTGACCGAGATCCTGCGCGAGACCTTCGACCTGCGCCCCGGCGCCTTCCGCCGCTACCTGGACCTGCACCGCCCGATCTACCGTCCCACCGCCGCCTACGGGCACTTCGGCCGCGAGGAGCCGGATTTCACCTGGGAGCGCACCGACCGGGTGGAGGAGCTGCGGCGGGCGGCCGGCATCGAAGCCGCCACGCCCGCCTAGCAGGAGCCTCTAGCTCGCATCCGGGCTAGGTGCCCGGCTCGCGGCTCTCGGCCTCGAGGGCCGGATCGCCGGCCGAGTGGTGGGTGGCTCGGTCGACGCGCTCGACGACCTGCTCGGGCTGCGCGACCCCGGCGAAGACGAAGCCCGAGTCATCGGTGCCGGCGGTGTCGAAGTCGACGTCGCCGATCTGCATGATCCGCTCGTACACCGACTGGCTGTAGTTGACGTTCTGGACGCGCTGCAGGCGGGTCTCCTGGACCTTGCGCGCGACGATACCGCGCTTGATGTTGAGCCTGCGGTCGCTGATCGTGTACACGGTCGCGATCCGCTTGACCAGGCCGGCCAGGATCGTGATGCCCACGATCACGGCGGCGACGATCACGCCCATCGAGGTGCTGTCGGCGATCTCGACGACCACCCCGACCCCGGCGGCGATCAGGATCCCGAGCAGGTAGAAGCCGAGGATGGCGCGCCAGGAGGGGTGCCCCCGGTAGATGATCCTCTCCCCTGACTGCAGCTCCACGGCGAGGAGACTACTTCTTCTCCTTGGTGATGCTTTGGCGAGCGGGGCCGCCCGTCCGAGTTCGCGCCTAGCCTGACCCCTCGATGACGATCGCCAAGGTGGAGCCGCTGCTGACCACGCGGAGGGTGCAAGGGCCCTTCGACTACCGCGTGCCCGCATCGATGCAGGTCTCGGTGGGCTCGATTCTGGTGGTTCCCTTCGGACGCAGGCGCGTCAAGGGCGTGGTCACCGGGCTCGCGGAGCACAGCGACCTGCCGCCCGAGCGGCTCGCGGAGCCGTTCGAGGCGCTCGACGCCGGCGTGCCGCCGGAGCTGGTCGAGCTCGGGAGCTGGGTGGGAGGGGAGTACTGCTCGACGCCCTCGCGCGGGCTCGGCCTGGTGCTGCCGCCCGGCACGGGGACCGGGGCAGAGGCGCGGCGGGTGCGGCCGCTGGTGGAGCTCGAGTACGAGCGCACCGCCGCGGGCGAGGCGGCGCTGACCGACGGCTCGCGCCTGGGCCTGCGCCAGAAGGCGGCGCTGCGGGCGCTCGCTGCGGGCCCGCGGCCGGCGCGCGCGCTCGCGCACTCGGCCGGGGCCGACCGCTCGACCCTGCGGCGCCTCGAGCAGCGCGGCCTCGTCAGCAGCCGCGAGGTCGAGCGCCGCCGCCGCCCGGACTCGCCCGCCGTCGGCGCCGCCGGACCGGTAATCGAGCTGAACCCGGCCCAGGCCGCCGCCGCGGCGACGATCGTGCGCGCGCTGGGAAGCGGCGGGGAGTGGCTGCTGCACGGGGTCACAGGCTCGGGCAAGACCGAGGTCTATCTGGCCGCCGCGGCCGAGGCGCTCGAGCGCGGACTGGGGGCGATCGTGCTCGTGCCCGAGATCGCGCTGACGCCGCAGACGATGGACCGCTTTCGGCGGCGCTTCGGCGAGCGGGTGGCGCTGCTGCACTCGAGGATGGCGGCGGGCGCGCGCTACGACGAGTGGCGGCGGCTGCGCTCGGGCGAGGCGCGGATCGCGGTCGGCCCGCGCTCGGCGGTGTTCGCGCCTGTGGCGGACCTGGGCCTGATCGTGATCGACGAGGAGCACGACTCCTCCTACAAGCAGGAGTCCGACCCCCGCTACGACGCCCGCGAGGTGGCGAGCGAGCGCGCGCGGCTGGCGGGGGCCGTGCTCGTCGCCGGCAGCGCCACGCCGAGGCCCGAGAGCTGGGAGCGGATGAGCCGCCTGGAGCTCCCCGAGCGAGTCGACCGGCTGCGGCTGCCACCGGTCGAGGTGCTCGACATGCGCGGGGGCGTGCGCGGCGCTCTGCATCCCCGTACGGTCGAGGCGCTCGCGGCCGTGCGCGACGCGGGCTCGAAGGCGATCGTGCTCGTCAACCGGCGCGGCTGGTCGGCCCATCTCTGCTGCCGCTCCTGCGGGCACGCCTGGCAGTGCCCGCACTGCGACGTCTCGCTCTCGCTCCACGCCGGCGCCGAGCCGGCCCCCGGTGGCGCCGCCGGGATCCTGCGCTGCCACCACTGCGGCCACTCCGAGCCGAAGCCCGAGCGCTGCCCGGAGTGCTCCTCGGTCACGATCGCCCGCGTCGGGGCCGGCACCCAGCGGATCGAGTCGGAGCTCGAGCAGCTGGTGGCGCCGCTGGAGGTCTTCCGGCTCGACTCCGACAGCGCCGGCGCCGGCTCCCACGCGCAGCTGCTGGGCCGCTTCGAGCGCGCCGATGCCGGGGTGCTGGTGGGGACCCAGATGGTCGCCAAGGGCCACGACTTCCCCGAGGTCACGCTCGGTGTCGTCCTCGACGCCGACGCCGGCCTGCGCCTGCCGGACTTCCGCTCCGAGGAGCGCACGTTCAGCCTCATCACCCAGCTCGCGGGCCGCAGCGGGCGCGGGCGGGCAGGGGGGAGGGTCCTGGTGCAGGCGCTCTCGCCGCAGGCTCCCAGCATCAGCCGCGCCGCGAATCACGATGCGGCGGGCTTCCTCGGCGAGGAGCTGGGGCGGCGGCGCGAGCTGCGCTACCCGCCCTTCTCGCACCTGATCGAGGTGCTGCTCGCCTCGGAGGACGAGCGTCGGCTGGAGGCCGCCGCCGGGGACCTCCGCGCACTGGTCGCCGAGCGCATCGGCGACGACGTCGAGCTGCTCGGACCTGCGCCCCTGTACCGGCTGCGCGGCAAGCACCGCCGCCGGCTGCTGGCGAAGGCGTCGGAGCGCGGCGCGGCGGTCGCCGCGGTCCGCGAGGCCGTCGCGGCCGCGGTCCGTGGCCGCCGCCTGGCAGAGGTCGCGGTCTCCGTCGACGTGGACCCGCAGTAGCCCCGGCACGGGCGCGCGGCGGGCGTGATTACACTCGCATCCATGGCCGAAAGAGCATCCACAGCAGAGGCACCCGAGCTGGAGGCGCCGCTCGAGGCGGAGGCGCCCGAGGCCTCCGCGGGACTGGATCCCGAGCGCGCCGAGCGCCGGTCCGCCGCCCTGGCCCAGTTGGTCAAGTTCGGGGATCCCGTGCTGCGCTCGGTCGCCTCGCCGGTGACCGACTTCGGCTCCGCCCTGGAGGCCGAGGCGGAGCGGATGGCGGAGCTGATGAAGGACGGCATGGGGGTGGGGCTCGCCGCGACACAGCTCGGCATCCTGCGACGCATCCTCGTCCTCCAGGCGGGCCCCGACGCCCCCGTCACCGCCCTCGTCAACCCGGCCATCGAGTGGTCCTCGCGCGACGATCTGGTCACCGCCGAGGAGGGCTGCCTCAGCATCCCGGGGGTCGTCCTCGACGTCGAGCGGCCGCTGCGCGTCGGCGTCAGCGCGGTCGACACGGCGGGCGCGCCGCTGACGATCGAGGCCTCCGGGCTCGAGGCCAGGGTGATCCAGCACGAGATCGACCACCTCGACGGCGTCCTCATCCTCCAGCGCGCCCCCCGCGACCAGCGCCGGGCGGCGCTGCGGGCGCTGCGGGAGGGAGGGACCTACGCTCCCGAGCGCGAGCACGACCAGCCCGAGGACGGCGAGCCAGAGGATCCCGGGGGACGGGCCCCCCGGCGCGGCGACCCGCGAGCTTGAGGACCGCCTTCCTGGGGACCTCGGATTTCGCGGCCGCGGTGCTGCGGGACCTGGCGGCCGCCGATCGCGCCCCGGCGCTGGTGGTGACGCCGCCCGACAGCCGCCGCGGCCGCGGCCGCAAGCCCGGCTCGCCGCCGGCAGCCGGGGCGGCGCGAGATCTGGACATCGAGCTGCTCCAGGCCGGGGACGTGAACGACGCGGACGCGCGCGCGGCGATCGGCGCGGCCCGCCCCGAGCTCGGACTCGTCTGCGCCTTCGGCCAGGTCGTCGCCGAGCCGCTGCTGAGCGAGCTGGAGATGTTGAACGTCCACCCCTCGCTGCTGCCGCGCTGGCGCGGAGCGGCGCCGATCGAGCGCGCGGTGATGGCCGGAGACGAGCGGACGGGGGTGACGATCATGCGCCTGGTCGCCGAGCTCGACGCCGGCCCGGTCGCGCTCAGGGAGGAGACGGCGATCGGGAGCGATGACTACCACGACGTGCTCTCGGCCAGGCTGGCCGAGATCGGCGCTCGCCTGCTGGTGCGCGCGCTCGAGCTGCGTCAGGCGGGCGGCCTGGAGCTGAGCCCACAGGACGAGTCGCTGGCGACCTACGCCGCGAAGATCGACCCCACTGAGCGGCGTCTCGACCCCTCCGAGGACGCCGCCGCCCTCGCCTGGAGGGTGAGGGCGCTGAACCCTCACATCGGCACCTACTTGGAGCTGACCGACGGCGAGCGCCTCGGCGTGCGCCGCGCTCGCGCGGTGGCGGACGCGCCGCCTCCCGGAGAGATCAAACAGCGCGAGGACGCGCTGGTGCTGGGGACGCCGGACGCGGGGCTGGAGTTGCAGCAGGTGCAGGCCGCCGGGGGCCGGCCGATGGCCGTCGCGGAGTTCCTGCGGGGCCATCCGGCGCCCGTCAGGGCCGTCTGAGAGAAGGCGGGCGCCCACCGGGTCGCCCCGTCGGTTGTACCCTCGCCTGCATGGCCGAGCGAACCGACGGCGGGCTCGGGGGGCCCATCGAGACCCACAATGTCACCGAGGGCGCCCTTCGCAGGCCGAACTGCCCGGGCTGCGGCGAGCCCTGGCTGCGCCCCGCCCAGCTGCCGGGCCGCTTCGTCTGCGTCTATTGCCTGAAGCGGTTCGAGCTGGTCTCGCAGTGCCCCAACTGCGGCGAGCACCAGACGATCAGCCGCATGAGCCGCACCGAGGACATGAAATGCCAGCACTGCGGTCATTCGATGCTCCGCTCTATCTGACCCGTCGGCGAGACTGAAACGATGGAGGCCGCCACAGACACCAGCGCCAGCGCCCGCCGCGAGCTCTACTCGAGCAGGCGGGTCGCCCCCTCGATCCTGTCGGCGGATTTCGCCGCGCTCGGCTCGCAGGTCGCCGAGGTGATGGACGCCGGCGCCAGGGTGATCCACGTCGATGTCATGGACGGCCACTTCGTGCCGCCGATCACCATCGGCCCGCTGATCGCGGCTGCGATCGCCGACCAGGTCCACGACGCCGGCGGAGTCGTGGACGTTCACATGATGATCGAGCAGCCCGAGCGCCAGATCGAGGAGTTCGCCAAGGCGGGCGCGGACTCGATCAGCTTCCACGCCGAGGCGACCCCGCACGCCAACCGCACCCTGCACGCGATCCGCGAGCTGGACTGCCTCGCGGGCCTTGCGCTCAACCCGGGCACCCCCGTCGAGGCGGTGAGCGAGCTTCCCGGCTACGCCGACATCTTCCTCTGCATGACCGTCAACCCCGGCTGGGGCGGGCAGCCGTTCATCCCCGGCTCGCCCGACAAGGTTCGGCGCCTGCGCGAGCTGGTCGGCGAAGCCGCGATCGAGGTCGACGGTGGCATCGACCCCGGCACCGCCCCGAGCGTCGCCGAGGCGGGAGCGGGCCTCTTCGTCGCCGGCTCCGCCGTGTTCGGGGCCGACGACCCCGGAGCGGCCTATCAGGCGATCGCCGCCGCCGCAGGCGCCGAATAGCGGCTCCGGCCGACGTCGCAGCGCCGGGCGGCCGCCCAAGCTCTATCGCGGTTGCACTGCAACCGCTCAGACAGAGGGCGGCCTTGGCGCTGCTGGCGCATTCAGCACGCCGGCGACCTCCTGCCACCAGGCCCTGGCGCCGCCGCCCTCGGCGGCGGTGAACCGGCGCGAGGCCCAGTCGGCCACCTGCCTGCGCCCGCCGACGGCGACCAGGGTCTCGCCGCTGACCGCGTAGCGCCCGTCAGCGAGCAGCACCAGCGCCCCGGGGCTGTCGCGGCGCGTGCGCAGCCGCTGGGTGATCTCGATCCCGGCGATCCGCTCGGGCCGCCCCGGATCGCCATCCTCGTCGCGCCACGAGCGCACGTTGAAGATCTGGGGCGAGCCCCGGGGCTGCAGGCGCGGCCGCGGCGCCTCGTCCAGCGGTCCCTCTCGCCAGCGCCGCATCAACTCCTCGACCTCCGGCCGCGCCGCTGCCTTGACCAGCACATGGAGCTCGTCGCCGCCCTCGATCTCGGTCGAGCCGCGCGGCGGGATCGCCTCGCGGCTGCGCACGATCACGTTCACGATCGCCTCCCGCGGCAGCCGCAGGTCGCGCACCGGGCGCCCGACGATCGCCGCGTCCTCGTCGACGCGGTATGCGAACACCTCGCCGCCCAGGCGGCGGATGGTGCCGCTCTCGACCAGGGGGCGTGGGATCGCCGACTCGGCGCTGGTCAGGCGCAGGCGCCTGGCCAGCGGCTCGAAGCTCACCCCCTGGATCAGCGTCGAGGTGACGACCACGAAGAAGATGATGTTGAAGATCTCGCCGCCGGTGTCGAGTCCCGCGATCACAGGGAAGGTGGCGAGCCAGATCGGAATCGCTCCGCGCAGCCCGGCCCAGCCCAGCATCAGCCGCTCGCGAAGCGAGAAGCGGGCGACGAGGCTGGCGACCAGCGCCGCCAGCGGCCTGGCGACGAAGATCAGCAGCGCCGAGATCAGCAGCGCCTCGCCGGCGACGTCGAGCAGGCGGCTCGGGAAGACCAGCAGTCCGAGCAGGAAGAACAGCGAGATCTGCGAGACCCAGCCCAGGCCCTGGTGAAAGGCGACGATCGTGCGCTTGCCGGGCACGGCGCCCGTCCCCAGGGCCAGCGCGGTCAGGTAGACCGCGAGGAACCCCGAGCCGTGCAGGACCTCGGTCAACCCGTAGGCGATCCCGGCGGTGGCGATCGAGGCCACCGGGTACAGGCCCTGGGTGGGGTAGTCGAGGCGCCGGAAGGTGCCGCGCGCGGCGATGCCGATCGCGACGCCCAGCACGGCGCCGATCCCGAGCTTCAGCACCAGCTCGCCGACCATGTCGGGCAGGCCGTATCCGGGCTCCTCGATCCAGGCGATGAAGCCGGTGACCAGCAGCAGCGCCACCGGATCGTTCATCCCCGATTCGCCCTCGAGCGAGCGCGCGATCTTGCGGCGAAGCTTCGACCCGCGCAGGACGGCGAAGATCGCGGCCGAGTCGGTGGCCGCAATCGCCGAGCCGAGGATCATCCCCTCGAGCGTGGTCAGGCCGAGGATCCAGGCCGAGGCGAAACCGGCGATCAGCGCGGTCAGGATCGTGCCGAGGGTCCCCAGCGAGATCGCCGTCGGCAGAACCGGGCGGATCTCCTTCCAGCCGGCGCTGAGCCCACCCTCGAACAGGATCAGGACCAGCCCGATCGTCCCCAGCGTCCGCGTCAGCTCGGCGTCGTCGAACTCGACGCCGCCGATCCCCTCCGAGCCGACGAGCATCCCCAGGCCCAGGAACAGCAGCAGGCCCGGGACCCTGACCCGGTCGGCGATCAGGGCAGCGCCGATCCCCAGCGCCAGCAGCGCGCCGGCGAGCAGGATGAACTCCGCATCGCGGGCGAGGCTGTCGGCGCGGAGGATCAAGGGCCGCCTTCGTCCGCGGACGCGAGTTGCAGCTCCATCTCGTCCGTCGAGCCCGGGGTGACGCCGCCGGCGACGACCGGCCCGCGATAGAGCAGGTACAGCAGCGCGCAGAGCAGCGCCGCCGCCGCCAGGTAGCCGATCTCGACCCGCAGGAACTCGTCGGGGACGATCGGGGCCAGGGTCCAGCCGACGAACAGCACGGCCGAGCCCAGCCAGCAGGCCGCGGCGCGGCGGACCTTGCCCTGGGCCAGGGCGGCCTGGTTCAGGGTGGCGGCGCAGAGGTAGAGACCCATGCCCGCGGTCACGATCAGGAGGTCGACGCGCTCGTAGGTGAACTTGCCGCCGAAGGCGATCTTCATCAGCTCCGGGCCGGCGATCAGCATCGCGACCGCGACCACGCTCGCGAAGCCCGCTATCCCCAGCAGGGTCACCCGGATCAGCGAGCGGAAGTCGGTCTCGCCGCCCTCGGCCCGCAGCCGCGTCAGCTGCGGGAGCAGGCTGGTCGAGACCGCCTGGAAGAGCTGCAGCGGCGCCCGGGCGACCATCAGCACGTTGAAGATGAAGCCGGCTGCGGCCGCCCCGGCGGTGGCGTTGACCAGCAGCGGCCCGGCGTTCAGGAGCGCCTGCTCGCTGAGCATGATCAGGAACACCGCCGCGGCGAAGCCGCCCCCGTGGGCGAGCGTGAACTCCAGTCCCTCGCCGTCGCCTTCGTCGGTCGTTGCGTGGGCGCCTTCGTCTCCCTCCCGCGAGCTTCCCTGGCCCTCGCCGGCAGCATCCTCTCCGCCGGCTGCCCCGCGCCGAAGAAAGGCAAGCGGGACCACGATCAGCGACAGGGTGGGAGCGGCGATGATGCCGAGCGCGACCACGTCCTGGCCGCTGGCGATGCCGACCGCGACGGCGAGCGGAAAGGCGCTGCGCGAGACGGCCTCGGAGACGATCAGGAGCGCGTAGAGGGTGAGGCGATGGCTGCCCGCGAGGAAGCCGCGGGCGTAGTAGCTGGCGCCGTAGGCGGCGACCGCGCCGACCCCGACCCAGTAGAGGAACTCGTTGCCGTCGAGCAGGTCGTCCTGGATCGGGGAGCGGAGGATCAGCGCCAGGGCGACGAACCCGAGCGAGACCCCGAGCTGGATCAGCGCCGCCGTCTTGGCCGGGTGCGAGTAGGGGCTCCCGTGGGCGATGTGGTCGGAGACGGTGCGCGAGAGCAGTTGCTCGACCGGGCGCTGCAGCACCGAGACGGTGATGAACACCGCCGACCACAGCACCGCGATCTGCCCGTACTCCTCCTTCGAGAGGTTGTGCGAAGCGAGCGCGAAGTAGAGGTAGGTGATCAGGCCGGTGAGGCCGACCCCGATCGAGAGCAGGCTGGCGCGACGGCCGTAGCTGGCCGCCTCGCTCTTGGGCGCGCTCCCGGAGGCCTCCATGGGCCGACAAGCCTACGAGGCGCCCCCCTGGGGAGCGAAGGGAGCGGCGCGGTCTCCCGCGCTTCTCCACCCGAAATGGTCGTATGAGAAGCTCGAAACCGCCGCGCGTCGGGCCCGGGCGGCTAGACTGGTTGACTGACCGGTCAATCGGTGGCTGAGGAACGACCAAGGAAGCGAATGGCAGCCGAGACGGGCACCGAAACCGAATCCGCTCACCTGCGCCGGGCGTTGGAGCTGGCCGAAGGGGGGCGGGGCAGGGTCAGCCCCAACCCGCTGGTCGGCGCCGTCATCGTCTCGCCTTCCGGAGAGGTGATCGGCGAGGGGTTCCACGCCGAGCTCGGTGACCTGCACGCCGAGCGCGCCGCGCTGCGCGACTGCCGCGAACGGGGCGTGGACCCAACGGGCGCCACTCTCTTCGTCACGCTCGAGCCCTGCGCGCACTCCGGACGCCAGCCCCCCTGCAGCGAGGCGCTGCTGGAGGCGGGCGTGGCCCGGGTCGTCTACGCGTCCGAGGACCCGACCGGGAAGGCGTCCGGCCGCGGCCCGGGGATCCTGCGCGACGGCGGCGTCGATGTCGAGCTGGCGAGGGGTCCCGAGGCGAGCGCCGCCCGGCTGCTGAACCAGCCCTTTCGCAAGCTCGCCCGCACCGGGCGGCCGCTCGTCACCTACAAGGCGGCGATGACGCTCGACGGGCGCGTGGCCGCTCCCGGCGGGGACTCGCGCTGGATCTCCTCGGCCGAGAGCCGCGAGCTCGTCCATAGGCGCCGCGGCGAGTGCGACGCGATCGCCGTCGGGATCGGCACGGTCCTCGCCGACGATCCGCTGCTGACCGCGCGGCCGGAGCGGGGAGAGGGACGCAACCCCCTGCGAGTCGTCTTCGACACCCGCGCCCGGCTGCCACTGGATTCGGCCCTGATCGGCTCGCTCGAGGAGGCGCCGGTGCTTGTCGTCTGCTCGGGCGAGGCCCCGACCGCCGCGCGCTCCGCCCTGGAGCGCGCCGGGGCCGAGCTGCTCGTAGCCCCCGGCGGTGATCCCGCCTCGCGCCTGGCCGCGGCGCTCGACGAGCTGGGGCGCCGCGAGCTCGGCGATCTGCTGCTCGAGGGAGGCCCGACCCTGGCGGGGGCCCTGTTCGACGCCGGCGAGATCGACCGCATGCAGCTCTTCGTCGCCCCGGTGCTGCTGGGCGCCGAGGGCGCGCGCGCGGTGCTCGAGGGCAAGGGCGCGAAGCGGATCGCCGAGGGCGGGCGCCCGCTCGCCGTCGAGCACCGCTCGGTCGGCGAGGACCTCCTGATCGACGCGCGGCTGCGGGAGTGGTAGGCGTGTTCACGGGGATCATCGCCGAGCTTGGGGAGGTCGAGTCCGTGGCCTCATCGGCGGAGGGCGCGCGCGTGCGCATCCGCACCGGGCTCACCTCCGAGCTCACGCCGGGCGACTCGATCGCCGTCAACGGCGCCTGCCTGACCGCGGCCGAGGCCGCGGACGGCTCGTTCTCGGCCGACGTCATGAACCAGACGCTCGAGCTCACGACCCTTGGCGGGCTGGGAGAGGGGGACCCCGTCAACCTGGAGCTCGCCCTGCGCGCGAGCGATCGCCTCGGCGGCCACGTCGTGCAGGGTCACGTGGACGGCACCGGCTCCGTCGTCGCCACCCGGCCGGACGGCATCGCCCGCCGCCTTCGGGTCAGCCTGCCCGGCGAGCTGCTGCCCTTGGTGGTGGAGCGGGGCTCGGTTGCGGTCGAGGGCGTCAGCCTGACCGTCGCCGCCCTCGGTGAGGACTGGGTCGAGGTCTCGCTGATACCCGAGACGCTCGAGCGCACCACCCTCGGCGCCAGGGAGCCGGGCGACCGGGTCAACGTCGAGTGCGACGTGCTGGCGCGCTACGTCCAGCGCATGACCTCCGGTCTGTCACCCTTACGCGGCGAAAGGAGCTGAGCATGTCCGAGCGGAGCGAGGAACTTGAGCTGCGGGAGGCCGACGGCACGGAACCCTTCGTGACGATCGAGGAGGCGATCGAGGACATCCGCCGCGGCCGCATGGTGGTCGTCTGCGACGACGAGGACCGCGAGAACGAGGGCGACCTCACGCTCGCCGCACAGTTCGCGACGCCGGAGGCGATCAACTTCATGGCCACCCACGGGCGGGGGCTGATCTGCCTCTCGCTCACCGACGAGCGCTGCGACGAGCTCGGCCTGGACCTGATGGCGGCAAAGAACGAGGCTCCGTTCGAGACCGCCTTCACCGTCTCGGTCGAGGCCAGGGAGGGCGTGACCACGGGGATCTCCGCGGCAGACCGCGCCCGCACGATCCAGGTCGCGATCGACCCCCACTCGAGCCCCCGCGACCTGGTCCAGCCCGGCCACGTCTTCCCGCTCAAGGCCAAGGACGGCGGCGTGCTGGAGCGCACCGGCCAGACCGAGGCCGCGGTCGACCTGGCGCGGCTGGCGGGCCTGATTCCCGCCGGCGTCATCTGCGAGATCATGAACGAGGACGGGACTATGGCGCGGGTTCCGGACCTGGTCGAGTACTGCAGGCGCCACGACCTGAAGATGGTCACGGTCGCCGACCTGATCGCCTACCGCCGTCGCACCGAGAAGCTGGTCGAGCGCATCGTCGCGACCAAGCTGCCGACCAAGTTCGGCGAGTTCGCCACGGTCGGCTACCGCTCGCTGATCGACGACAAGCATCACGTGGCGATGGTCAAGGGCGACGTCGCCGACGCCGACGACGTGCTCGTCCGCGTCCACTCCGAGTGCCTCACCGGAGACGTCTTCCGCAGCCTCCGCTGCGACTGCGGCGAGCAGCTCGAGGCGGCGCTGGCGATGATCGAGCGCGAGGGCCGGGGCGTGCTCCTCTACCTGTCCCAGGAGGGCCGCGGGATAGGGCTGCTGAACAAGCTTCGCGCCTACAAGCTGCAGGAGGAGGGACTCGACACCGTCGACGCCAACCTCAAGCTGGGCCTGCCGGCCGACCTGCGCGACTACGGGATCGGCGCCCAGATCCTCGTCGATCTGGGGCTGACCAGCATCCGCATCCTCACCAACAACCCGAAGAAGATCCTCGGGCTGGAGGGCTACGGGCTCTCAGTCAGCGAGCAGGTGCCGATCCGATCGGTCCCGAACCCGCACAACGAGGCCTACCTCGACGCCAAGCGCGACCGCCTCGGCCACACGCTCCACCACCAGGGACTGCCGCTCGACGAGCAGCTGCTGCACGAGGAGCAGCGCAAGGACGCCGCCGCGCGCGCCGGGGCCGGGGCCGAGGAGCAGAGCGGGGACCGCTCGCCCGGTGGCTGAGCACTGGGAGCTCTTCAGTGACGCCGAGCGCGAGGCGTTGGCGGAGAGCGAGTTCGCGGTCTGCGTCGCCACCTTCTACGAGGACCTCGCCGAGCGCATGCTGAACGGCGCCGCCGAGGGGTTCGCGCTGGGCGGCGTCAGCGAGGCCTCGGTCCACACCTTCCGCGTGCCGGGCGCCTACGATCTGCCGCTGGCGGCCAAGTGGTGCGCAGAGTCTGGGCGCTTCGCCGGGATCGCCTGCCTCGGGGTCGTGATCCGCGGCGAGACCAGCCACTACGACTTCGTCTGCGCCGAGGCGGCCTCGGGAATCAAGCGGGTCAACCTCGACAGCGGGGTGCCCTGCGGCTTCGGGGTGATCACCTGCGAGACGATGGAGCAGGCGCTCGCCCGCGCCGACGGCAGCAAGCGCGACCAGGGCCGCGCGGCCGCGCTCGCGGTGATGCGGATGGCGGCGCTGCGCCCCTCGATCTCGGGCTGAGCGCGACGGCAGGTCGCTACCATCACGCGGTCCATGGCCAAGGTCTGTCACAGCTGCGGCAAGAAGCCCGCCTTCGGCAACTCGCGCAGCCACTCGATGGTGGCGACGCGCAGGCGCTTCAACCCGAACCTGCAGAAGGTCCGGATCCAGGATGGCGCGAGCTCGCGCCGGGTCTACGTCTGCACCCGCTGCCTGAAGTCGAACAAGGTCACAAAAGCGGTCTAGGGTTTCAGCCGCGCATGGCTGACCCCTCGATAGAGAGATTCCGGCGCGTGGTCAGCGCCGCCAGCGCGCACCTCGACGAGCGCCGCCAGGAGGTCAACGACCTCAACGTGTTCCCGGTCGCCGACGGCGACACGGGCGACAACATGGCGCTGACCCTGCGCGCGGTCGCCGAGGAGCTAGACCGCCTCGGCGGCCAGGACATCGACGAGATCGGGCGCACCGAGCTCGTCAATGCGCTCGCCCGCGCGGCCCTGATGGGGGCGCGGGGCAACTCCGGCGTGATCCTGAGCCAGATCGTTCGCGGCGCCGCCGAGGAGCTCGCGAGCCGCCCCGGCGAGCTGGTGGACCCGGTGCTCGTCGCGGGCTCGATGGCCTGCGCCGCCGACGCCGCCTACGAGTCGGTCCGCGACCCGGCCGAGGGCACGATGCTGACCGTGTTCCGCGAGATGGCCTCCTCGGCGGCACAGAAGCTGGCGCACATGCAGGAGACGCGGCTGGAACGCGACGCCAGCGCAGACGAGCAGGACCGGATGCTCGCCGACCTGCTGAGCGAGGTCCTCCAGGACGGGGAGCGGGCGGTGGCCCGGACTCCCGAGCAGCTCGAGGTGCTGCGCGAGTCCGGGGTCGTCGACGCCGGCGCCCACGGCCTGGTCGTGATCATGGCCGGCATCGTCGCCGGCCTGCGCGGCGACATCGACACCCACGAGGTCCCGCACTACGCCCCGGCCGGCGACACCCGGCCCCACCACGCTGACAGCCGCTACCGCTACTGCACCAACTTCATCGTCACCGGCGCCGGGCTCGACGGGCGCTCGTTCCTCCCCCGGCTCGAGGGCCTCGGTGACTCCGTGCTGGTCGTCGGCGACGAGGCGACGATCAAGGTGCACTTGCACACCGACGATCCCGACGACGCGGTCGCCCTCTTCGACGGCGCCGGGGACATCTCGCAGCTCGACGTGGCCGACATGCGCGAGCAGGTCGCCGAGCGCTCGGCGAGGCTTGCCGCGGGCCGCTGCGCCGTCGTCGCGGTCGTCGCCGGGGACGGCGTCCGAACGCTGTACGAGGAGATGGGCGCCTTCGTCGTCGACGGCGGCGAGACCTTCAATCCCTCCATCTACGACCTGCTGGCGGCGATCCACGAGGTCCCCTGCGAGGAGGTGATCGTGCTCCCCAACAACCCGAACGTGGTGATGGCGGCCGAGCGGGCCGCTGAGCTCTCGGACAAGCAGGCGAAGGTCGTGCCCTGCACCTCCCAGCAGGCCGGGCTGGTGGCGATGCTGGACCTGGATCCCGCCGCCCCCCTCGACGCGAACGCCGGGCGGCTGGGCGCCTCGGCGGCGGCGCTGCGGGTCGGGTCGGTCGCTCCCGCGGCCAGGGACGACGCCCAGGGGCGGTTCGGCGAGGGCGACGCGGTCGGCTTCATCGGCGACGAGATCGTCGCCTGGGGCGATCCGGCGGCGACGCTGGCCCAGACGCTCGGCGGCATCGGCGACGGGGCCGAGCTGATCACGGTCGTCTGCGGGGAGGGCGCCCCGATCCACTCCTCCCAGCTCGATGCGTACGTCCCGGACGGCGTCGAGCTCGAGGCCCACCAGGGCGGCCAGCCGCACTACTGGTGGCTGCTGGCGGCCGAGTAGGCGGCCCGGACGAGGGCGCCACCGGATCGAACGCGCCCGGCGGGTACGGCCGCCGTCGTACGTCGGATCTGTGCCGCTACCAGCCCTCGCTGCCCGGCTCGCCCTTGTACGGCCCCTCGATCTCGGCGCTGACCCAGCCTCCGTAGAACTCGCCGCCCTGGGGGACGACCCGCTCTTCGTCGAGGTAGCAGGCGTCCACGCGCCCGGCGTAGAACGCGATGTGGTCCTTCAGCGCCTCGAACCCCGGCCGTGGCTCGGGGTAGTGCCAGGCCGCGCGCTCGGCGCGGGCGCCGCCCGCCTCGGCGTGCAAATAGTGGGCGTGGCCCTTCCACTCACAGTGGGTGCGGTCGCCCTCGGCGGGGCTGAGCAGCTCCTCGCGAACGTCCGAGCGCGGCACGTAGACCGTCGGCGGGCTCGCCGTCTCGAGCACCCTCAGCGCCCGGGTGCTGTCGGCGACCGTCTCCCCGCCCAGCTCGACCCGCACGCGCCGTCCCTCGGGCTCGACCCGGGGCGGGCGCGGATAGTCCCAGACCGACTCCATCGGGCGCGAGCCCGCTCGCGACGAGGCCACCCCCGGAGGGTAGACGAGCGGTTGCATCGGCACCCGGGCCTAGCCTTGTGCCGATGGAGGCCGCCTACGAGCAGCCACCCGGCGCCGGCGCCTCGGCCGGCTCGCCGGGCCAGGTCGGGCCCTGCCCCCGGGGAATCGGCGGCGGCGAGCCGCTCGGGTGCGAGCGGCTGCTGGAGGCCCCGGTCCGCTCGCTGCCCCGCCCGGAGCTGCTCGATGGGCCGCTGACGGCGCTCAGGGGCGCCGGGCCGAAGCTGTCCGAGGCCGCGGCCGAGATCGGGATCCGCACCCTCGGCGACCTGCTGCGCCACATTCCGCACAGCTACCGCGACCGCGCCTCCCCCGTCGGCCTGGGGCGGCTGAAGCTGGGCGAGGAGGCCACGGTGGAGGTCGCGGTGACCAAGGCGGGCAGGGTGCGACCCACGCGCCGGCGCCGGCTGACGATCCTGGAGGCCGAGGTCGGGGACGAGTCCGGGCGCGTCACCGCCACCTGGTTCAACCGGGCTTGGCTTGCCGACAGGCTGACCCCGGGGACCCGGCTGCTGCTGCGGGGCAAGCTCGACAAGCGCGGCTTCAACGTCGCCGAGCACGAGGTCTTACCGGAGGGATGGCCTGGCCATGACCCGGCATCCTCCGCTTCGCGTCCGGTGCCTGGCCATGACCCGGCATCCTCCGCTTCGCGTCCGGTGCCTGGCCATGACCCGGCATCCTCCGCTTCGCGTCCGGTGCCGGTGGGGCTGCACACGACGGGGCTCGTCCCGGTGCATCCGGCCTCCGAGCGCCTGCGCTCGCATAAGCTCCGGGACTGGGTCTGGCAGGCGCTGCCGCTGGCGCGGCATGCGATCGAGCCGCTGCCGGCGAGCCTGCGCGCCGGCCTCTCGCTGCCCGGGATCGCCGATGCGCTCTGGTCCGCTCACTTCCCCTCGGATCCCCGCCGGGCCGCCCTGGCGCGCCGCCGTCTTGCCTTCGAAGAGCTGTTCCTCCACCAGGCGGCGCTCGCGGCCAGGCGCCGGCGCCGGGCGGCGGCGGGGGAGGGTGTCCGCGTCGGGCCCGCGGGGGAGCGGGTCGGGCGCTGGCTGGACGCGCTGCCCTTCGAGCCGACAGGGGACCAGCGCCGCGCGCTCGACGACGTCGACGCAGGGCTCGCCGGGCCCGACCCGATGCAGCGGCTGCTGATGGGCGAGGTCGGCAGCGGCAAGACGCTGGTCGCCGCCTACGCGATGCTGCGCGCGCTCGAGGCGGGCCACCAGGCCGCGCTGATGGCTCCGACCGAGACCCTGGCCGAGCAGCACTTCCGGACGCTGGAGGCGCTGCTCGCCCACGAGCCGGCGCCGCTGGCGCTGCTCACCTCGGCGACCCCGGCGAGCCGTCGCCGGGAGCTGTTGGAGGCCCTGGACGGAGGCCGGCCGGCGCTGGTCGTGGGGACCCACGCCCTGATCGAGGAGTCCGCCGGCTTCGCCTCGCTCGCGGTCGCGGTCGTGGACGAGCAGCACCGCTTCGGGGTGCGCCAGCGCGCCGCCCTCGATGCCAAGGGTCCGGGCGATCTGCTGCCCCACGTGCTGCACATGACCGCGACGCCGATCCCGCGCACGCTCTCGCTCACCGCCTACGGCGACCTCGACACCACGGAGTTGCGGGAGCTGCCCGCCGGGCGGCGGCCGATCCGCACCTGGGCGGTCGGCGAGGACCGGCGCGAGGGCGCCTACGGCCACATCCGCGACCAGCTCACCCAGGGTCGCCAGGCCTACGTCGTCTGCCCCCTGATCTCGGACTCCGAGGAGGTGCAGGCGCGGGCGGCGGAGGAGGAGGCCAAGCGCCTCGCGGCGGGAGAGTTCCGCGAGTTCGAGGTCGCCCTGCTGCACGGCCGCATGTCCTCCGAGAGCAAGGCGGCGGTGATGGGCCGTTTCGTCGCGGGCGATCTCCAGGTCCTGGTCGCGACGACGGTGATCGAGGTCGGGGTCGACGTGCCCAACGCGACGGTGATGCTGGTCGAGGGGGCCGAGCGCTTCGGGCTCTCCCAGCTTCACCAGCTGCGCGGCCGGGTCGGCAGGGGCGAGCACGACTCGGTCTGCATCCTCTTCGGCGACGCCGAATCCGAGGCGGCGCGCACCCGCCTGCGCGCGATGGAGGAGCGCAGCGACGGCTTCGAGCTGGCCGAGGTGGACCTGGCCCTGCGCGGCGAGGGCGAGATCCTCGGCACCCGCCAGCACGGGCTGCCGCGCTTCCGCGCCGCCGTCCTGCCCGAGGACACGCCGCTGCTGCTGGAGGCCCGCCGCCGGGTCCTGGAGCTGCTCGAGCGGCACGGCACGCTCGAGGCCCCCGAGCTTGGCCCCCTGATGGACGAGGCGCGGCGCCGCTTCGGCGACGAGCGCAGCGAGGCGCTGGCGGCGTGAGGGCGGTGGCCGGGTGAAGCTGCGGATCAGCGGCGGCGAGTTGCGCGGCCGCCGCCTGGCGGGCCCCAGGCGCGGCGACGAGGTCAGGCCGACCACAGAGCGCGTGCGCGAGGCGGTCTTCTCGATCCTCGGCGACGTCGGCGGCGCCCGCGTGCTCGATCTCTACTGCGGCACCGGGGCGCTCGGCCTCGAGGCGCTCTCGCGCGGCGCCGCGAGCGCGGTGCTGGTCGACTCCGATCCCGGATTGGCGCACAGAAACGTCGACGCGCTGGGGGTGGGCGAGCGGGCGCGGGTGGTGCGCGACGAGGCGGTGCGCTTCCTCGGTCGCGCGCCGGAGGGCGGCTTCGATCTCGTACTCTGCGACCCCCCGTATGAATCGATCGGCGACCGCCTCAGCGCCCAGCTCGACCCCCTCCTGCGCCGCGTGCTTGCGCCGGGAGGACGCGTGATGGTCGAGAGCTCGACCGGGGCGCCGCTGGCGCTGGAGCTGCCGCTTCTCATCGAGCGCCGCTACGGCGAGACGCTGGTGCAGGTCTACGGCGGGCCTGAGGCCGCACCGCCGGAGGGCGGGGAGTGAGCGCCGAGAAGCCCCGCATCGCGATCTGTCCGGGCAGCTATGACCCGGTCACCAACGGGCACGTGGACATCATCACCCGCGCCTCGCGCGTCTTCGACAAGGTCATCGTCGGGGTGGTGGACCAGCCGATCCGCAAGCAGAAGACGCTGTTCACGGCCGCCGAGCGCAAGGACTTCCTTGCGCAGGCGCTGGCCGAGCTGGAGAACGTCGAGGTCGAGGTCTTCTCCAACCTGCTCGTCGAGTTCGCCCAGCAGAACGGCGCCACCGCGGTCGTCAAGGGCCTGCGCGCGATCTCCGACTTCGAGTACGAGTTCGAGATGAACCAACTGAACCGCAAGCTCGCCCCTGAGATCGAGTCGATGTACATCTTCGCCTCCGCCAACTACAGCTTCCTCAGTTCCACGGGCGTGAAGGAGATGGCCATGTTCGGCGCCGACGTCAGCGACCTGGTGCCCGCGCCCGTGGCGGCCGTGCTCGCAGACCGGTTGCAGCGCTAGTACTCGTGGGCCGCGCCTGACGCGGTGGGCAGAAGATTGCATTTCGGAGCCGAAAGCCCAAAACGTGGCTCTGAGGCCGCGCAGCACCCCTAAGCTTTACACGCACTCATGGACGTTCTCGTACTCATCGACAAGCTCGACGACCTGGTCCACAACGCGCGGCCGGTGCCGCTCACCGACCAGGTTCGCGTCGACCGCGAGGAGATCTACGACCTCCTCGACCAGATGCGCGCCACGATCCCCGAGGAGATCAAGCAGGCGCGCTGGATCGTCAAGGAGCGCCAGGAGATGCTCGCCGAGGCCAAGCGCGAGGCCGAGCGCATCGTCAAGGAGGCGCGCGACCAGCAGCAGCGTCTGGTCGCGAACGAGGAGATCACCCGGCAGGCCGAGCGCGCCGCCGAGGAGATCGTCGAGGAGGCCCGCGAGCGCGAGCGCGAGATCCGGCTCGGCGCCGAGGACTTCGCCGACGACATCCTCTCGACGCTCGAGGTCAACCTCCAGAAGTTCCTGCAGGCCGTGCAGCGCGGCCGCGACCGGCTCCAGGGCCGCGACCGCGAGCCGTCCGAGATCGGTTAGCGCTCTCCGCCGCGACTAGTGTCCCTTCCCAACCGAGGGAAGGAGCGTCCGTGGGCGAGAGGTGGTTCAGCGATGAGCAGCTGGCCGAGATGTCGCGGCCGACGATGGACGTGGCGGGCGAGGCGATCGAGGCCGGTGAGGACGAGCGCGCGAAGGAGCTGTGCGAGCGCGAGAAGCACGAGTCCCAGTTCATGCACGACATGCTGGTGGACGGCATGGCGGGCCTGATCTCCTTCGTCAAGGAGAAGCTGGGCGACGAGGGCGTGCGCGAGGCCTGGGAGTGGAGCCTGGAGCGGAGCTGGAAGCAGACCGTCTCCAAGATCGACGCGATCGACCGCCGCACGATCGCCCAGTCGCTCGCGGCGACCTGGCGCGCGCACTCGACGGCCGGCGTCGGGCCGAACCCCGGCGCCTTCGAGGTCTCCGAGGACGAGGAGAAGCTGACGTTCACGATGAACCCCTGTGGCTCGGGCCAGAGGCTGGTCCGCAACGGCCGCTACGGGCCGGAGGGTTGGGGGCTGACCGACTCCGCCCACGACTGGTCCTACGGCCGCGCGGGCTTCCCGCTCTACTGCACCCACTGCGCCTTCATGAACGAGCTGGGGCCGATCAACTGGATCGGCTACCCGGTCTACCCGTCCGAGCCGCCCGAGGACTTCCACACCGACCCCTGCGTGTGGCATTGGTACAAGGATCCGGCCGCGATCCCGGATCGCCACTGGGAGCGCTACGGGCTGGAGCGCAAGGGAGCCGCTTGAGCGTCGAGCCGGGTCCGAGCGTCCACGCCTGGGACCCCTCGGCCCCCGCCGCCGGGGTGAGGGAGGTGCTGGCGGAGCTGCGGGAGGCGGATCCGGGAGCGCTGGAGCTGTCGCCGATCCCGGGCGGCGCCTCGCGCGAGACCTGGGTGGTGCACGCGAAAGCCGCCCCCGGACGCGTGAGCTGGCCGAGGGGCCCGCGACACACAGGTGTTGGGGAGGAGGCGGCGTTGTGTGTCCTGCGGCGCGACCCGCCGGGGTCCGAGTCGCTGGTGCCGATGCGCGAGGAGTTCGAGCTGGTGCGGCTCGCCGCCGAGGCCGGCGTCCCGGTGCCCGAGCCGCTCGCCTTCGAGCCCGACGGAGGGCGCTTCGGCTCGCCGGGGATGCTGCTGGGGTTCGTCGAGGGAACGTCGGTGGCGCCGCGGATCCTGCGCAGGCCCGAGTACGAGGCGGCCCGCGGGGCGCTGCCCGAGCAGCTCGCCGAGGCACTGGCCCTCGTCCATTCGATCGAGCCAAGGGCGCTCGAGGGGGTGTTGCCGCCCACCCCCGCCGATCCGGCGCTGGCCCAGATCGAGGAGTGGGAGCGCCAGATCGACGCCATCGGCGAGCCGATGCCGGCGGTCGAGCTGGGGCTGCGCTGGTTGCGTGCGAACGCCCCCCAGCCCGCCCAGCCGAGACTCGTTCACGGCGACTTCCGCCTGGGGAACCTGATCGTCGGCGGGGAAGGCCTGGCCGCTGTGATCGACTGGGAGCTGGCGCACCAGGGCGACCCCACCGAGGACGTCGGGTGGCTCTGCATCCGTTCCTGGCGCTTCGGCAGCGACGCGCTCCCGGTCGCGGGGGTCGGCGAGCTGGAGACGTTCGCGGCGGCTTACGAGCAGGCCGGGGGGGAGGCGCTCGACCTCGAGCGGGTGCGCTACTGGGAGGCGTTCGGCAACGTCAAGTGGGCGATCATCTGCGCCCGCCAGGCGAACGACCACCTGACCGGCGTGCGCCGCAGCCACGAGCTGGCCTCGCTCGGCCGCCGCGTCTGCGAGCCGGAGTGGGACCTGCTGGAGCTGATCGGGGACCCCGCCGCATGACGCAGGACCGGCCCGAGGCCGCCGAGCTGCTCGAGGCGGTCGCCGAGTACCTGTTCGCCGAGCTGCGACCCGAGGTGCCGAGCGAGCAGCGCTTCCGCCTACTCGTCGCTGCCAACGCCTGCGCGGTCGTCGCGCGCGAGCTGCGAATGGGGGAGGGGCCGGCAATCGCGGACGACGAGCTCTTCGCCGAGCTGCTCGGGCCGGGGGCGGGCGCCCCGGAGGTCGCGCAGGCGATCAGGAGGGGGGAATTCGATGACCGCCTCGGCGAGCTGGGCGAGCGGCTGGCCGAGCACGTCCGGCGCAAGCTCGACGTCGCCCGTCCCGGCTACGCCGACGGGGGGGCTAGGAACCAGAGCTAGCCGGGTCGCTCTGAGCCCAGGGTGAAGGTGTTGAGGCCGGCTCCGCCGTCCACGGCGATCTCCTGGCCGGTCACCTGGGCCGACTCCTCGGCGCACAGGTAGGCCACGGTGGCGGCGGTCTCGGCTGGCTCGACCATGCGCCCCGAGGGCAGCAGCGGCGTCAGCCGCTCGAGCACCTCGCCCGGCATCGCGCGGACCTTCTCGGTCGCGACCATGCCGGGCGTCGGTCTTGGCGTAGAAGCGCTCCAGCATCGCGCTGGTCTCCTCGGGACCGGCGCACGTGTAGGCGTTCCAGGCCTCGGTCCCGAGCTGTGAGTCCAGAGGCTGGCCGACGACGTCGAGGATCGTCTGCTTCGCCGAGCGCACGGCGTGCTGGGAGTTGCGCAGGATCTGGCGGGCGACGGTCTCGGCCTCCTCCATCAGCGACCCGTGGGGGACGACCTTGGAGACGAGGTTCCACTCCAGCGCCTGGCGGGCGTCGATCGGCTCGGCGGTGAGCAGCATGTGCATGGCGACGCCGACGCCGCCCGCGTTGACCAGCCGCACCGGCCCTCCGTCGCCGTGGTGGAATCCGCGCCTAGCCTCGAAGGAGCCGAACATGGCGCGCTCGGAGGCGATGCGGATGTCGCAGGCGAGCGCCGTCTCGAAGCCGCCGGCGAGCGCCCAGCCGCTTACGGCGCCGACGATCGGCTTCTCGATCCGGTGCATGCCGCGGGTGAAGCCGTTCAGCCCCAGCTCGACGATCTCGCGGAGGTCCGCGGGGGTCGAGTCCTCGATGATCGGAGGGATGTAGGTCTTCAGGTCGGCTCCGGCGCAGAAGGTCTCGTCGCCGGCGCCGGTCAGGATCGCGACGTCGACCTCCTCGTCGGCGGCGAAGTCGGCCCAGACGGCGATCATCGCCCGGTGGACCTCGGGGCTGACGGCGTTGCGCGACTCGGGGCGATTGATCGTCACGTGGGCGATGCGATCGCGCTTCTCGTAGAGGACGACGACGGATTGGGACTCCCGCGGCCCAGCAGGGGTGCCGTCCACAGGGACTCCGCTTGCCGACCATCGGCGAGGGCCTGCTTGTGATGACGGCGGTCGGAGGCGGTCCCACCAACGAGACATGGACGGATGAGATCACGGACCTGACCGCAAGCGGGCGCGCCTTCATCAAGGCCCCCGGCGATCCGAGCGGCCAGATCTTCTCCGGCCCCGGCTGGTCCGCATCAGTATCGCTGCGTGACGAACGCGACGAACTAGCGTCGCTCAGGCGTAGGTTGCGCGGACGACCGCGAGGTCGTCCGCGCGCCACGTCACCTCGCCGCCGCACCACTCGGCCAGCTGCTCCGGCGTGTCCGGGTAGTCGTGCTCGGGGTGGATCGGCGTCACCTGCCGCTCGGACTCGACGACGTCGCCGATCACGAGCGCGCGCGCCTGCTCGCGGACGCGGCGGAACAGGACCCGCTTCTGCTCGTCGGTCAGGTGGTGGATCGAGAGCACGGCGATGACAAGGTCCCAGGGGCCGTCCGGAAGCGGGTCCTCCATCCGCGCCAGCATCACCCCGTCGTACTCCTGCCGCAGGCGGAAGACCATCTCCGGGCTGGAGTCGAGGCCGGTCACCCAGGCGTCGGGATAGGACTCGAGCAGCACGCGCGTCGTCTCCCCGGTCCCCATCCCCAGCTCCAGCACCCGCTCGGGCGCGAACGGGATCGCCTCGATCGCGGCCCGCTGCAGCTCGTCGAAGCGCGGCACCTCCGCGCGGATCTCCTCGAGGTAGGTCGCCGGATTCCAATGGAACTGCGCTGCCATGGGCGCTCACCGTAGCTGAGGGCGCGGAGCGGGCTAAGGTCAGTGGCATGGAGCTGGAAGCCGGGATCGTCGACCTCGAGCGCCTCTCGCTCTCGTCGGGTCAGGCCCAGGCGCTGGAGCTGAAGCCGGCGCTGGCGCCGGTGGAGCTGGCGGGCCAGTCCTACGAGGCCGAGGGTGGTGGCGCGGCGGGCCGGCTCGACGTCTCGCGCACGACCAGCGGCTGGGCGCTGCGCCTGCGATACGAGACACCGGTCACCGGACCGTGCGTGCGCTGCCTCGAGCCCGCCCGGATCGAGCTGTCCGTGGACGCGCGCGAGGTCGACCAGCCCTCGGCACAGGACGAGGAGCTGCGCAGCCCCTATGTCATCGAGGGCAGGCTCGAGGTCGAGCGCTGGGCCAACGACGCGATGGTGCTGGGGCTGCCCTCGCAGCCGCTCTGCCGCCCCGACTGCGCGGGACTCTGCGCGGTCTGCGGGATCTCGCTCAACGGCGCCGACCCCTCCGACCACGAGCACGGCGGTGGCGGAGACCCGCGGATGGCGAAGCTGCGGGACCTGGAGCTCTGACTAGCTACCATCACGCGCCGATGGCCGTCCCGAAGAAACGACAGTCCCGGACCAGGCGCGACAAGCGCCGCGCAAACCACAAGGCGGCGCGCCCGCGCCTGAACGAGTGCCCGCGCTGCCACAGCCCGCGGCTGCCCCACCGCGTCTGCCCGACCTGCGGCACGTACGCGGGCCGCGAGGTGATCAGCCACGAGGCGCCGGACCTGACCGCGCCGCAGGGCGAGCCCGCAGCGGGGGAGTAGGCCCGTGACCGGGTCCCCGGTCGCGCTCGACGCGCACGGAATCGACGGCGGCCCGGAGCTGGCGGTCGAGGGCGCCCGCCTCGCGGCCGCCGACGGCATCGGCGTGCGCCTGTTCGGGCCGGAATCGCTCGCTCCCGCCTGCGCGGAGGCCGACGGGGTCGAGCTGGAGCCGGTGGAGGAGTGGATCGGCAACGACGCCGATCCGGTCGCCGCGGTCCGCTCCGCGCCGGGATCCTCGATCGTCCGCGCGGCGGCCGAGGTCGCCGAGGGAAGGGCATCCGCGCTCGTCAGCGCCGGCTCGACCGGAGCGACGATGACGGCCGCGCTGTTCGCCCTGAAGCGGATCAAGGGCGTCCACCGCCCGGCGCTCGCGGCCCAGGTACCGCTGCCTGCACCCGACGGCGCCTCCTCCGCTTTGCGTCCGGGGGCGGCCGGCGGCGCCGGCAGCCTGCTCTTCCTCGACGTCGGCGCCAACACGGAGGTCCGCCCCCAGCACCTGATCCAGTTCGCCTTCCTCGGGTCGGCCTTCAGCCGGGCCGTGCTCGGCGTCGAGCGCCCACGGGTGGCGCTGCTCTCGGTCGGCGAGGAGCAGAAGAAGGGAACCCCCGAGGTCGCCGAGGCCCACGCCGCGCTCGCGGCCCAGGACTCGATCGTGTTCATCGGCAACCTCGAGGGCCGCGACCTGCTGACCGGGGCCGCCGACGTGCTCGTCACCGACGGCTTCACCGGCAACGTCGCCCTGAAGACCCTCGAGGGCACCGCCAGGGCCGTGGCCGGCGCGGTTCGCGACGCGGCGCGCTCGGGCCCGCTCGCCGCGGCGGGCGGGCTGATGCTGCGGCCCGCGCTCGGCGGCCTGCGACGGCAGCTCGACCCGAACTCGGTCGGCGGCGCGGTGCTGCTGGGCCTGCGCGGCGTCGCCGTGGTCGCGCACGGCAGCTCCACGCCGGAGGGCATCGCCAACGCCGCCCGCCTCGCCGACCGGGCCGTGGCGGAGCGCGCGATCGAGCGCACGGCCGAGAGCCTGAGGGCCTCGGGAGCGACCCGCGAGGGGCTCCGCGACGACCCGGCGCCGACGGGATCGCGATAATGGCCGCCATGGAACGCGATGAGGTGATGAGCATGGTCCGCGACCACCTGGTGACCGAGCTCGAGGTCGAGCCCGGCCGGATCAGCCCCGAGACCAGGTTCCGCGAGGACCTCGACGCCGACTCCCTCGACCTCTACGAGCTGGTGATGGAGCTCGAGGACCGCTACGGAATCCGCGTCAGCGAGGAGGAGGCCGCCGAGATCAACACCGTCGGCGACGCCGTCGACTTCGTCTGCGCGCGGGTACCCGCGGGCTGAGGGGAGGCGAGCGGCCGGGCGACGATGACCTCCTCCGCCGGCCCGCTGGCGGAGCTGTTCGGGAGCGCTCCCGAACCGCTGCGCCGGCAGGCGCTCAGCCACTCCTCATGGGTCGAGGCGCGCAGCCAGAGCTACGGCCGGCTCGCGTTCCTCGGCGACAGCGTGCTCGGGCTCGCGATCAACGCCGAGCTGCTCGGGCGCCTGGCCCAGGCGCGCAGCGGCGAGCTGACCAAGATCCTGAACCAGTCGGTGAGCCAGCGCGCCTGCGCCGAGGTGGCGCGCGAGCTGGGGATCCCGGGGATGATCGAGGAGCTCGCGCCCGGGGACGCCAACGCGGTCTCGGCGCAGACGCTGACCTCCTCCGAGCACACTCTGGCCGAGGTCTGCGAGGCGGTGATCGGCGCCTGCTTCGAGGCGCACGGATTCGACACCACCGCGCCCGCCGTGGTGATGGCCTTCGAGGGGCAGATCGGGGAGGCGCAGAGCCGGCGCATGGACTTCAAGTCCGAGCTGCAGGAGCGCCTGGCTCGCGACGGCGCCACCGTAAGCTACGAGGTGAGCGACGAGGCCGGGCCCGCCCACAAGCGCACGTTCGAGGTCCGGGCGATGGTGGCGGGCGAGCAGGTCGGGGTCGGCTCGGGCCGCAGCAAGAAGGAAGCCGAGCAGGCCGCCGCCCAGCGGGCGCTCGAGGGCCTGAGGCGCTGAGGTTCCCGTGCCGGTCGTTTGCGTCCGAACCGTTCGCGAGCCTAGGGCGGAGCTGACGAGGCACTACGAGGTGAAGCAGGAGAGATGTACCTGAAGGCGATCAATCTCAAGGGGTTCAAGTCGTTCCCCGACCGCACCCGGCTGACCTTCAGCCAGGGCGTCAGCGTGATCGTCGGGCCCAACGGCTCGGGCAAGTCCAACATCACCGACGCCGTGCTCTGGGCGCTGGGCGAGCAGAGTCCGCTGGCCGTGCGCGGCCACTCGATGCCCGACGTCATCTTCGCCGGCGGCAAGGGCCAGTCCGGCCGGCGCTTCGCCGAGGTCGAGGTCGTGATCGACAACTCCGAGGGCAGGGCGGCCTCCGAGTTCTCGGAGATCTCGATCACCCGGCGCATCGAGCGCAACGGCGACGGCGAGTACCGCCTCAACGGCGCCCGCTGCCGCCTCGCGGACGTGCTCGAGGTTCTCTCCGACACGAACATGGGGCGCGAGATGCACTCGGTCATCTCCCAGGGCCGGGTCGAGGCGATCGTGAGCTCGAAGCCGCGCGACCGCCGTCTGCTGATCGAGGAGGCGGCGGGCCTCGGCAAACACCGCAAGCGCCGCCACCGCGCGCAGCTGAAGCTGGAGCGCACGCGCGAGAACCTCGACCGGGCGCTCGACGTCGAGCGCGAGGCGCGCTCGCGCCTGCGGCCGCTGAAGCGCCAGGCCGAGGCGGCCGAGCGCACAGCGAAGCTGGTCGCCCAGGAGGCCGAGCTGTGGGCCCAGCTCGTCGCCGCCGACCTGTGCGAGCAGGATGAGCAGCTGCGCGGCTCCGAAGCGAAGCTCGCCGAGGTACGGGGCAAGCGCGAGGGAATCGAGGCCCGACTGGAGGAGGTGCGCAAGCAGCGCGCCGCGATCGAGGAGCGGGTCGCCTCGGGCGAGGACGAGCGCCGCGAGCAGGGCCGGCGGCTGGCCGACGCCCGCGGCGCCGTCGAGCGCGTCCGCGCTCGCGCCGAGGCCGTGGACTCAGCCGTCCGCGACCTGAACGCGGGCCTGGGCGAGCGCCAGCTACGCCTCAAGCAGCTCGACGAGGGGCCCGAGGTGGGCCGCGCGGCGCTGGAGCGCGTGGCCGAGCTCGAGCGGGCCCTGGAGACGCTCGGCGCCTCCGAGCAGGGTGAGGAGCTGAAGCAGCTTCGCAACGAGGCCGCGGCCGCGGCCGAGCGCCGCAACGAGGCCGAGGCCGCGATGCCGGCGCTGTCCGAGGCCGCCGAGCAGGCCGCAGCCGCGCTCGAGCGGGCGACCCAGATGCGCGACCGCGCTCGCGCAGAGGCCGCCAAGGCGGCCGAGCGCCGCGCCGCGATGGAGGGCGATCTGGCCGCGGTCGAAGCGAAGCTCGCGCGCGCCGCGATGGAGGGATCCGACGAGGTCCTCGCCGGCCTGATCGAGACCGGGCCGGGGATCGAGCGCGCCCTGTCCGCGGCGCTCGGCGAGCGCCTGCGCGCCGCCGTCGTCGCGAGCGTCGACGAGGGCGTCGGCAGGCTCGCGGACAGCGACGGCGCCTCTCGCGCGCTCGTCTCGGGCCACGCCGCCCCCGGGGGCGAGCCGAGCCGCCCCGATCCTCCCGTCGAAGGTGCCCGCCCGCTGCTCGACCTCGTCAAGGCCGAGGGCGCCGCGCTCGAGGTCGCCGAGCGGCTGCTCGCGGACGCCTGGCTGGTGGACGTCCTGACCTCGCTGCCCGGTGACTTCGCGGGGATCGCCGTCACCGTCGACGGCGACGCCTTCGACGGAGCGGCCCGCGAGCTCCGGCGGCTGCCCCGGGAGGGGACCGACCCCGCGCTCGCCGCGCGCTCGGCGCGGGAGGAGCTGGTCTCTCGGCTGGAACAGCGGCGCAGCACCGAGCAGCGCGGGACGCACGAGCTGGAGCTCGCCGAGGAGGGCCTCGCCAAGGCCCGAAGCGCCCGCGACGACAGCGACCTCGCCCTGCGCGAGGCCCGCCGGGCGCTCGACGAGGCCTCCGAGGAGGCGACGCGCTCGGCCTGGTTGGCCGACCGGCGCGCCGAGCGGGAGGAGGAGAGGGGCGACGGCGCGGGCGCCGTCAAGCGCGCCCGCCTCGAGGCCGAGCTGGAGTCCGAGCGGCG